>ERZ773087.1873-NODE-1873-length-12084-cov-4.902984_pt1 | contig 12084 bp, 9 predicted proteins | sample MGYA00511375_ERZ773087 | MGnify/ENA primary metagenome ERZ773087 (study PRJEB29015, sample SAMEA2737995) | human oral metagenome | biome: human oral; feature: human-associated habitat; material: dental | place: China | collected 2063 ...
AAGCAGATACTTCCCAAGAAGCTCCCGCTTCTAAAAGCGGGAGTAGTTCACTAATATCTCTAATAAAAATATGAAATTATAAATTTTTATAAATAACTAATAAAAAAAATAAGAAGGGAGGGAAAAGTGAAAAATGAAAAAATTTGGTATGAACTGGATGCCTTTGCAAAGACATATTCTTCGATAATTAGTGAAGGAAGAACAACGTGTTTTAGACTTTCAGTATTGTTTTCTGAAAATGTTGATTTGATAATATTGGAAAAAGTAGTAATTTTACTTGAAGAGAAGTATCCGTTTTATAATTCTGAATTGAAAAAAGGTATTTTTTGGAATTATTTACAGCAAAAGAAGACTCATTTTATGATTGAGGAGGAAAAAACTTATCCTTGTACGGATATACAAAAAGATAATCCGTTGCGAATAATTTATTTTAATAATAAATTGTCAATAGAAATCGCACATTTTTTAACAGATGGGAAAGGTGCAATGCTGTTTTTTCAGGATTTAATTGAAGAATATACAGAAAAGAAGTATTTTTCTAAAAATATTAGGAATGAAAATTTTGAAAATAAGAGGATTATTGTTGAAAATAATGGAAAGAGTGAGGATAAGAATAAATTTAAAATAAAAAATAAAGATTTAGTAAATGATAAAAATTTAAAAAAAATGATTGATTTTCCCAAAATGATAGGCAGTAAAATTAAAAATTTTGAAAATAAAAGTTTTTTAGAAAATAAAAAAAAGATTTTAAAAAAAAATGAAGAAATATTTGGAAATTATGATGAGGAAAATAATGTAAAGGAAAATAAATATGTTGATCTTTATGAAAAATATATGAGGAAAGTAAGTAAGGAAACTACGATAAAATCTGCATTTCATTTACCAATGAAAATATTAGAGAAGGGACAGTATCATATTACGACTGGTGAGATTTATATTGATGATTTAAAAATGGAAAGCAAAAAGCATAAAACTACAATTGGAAAATATTTACTTGCGGTTTATTTTAAAATTTTGCTGGATAGGTATTCTAGTGCAAAAAATCCGATTGTTATTGGAGTTCCAGTTGATTTACGAAGAATTTTTGAGGAAAAAACATATAGGAATTTTTTTATAAATATAACTCCAAGTATAGATGCTAGCCTTGGAGCATATTCCCTATCTGAAATTATCACTTATTTGGATAATTATTTTGCCTTGAAAATTACAAAAAAAGAATTTTATAAAAGTATTTATAAAGCGATGAATCCAATGAGAAATATAATTATAAAATCTGTTCCATATTTGATAAAACGAATATTTTTTCCATTTATATTTGATTACTATGGAGAACGTGGCTATACAACAGGATTTTCCAATTTGGGAATTTTTAAAATTGATAAGAAATATGAAAAATATTTAAAGGGATTCAGATTTTTACCACCACCAAGTAAAAGATGTAAAATAAAAATGGGAGTTATAAGCGATAGTCAAAAAGTTTATATAAATTTTGGAAATTTAACTGCAGATTATGATATTGAAAGGGATTTTTTTGTTTATTTGAGAAAAAGAGGCATCAGATCTAAAATAATTACTAATTATTGAGAATATTATAAAAGAAATAATAAAGAAGGAAATGAAAATGTATTGTATAAAGTGTGGAGTAGAGCTGGAAGATGGAGTGAAAAGATGTCCGCTATGTGAAACAGCTGTTCCTGAAATAAAGGAAACGGAAGAAGAATTTGCAAGAGAATATCCGATTATTAATATAAATTTGTATGAAATGAAGATGAAAAAAGTGAAAAAAGCTATATTTCTATCATTTTTTACAATTTCAATTATTTCAATATTGGAGGTTTTTTTTCAAAATTTGATAATGTATGGGAAACTTGAATGGGGATATTATGCGATTCCATCTATTTTAGTCTTTGATTTGGGATTATTTGTATTTTTAGACTCTTATAGAATGAGAACAAATTTATTTTTGATATTGACTGGTCTTACAGTTTTTTTTCTTATACTTGATTTTGGAGATAAAAAATTAACTTGGAGCATAGGACGTGGAATTCCTATTGTTTTTGTATTTTATCTTATTAGCTTTGTTTTCTCGTATGTATGGGATAAACATAAAAGTGATAGGATGAAAATATTGAATTTTTTTATTTTTTTTGTTGGAATATTTCTTTTAGTTTTAGAATTAATTATAAGCAAAAAAATGACTTGGAGCATATTTTCTTCAATTCCATTATTTATTTTAAGCATAATGTTGCGATATGCCTACAAATCGTATAAGGAAGAGTTTAAGCGAAGATTGCACAGGTAACAAATATTGCTTATCTAATTATTTTTATACAAATTGTAAAACTATTAAAATTATAATCGATTTAATATTAAAAACAAAGTAATTTGTAGTATACTCATACTGAAATTTGAGAGATGAAAAGGATCAAAAATTTCAAAAAATAAATATAAAAGATTGAAGAAAAGAGAGAGTGATTATTATGAAATCTACAAAAAAAATGATTTTAGCAACTTTAATTGGAGTATTGGCTATCGGTTCTATTGGTTATTCAGCTGTATCAAAAACTTCTAGAAAAAAAGCTGTAAATAAAACAGCAGTAACTTCTAAAAATTTAACAAGAAAATTTAGCTGCAGCAGCAGAAACGTAACAGTAGAAAATCTTTCAACAAATAAAGTTAGATTGACAGATGACAGCGGAAAAGTTTACAATTTAAAATTGACAAGATCTGCTAGTGGAGAATTATATTCAGGTAACGGAGTTTCTATTCAAATAAAAGGAAATGATGCTGTATTTACAGCAAGTGGAAATGATGAAAGCTGTAATTTAACAAGCGATTCAAATTCAAATAGCGGAAACTCAAATAAAGCTGCAAGTGGAAATTTATTAAGAAAATTTAGCTGTGATGGTTACCAAGATATAACAGTTGAAAATCTTTCAACAGATAAAGTAAAATTAGCTGATGGTTATGGAAGTATCTATAATTTAAATTCTACATCAGCTGCAAGTGGAGAAAAATATTCTGATGGAAATATTTCAATTCACATGAAAGGAAATGATGCTGTTTACACAGAAAATGGAAAAGATAAGAGCTGTACATTAAAAAGTACTGGTCATGGTTCTATTGAAGAATAATAGATTTGTTTAGAAAACTGTATTTAAAATTTGGAAAATAAAAATTTTAAAGCAAAGGATTTTATATTATTATAAAAAATTTTAATTGTTGGAAAAATTTAATCATATACTGAAAAGTAAAAAAGTTTAATATAAAAAAGCTGTTTATATAATTTTAATAGTTATATCAAATAGCTTTTTTTATTTCTCTAAAATATTTGATTTAAAAATTAAAATAAAACTATTATAGTTGAAAAGAATATGATAAAATTTGATAAAAGGTTTATACTATTTCTTATTTAAACAGCGAGCTAGTTATAAATTTTTTTGCAAGGATCAAGATTCTCTTGTCAGCAAATAATATAATTTTAAACGGAACCTAGTATAAACAATTTGATGTTAATAAATTTTAGAAAGGAGAAGTTGAGTGTTAAAAAATATAAAAGAAAGTTATCAGCATTCATATTTTTTGTATTTAAAATTGATAATAGCAGGTATTATTATTGGTTTTATTGTTGGAATAATTGATACGATTTTTGGAAGAGGATTGATTTGGATTGGAGATATTCGGAAGGAATATTTGTATTATTTTGTGCCTTTCTTGGCTTTGGCAGGACTTTTAATTGTTTTTATTTATCAAAAATTTGCTGGGAAAACTGGTAAGGGGATGGGACTAATTTTTGAAGTTGGTCATGGGACTGAGAAGGAGATTCCTTTAAGACTTGTTCCGATTCTGACGGTTGCGACTTGGATTACACATTTGTTTGGAGGAAGTGCTGGGCGTGAAGGGGTTGCTGTGCAGCTGGGGGCGACGTTTTCTCATAGATTTAATAAGTACTTTAATTTTCCTGATAAGTCTAAAGTTTTTTTGGTAACAGGAATGGCGGCAGGCTTTGGTGGATTGTTTCAGACTCCGATTGCAGCGTTATTTTTTGGTTTAGAAGTTTTAGCATTGGGAAATTTGCAGTTATATGCTTTGCTTCCAGCTGTTGTTGCGGCATTTACTGCTAGTTGGACTTCATCTTTTCTAGGACTGGAAAAGTTTACTCATATTGTGAATACAACTTTATCAATAACTCCAACGATGTTTGTAAAATTTGCAATTTTAGGAATAATTTTTGGATTTTCTGGAAATTTATTTGTTTATTTACAAAGTTTTTTGAAAAAATTTGCTGCAGAAAAAATTAAAAATCCATATTATCGAATTTTTATTATTGGAATTTTTCTTAGCATAATATTTTTATTATTGCACGAAGGTCGATATACTGGGCTTGGAACAAATTTAATTGAAGACAGTTTTTTAGGGAAACCAATTTTTGGATATGACTGGATATTAAAATTATTATTGACAACATTGACATTGGCTGCTGGATTTCAAGGTGGAGAAGTGACGCCACTATTTTCAATTGGAGCTTCATTGGGTGTTGTGATAGCGATTTTCTTTGGACTTCCGATTGAATTTGTTGCTGCGGCAGGGTATATCAGTGTATTTGGAAGTGCGACAAATACTTTATTAGCACCAATTTTTATTGGTGGAGAAGTTTTTGGATTTAATAATTTGCCATTTTTTGTGATAATTGTGATTTTTGCTTATCTGGTTAATCGGAAAATATCGACTTATGGATTGCAAAAAAACTATTTTGAAGAAATTGAGTAATTGTTTAGTTAAGTTGAAAAAAATAAAATTTGTTTTTATTTTCAAATAGATTCGGATATAGAGTTTTTTAGTTATAGATCAATAAAAAAGTAATAGTCGGAGTTCATTTGATAAATTTTTTAAATTCCAATAAATAATGAAATAAAAATATAGAATTAAGGTAAATATATATATAAATATTAAAAAATATTATATAATATCTATAAGTAATATGAAAGTAAAATAAGGAGGAAAAATGAAAAAAGCATTTGGAATTTTATTGGTTGGATTATTATCAATGTCGTTGGAGGCACATAGTAAGGATGCTAGTAGAAAGGTGACAAAACCAGTAAGAATAGATCAGAATATTTCTATTAAAAATAATGGAAATAAAGATTTAAATGAAGATTTTCCTGAACAAAAAATGATTGGAATGGCTAATCCTGCTTCAGTTTATTGTGTGGAACAAGGTGGGGAGTCAATTATTAGAAAAGATAAAGATGAAAATGAATATGGAATTTGTAAATTTAAGGATGGGAAAGAAGTTGATGAATGGGAGTTTTATAGGCAAAACCATGATTTGACAGAAAAGGGAGTTCCAGAAATTAATAAAAAATAAAAAAATTAATTTCTAAGTAAATAATCATTGTTGTATAAGCAATGGTTATTTTTTTGTAAAGAAAAGTTGAAAAAAAACTTTTTATATAGTAAAATCTTTAGTATAGGAGGAAAAATGAAAATTTCTGAATTTATTAGTGAAAAAGCGGCAAGCGAGATGCGGTCAGAAATAAAGAGATATGGCGGGAATGAGATATTTTTTAGGGGAATTCCTGATGAGAATGGGATTATTTCTGAGTTTGAGGTTATTGCTAGAGGAAATACTGGTTCTGTTGCTGCGTTGCTGAATATGATGAGAAAAAATGAGGTTATAATACATAATCATCCATCTGGAGTACTGATTCCTTCCGATGAAGATGTGAATATTTCTAGTGTGTATGGAGAAGTTGGTGGAGCTTCATATATTGTAAATAATGATGTGGATGATATTTGTGTGGTTGTGCCTTTAAGGGAATTTATAAAAATTGATATTGATGATTATTTTGGAGAAAATGGGATTATTCATAAAAATTTTGGAAAGTTTGAAGTACGGCGGGAGCAGTATGAGATGGCTAAATTTATTGAGAAAAGTATGAATGAGAATAGGAAACTGATAGTTGAAGCTGGGACCGGAACGGGAAAAACAATTGCTTATCTTTTGCCTACATTAATTTATGCTATTGAAAATAATTTGAAGGTAATTGTTTCTACAAATACAATTAACTTACAGGAACAGCTTATTAATAAAGATATTCCACTTTTGAAAAAGATTATTGATGAGGATTTTAGTTATCAAATTGTAAAAGGAAGAGGAAATTATCTTTGTAAAAGAAAACTTTATAATTTAGAGATTGATGATAAGGAAACAGATACAAAAGATGAAAAAAAAGAAAAAAATGTTATAAGAAATCTCATTGAATGGGATAAAAATGTTACGAAAACAGGTGACAGGACTGAGTTGAAATATGAGATTCCAAATAGTATTTGGGAAAAAGTGAATAGTGAAGCTGATATGTGTAAAGGTGTGAAGTGTCCATATTATTCAAAATGTCATTTCTTTAATGCAAGAAGAAATGTTTCAGATGCGAGACTTCTTATTGTAAATCATCATATGTTTTTTGCCGATTTAGCAATTAGAAATCATACAGGATTTTATACAAATTATTCAATTTTACCAAATTATGATATTGTAGTTTTTGATGAAGCTCACAATATTGAAGATACTGCTCGGAATTATTTTACTTTTGAAACGTCAAAAATTTCCTTTGGACGGCTTATGGGAAATATTTATAATAAGCGTGTTGTAAAATCAAACAATGGAGGGGCTCTTGTAAGACTTTTGACTTACTTGAATGAAAGTCTTTCAAGTGAAGAATATAAGGAAGTTGATGAATTGCAGGAGGATGTTGTTGAGGAACTGAATAAATTTTATGATAAGGGAATTGATATTTTTGACAAATTAACTTATCTTTTTTCGGAAAATAATGATAACAAGGAAATTAAAGTAAAAATTGATAAGGAGAAAATGCAAAGAAATAAATTTTTTTGTGAGGCTATGAAATTAAATAGCCAGTTTAAGGAAATTTATGGAAATTTAGTTATAAAAATTAATAAATTTTTAAATAAAGTGAGCAATTATAATTTGGAAGATAAAGAGGGATTTTTATTTGAATTTTCAAGATATTATGAAAGATTGAAGCAATATTATAAAAAGTTTGAGTTTATTTTGGAAGGGAAAGAGGAAGGCTATGTTTACTGGGCAAATGTTACGACAGTTCGTCCAAATGTGAAATTATATGCGACACCATTTGATATTTCAGATGAACTAAATGATAATTTGTTTATGAAAATGGATAGAATGATTTTTACTTCAGCGACACTTGCTGTTGACAATAAGTTTGACTATTATAAAAAAAGCGTTGGACTTATGAAGGAAAAACATAAAAAAATAGATGAAAAAATTGTAAAATCACCATTTGACTATGAAAAGCAAATGAAAGTCTATATTCCAGAAGATGCGCTTAATCCAACGAATATTGAGTTTATGAGGGATTTGGAAGAATTTATTGAAGGGGTGATAAAAAGTACGAAAGGACATTGTTTTTTATTATTTACTTCACATAGTGCTTTAAATTTTTTGTATAACCAGTTAAAAACACGGTTTTCTGAAAAGGAATATACGCTTATAAAGCAAAATGATTTTCCACGGCATGAAATGATTGAAATATTTAAAAACTCTAAAAATCCGATATTATTTGGGACAGACAGTTTTTGGGAAGGTGTTGATGTTCAGGGAGATCAATTAAAATCAGTAATTATTACAAAACTGCCGTTTAAAGTGCCAAATGATCCTGTAACAGAGGCTATTATTGAAAATATAAAAAAAAATGGGCAAAATCCGTTTAATGATTATCAAGTTCCACAGGCTGTGATTAAATTTAAGCAGGGAGTTGGAAGGCTTATTAGAAGTAAGTCAGATAGTGGGAATATAGTTATTCTTGATAATAGAATAATAAAAAAAATGTATGGAAAGAAATTTTTGGCTGCTTTACCACAAAATAGAGTAGTTAAAAGTAAAAATGAGATTTTAAAGAGAATAAAATAGAATATTTAAAGAAAATTATAAAAGTAAAAATTTTATATAAAAAATATTGGCTTAGGATATAAAAAAGGAATTTTATAAAATTTAGGAAAGGAAAGGGAAAATGAAAGTAAATATATTAGGGCGGGAATTTCTTTTTGAAATAAAGGAAAAAAAGAAAAAAAATAATGAATCCCAATCCTATATTAAAAATAGATTTATATTTAGATTTGCTATTTTGGCGATAACATTTATGATATTTGGAATAATTATAGAAATGTCAAGGCTAAATGTAAACTATAGTGTTGGAAGTATCGCAAAATCTGATATTGTAGCTTATAAAAATATGTCGTATTTTGTGGATATTTTGGATGACAGTATTGAAGAAAAAATAATGAGAACGACACAGCCTGAATATGATAAAATAAATAGTGTAAATAGGGAGACAGTAATTGCTCTTAATAAATTTTTACGGGATATACGTAATATGAATTTGTCTGATGATGCGGCTATTGGAAAGTATATAAAGGATAATAAGTATACATTTACAAATGCTGATATTAGAGAAATAGCAGCAAGGACCGAAAATGTGGAATATTCTGTAAATCTTGATGAAATTATGTCTGAAATTTACAGCACAGGAATTTATAAAATGGAGAATTTACCGAAAATAATCCGAAGAAAGGATATAAAAGCTGATAATCTAGATATGAAGGTTCTTCAAAATTTTATAAAGCCAAATTTGGTTATAAATGAAGAGGCTACAAAAAAGAAAATTGCAGATAATATGATGTCATTGAAGGATAAGGAAATTAAGATTTATAAAGGAGATATTATTGTAAAAAAAGGTGAAATAATTGATTCAGATGCATTTATGAAATTGGAAAAACTGAACTTGATAAGAAACGGAGATAAGTTTAAAAAAGCAGTTGGACTGACAACAACATTTTCATTACTTTTAATTTTAATACATTATCTTCTTAAAAAAAATGTAAGAAAAGTTGTGGAATCGAATGCATTTTACCCAACATTAATTACAATAATAATTGTAAATGTAATTTATGTTTTATTTTTAAATAATCAATTTTTTATTTATTTGCTTCCTTTTGCGATGCTTCCGATTATTTCTACAATTTTGGGAAATAAAACTTATGCAATTATCATAACATTTTCTAATATGATTATGTTATCTCAGGAAGAATCATGGTTTTTTGTTACAATAGCAGTTTCACTTATTGCAATTTACAAGGCGGATGATCTTGTTGGTAGAAGTGATATTATCAAATTGAGTTTTTTTCTAGGGATATTTCAGGCATTATTGGCATTTAGCTATGGATTAGTAAATCAGTCGAATTTGGGATTAATAATGATAATGATTGTATTTTCAGTATTTTCAGGGATTTTGACTGGGATGATGTCACTTGCGATATTACCGTATTTTGAAGATTATTTTGATATTTTGACAACGATGAAATTGCTGGAATTAAGTGACTTTTCACATACGTTGCTTAAACAGTTGCTTATAAAAGCTCCAGGGACTTTCCATCACAGTATAATGGTTGGAGCACTAGCTGAAGGAGCGGCTGAAAGTATAGGAGCAAATGCCACTTTTGCGAGAATTGCCTCGTATTATCATGATATTGGAAAAATGAAACGTCCAGAGTTTTTTGTGGAAAATCAGAGGGATGGAATTAATCCACATAATAAGATAAAACCTTCATTAAGTGCATTAATATTGACTTCTCATACAAAAGACGGATATATAATGGGTAAAGAAAACAAATTGCCAAAAGAAATACTGGATGTGATTTTACAGCATCACGGAACAACTTTGACTCAATATTTTTACTATAAGGCATTAGAAAGTGGAGAAAAAGTAGTTGAAAGTAACTTTAGATATAGTGGACCTAAACCGAAAACAAAGGAATCTGGAATTATACTTTTGGCAGATACGGTGGAAGCGGCTACGAGAACACTTGAAAATAAAAGCAAGGAAGGAATAGAAAATTTTATTAGGTATTTAGTAAAATCAAAAATTGAAGATAAACAATTAAGTGATTCTGATTTAACTTTGGGAGAATTAGAAAAAGTTATTCAATCCTTTATAAATACATTGCAAGGTGTTTATCATGAAAGAATAAAATATCCGAAAATGGATGAAAGAACTAAAAAAAATAAATAAATTAGATTGTCGAACTCTAATTGGAAGATGGAGAAAATATAAAAAATGGAAAAAGAATTGAATGCAGAAAAAAAAATAGAAATAGATATAACTTATAACATTGAAAAAATTGATAGTTTCTTTGATGAAGAAAAAATAAATAAGTTTGTAAGTTATATTTTGAAAGATGAATATAGTGAAGATTTTGACAAAAATGAATACTACCTTTCATTATTAATTACAACAAATGAAAAAATTCAGGAAATAAATCGAGAATACCGCCAAAAAAATGCTCCAACTGATGTAATTTCTTTTGCTTACAATGAAACAGAAAATATTGGGGCAGTTAATATGTTGGGTGATATTGTAATTTCGATTGATCGTGTGAAGGAGCAATCAAGTGAATATGGGCATTCTGATGAACGTGAATTTTACTATGTTTTATGTCATGGAATGTTACATTTATTGGGATATGACCATATTGAGGAAGAAGATAAGGTTGTTATGAGAAGACGGGAAGAAGAAATTTTGAGTAAATTTAATTATACGAGATAAATTTTTTACAAAAAATCTAGGAAGGAGTAAAAATTTTAATGGGAAAAAATAAAAATAAAAAAAAGAAAAAATCAATATTTTCATTATTTCGTAAAAAGAATAGATATAATTGGGATATAAAAAAGGAAAGGGCAAGGGATAAAAGACTTGTCGATAGTTTTAATTTTGCGATTGAAGGGCTAATTTCATCATTGAAGAATGAAAAGCACATGAAAGTTCATATACTTGCGGCAATTATTATTGTAATTTTAGCGATTATTATAAATGCGAGTAAAGTAGAAATTTTGATAATTTCATTATCGGTTTCATTTGTATTAATTACGGAACTTATAAATACTGCAGTTGAAGCAATTGTTGATTTGGTTTCTCCTGAACGGCATCCACTTGCGAAATTGGCTAAAGATGTAGCAGCTGGAGCGGTCTTAGTTGCTGCAATTAATGCACTTTGTGTGGGTTATCTGCTGTTTTATGATAAATTGCTGGATATTTTTGATGGTACGAATAAGTTACATATTATTGCTGGAAGAAAAGGTAATATTTCAATTTTGATATTAATTTTGGTTTCAATTTTGGTAATTGTTTTAAAAACATTTTTTAGAAAAGGTACACCGCTTGAAGGAGGTATGCCTAGTGGACATAGTGCAATAGCTTTTGCGGCTTTTGGAATACTTGTATTTATGACTTCAGATGTAAGAATATTGGTTTTGGGATTCTTTATGGCTGCATTAGTTGCTCAAAGTAGAGTTAAGTCTGGGATTCACAGTATTAGGGAAGTTTTGTTGGGTGGACTGCTTGGATTTTCAGTTGCGTTTGTTATATTATTTATAATGATGCAATTTGGAATTTTGTATAATTAAAAATTGAAAAAGATTAAAAAATGTGCTATAATACTTAACGTTAAAAGTTATCTAAAAAAGGAATTGTTGAGAAAATTTATTTTAGATAATCAAAAAAATTGATATAAAAGTTTCAAAAATAATTTGGATTATAAATTGTTTAAATAAAATTAAGAATTTAGGAGTTGGAAAATAAATTATGTTTCAAAAATTAGACGATGTTGTTTTAAAGCATGAAGAACTTACAAAAATGCTTATGGATCCTGAAGTTGTATCAGATCCAAAGAAAATTATGGAGTATAATAAGGCTTTAAACAGTATTGATGAGGTTGTTAAAAAGTATACATATTACAAAGATCGTAAAGAGGAATTGGAAGGTTTAAAAGAAGACTTGAAATCTGAAAAAGATACCGAAATGAAAGAAATGATGCATGAAGAAATTCATTTAATTGAAGAAGAAATTTCACATCTTGAGGAAGAATTAAAAGTTCTTTTACTTCCAAAGGATCCCAACGATGATAAAAATGTTATTATGGAAATCCGTGCTGGTGCGGGTGGAGATGAAGCGGCATTATTTGCAGCTGATATTTTCAGAATGTTTACAA
>ERZ773087.1882-NODE-1882-length-12019-cov-4.968071_pt1 | contig 12019 bp, 27 predicted proteins | sample MGYA00511375_ERZ773087 | MGnify/ENA primary metagenome ERZ773087 (study PRJEB29015, sample SAMEA2737995) | human oral metagenome | biome: human oral; feature: human-associated habitat; material: dental | place: China | collected 2063 ...
TTAAATTCATTTTCTAAATGATTGCAGAAATCGTTGTATTCTTCTATCGCTTTGTCTTCTTCTTCGCATAAACGATCCCAAGCCAAGTCTCTTGCTCTTTCTGCTCCTTCTGCGAATTTTAATGCCTCGCTGTAGCTCATGTTATCATCTCCTATCGTAACTATTTTTAGTTACTTTGTTTTTAAAAAAATATAAATTTATTTTGCTAATATATTGTAACTTATATTAGTTACTTTGTCAAGAAAAAATTTTTATTTTTTAAAAAAATATTGTATAATATATTGAATATATTTATATGAAGGTGGTTCTTATGAGTTTTGGAAGTACATTAAAAGAAATTAGACTTAGACGTGGTGATTCTCTTAGAAAATTAGCTAATAAAATAGATTTGCCTTTTACTTTTATTAATAGAGTGGAAAAAGGAATAAATCCGCCTTCAGAAACAATGATAGAAGGACTATTAAAAGTTTATCCATTAGAAAAGAAAATTTTATCTAAAGCTTACAGTGAAGAAAAATTACCTGATAAAGTATTAAAAGAACTAGATTTTGATAATATTACTGAAGATTTTTTGGATAGTATATTAGGATTAGTTAAAACTTTAGACACAAGTGAACAAAAGAATATTTTGAATTTGATTATTGAAAAAATTGAATATATGAGTTTTAAAAATGGACATTATGACGAAGTAAAAGAAATGATTAGCGAAGCAAAAGATAAAATAAAAGAATTATAATATTTTAGAGAATGGAGGATTTTTGTGAAAGAAAATAAGGAAAAAGTTTTAGTATTTTATGTGAAAGGCTCTGGAAAAAAGCCTTATAGAGTTGCTTTTTGGAAGGAAGAAAACTCTAGAGATATACATAGTGGCTGCGGTTGCCCCGCAGGCAAAAGAATGCAATATTGTAAACACAGATTTCAACTAATTGAAGGTGATTTGACTAATTTAGATGATTCAACTGAAAATGCAAAAGAAAAACTAGAAATTTTGTATAATTGGCTTGAAGATAGTGATATTGGAGATTTTTTTGAAGAATTTATAATGGCTAAGACTGGTGAAAAAATACAAAATTTAGCGAATAAAGTCAACTTTATATACTCTAAAGACATGCTCAAGCGTGTAGAATATAAACATACAATTCAAAAAAAATTATACACATTTGATCCGATTGAATTATCCTTAAAAAAGTTTTTAGAATTTTTAGAAAATGGATATTTAATAATTGAATCAAAAAATCATTACAATGTTTTTAATGTAAATGATGAGCTTTATTATGGCAGTTTTAAGGGTGATTTCGACTTATCTAAAAATACTAATCGTTTAAAATTAAATACTTATACTTGCTCCGAGTATTTGACGGAAGCATTTAATTATTTTAACATGATTAATATATCAGAAATTAATCAAAGAATGAAAGAAATCATGAAATAGCAGAAATGTGGTTCAAAAAGGATATTTTGATACTACAAGATGTTGATTTTAAAAAATATATGAAGATGATAACAAAAAATATTGATACATAATAAATCTAAGTAGGGTTAATTTTGGTTTCAAAATATAAAAAGACGGAGGAATCAAAATGAAAAAATTATTTGTAATTTTAACATTAGCATTTGTTAGTGCTAACACATTCACAGAATCATTACATTTCAAAAACTGTAAGGAAGCACGTGCAAAAGGGTATAAAAATATTAAGAAGGGCGAACCTGGATATGCTAAACATTTAGACAGAGATAATGATGGTATAGCTTGTGAAAGAAAATAATTTAATAAAAGAGTTGTTTCATAAATTGAGATAGCTCTTTTTTTGTTTGTAAAGAAAATAAATTTACATTTTTTATTAAAAATTTTCTTGACTTAGTAACTTTTATAAGTTACAATATATACGAAATACAGAAATATTTTTTTAAAAATAAAGTAACTAAATAGAGTTACTTAAAATTTTATAAGGAGGAATATATGACTGACACAAAAGTTGTTTATGAAATTTTAGATAGGCATATTAGATTGAATTATAATTCCAGGGCTGAATTTGGCAGAGAAGTAGGAATGGTAAGACAAAATGTAAATGAATTTATGTGTATTTTAAAGAAATGTCGCCCTGGAAATAGTTTTAATAAAATCTCAAGAATACTAGAGAAAGCTGGTTACAAAATTGAAATAAAAAAAATTACTTGATTGTCTTGATAATTTTTTTCATCAAATCAAATAATTCATCTATTTTTTTATCATTATTTTCCATAATAATTACTCCTTTCATTAAAGATGTAATTATTTTAATAATGATTGGATTACAATTCAAAAGAAAAGTAAGGAGGTGTGAGATGTACAGAAAGAGTGGGAGATATAAAAATTATTGCAGAAAAAGAAAAAAACGAAAAGACAATATTCTAAAGTCTGTTATAAAAACATTAAAAGGTATGAACAGAGAAGAAAAGAAAAAACGCACAGAGTTATTTTAATTTTGGTTATTTAGTCAGCCATAAAGTCGTTTAAGATATTATGAAATATTTCTTGGTATGTATCTTCAGATAATATCTTATTTAGTTGTTTTTTCAAAAAATCTTTATCTTTTAATAATTTTGAAGTTTTGTCATTGAATTCTTTTTCAGAAATTATGTTGTTTTCAAACAGTATTTTTGCAAGTGCAGCAATTTTAATTTCTTGATAAAGATTTTCAATTAATAAATTTGCAATAATTTCGTTCATAATATACCTCTTTCCACTATGTGCGATATTAGAAGTATATCATAAAAATTAACGATACAAAAGAAAAGGAAGGAGGTGTCTTAATGAGAGTTCATATTCCTGCACAAGGAGAAATAGAAATTGATAAAGTGATAACTGGAATAGAATCATTAAAAGGGCTTACGGAATTAGAATTTAAAGAAGTAGTAAGATCTATTGAAAAATATTTCAAAGAAAAAAAAGAGAAACTCACCTTTGATGTTGAAATTGAAGAAGATGAGCTTCTGAAAAAAATAAAAGATTATTATAGAAATTCTAAAGGAACTATTCTTCTATAGTAATTTGAATATGTACTGGACTTAAAAAATATTTTTTATCTTTATGGATAATTTGGACAATTGGCATATCATAAAAACTGTTTTCAATAAAATCATGAGTATTTTTGATATATCCATCTTTAGCCCAATTATATGGAGAAAAAAACTGATTATTATATCCAATTTGATAATCTTCGGTAAGTTCAGTCCATTGTCCAAGTAGACAAGTATAAACTTTATACATAACTATAAACCTCCCTTCTTCTTGATAATTTGTTTTGGTGAATAAATTATAGCACAAAGCGGAGGATTATAAAATGAGAAAAGAGAGGAGGTGTGAGAAGTGAATGAAAAAAAATTAATAGAAAAATGTTATGAAGAAATGTTAATTTTTTTAAAAAATAATTTTATTCAAAAAACAGGAATAGAATTAATAGAAGACGAAAATAACATTACTGATATTATACACATTTTTACTGCAATGAGAAAAAGTAAATATAGAGATTCCGAAAAAGAAAAAGAAATAAAGCAAGAAATTTATAAAAATTTATACAAATGTACGGAATTGAAAGATTTTAGAAATAGAAATAGAAGATGTGTCCTTTTATTAGATGCATTGAATCGTAAGGACACATATTAAAACTAAATCAAAAAAAGACAATGCGATTTCCAAAGAACAAAAATCTTCAATAAATCCTGTACAAATTTCGTTATTATACTCAAAAGTTACACCGCCAAGACCGAAATCTTGGATAAAGATTTCATCTTCTAAATGTAATTTTTCAGTAGTTTCCATAGGAGCAAATTCTCCGTTAGGAAGTAACAGAACTTTAAAATCATTAACTTTTGAAATCGCATAAACGATAGCTTTAACCATAATAACACCTCCTTTCTTGTGGATTTAATTTTGTTTGGCGATATTATTATAACTCAAAAGGGGGTAAAAATAAAATAAGGGAGTACTAAATGGATGAGAAAAAATTTGAAGAAGGGATAAATTGTTTTGCACAATTGCTCGGTTCTTTTCTCGAATTAAGAAAAATGGGGTATACACAGGAAGAGATAAATTGGGCATACAATACAATGAGCGGGAATTTTGTACCGAATTTTAATGTAAAGAATTTATCTAACTTAATTGAAAGTAGAAAAGAAAATTGAAAAATAAACAAAAAAAGCACTCCGAAGAGTGCTAGGAAAAAATATGAAAATACTGTATCTTGTGTTTATTATAGCACAAGTTGTTAAAAAACACAAGATGCAGGGAGAGGAAAGAAAATGGAAGGAAAAGACGCAAGACAAAAAGGCTGGTTCTGGCTGGAAAATAATTTGATAGATAGGGAAGATATTGAGGCTTATGAAAAACTGTTGTATATGGCTTTAGCAAGGTATGCTGATTCAAAAGGGAAATGTTTTCCAGGCTTAGAACGGCTTATGAAAGTTAGCGGGATAGGAAGCAGAAGAACTCTGACTAAATATTTAAGAAGTTTAGAAGCGAAAGGGTTAGTTGAAATTAAAAAAACGTCAGGAAAAGGAAATATTTATTTTTTAAAAAATGTTAGCAACAAACCAGGTGCAGAAATGCACGTAGGTGCAAAAATGACCAGGGTCAAAAGTGCACCCACACCAGGTGCAGAAATGCACGTACACCAGGTGCAAAAGTGCACCCCGAAGGAAACACAATTAAGGAAACCCAATAAGGAAGATGTTGTTAATAATATTAATACTGCACAAAAAGAAAATGACACAACTGAAACTAAAGAACAACAACATCAAGTTTTTGTATTGAATTTAGCTAAAAAAGAAATGTCAAAACTATGCAATAACCAATTTGCAGTTGAAACAGCATTGATGGCACATAGAAATAAAATACAACTGCTCTATAAATTCCTAGGCAAAGAAAAATTCCTAGAGACATTTGAAAAAATACAGGAAAGCTCCTATCTCAAAGAGCAATCTAAAAACACAGGACAATTTTTCAATTGGCTATTTTCGAGCAAAAAAGAGAACTTCCTAAACGTTTTTAACGACACTTATGCTGACAACGATAAAAAGCCTAGTGCTATTGATGAAGCGATAACAGTATTCGCTGAACCTGATAAAGATAATTTTGATTTCAGTATGTGGGAGGACTAGAAATGATATATAACGAACTGGAAGCACAGGTGCTAGGGAAAATATATATGAGCTTAGGAGACTTACCGTTTTTTCTTGAGCTTGGATTAAAACCAAAACATTTTATAGATCCTGAATACAAAATGATTTTTCAGAAAATGCTGGATGTTCTGGATGAAAAAGGAAAAGTTGACATAGCTGATCTCACAAAGACAGATGAGGAATGGAACGAAGCTGATGCACTTATGGATAACTGCAAGCTGGTAGATATTCAAATCCCTATACAGGATCTTATCGAATCGTACAACGAGTATTATTTAAAATCCGAGATAGGAAAAATCCTTGAAAGCGAATACTACTCGCTTGATAACAAAGTCGAACATATTGTGCAGAAAGTAAATGAGCTGAATATGAAGAAAAAAGAAGAAAACAAGGTATTTGGGATGAAGGAACTATCAAATATCTGGTATGAGGACTTCGAGGATGAAAAAAGCATCGTAAAAACTCCATATGAGGACATAAACAGGTACTTTACGTTTGAACCAGGTTCACTTGTAACAGTTGGAGCAAGACCTGCAATGGGGAAAACAGCATTTGCCTTGAATTTGGCATTGCTGACAGCTAAGAAGCATAATGTGCTTTATATAAATCTTGAGATGAGCAATGTACAGATAATGCAAAGATTCTTATCAATCCGAACTGGAATCGAACTGAACAAAATAAAAAATAAACGGCTTAGCGACGAAGAACTGACAAGAATAAATCTGGCAATAGAAAAATTGCAGGATTCAAAGTTCAGAAGCATGAGCTGTGAAAATAACCCTGATTTAAATTTCATTATCCGTAAAATCAAGCGGGAACACGAAAAAGAAAACCTGAAGGTAATAATAGTCGACTACTTGACTCTTATGACTGCCAGTGGATTCCAAAGCAAGAATTACGAAGTTGAGTATATGGCAAACAGATTAAAACTTCTTGCGACAGAGCTTAATTGCTGTATCGTAGTTCTGGCTCAATTAAATAGAGCTGTGGAAACACGGGGAGCAGATAAGCGACCATTGCTGGCAGATTTAAGAGACAGCGGAGGGATAGAGCAGGCAAGCAATGTGGTAGCTTTTTTACATCGCGAGGACTATTATCAAAAAAACGTTGTGAAAGCAAAAGATTTTTCTGAAATCGAATTTATCATACGGAAAAACAGAAGCGGAGAACTGGGAACAGTTAGATTGGGATTTGACAAAAGAATACAGAGAATAGGAGCGATGAAGGATGAGCAATTACAAGAAAATTGAGAGAATCGAGAAAAGAAAATGTGAAATCCGGAAAAAGAAAATGGAGCTGCACAGAGAAATTGACAGATTAAATACAGAGTTTGAAAAGTGCAATAATGAATTGTTAGAAATTTTGAGTAAACTGGAAAGTTGCTGCAAATGAAAGAATTAAAAAAATATGGAGGAATAAATGCTAAAAGAAAATGTAAAAGCGAAAGTAATAGTGATAGATTTTAATGACCGTAAAGGCTGGAAATTGTATCACAATGAGGACTTATATGGAAACACAGAGATTGCAGATGACAGATTCTGGAACGACGTGCAGGAAGGGTATTACAAGTTCAGCAAGGGAACAACTTTAATTGCTGATATTAAATGTCCTTGGAAAATTGAAGAGCCTTTAAAAGTTTTGAAAGTACATGAGGTGATTTACAGTGATTAAGCTGGAATTATCCGTAATGCCGCCATCTGTAAATTCATTATGGATAAATAAACCGAGTGGAAGATACAAGTCTAAAAGGGGCAAAATCTTTGAAAATTTAGCCTGTGATGAGCTAAAAAAGCAATTTAGGCATAAACCTTTGACTAGCGGTTTAAAAGTCTATATATGGCTTTATTTCAAAGATAAAAGAAAAAGGGATATAGATAACTACAATAAAGCGATCTTGGATTCGATGACTGAAATTGTTTATGAAGATGATTCACAGATAGAAGAACTGAATGTTAAAAAATTAGTTGGCTGTGGATTTGATAAAGTGGAAATCGAAGTGGAGGAATTAGAAAATGAATAAAATAACATATCTTGTATCATTCAAGTCTGCGGATAAATTTAATAACATAGATTCTGGACATTGTGCAGCTGTTCTAGAAAAAGGAAATTATACAGAAGGTGAATTAATGGATTTTTTTATCGAAAGTGTGAGAACAAATTTTAATTTAGAAAAAGAACGAGAAATAATAATAACAAATATAATTAACTTGGAAAAAATAAGAAGGGAACTGGAAGAATAATGGAAGCGTTAAAAACATTTGATATAAAGGAATTGCTGAAAAGACAGGCGATGCTGGATGAGAAGTTCGATAAAAAGGAAACTGTTAGGAAAAGGACAAAAAACAGAATAATAGTTGCGTATCTTACGGAGTTAGGAGAGATTTCACAGGAACTTAAAAATGAATGGAGTTACTGGAAGAACAGCACGGAAAAGTTTAACAAAAAGAAAGTTTTAGAAGAACTGTCGGACTTGTTGCATTTTTATCTAAGCTATTTGAATTTTAATAATACGCTTGTTGTAAATGATTATCCACAGGATTTTCAGTTTGAGGACAGTTTGGAAGAAACGCTGATTAATCTCAAAGAAGTAGATAATGAAGAAAAATATATAATATTTGGGTTAATGTATAATATCGTGGAATATGTAGGAGCAACAGAAGAAGAATTTTTAGAAGTCCATCACGAGAAGTGGATTAAAAATATGAGGGAGAGAACTAAGGAGGAATATTAATGAACGAACTTATAAAAATAGAAGTAAACGAAAATAACGAGCAAGTAGTTAGCGGAAGAGAATTACATAAATTCCTGGAGGTAAAATCAAGATTTAATGACTGGTTCAACAACAGGATAGAAATGTACGGATTCACTGAAAACGTTGACTTTGTAGCTATTACTAAAATTTTAGTAACAGCTCAAGGGAATAAAAGCAGCTATAAAGATTATTTGATGAAAATAAGCATGGCAAAAGAACTGGCTATGATTGAGAACAATGAAAAAGGGAAGGTAATAAGAAAATATTTTATTGAATGCGAAAACATGTGGAACAGTCCTGAAATGATTTTGATGAAAGCAAATCAGATTCAAGGCAGAATGATTGAGAACTACAAAAAAGAAATTCAAGACATAAGAATCGAGCTAGATTATCAAAAAGAAATTGTTGCGGGAGTAACGGAAAATATAGATGTTTATCAAAAACAAAAGATATTAAATAGAGTTGTAAAACATAAAGGAAGCAATTTTAGCAGTAGATGGAATGAACTGTATACAGTTTTTAGAGAAACATACGGTATAGATTTGAAAGCTAGGCGGAAAGGGTATGACTTAAAGCAAATTAAAAGTGGGGATAAATGTAAAAGTGTATTGGATTACGCTGTAAAATTTGGACATTTAGATAATTTGTATAATATAGCTTTGAAATTGTATGAGACTGATATGGACGAGATTATTCATAATATCAAAATTGGATTGAATTAAGAGAAGGAAGGACAATGACAACTGAATAATAACTGTGATTTGTAATATTTTACTTTACAATGTCAAAAAAAACTCTAAATTTCAGTTGCACTTTTGCTACTTTTAAGATATAATTTAGTTGTCAAATGATAACTAGAGGAGGTAGTGATATGGAAAAAATAATAAATGTTGCTCAATATATTTTTAATGAATATAAAAGAGTTACAGGAGAAGTCATCGATGAAATGAAATTGCAAAAATTACTGTATTTTTCACAAAGAGAAACATTTGCTATTTTAAATGAGCCTCTTTTTGATGAAGTGTTTGAAGGCTGGAAGTATGGACCTGTATCAAGAGAGGTACGAACTTCTTACACAACAGATGGAATGAACTATGAAACAGAAGACATAAAAAGTGAAAGTAAATACATAATAAACAATGTAATTCAAGAATACGGAGCATTGGCATCGTGGAAGTTAAGTGCATTAACACATAAAGAGACTTCTTGGATTAATTCCCGAAAGGGACTTAAAAAAGAAGAAAACGGAAGGATTAAAATCCAAACTGAAGATATAAGAGAAGACGCAAAGAAAGTAAGACCTTATGACTATATGTGGGATATGTACTACGATGAATTTGATGACTACGAAGCGGTGGTTTAATGGTAGGAAAAATAGTCAGATGTTTAACTCAATATTATGATACAAGATTACATAGAAATTCAATAAAATCAAGACCTGCTTTAGTATTAAGAAGTCCTGAAAATGATGATTATGTAGTTCTTCCTATTTCAACTATTCCAAACAGAATAAATGTAAATTCAGTATATGATATAGAAATAGAGCCGTCAAAATTTCCTAAAATAAACTTGACTAGATTATCGTATATTAGGACACATAGAATGGTTTCGATACCAATGCAACAGATAGATACTAGCGTTATAATAGGAGATTTGAAATCAGATTATGAAGAACTATTTTTAGAAATAGCGGAAAAAGTAGAGCAATTTCATAATGAAGTCATGGAAGGCTTGTTAGAATAACAATTTAAAGATATAAATCACAGTTATTAATTTAGCTGTGATTTTTTTATGGAGGAAAAATGGATGAAAATGTATTGGAAAGAATAAAGGCAAGGCTTTTAAGCGGAATAAAAGTAAATGATAGCGATTTTAATTTTATGAAGTTAAACGCTAATTTATTTAAAGGCATTAAATTTATTAAGAAAAGGAAGGCTAAAAAGAAATGTCTAAAAGAATGTCGAGAGAAAACCAAAAATTAATTTACTGGTTTATAGACTGCTATGCTTACAAGCTAAAAGGAGTAGACATAAATTGGCAGACTAGCAAGCAAAAGCCTGCCATTTCTGATTATTTTCTTTACAAGGCAAAAGAAGATTTGAAAAAACTTTATATCAGGCACAGCGGCAAGAATGTAAAGGGATATGAGCCTTTCAGGAACATGGAAAGCAAGCTGAAAAACAGAATAGGAGATATAATTGACAAGAATTATACGAAAGAAAGCAAAATCAATATAATCACAAACGATTTAATGGATTTTGTAACTGATGAAATTCAAATGTTGTTTATCAAACTGAATGATACTTTTAGCTTGGCACTTAAATTAATGAGTAATGTCGAAGCTGTGGCATTTACCAATTTCCTTTTTGACTATTTTCTTCAGAACGATATAGCAATGTGGGAAGAAATGCAAATGCTATATAAACAGCAGAACGAGGAGAAATATATTTATTCTATGCTGAAATATAGAAAATGTGCTGTATGTGGAAAATATCATACAGAAAATAGCAATATAGATTTGGAACATTGGGATTCAATCGCAAGCACTCACGGAACTTATAAAAAAGATACTGGACAGGAAGGGCGGTATATTTCGTTGTGTAGACTACATCACAATCAGAAACATAATTGGGGAGTTCAGACGTTTGAAAGAAAATACAATGTAAGAGGTATTTATTTGGATGATGAACAGATAAAAGAACTGAAAAAGGTTTATAAAAATCATTTTAAGGCATTTAAGGAGAATAAAGAATGAATCATATTATAGCAGACGAAGTATTTATTTTAAGAAAACATTTGAACCGAGTTAATAGCGAAATAGAAGAAATAGAAAGAGATTTCGAAATAAAGTATCCGAACTCGATGGTAATAATTAATTCCAAATTAGACGATTTATATAAAAAAAGAAATCGTTTAAGTACAACTTTGGCAGAAATCAAAAGAATGTTTGGCTCTGGTCAAATTGAAACAGTAGTTTGGAAACATAGCGATTAAGATTCAGTCACAGAAAGTCGTTTTGGCTGGGATAATGTGTAAAAATGTAATGTTTATAAGGAAAAATTTCAGTCGTAAAAAGTCGTTTTTATTAGAGAAAGGTTAGGAGGAGAAATTAAAATGAACAAATATTTAAACGAAATAATTGATTTTTTAAACAATTTAAAAAATGAAAATGATAATTTTTTTGATATAACTTCTATAAGTATAAAGAAACATACTAATTATAATGATTATATAGATGTAGAAATGAATTTGGAAAGAGGAATGGAAAACAAAAAAACAGTTTTCAGTATTACAACATTTAGAATTAATAGCAACTTCCAGACTGGAAACACGCTAAGTAATTCTGCCGTCAAAGCACAGTTTGACAACAAAATAGAAAGTTTCAGGAAATATAAAAAAAGTTATGAAGAAATAAAAACAAGAGAAAAGGAAAAAGAAAATTTGGAAAAAGAATTAGAAAAGATTGATACAGAAATCGATGCTATGAAGAATAAAGAATTTAAATTATAAAGGAGAGAGAGTTGAAATGAAAAAATTATTATTAGAAATTATGATTTTAGGATTGTTAGGAAGCTGTGCAAGATGGGAAGATACTCAAAAAGATTGGGAAAGCGATACGAAAGGGCTAAAAAGGACAGTACAAATTTATACTCTCGACGGAAAACTCTTAAAAGAATACAAAGGGATGATAAGAGTAAGGGATTCGGATGAAAGCAACAGAATATCATTAAACTTAATAAACGAAAACAATCGCAGAGTTACAATTGATAATGCGATTGTAATAACAGAGGAGGAATAAATGGAAACAATAATGAGAATTTTAAGTGCAGCAGTTACAATATTTTTAGTTTTCTTTTTAGTCAGCTATCTGTATGCTTTAGTTGAAGATGTAAAGAAGAAATTAAGAGGAATAACTAAAATTGATTATACACCTTACAATGTAGCGTATTTTTTAGTTTTTTGGTTTTTAAATATTTTGTTGATCTATGCAACAATAAATTTGATTGTATTTTTTGCAATTAGAGTGTAAAAATATTATTTAAAACAGTTGCAAATATTGATAAAATAAGGTATAATTAGGAGGTAATGTGAATAACAAGGAACTTA
>ERZ773087.1893-NODE-1893-length-11969-cov-3.226792_pt1 | contig 11969 bp, 10 predicted proteins | sample MGYA00511375_ERZ773087 | MGnify/ENA primary metagenome ERZ773087 (study PRJEB29015, sample SAMEA2737995) | human oral metagenome | biome: human oral; feature: human-associated habitat; material: dental | place: China | collected 2063 ...
TCAAGCCGCTTGCGGTTGCCATATGCACGTCGGACGTCCATACGTTGTGGGAGGGTGCCATCGGTGACCGCCACAACATGATCCTCGGTCACGAGGCGTCTGGCGAGATCGTGGAGGTTGGTCCCGAGGTCAAGGACTTCAAGCCAGGAGACCGCGTCCTCATCCCCGCCATCACGCCCGATTGGAACTCGCTTGAGGCCCAGGCCGGCTACTCGATGCACCCTGGCGGCATGCTCGCGGGTTGGAAGTTCTCCAACTTCAAGGACGGCGTCTTCTCCGAGTACTTCCACGTCAACGACGCCGACGGTAACCTCGCCAAGTTGCCCGACAGCATCGATCCGGCCGATGCCTGCATCCTGTCTGACATGGTCCCAACGGGCTTCCACGCCGTTGAGCTCGCGGATGTGCAGTTCGGCGACACGGTCCTTGTTATCGGCATCGGTCCCGTCGGTCTGATGTGCGTCGCGGGCGCGGCCCTGCGCGGCGCCTCCCGCATCATCGCCGTGGGAACTCGCCCCGTCTGTGTCGAGGCTGCCAAGGGCTACGGTGCCACCGATTTTGTCTCCTATAAGGATGGCCCCATTGACGAGCAGGTCCTCAAGCTCGTGGGTGACAAGGGTGTCGACCGCATCTGCATCGCTGGTGGTACCGTCAAGACCTTCGAGCCCGCCGTCAAGTGCCTCAAACCTGGTGGCAAGATTGGCAACGTCAACTACCTGGGCTCGGGCGACTACGTCAACATCCCGCGTGTCGAGTGGGGCGTTGGCATGGGTCACAAGGACATCCGTGGTGGTCTCATGCCGGGCGGGCGCCTGCGCATGGAGAAGCTCTCGAGCCTCGTCACGGCGGGCAAGCTTGACCTGCATCCTGAATGCACTCACATCTTCCATGGTTGGGATCACATCGAGGAGGCCCTCTTCCTCATGAGGGACAAGCCGAGGGACCTCATCAAGCCGGTTGTCGTCATCGACTAGGCTCTCCTGCAGCCTGACTTCTCGGGGTCACCGCCTGGGCGGTGGCCCCTCTCTCTTGCGGAGGCTCCCATGCGGGTTTTGGTCATATCGGGGTTCCTTGGCGCTGGCAAGACCACCTTCATCCAGGAGCTTGTCCGGCGCACGGGCAAGGACGTCGTGATCTACGAGAACGAGTACGGTGAGGTGGACGTCGATGCTCAGGCCCTGCGCGCGGACGCTCCCGACCTCAAGGTGTGGGAGTCTGTGGAGAGGTGCATCTGCTGCTCGGGCAGGCAGGACTTCGCAAGCTCCGTCCTCACCATCTCGAATACCCTCGACCCCAACTACCTCATCGTGGAGCCCACCGGGGTGGCGAGGCTCTCGAACGTGCAGGGAAACGTTGGGAGCATAGGTTACGAGCGCATAGGACTCCTTCCTCCCGTCTGCATCGTGGATGCCCTGTCGTGGCGGGCCCAGCGCGCCTCTGCCAGAGACGTCTTCGATGACCAGCTGTCCTGTGCCGCGACGGTCGTGATCTCCAAGGTGGGGGAGCGAGGCTTGGATGAGAGGGACCCCGAGGCGGCGGCGCTCCTCTCACTTGTCGCCAGGCTCAACCCCACGGCCACCATCGAGCGCAGGCCCTACGCTCAGATTCCGCGCGCGTGGTGGGATGCCCTTTTGGAGGACCCCAAGGTTGCCGATGCCGGTCGCGTACGGGGCGTCGATGGGATCGTGAGCGAGGGGGACGGCCCTGCCACCGAGTTCGAGACCCTATCGCTTGCCCACGCCAGGCTACCCTCGCCCTCTCAGCTCATCTGGCTGCTTGATGCCCTGAGCTCGGGTGTCTTCGGTCACATCGCGCGGGCCAAGGGTTCCCTTGCGTGTGGCGGGCAGTGGGTGCGCTTTGACATGGTCGAGCGGGCGTGGGCCATGACGGGCTGCGACGAGGTCGAGGATCCCGCCTGCGTGTTCATAGGCACGCAGCTAAGGCGCCTGTGGCTGAGGGAGGCCTTCGTTCCCGCCCTCTGGCGCGATCGCGCGGAGATTGTCCACGACCATCCGCGTGATGGTCATGATCACGCGCACGATGCCCACGACCGGTAGTGTCGATAGTCAGCCGACGACTCTGCTAAGGGTCTTGGCGCGATGGCTCCCCACGCTCGGCGTTGCATGACAAATGCACCTAGCACGAGCCTCTCGCCCGTATAGTAGAATACATGCGAAGGATACGAGAGGAACGAGGGCAAGGATAAGGGGCAATACGATGGCACGACAAATGCAGCTGTTGGATGACAACGAGCGCGAGCTCTGGTCTGGCAGGCCAAACGCGGCGCTCTATATCATAGGAAACCCCCTCTTCTATGTGTTTGCAGCGCTGTGGCTCCTCTTTGATCTCAGGCTTTTCGGGTCCTTTCATCGTACGGGCATGACGGGGTACGGTTCCATGGCCTCGATGCTCACGCCGTTCTTTCTCCTTCACCTTGCGCCAGTGTGGTTAGCGATAGGTGGCCTTATCTACCGGGCGTGTGCGTGGCACAAGATCCAGTACATTCTGACCGACAGGCGAATATACCAAAGCTCGGGTCTCTTGGGAACCGATGTCAGTACGCTGGAGTTGAGGGAGGTAAGCCATCTGAGCGTCAACGTCAACCCCATCGAGAACGCTCTGGGTCTGGGGACCATCCGTCTGACGCCAGACGTGAGCGTGGGCTCCGGTGACAACGCCCGGACTGTCTCGGGCTATCGGCTCAGGCACATCAAGGATCCCTACAACACGTACAACCTCATAAAGCGGGTCTCGCTGGATGTATCCACAGACCAGCAGTTTCCCAATGCGTACAGGCCAAGCGAGAACCCTGGCTATGATACGCGCCTGAAGTGACGGCAGGTCGGGCCTGTGTTCGGACGCGTCCGGTCGCCATGCCCCAGTGCCATGCCCCAGTATACTTCAGAGCCCAAGGGGAGCGTGTATCCTCTCCCTGCGGCGGAAGCGTCTGCAGTGGGCGCTCGGCAGGACGTGCCGAGGGGCGCCCGGACGGATATGGGAGTAGGGCATGCGTTTGAGCTGCCCTCGTTGGGATTGACCAAGACTGGCTCTCGGTACCGCACCTCACCAAAAGGCGCACTCTGCATGCGGATGGTCACGCAGAGTGCGCCTTTCCGTGAGGGCGCGCACGCAGACTGCGCCTTTCCGTTACGTTGCGGCGCCCGGGAAGCGTGGAGCAACCCCCCGCCAGCCTGCGGGGCACTATGGAGAATGGCTCAACTGGGCAAATGCGCTCGAGCAACCCCCCGCCAGCCTGCGGGGCGGGTTGTGCCAGGGTCCGCAGATCTCGGTTCGGAGTCTGGCCTCACGGAAAGGCGCACTCTGGCTGCGGGCCCTCACGGAACTGAGAGGCGTGCCCGCACCATCTATGCCCCTACGGACTCCTACGGGCTAATGGAGGCGATCTTATCTCCGACCTGCACGTTTCCGGACTCGAGCAGCTCCACGTTTTCCAGCTCGCTCGAATTGGTGACGATGAGCATGATCTGACCTGCCGCCGTCTTGGGCACCAGGGTCGGGTCCCATGAGATGAGGGGCACCCCGCGGCGGGCGGAGTCGTTTTGCCACACATGCTGCCTGAATCCCCTGCCATCAGACCTCTCAGCACCTGCCCCGACAACCACGAGCAGCTCTATCCCATCCTGGGTGAGCAGGCCCACCGCGTTGAACGAGGGCAGCTGTGCGGTGACACGGCAGGCCGCAGGCGTATAGAGGGTGTTGCCCGAGGGCACGATGACGATGCCCTTGCCGCTCTGCCCGCTCGCAAAGATGGGATCCTGCGACTGGTCGAGCGGCAGCACCTTCCCGTCCACAGGCGCATAGAGGTGACCGAGCTCCTCCTCAGGAACCAACAGGTCAACATAGTCGTGATCGTGAAACGAACGGTCCCGCTGGCTCGCATCAATGCGTGCGACAAGATCGTGCGTCTTGTCCTTCATGTAGTAGAGGTCTGCAATGACCTTCTCCGGATGCTCGTAGGCGTTCACGTAGAAGCGCACATTCGACTCCATGTCGGGAATCTCCCTGTGCAGAAGCTCGGTGCTCGACACGAGGGCCTCCTCGGGTGATATGCGGTAGCGCGGAGGAATGCGTTTGAGCAGCAACGCCCTCACCTGACTGACCTCAGACTCCCTGACGCCACAGCTCAGAAGGAAGGACCGGACGTCACCATGCCGCTCGACGATACGGTCATACGCCGTGGAGGCCGTCTTGATCCGCACGGCGAGATCGGGTCGCACCGCACCCAGGCCCTCAGCGCCGCCTGATCCTCCAAAGACCACGGCGTTCACCTCGGCAACGTAGCCGAACGAATAGGCGTAGTCAGCGATGATCTGGCGACGCTCCACCCCCGCAAGGCCAAGAAGCAGCAGGGAGAGGAGCCCCGTGCGGTCACTTCCCGCCCCGCAGTGAAAGAGGGTACACGATCCCCTGGGCGCATGGGCCAGAAAGGTGAAGATGTCCCTGATGGCGGCGCGGTTGCCCAACATCTGAAAGATGCCCTCGGTAAGGTAGCCACCAGGGTCTCCGTCCCTACCCAGGCCAGCACCCGTGATGTCATAGTCAAAGAGGGGGACATTGAGGTACTCGACGCGAATGAGCGAGGTAAGCCGCTCGGGGCTTCGCTCGACCTCGTCGGTACCCCTGAGGTCCAACACCCTGCGAACCCCATAGCCATAGAGCTCGCGCGCATCAGCCTTATCGACCTGCGCGGTCGTACCGGAGCGAATGAACCTGCCGTAGCGGGTCTTTCCGTGCGCAGTGGGAAAGCCGCCCAGCTCCCTGATGTTGATGCCCGTCGCGATCCTGATTGTACCGTCGCCAAAGCCCTTCCGTGCGCCTTGCAGCGTTCCCAAAAAGCCAAAGAGCCCCATGTGGACCATCTCCAACCGCTCCTAGAAAAACACGCCCGTGGAAGTGGAGCCACCCCCTATGATACAGCTTGACGACCTCGTCCACGCGCAGCCGCCACGAGGATGGCGCGGCGCGCAATCGTGCGGGGACCCAAAGACAGCACCGGGAGGAAACCATGGGAACATGGACGCTAGTAGAGCTCTGCCAGCTGGTTGACCACACCAATCTCAGGCCCGACGCAACCGCCGCAGACATGCAGAGGCTCTGTGACGAGGCTGCAAGCCACCACTTTCGCATGGTGGCCATCGAGCCGTGCCAGGTGGTGCGCTGCGCGCGCCTGCTTAGGGGTACGGGCGTTCACGTTGGCGCCGCCATCGGTTTTCCCCTTGGCCAGACGACTGTCGCCACCAAGGTTTTCGAGACAAGAGAGGCCCTTGAGAACGGTGCGGATGAGATCGACTACGTTGTGAACCGCAGCGAGCTCAAGGATGGGAAGTGGAAACAGGTCGAGGACGAGATGAGCGCCATCGTCGGCGTCTGCAAAGAGGCACGCGCCCTCTCCAAGGTCATCTTCGAGACACGTGAACTCTCGAGCGAGGAGATCATCCGGCTCTGCAAGATCGCCTCACGGGTCCGTCCCAACTTCGTGAAGACCTCTACGGGCTTCTCTCCCAAGGGCGGTGCCACCGTCAGGGACGTGAGGCTCATGTGCGAACACGTGGGAGAGGGCGTGCAGGTCAAGGCTGCAGGTGGCATTCGTGACGCCGACAGCTTCCTCGCCATGGTGGCAGCCGGCGCGCGACGCATCGGCTGCACGGCAAGCATCCCCATCGTCGAGGAGCTGCACCGGCGCATGGACGCGAGGGGCATCCCTGCGCTGGAGCTTGAGCCGGGCGAGGGCACCACGACAGACCGCGCCGAGGGTTATGCGTAACCTGTCGCCTCGACCCTTGAGGCCATGACATAAGACTGTGAAGCGTGTGTCTGTGTGCACGGCCTACCGCCCTGCAGACGTGCCTCACACGCTAGAATATCCAGCGATTATCTGGTTTCGCGACGGGAGGACAGGCATGGCGATTACCCCCGAAGAGGTAGCCGAGACCCTCTCCATGGTCTCCCAGCAGAACCTTGACCTGCGTACCCTCACCATGGGCATCTCACTTCATGGCTGTGCGTGCGAGGACATAGGACAGATGTGCACCAAGGTCTACGACCATGTCACGAAGGTGGCCGAGCACCTCGTCCCTGTAGCCGCAGAGCTCGAGCGCGAGTACGGTATCCCCATCGCCAACAGGCGCGTCTCGGTGACGCCTGTGGCACAGATTGCCGCCGCCTGCCCCGACGCCGACCTCACGCCGCTCGCCCATGCCATGGACCGTGCGGCAGAGACCTTGGGCATCGACTTCATGGGCGGCTTCTCCGCACTCGTGCAGAAAGGTATGGGAGTCACGGACCGCCACCTCATCGACTCAATTCCCGAGGCGCTCGCAGGCACCCGGCGCGTCTGCTCGAGCGTCAACGTGGCCAGCCTGCGAGCCGGCATCAACATGGACGCCGTACTCCTGATGGCGCACACGGTGCTCAAGGCCGCTAGGCTCACGAGAGACAGCAACTGCTACGGTGCCGCCAAGCTCGTCGTGTTCTCAAACATGGTCGAGGACTCGCCCTTCATGGCAGGGGCGATCCATGGCTCGGGCGAGAGCGACGCCGTCATCAATGTGGGTGTCTCGGGACCGGGCGTCATGGCGGCAGCACTCCAGGAGTTGCCCGCCTCCGCCGACCTCATGGAGGTCGCAGAGAGGATCAAGCAGACCGCCTTCAAGATCACCCGAGCGGGCGAACTCATGAGCCGCGAGGCGGCCCGGCGCCTGGGCGTGGACAAGGGCATCGTGGACCTCTCACTCGCCCCCACCCCCGCAGCGGGCGACTCCGTGGCACAGATCTTGGAGATAATGGGCGTCGGCGAGTGCGGAGGGCCTGGCACCACCTGCGCCTTGGCACTCCTCAATGACGCCGTCAAGAAGGGCGGCGTCATGGCAAGCTCCAGCGTGGGTGGTCTCTCGGGTGCATTCATTCCCGTCTCGGAGGACGCCGGGATGATACATGCGGCCACGAGCGGGGCACTTTGCCTCGAGAAGCTTGAGGCCATGACCTCCGTGTGCTCGGTGGGCCTCGACATGATAGCCATACCCGGCGACACCCCCGTCGAGGCCATCGCGGGCATCATCGCAGACGAGATGGCCATCGGCGTCATCAACGCGAAGACCACGGCCGTGCGGCTGATACCAGCTGTTGGCCACACCGAAGGCGACGTGCTGGAGTTTGGCGGGCTCTTTGGCTCAGCACCGGTCATGCCCGTGAACCGGTTTGCCGGATCCGTGTTCGCCCACCGCGGCGGGCACTTTCCTGCCCCACTCAACTCGCTCAAGAACTAGGACCGGCAAGGCGATATGACGCACGCAAACACAAGCGATAGGAACAGGGCGCGACGACGCGGGCAGCCAGATGGACGAAGGCGTCCCAGGCGCTCGAGAGACCCGGGTGGGCAGGCATCTGGCATCTTCTGGGACCGCGTCTCTCGCCTCGTCCTCGCACTGCGCCGTCCCTCTCGCCGCGACGGGGGCGATACGCACAGACCGGCGGCATCGCCTCTTGCACGACGGTGGCGGCGGCTGCCTTGGCAGCTGAGGGCGCTCTGTTTTGCCGTCGTGATCGCGATCTGTGTTGGCGGCCTCGTCGGCCTCCTGCAAGGCCGTGCGGGATCTGGCGGGATACAGGGCGGACAGGCCGGCCAGGCAGGGGAAGGTCCTCAGGCCGAGCTCACGGACAGCCTAAGCGCCACGGTGGGATACTCGACCCTGCGTGCCACCAGCTCGACGCGCAACCTCGCGCAAGGCGACCTCACAGACATCGAGCGAGCGCTCGCACGCCTCAGGGCGGAGGGCATCAACGCGAGCATCGACCTCGAGACGATCGACAGGAGCCTTACCCTCAGCTATCGCGAAACCGCAGGCTACTACAGCGCGAGCTGCATCAAGGGACTCTATGCGGTTGCCCTCTACCAGAGAAGGATCGACACGGGAAAAGTGCCCCTCTCGTCCGTACAGCAAACCGTCGAGCAGATGATCGAAAACTCGGACAACAGCGCTTACATGAGCCTCTGGCTCCGGTACAGGAATAACTTCCTTGGCGCGTGGCTCAATGACAACAATGTGAGTCTAGGCATCTACGACACGCGCGAAGACTACCTTAAGAAACCCTATCCCACGAGTACGCCCGAGCAGTTGAGGCAGGCCTGGAGGAGCATGTACGCCTACCTCACGAGCAACGAGGGAAACAGCGCCTCACTGGCCACATTTTTTCAGGAGCGCTCCGTAAGTCCCATCAAAGACGTCCTCGAGGCCAAGGGAGAGTCAAATGTTACGAGCATGTCAAAGGCCGGCTGGTGTCCCAAGAACGAGGGCAGCGATGACGAGCCCGCATCCAACGACGCTGGCGTGGTCATCCGCTCCCACGACGAGGGAAAATCCTATGTCGTAGCTATCATGTCGGACGCCTCCTCCGATCTTGATGCACTAAAGCCCCTGATCAAAGCTGTGGATGACTTCGTGTGCAACCGCCACGGACCGTCTGCTTGAGAGATCGTAACAAGGACATACGGCCGTGACAGCCTGACGTCACGAAGGTATAGAGAAGTGAACGCATGAACAGAGAAAGGACAGCCCATGGCACAGGGCGTCGGCAAGCATAGCATCCCACAGCCAGAGCGACACACGGGACGCATCGTAGCGACTATCGCCTGCATACTCGTGCTCGCACTGGGACTGGGCGTGGCCTGGGCCCTCTCGCAGGGACTCATTGGGCGCACGGCCCCGACCGAGGATGACCGGACAACGACCACGAGCACTCCCCCGCCTGAGTCCGAAACGGGCAAGGACACGGGAGGCGGCGAGACCGAGCCCTTGGCCGGCGAGCCGACGGACACGCCCGAGAACGATCAAAAGCGGACCGTGGAGCTGCCGGCGGTGTTGCGTGACGTCTCGTCCGACATCGAGCTCTCGAACACAAAGGAGGGCTTTAGCTCCTCTGCAGGCTACGCCCAACTCACCCAGGCGGTCGGTGGCTTTGAGGACGAGGGCCATCAGCTGAGCTTCTACCTCAAGGACCTCACAACAGGGGCCACCGTCAGCTACCAGGCGGACGAGTCCTACTACCCCGCAAGCAGCATCAAGGGACCGTACGTCGTCGCGGTCTATGAGACGCTCGTTGACACGGGCAGGACAAGGGCCTCGTCAGTCGCGGGGCTTGCCGAGTCGGCGATCGTCAACTCTGACAACAACGCCTTCAGTAAACTTCACGATACCTATGGTGCATCGGTCTTCGGAACTTGGCTCCAGAGCTTTGGCTTTGACACCAGTGGCTACGGGGGGAGCCACTCCTACCGCGCATACTACTACCCCTATACTTCAGCCACACAGCTGGCCGAAATGTGGGAGCACATGTACGAGTATCTCTCATCAGGCACAGACAGCGCTGACTATCTCGTCTCGCTCTTCGAACAGCGAGAGGTCTCTCCCATCGCAGACGCCGTGGGAAGCAAGTACAAGAGCTGGGGTAAGGCGGGCTGGTACGCCAGCAAGAAGGGGCAGGGGACCAGGCCCGCAACCGTCGATGCGGGCATCGTCTTCGCCGATTCGAAGCCCTACCTCGTCGTGGCCATGAGCGACGCACCAAGCGAGCTCGAAGCGCTCACCACGGTATTCGTGGGTCTCGAGGACGCCCACAGGGACATGGCATAGCGGCTGGGCACAGGGGTCGGGCGACACAAGCATGCCGTAGCCACATCGCCGATGCCGCACGAGGGGGACACGTGACGGACAACCCCGACACGTCAGCCCAAGAAGCGCAGCTCCGGCTCCAGTCGCACGCCAAACTGACGCTCGACCTCATCCTGCACGTGTCTGATGACGGCGTGGACGTCGGCGGCCGTAGCGCCGCCGTTGTTAACGACGAAGCCCGCATGCTTGGTCGAGACGCTCGCGCCTCCGTGCGCGTAGCCCTTGAGGCCAGCGTCGCTAATGAGCTTGCCCGCAAAGTGACCCTCAGGGCGCTTGAAGGTAGACCCCGCGCTCGGAAGCTCCAGGGGCTGCTTCTTCCGGCGACGCTGCGTGAAGTCATCCATCCTGGCACGTATGTCATCCTGGTCACCCTCGTGCAGCCTGAAGGTCGCCGAGAGCACCACGAGTCCCTCGTCGCGCACGCGGCTCGCTCGATAGCCCAGCGCGAGCTCTTCGACCGGAAGGCTCTGCTGGGTCCCGTCCGGCATGAGGCAGCGAACAGACTCGAGCACGTCGGCGACGCAGCCCCCATAGGCCCCCGCGTTCATGAAGCAGGCGCCACCCACCGATCCCGGTATCCCGCAGGCAAACTCCAGCCCAGAGAGCCCAAGCTCGCAGGCCATCTCGGATGCCTCGCGCAAGGGCACGCCCGCCTGGCAAGCCATCGTCTCGCCATCGATCGCCACGTTCACAAGCCCCTTCGTGCATGACACGATCACACCTCGGTAGCCCTCGTCCGCCACGAGCAGATCGCTCCCACAGCCTAGGACGAAGTGCGGCACGCCCGCAGCCCTGCAGGCAGCGATGACATCCCTCAGCTCGTCGATGTCATCGGGCGTCACAAAGAGATCGGCGGGACCGCCGATCCGAAAGCTCGTGTGCTTGCTCATGGGCTCGTCCAAGGCAACGTTATCATCGCCTACGATGCTGCGAAGCCTCCAGGTCAGATCCTGCAAGTGATCGTCCGAATCCATCGTGCTCTGGGGCATGCTCTGGTCATCTCCTTCTGTGGGCCTTTGGGCGACGCGCCCTCAGGCGACGCATCGCCCCTGTAGTCTAGCACGCATGGCAAAAACTCTGTCGTGGCTGTCCGCGCAGCGGGCGACGTGCTATAGTCGTGTTCCAGTTTCAGGGCGGGGTGAGATTCCCCACTGGCGGTAGGTGCGCGCAAAAAGTCCCGCACGAGTCCGCGAGCCGCACAAGAACTGCGGTTGACCTGGTGGGATTCCAGGACCAACGGTTATAGTCCGGATGAGAGAAACGGAAGGCCACCATGGCACAGAACCCTCGCGTCATTAGGCACGACAGCCACTCGACAACCGACCAGGCACACGGCTGGTCCACGAAGCGAATCTCCATAACGGCGCTCTTCTGCGCACTGTCGGCCATCGCGACGCTCTTCATGGAGTTTCCCATCCTGCCGGGCGTGCCTTGGCTCAAGTACGACCCCTCGGGCATCGTCGCCCTCGTGGCGGGTTTCTCCTTTGGCCCCGCGACTGGTGTGGTCGTCTCGACCATGCCCTACCTCGTGCACCTTACCACCCCCAGTGGCGCGTACGGGGTCCTCATGGCCATGCTCGCCACACTCTCGCTCGTCGTACCCGCGTCGCTCGTCTACAGGCGTGACACCACGCGAAGGGGCGCTGTCATCAGTATGGTCGTTGGCGGAGTCATCTGCGTCGCCATCTGCATCGCGGGCAACCTTGTCATCACGCCCCTCTTCTCCCCCACGATGACCCTGGACAAGGTCATCGAACTCATAGTTCCGGCGCTGCTGCCCTTCAATGTCATTAAGATCGTCCTCAACTGCGTGCTCACCGGCCTCATTTACAAGCCGATCAGCAAGGCGTTCGGTAACTAGGCCGCAGATGGCGATCTTGACTGTAACAGGCGGGGCGGCAGGAACGCAGCTCATGGCGCACGTGTCGCACGTCACCCTCCTCTACGACGGCAACGTCCAAGCGCTGGACGACGTCTCTCTCGACGTGCGCCGCGGCGAGAGGCTCTGCATCCTCGGGCCCAACGGTTCGGGCAAGTCGACCCTGGCCAGCGTGCTCGCAGGATTGCTCGCGCCGGACGAGGGGGAGGTCGAGCTCGCGGGCGAGCAGGTCTTCTCGAGCGGCCAGGTGGACTTCGAGGCCTACCATCGCGCCCGCAGGAGCCTTGGCCTCGTGTTCCAAAACCCCGATGACCAGCTCGTGACCTCTATTGTCGAGGAGGACGTGGCCTTTGGCCCCGAGAACCTCGGCGTCCCCTCAAACGAGATCGGTGAGCGCGTGA
>ERZ773087.1895-NODE-1895-length-11962-cov-20.026959_pt1 | contig 11962 bp, 9 predicted proteins | sample MGYA00511375_ERZ773087 | MGnify/ENA primary metagenome ERZ773087 (study PRJEB29015, sample SAMEA2737995) | human oral metagenome | biome: human oral; feature: human-associated habitat; material: dental | place: China | collected 2063 ...
GGCGGGAAGGCGGTAAAATTTGCTGGAGATCGGTTTCCCGCGGCGGGAAAAGGGGCAAATTCTCCAAAAAACGCTTTCCGCCGCGCGAAGAGCATTTTCAAGAAGCCGCCGCCCCCGCCGCGGGAAGCGCCCCCCGCCCGCTTCACTGCAAATCGTTTCTTTTGCGCCCCAAATCACTTACCTATTATATACGTAACGAATGAAGATTGCAATCGTTGGAACAGGCTACGTCGGTCTTGTCACCGGCACCTGCTTTGCTGAGATGGGCGTCGAGGTGTTCTGTGTGGACATCGATCGCCAAAAGATTGAGAACCTCCGGAACGGCGTCGTGCCGATCTATGAACCCGGCCTCGAGGAGATGGTGATCCGCAACTACGAAGTGGGCCGGCTCCATTTCACCACCGACCTGACCGAGGTGCTCGACCAGGTCGAGATCGTCTTTAGCGCCGTCGGTACGCCGCCGGACGAGGACGGCAGCGCCGACCTCAAGTATGTCCTCGACGTAGCCCGCACCATCGGCCGGGCGATGAACAAATACCTCCTGGTGGTCACCAAGAGCACCGTCCCCGTGGGCACCGCCCGCCGCATCCGCCAGACCATCGCCGACGAGCTCGACCGCCGCGGCGTCACGATCGACTTCGACATCGCCTCCAACCCCGAGTTCCTCAAGGAGGGCGCCGCCGTCAAGGACTTCATGCACCCCGACCGCATCGTCGTCGGCGTCGAGTCCGACCGCGCCCGACGGCTCATGGAGAAGCTCTATCACCCCTTTATGCTCAACAATTTCCGCATCATTTATATGGACATCCCCTCGGCCGAGATGACCAAATACGCCGCTAACGCCATGCTCGCCACCCGCATCAGCTTCATGAACGACATGGCCAACCTCTGCGAGATCATCGGCGCCGACGTCAACATGGTGCGCAAGGGCATCGGCGCCGACACCCGCATCGGCAGCAGCTTCCTCTACGCCGGCTGCGGCTACGGCGGCTCGTGCTTCCCCAAGGACGTCAAGGCGCTCATCAGCACCGCCTCCGATCACGGCTACCCGATGCGCATCCTTCAGGCCGTGGAGGATGTGAACGAGGAGCAGAAGACGCTCCTTTTCCGCAAACTCTCGGCCCACTTCGGCGGTGATCTCCAAGGCCGCAAAGTGGCCATGTGGGGCCTGGCCTTCAAGCCCGAAACGGACGACATGCGCGAGGCCCCCTCGCTCGTCCTCATCGACCGACTGCTCGAGGCCGGTTGCCAGATCACGGCCTACGACCCCGTGGCCATCCCCGAGGCACGCCGCCGCATCGGCGATCGCATCGCCTACGCCAAGAACATCTACGAGACCGTCGAAGGCGCCGACGTGCTCATGGTCGTCACCGAGTGGAAGGAGTTTCGCCTGCCCGCCTGGGCCCGCATCCGCAGCCTGATGAAGACGCCACTCATCCTCGACGGCCGCAACATCTACAACATCGCCGAGATCGAAGAAGCCGGCTTTACCTATCACTGCATCGGCCGGTAATCCACAACCATTATATAATAGTAGAGATATGAAGAAGAACCTCTTACTCTGCGGCATGGCCGCCGCGCTGACGCTGAGCTTGGCGTCATGCAATTCGGCCACAAAAGGAAGTGACAACGCGGAGGCAACCGCCGACAGCGTCACTGTTGAAGCTGAACCAGCCTCCGCTGCGTCCGCCGCCTTCGACAAGGCTGGCGTCTACACCGGCGTCATCCCCTGTGCCGACTGTAGCGGCATCGAGACAACCCTCGAGCTGCGTGCCGATGGCACCTACAGCCTGACGGAGATCTACAAGGACAAGAAGGACGGCCGATTCGAGTCCAGCGGGAAGTTCCAGTGGGACGCCGCCGCCTCGTGCATCACGGTGGGCGAAGGCGACGATATGATCTCTTACATCGTCGAGGGCGACCACCTCATCATGCTCGACAGGGATGGCCAACGCGTCACCGGCGAGCTGGCCGACCACTACGTGTTGACTAAGCAGGCCGTGTAAGCGAAAAGCTGAAAACTAAAGCCGGGTACACGAGGGAGCGCATCCCATCATGTACCCGGCTTTTCGTTTTTAGTTTTTCGCTCCGAGGATCACCATCTTCTGGGCGCGGGTGGCCTCTGACGAGCCCGCCGTACGGATGGCCGCGCGGTAGATGTAGATGCCGGGGCGCAGACGGGCGCCGCGTCCGTTGGTCAAGTCCCACGTGACGGTGTAGGCGTGGAAGAGCTCCGACGATCCCTGCTCGGTGTGCTGCCATTGCAGGCGACCCGCCAGATCGTAGACGCCGATCGTGACTTCCATGCGTGACTCCGGACGATTGTGGTCGAGGTAGAAGGTCACCTGGTCGCGGGCTGGCACAGGGCCGGCGCGTAGCTCGGTGATGGACGGTCGGAGTCCCTTCTCGACTTGGAAGGTGAAGGTGCGCGTGGTGGAGTTGTTGAAGATGTCCCACACCTTGAACTCCGCCGTGTGCGTCCCCTCGGCAAGGCGCGGGATGGAGAAGCGCACCACGCCCTCACCCTGGACATCGGTGCGGTCGGCGTAGTAGCTGTTCAGGTTGTAGCTGAGGGCGGGATTGTTGTCGATGGTCAGCGTGATGTCGTGCCCGACGCTGCTGCCGGTGATGTTGATTCCCGAGGCGTCGCGCAGGTGGGCAACGAAGAAGGGCGTCTCGTTCGTCTTGTCGCCCTCGCTCCAGGTGCTGTCGTTGAGGTAGAGCAGGCGGATGTCCGGGCCGACGGTGTCGCGTTCGATCTGGGTGGCGGTGCCGCCCACGGTATAGCGACGGTAGGCGCCGTTTGCCTCGCGCTGCTGCGCGGCGTCGTAGGCGTAGAGGCTCATTTTCCCGTTGCGATTGGAGTAAGAGATGTCGGCAGGGACGGTGAAGCTGAGCGTGAACTGGCCATTGGTGACGACGGTGTTACCCCGGTGGATGGTGTTCGGGTAATCGGTGTAGGTGTAGGTGTGGCCCGTGCGGTTGTTGTTGAGCGTGGTGATCTCTTTCTCGCTGTCGAGGACGACGGCCGTCAGGGCGCCGTTGAAATCCGTGAGCCGCGCGCTGTCCAAGCCGATCACCTCGCCCTTGATTGTCACTCGGTCGAGGGCCCGGAGGTTCACCGTCCCCTCGGTGGCGGACTTGCCGTTGATCTCTGTCACACGGATCCCGTAGGTGGGGAAGGAGAGCGTCAGGGCCGGGTCGCCGATGAGGACGAAGCAGCGGTTGAGGTACGACAAGTAGCCGTTTTTCATCCCCATCAGTGCCTCCCCCAGGGTGGCCCGACGACCGTCCGCGCGGCGTTTGAAAAGTTGCTCGAGGAGGATGCCATTCATATTGAAATTAGGCTCATCGTAGGCCACGCGTGAGGTGGTGATCAGCGCAATGCCGCCACTCTTCTCGTTGAGGAAAACGTCCTCTCCGGCAGAGGTGACCGTATGATCGAAGGGCGTGAAATCGCACGAAGCCGTGATCCAGAGCGGCAGGTGGGAGTAGGTATATTGCTGGATCATGCTCTGGGTGATGACGTGCTCATCGCTCAGGGCTTGGGCGTTACCGTGGCCATTGTAGTTGATCAGCATAGTGCCTTCGCGCTGCAGGTTCCGGAGGGCGGTGACCACGTCGGGGTAGGCGCCGCTGCCGCCTCCGCCCGAGCTGCTCTTCTTGTAAGCGTCGAAAAGGAGGCGGTGGTTGATGTACTCCGGGTAATTCTGCTCCACGAATTGCGAGAGGCGGTTGGCGTCGCTCATGTGGCGCGTCTTGTAGCCGTCGGTGGAGTTGCCGTCGTCGCCGATGAAGCAGAGATTGTTTTTCCAGGCGCCGAAGGAGGGGTTATCGATGTAGCCGACGACCTTGTTGACGGCCGCACGCGCCTGGCTGACTGTGCGGACGGGGAATCGGCCGATGCCGAGTCGCAGGTTGCAGGTGCCGATGCGAGATCCCTCGCCGTCGTCCAGAAAACCGAAGTAATCATCCGTCACAAAAGTCTCGTGCTCCTCGCCGCCGCCCGTCCAATTGCCACCTAAGGAGAAGTGGGACTGGTAGGTGAGGAGGAAATTCGTCATGTCTATCCCCTTCCAAGCCGAAGAAAGCTGACGGTTGTCGTGCGACCCATCGCCGAAGAGCAACAGATATTTCGGGGCGTCGGACTCCGAGGAGCGACGGTCGTAAAACATCTTCATGAAGCGACGGATGGCGGTTGCATCTGGCGTGCCGCTCGAGAATTCGTTGTAGACCTGCTCGGGAGTAACGATGGTGACGCTGATCGAGTCGCGCTTCGTGCGGTGCTTGGCGGCCAGCCGCTCGGCTTCGCTGAGGAAGGCCGGGGGAGAGAGGATCACCATGTCGGTTTGCGGAAGGGCGTGCAGGTTTTGCGCCGTCACGGCCCCGACGGTCTCGGGGGTGGGGAAGGTCTTCGTGGGGTCGATCAGCACGAACTCCCGGAGGGTGTCGCCACTGGCGGGGATGGAGAACGTGAGCGCGGAGCCGTCGCGGCGCGTGGCCATGCGGCTGACGCGTTGAGGGTGGGTGACGTCGAGGACGATCATCGCCTCCGTGGCGCCGGAGATGACGAAGCGGGAGGCGGAACGCATCGAGGTCAAGTCGCGGAAGAAGGTGAAGGGCGCGTCGTAAGCGCGGAGCGTGCGGCGGACCTGGAGGCGGATGTAGTCGAGGAAGCTGTTGGCGGCCGCTGCCTTGTCGTAGGCCACGGTCACCTTCGGCGCCTCGCTCTTTTCGCCGCGCCAGGAGCTGGCGCCGACGTATTCGTGGGCTTTGGTGTAGGTCTCGTTGTCGAACGGGATCGTGCCGCGGAGCAGCTGCGTGCCGTCGATCGCGAGCGTGACTGTGCCGGCGCCCGTCACCCCGGTGTAGGCCACGAAACGGAGCGTGACTTTGCCCTCTTCGCCCGTGATGCCCGGCACGGAGAAGGGGAATGTCTGCGATAGGGTGCTGGAAAAACTCTCGCCGAAGAGGTCACGGCCGGATCCGGTCTGCCCCAATTTCTGGAGGAACTCGCGATCCACCTCGTGCAGCAGGTGGTCGTCGAAGACGGTCACGTCGCGTGCGGTCGTGACGTCGGCGGAGGTCGTGCCGGCGTCGGCGGTGGGCGTGGCGTCGGTCACGAAGTAGTAACCGTGCGTGGCGTAGGGGTTCACCTCGTGGGTGAAGGTGCCGGCCTTGCGGTCGTAGGTCCACTTGATGGGGCCGCGTCCGTAAAAGAGGATGTAGTCCGCGCCTCGGTAGACGGGTGTGGCGGGCAGGTCGTCGACATAGCCGCCGTGCGAGAAGTCCTCGTCGAGGATGTAGCCGCCGTAGCCGTGGACGGAGACCTTGGTCGGGTCCGCGAAGCCCATGGCGCGGAGCTGGTCGTAGGTGAGTTTGTAGATGCCGTCGTCAGCAACGCGGACCTTCACCCACCGTCCCTCAGCCAGCGCGGAGCTGCGGGCATAGAGCTTGGCGTCTGCGCGTGCGGCCGTGGCGGTAAGGGCCCAGAGGGCGAGGGCGCAGCATATCGTGGTCAATATACGTGTCATATGTAGAAGTTAGATGTAGACATGAGCGAAAAAGTGGGGCGAATCTATGGATAACGTGCCACAGATTCAAACGAAGAAGTTCGAAAAATGTACCCATCTCCCGCTGTTTTGAGCAATAAGAAACGCCTCAAACCTGAAGGTTTCATTGTCCGAGACAATAGAAAACGCCTTTTGTCTGAAGGTCTCATTGTCCGAAACAATAGAAAATACCTTTTGTCTGAAGGTTTCATTGTCTGAGACAACAGAAAATGCCCTCTGCCCGAAGGTCTCATTGCCCGAAACAATAAGAGAAAACGGGTGCTTACGAGAACCGTTGTCTCAGACAATACTAAATACCTAATCAAGGTATTCGTGATCGATCGAGGCAATACTAAACAATAGCCATCTCGTTTATGATTGCCCGAGACGATCGTAGATTTCTGGCGCATCCATTTGTTATTGTCTGAGACATTATTGAATACCCGGATCAGGTATTCAGTATTGTCTGAGACAACGGGATTTTCCTGTGGTGGAAACGCGTCATTGTTCAAGACAATAAGAGATCCCGAGCGCAGGAATTACCCATTGTTCAAGACAATAAGAGATCCCGAGCGCAGGCGTTGGCCATTGTTTGAGACAATGAGAGATCCCGGCCGCAGACGTTTCCCACTGTTTGAAACAGCGGGAGATGGGGGAAAACCAAATTACTTAATGTAGAAATCGAGCAACCGCTTGTCGCCGATGAAGCCCTCTAAATGGTCGCCGATGGCTACGGGGCCGACGCCCGAGGGGGTGCCGGTGTAGATCAAGTCGCCCATGCGCAGGGTAAAGAATCGACTGACGAAGGCAACGATGCGGTCGACGGGGAAGAGCATGTCGGCCGTTCGGCCCAGTTGCACTGTCTGACCGTTGAGGTCGAGACGGAAGGTGATTTGGCCGATTTCGCCGCCCACCTCTTGCAAGGGGACGAAGCGGCCGACGGCTGCGGCGTTGTCAAAGGCCTTACAGAGCTCCCAGGGCAGACCTTTGGAGCGCAGGTCTCGCTGCCGATCGCGAGCGGTGAAGTCTATGCCGACGGTCACCTCGTCATAGTATCGAGCAGCGAACCGTTCGTCGATGTTTTTACCCAGCCTGTTGATCTTGATGACGAGCTCCGTCTCGTAGTGCACCTCGTCCGTAAAGTCGGGGAGGAAGAAGGGCTTGCCATCTTTCAGCACGGGATCGGATTTCATGAAGATCGTAGGCTCCGGGGAGAAAAACGCGTGCTGTAGTTCTTTATTGTGATCGGCGTAGTTCATGCCGACGGCGAAAATCTTCATCGGGTGGTGAGGCTGTTTAGGCGATTGAACATGACGGCGAGATTGGCATAGATGGAGGTGTTCTGCACCACGACGTTGTGGGGTACCCGGATGCGGAAGGGGGTAAAGTTCCAGAGGGCGCGGATTCCGCAGGCCAGGACTTGGTCGGTGACGCGCTGGGCTTCCTCTACCGGCACGGTGATGACGGCAATGGTGGCGTCGAGCGTGGGGCAGCGGTCCGGGAGGTGGTCGATGTGGTAGACGGGGATGCCTTCGATCTCGGTGCCCACCAGCTCGGGGCGGACATCGAAGCCGGCCACGATGTCGAGTCCGTATTGCCCCAGACCGGCGTCACGCATGAGGGCGGCCCCCAGCTGACCGACGCCGAAGAGCAGGGCCCGGTGGGCGTGCGAGAAGCCGAGGAAGTCGTCGAGGATGCCTACCAGGGCGTCCACCTCGTAACCGACGCGGGTTTTACCCGAGATGTTGATGTAGGAGAGGTCCTTGGCCACCTGCACGGGGGTTACGCCCGTCTCCTCTCCGATGCGGGTGGAGGAGACGACCGTTTCGCCGCGCCCGCGGATCAGCTTGAGGTAAGCCAGATACCAGGGCAGGCGGCGGAGTGTGGGTTCGGGCAGGCGTTCGTGGCGGGGACGTTCGTCGGAGGCGGTCATTCGGGTTTCGTGTCCCAGTGGTTCTTGAGGGGGTTGGCGTACATCTCGAGCATTTTGGTGCGCAGGTAGGGCTCGTCTTTTTGGGGCAGGTCGATGCGGTCGAGTTGTTGCTGGAGGTAAGCCTCGAAGCGGGCTTTGTCGCGGAGGTCGTAGTTCATGCGGAAGCGCAGCGTGGCGTGTAGCAGATCGTAGGCCACGTAATTGCTTGGGTAGAAGCGGTAATGGGCGTAGATGTCGCGGTCGATAGCCGTTGCTGCGGCCGCGAGGAGCTCGTGGCGGGGCATGGCGGGGTCGAACTGTCGGAGGGTGCCGTTCAGGGGCGTGCCGATGGTGAAATGCACGCGCCCTTTGTCGCCCATGATGCCGGTCTCCATGCTCAGCAGGTCGTCGCGCTCGCTCTTGACGTAGTTCAGGTCGTCGCGTCTCAGTTGGAACTCTCGGGCTTTGAGGTAGTCGCACGGGTCGTACTCGTAGGAGATGGCGATGGGCACGATGTTGAGCTCCATCAGGTTGTCGAGTAGGCCCTCGTCGCCCTCTCCGGCCATGCAGAGCATTTTGAGGACTGAGGTCTGGGTCTGGTCGTTGGAGTCTTTGGCGCGGCCCTCTCGCTGGGCGATCCAGATGGACTCGTGCGTCTGGCGGAGGGTGTGGCGGATGTAGGCCGAGAGGATGCGGCTGTTTTCGAGCAGTCGTCGGGCGGACAGGTTGCGCTTGACGATGAAGCTGTTGTTGAGCCGCACCAGGAGTCGGATCCAGGGATAGATGAGGAGGTTGTCCCCGATGGCGATTTGGGTCATGTCGTAGCCCACGTCGTAGAGTAGGACGTTGAGGAAGGCGGCGTCGAGGACAATGTCGCGGTGGTTGGAGATGAAGGTGCAGGGCGCTTTGCCTTCGGGCAGTCGGCTGCGGCCGGAGATGGTCAGCGAGAAGGTGCTCCGCCGTGCGATGGCCATGACTGTCTTGTAGCTGATGGTATGCTTAAATTCAGCCTTGGTGCGACAGGAGCGCATCGTCTCGATGAGGGCTGCGCGGTCGGCATCCGGGGCGATGTAGCTGAGGGCGCGCCAGAGTCCGTCGGACGAGATCAGATCCTCGACGGCTTGGGGCACTTCCGCGTCGTTTACAGGGCGGATGTCGTCGAATGCGGGGGAGGGATAGGTCGTTTCCATTGCGATGTCTCGGTGTTTATGTGGATAGGAAGGGTGGGGTGGGGCGTTGTTCAGCGGTTGTTCAGCTCGTTCTCAATGATTTCCGTCATCACCTCGGTAATCTGGAGACCGGCGGCGCGGATCTGCTGCGGGATGAAGCTCGTTGTGGTCATGCCCGGGGTGGTGTTTACCTCCAGCACGACGGGTTCGCTGCCGTCCGGGGGGAGAATGAAGTCCACGCGGATGATTCCCTTGGCCCCGATCAGGCGGTAGATGTTTTGCGTCAAGTTTTGGACCCTCCGGGTCATCTCGTCTGAGATCCGCGCGGGGGTGATCTCGCTCACCTGTCCGTTGTATTTGGCGTCGAAGTCGAAGAAGTCGTTGCTGGTCACGACCTCCGTCAGCGGCAGCAGCGTCATGCGCCCATTCGCCTGGTAACAGCCGCACGTCACCTCGGTACCGGCCACGAAGCGCTCGATGATCACCTCGTCGTCGCAGGTGAGGGCTCGCCGTACGGCCTCCTCGATCTTGTCGGCCACCTTCACCTTTGTCGTGCCGAGGCTGCTCCCCCCCGCGTTGGGTTTGACGAAGACGGGCAGGCCGAGGCTCTTGACGACCGTGTCCTCGGAGACCTGCTCGCCGCGCCGCAGACGGACAGCGTCGGCGACACGTAGGCCTTGGCTCCGTAGGAACTGCGTGCAGGTGTATTTATTAAAGGTGAGGGCCGAGGCCAACGTGCCGCAGGAGGAGTAGGGGAGGCCGATCATGTCGAAATAGCCCTGCAGCCGACCGTCCTCGCCTGGCGTGCCGTGGATGGTGATGTAGGCCAAGTCGAAGTGTACTTGTCGGCCGTCGGGGGAGCGGTAGCTGAAGTCATTGCGGTCTATGGGTACCTGGGATCCGTCGGCCAGAAGTACGCTCCAGGCTTCACGGGTCAGGAGGACGCGATGGAGGTCGTAGCGCGTTCGATCGATAAAGGAATAGAGGCCGTCGGCGCTCTTGAGCGAGACTTCGTACTCGCCGGAGTAGCCCCCGGCTACCAGTGCAATCTGCTTTTTCATTGTTCGTCTATGGGTGGTAAGGGTTAGGTGTTGTTGGCGCAGTAGGTGCGCCATTTATTGATCAGCCCCTGCATATCGTCGGGCAAGGGAGCTGTGAAAAAGAGCTCCTTTCCCGTGGTGGGATGCACGAAGCCTAACGTCTCGGCGTGCAAAGCCTGACGCGGACAGGTGTCGAAGGCCTCCTGCACGAACTGTCGGTAGCTGCCCGTGGGGCGTCCCTTGAGGATGCGTTCGCCGCCGTAGCGGGCGTCGTTGAAGACGGGGTGGCCGATGTGGCTCATGTGGGCGCGGATCTGGTGCGTGCGACCAGTCTCGAGTTGGCAAGTTAGGAGGCTGACGTATCCCAGCCGTTCGGTGACGCGGTAGTTTGTGGCGGCCCACTTTCCCTCCTCGCTTCCGGGCGGATAGACTGCCATGCGGAGGCGGTCGCGTAGGTCGCGGCCGATGTTACCCTCGATGTGCCCCTCGTCCGCTTTGGGGATACCCCAGACGAGTGTCTGGTAGCAGCGTTGGGTAGTCTTCTCGAAAAATTGGCGGCTGAGGTGTGCCTTCGCGTCGATGTTTTTGGCTACGACGAGCAGTCCGGACGTGTCTTTGTCGATACGGTGCACGAGTCCCAGGCGGGGGTCGTTGGGGTCGTAATTCGGCAGGTTGCGGAGGTAGTATGCCAGGGCATTGACCAGCGTGCCGGTGTAGTTGCCGTGTCCGGGATGCACAACAAGACCCGCCGGCTTATTGACCACCAGCAGGTCCTCGTCCTCATAAACGATATTGAGGGGAATATCCTCCGCGATGACTTCGAAGGCGTGCCGCGGACGGGCCATGACGATCGTGACCACGTCGCCCGGCTTCACCCGGTAGTTGTTCTTTACCGGCACCCCGTCCACTCGCACGTAGCCTGCATCGGCAGCCAGCTGGATGCGGTTGCGGCTCGTATGCGTCATGCGGTCGATGAGAAACTTGTCGACGCGGAGCAGAGATTGGTTCGGGTCGGCCGTAAACCGGAAATGCTCATAGAGCACTTCGGGAGCCTCGTCGTCGTCCTCTTCATCGAAGAGGCCGTCTGCCATGGCATCTTGGAGGGTCATAGGTCGGTGGTCGGTAGTTACTTCGTTGGGGATCATTCTTCGTCGTCGGTTCCTCGTTCTTCTTCGTCGTCTGAGTCATCGCTGCTGCGAGAGGCTCGCCATTCCGATTCGGAGCGTGGCGACCAGAATGTGGAGTCTGTGCCGCCTTCGCCGCCGTCGCTTACCCGGAGCACGATCTTGGCTGCGATGGGCGCGCGATCGCCTGCCCTCAGTGTCTTACCGCGCAACTGCACGCCCAACGCCAGATCGCGGTAGCTGCCACTGACGTAGACGACGTCGATGGACGTGAATCCGTGCGATTGCAGCAGGGCGAAGGCTTGGCGCAGAGAGAGGTCGGTGACGTCCGGTACGATGGCCATCTGTGCGGTGCGGGCGTTGATAGTTAGGTAGAGGATGCGGTCTTTCTTGACCTTCGATCCGATGGCGGGCACCACCTCGACGATGGCTCCCGGGGCCATATCCTTGGAATAGATGGAGTCGAGCACGATGTAACGCAGCCCTATTTTTCGGATCTCCCGGTGGGCCTCTTCGGGCGTCTTCCCCTTCACGTTGGGCACGACGATGGACTCGTTGTGGCGGGTGTATACGTCCAGGGACTTCAGCACCATGAGTGAAAGGAGCCAGAGTGCGATGGCGGCCAGGAAGATGTGCACTACCACCGGTAGGCGCATGAACCATTCCCGTATGTCTTCGGCGTCTTTTTTCTTTTCCATAAGGCTGCGTGTGCGCTTTGTTTGGGTCTTAAAACGAAGAAAGTAAAAGTCTTTTCCTTCAAACTTTTACTTTCTCATGTGTGGGGCCAGACAGTTTTTTTCTGTGGCTTTTTATTCCCGATGGGGGCTTTTAGGCCTTCGGATATTCGTCGGATACGGTCAGTTTCTTACGTCCCTTTGCACGACGTGCGGCCAATACGCGGCGTCCGTTAGCGGTCGACATTCTCAGGCGAAAACCATGCTTATTCTTTCTCTTTCGGTTGGAGGGTTGGAATGTTCTTTTCATTTGATCTATCTGTTATTGTTATGATTATCCGTGGATTCAGGGCGCAAATGTAAATCCATTTTTGATTGCAGCAAGCCGGCCGGCTGGGCTGGAAACGGCCGGTAGAGCCATGAAATGCCCCCTGTTTAACGTGAGTTCGGTGTAAGAATAAAGCCCGCAGAGAGTTTCTACGGAAGCCCGA
>ERZ773087.1897-NODE-1897-length-11958-cov-18.965471_pt1 | contig 11958 bp, 9 predicted proteins | sample MGYA00511375_ERZ773087 | MGnify/ENA primary metagenome ERZ773087 (study PRJEB29015, sample SAMEA2737995) | human oral metagenome | biome: human oral; feature: human-associated habitat; material: dental | place: China | collected 2063 ...
TGGAGAACGCCGCCGAGATCGCCATGGAGCACAACCTGGGGCTCACCTGCGACCCCGTGGGCGGGCTCGTCCAGATCCCCTGCATCGAGCGCAACGCGGTGGCCGCCGTCAAGGCCATCAACGCAGCCCGCATGGCCCTGTGGGGCGAGGGCCGGCACGCCGTCAGCCTCGACACCGTCATTGAGACGATGCGCCAGACCGGCGAGGACATGCTCGCCAAGTACAAGGAGACCTCCCGCGGCGGCCTGGCCGTCAACGTCGTGGAGTGCTGAGGGGCGGGCGGCGGAGGCCGCGGCCGTGACTCACGGTTGTACGGTCGCTGTTCACATCGGCCCTGTCCTCTGGGTCCTCTGGGTCCTCTGGGTCGGCCGTCGGCGCCGTAGCGCCGATAACGGTCGGTCGTGCCTTAGGAGTGTCCATCGATCGTGTCGCTAGTACACGGTGTCACACGGTGGTACACGGTAAGGCTCGGTAATACTCGAATACTCGGTAAGACGGGCATAATCGGCATATGGACGAACCGCAGGCACTCTCGACCAGTCAGAGCTACAGCATCGCGGGATTGCGGGCACTTGTAAAGGCTGGGCAGCTGCGAGTGCCGCAGTTCCAGCGATCGTTTCGATGGGAGAGGCGGGACGTTCTCAATCTTGTTGACTCGGTACTTCGCGGGTATCCAATTGGCAGTCTGCTCCTCTGGAAGCGTGAAGCCGGGGCCGCGCGCCTGAGGATCGGGACGTTGGACATCGAGGCGGGGCAGATGCCGGATGCTCTGTGGGTTGTGGATGGCCAGCAGCGGATTACGAGCCTCGTCAATGTTGTTGATCCTGAAGGCGTGCGCGACCCTCGATTCGCTCTCGGCTACTCCCTCAGGGAGCAGAAGGTCGTGCCGCTCCGTGAGCCCGACCCGCCCCTCGTTATTCCCTTGCCCGATCTGTTCGATCTCGGGCGGGCGCTGGCGTGGCTGGGGGATAATCCTGATGGGGCGGGGTTCGCCCCTCATATCCAGAAGGTCACGGGGCGACTCGCAGGCGTCTCAGTACCCGCCACGATTATGGAGGACGCCGACGAGCAGGTTCTCCGCGAGGTCTTCGACAGGATAAATAATCGCGGTAAGAAGCTCAATGCCGCAGAAATATTCGACGCCATTCATGGCGGTCCGGATGCGGCTTTGACGATGTCGGGGATCGCTGCGCACGTGGATGAGCAGACCCATTTCGGCGCACTCTCGGACAAGGTTGTCGTACAAGCGCTCCTGGTGCGTCGCCATACGGATATTAGTCGAGATGTTCATGGGGAATTCTCTCCTAGCCGCAGTCTTGTGAGTGATTTCCCCGGTGAGAGCGAGAAGGAGGCCTATATGGCCACAGAGCGGGCGCTCGTGGCTGCCGTGCGCTTCCTTCAGCAGCAGTGCGGCGTTCCGCACATGACCTTCCTGCCCTTCCGCTTTCAGCTGCTCGTCCTGGCGAGACTCTTCGCTTTCTTCCCCGAGCCTCATGACCGTAATCTCGAGCTGCTTCGCCGCTGGTTCTGGCGTACGAGTATCGGTGCTGACGAGCTCGGCATCAATGGGTCTCAGACCGATCTGCGCGATATGGCGGCACGCATCGTCCCCGGTGAGGAGTCGGAGTCGGTCCAAAGGCTTCTCAGCGAGGCGACCTTGACACACGGGCCGCAGGTGCCCGACCTCAGTGTGTTCAGAGCGACGCGCTCGGACAGTAAGGTTATTCTCACCGCGATGTGGAACCGGAAGCCGGTCGATCCCGATACGGGGGAGCCGATGACGGTGGAGGCGCTGGCCGCGCAGCTGGAGGGGGAGACGACTCCACGAGCCGTAGCCGCCGATCTTGTCCCGCCCACTGCGCTGGGTGCGGATGCCTTCGTCGCTGCGAACAAAGTGATCTCCGTTCTGGATCGGCGCCAGCTGCTCCCGCTTCTGGATGACGACTTCGACCTCGACTCCCTGCTTCTGAACCGGGAGATCCTGAGCCTTCTGCAGGGCAATCGTTACGACGAGGCGATTGAACTCAGGGCCGAGGTGCTGCGCCACTACCTCATCGACTTCATTAAGGCTCGCACCGCCTGCGGACATGAGGACTCTCCCCCGCTTGATGATTGGATCTTCGATGGTGGCGATGTAGAGACGCTAAAAGGTGCCTGACCATGATCGAGGCGGTCTATGCGGTTCTACTCTACGGCGAGCACGTCGGCGCTATCCATCGTCGAGACGCCTTCACAAAATTCATCTTCGACAGTGACTACTGGGATCGTCCTGACAGGGCCGTTCTCGGCAGGTGGTTCGAGGATCATCCGCGCAGGCAGCCACATGCGACGAATCATGTGCCCGCCTGGTTCTCCAATCTGCTTCCCGAGGGGCGGCTACGGGACCTTATTGCTCGCGAGCAAGGAGTGAGCATATACCGGGAGATCGAGCTTCTCGTGCGAATAGGAAATGATCTACCCGGGGCGGTTGAGGTCGTTCCGGATCAGCACGCACATGTTGAGGCGGATTTCAGTGCCTCAGTCGAAGCGTCGGCACCCGTGTCGAGAGCGGCTGGTCGCATGCGCTTCTCCCTGGCCGGAATGGGAATGAAATTCTCTATGCGGCAGGATGGGGACAGGATCGTGCTCCCCGCGCACGGTGAGGGCGGTGACTGGATTGTCAAGATTCCCGACGCCGCTTTCCCGGGGCTGCCGGCCAACGAGCTCGCCGTGATGAGACTGGCGCATGAGGTCGGCATTGAGGTGCCTGAAACTCGGATGGTGCAGCGCGATCAGGTAGGTGATCTCGGAGAAGGCGCCTGGCCCTCCGATGAGACCGAGGCCTACATGGTGCGACGCTTTGACCGGACGGCGGGAGGTCAAGCGAGAGGCCGGGTACACATTGAGGACTTCGCGCAGGTCCTCGGGCGCTTCGGCTCTGGGGACGGCAAGTACAAGTCCACGGTCAAGACCCTCGCGGCCCTCGCCTACCGTGGACAGGACCACGACTCCCTGCGGGAGATGGTGAGGCGCACCGTCTTCAACCTGCTTGTCGGAAATGGCGACGCCCATCTCAAGAATTGGTCGTTCATCTACCCCGACCGTATGCGGGCCCGGCTCTCGCCCGCATACGATCTCGTATGCACCGCCGTATATCTGCCTCATTCAGACAACCTTGAACTCGGGCTGCCCTTCCTTGGTGCCACGAGGCTCTCCGAGGTTTCGCGCGAGCATTTCGCACGACTCCAGGACCTGCTTCGCGTTGGAGACGAGGATGTTCTCGACGTTGTCGATGAGGTCCTTGAACGTTTTGGCGATGCCTGGGTCGATGGTGCGGGGGATCGCATGCCGTCACCTGTCGCTGAGTGGATCGGGACGCATGTGGACGGGACACGACGGCAGCTCCAGCCTTCCGCCTGAGTGAGGAGGGCGGCAGCCGGTGCGGCTGCCGCGCCCGCAGGGCGCCCTGGGCGCCGTGAACTCGTTCCGGGACTTGTTCTCAGCCGTGATCGGTGTCGGCATGGTGGGGGAGGGATGAGTGAGGCGCCGTCGCGGGAACCGGTCGAGAGTTCGTGAACGGCATCTGGCGGATGTTGCACACTCGTATGCGATCAGCTCCGCGTATAACCTTGGAATCATGCGAAAATAAGACCTTGGTGCTGAGCGGAACGATGCTCCCGTGTGCATAACTCGTACCTCCGCGCACCGTTCTGGTTCTCGCCGTGGCGCTCTCGGAAGTCTGCTCCTATGCCTGGGGCGGTGGTGGGTGGGGGTGGTTGCGTTGGCTCCGGGCGACGGCGGTGCGTAGGAGGGTTTCGAAGGGGCCGGCGTGCCCGCCGTGTTCGAGGGTGATGCAGAAGGCGGCGGCGAGGGTCCACACTCCGACGGCGATGGCGGCTGCTGGGGCTTCGCCGACGTTGAGGGTGGTGCCGAGGAGTCCGGGGATGACGGTGAAGGTGAGTCCGAAGAGGACGGTTTGGCTGAGATAGGCGGTCATGGAGCGGCGTCCGACGGCGGAGGCGAGGCGGCGCAGCCCGGTGAGTTGTCCGTCTGGTGCGGGTCCGCCGGCGTAGAGGGCGAGGAGTGCCAGCCAGCCGCAGCCGGCCGCTAGACCGGTTATTGCGGTGGCGGCCGGGTCCAGGGAGGACATGGGGACTCCCCATCCAGCATATGCGAGTCCGGCGTGGAGTCCGCCCAGGATGCCGATTCCCAGTCCGGCCACGGCGACGGGTACCAGGAGGCGGCGGTGCTGCTCGGGGTGGGCCAGTAGGTCGGTGTCGGCCAGACGAGCCCCGATGAACATCGCCGGAATCACCATTGAGAGCAGCGTGATCATGAGGGTGAATACCCAGCCGGTCAGGTTGCCGATGAACCAGGGCAGACTGCCTGAGGTGGACGAGTCCGCCCCTGGAGTACGACTCATCGCGCCGGTTTGCCACAGGCCGAACGAGTACATGAAGAGCGTGGCCAGGATTGCGAAGGTGATGCCTGCGGCGAGAATGCGTTTGCGGTGCTTGCGGGCCAACCAGCCCGCGAAGACGACCGCGACCACTCCGTAGGCGCCGATGATGTCACCGGGGAAGAAGATGCCGTGCACGGCGCCGAACAGGATCATCCACCAGCCGCGACGGCGCACCAGGCGGCGGGCGTCGACCGTGGCCTGCTCGCGTGCCCAGGCCAGTTCTGCCGGCGTCGGTTCGCGCCCCTCCGCGGTGCCCGGCAGCGTTTGCAGATATGTCTGCGTGCCGGTTTTGATGCGCCGGTTGATCATGGTGGCCAGACCGAAGCCGAAGAGCATGGCGAACAGCGGAATGGCTCGCTCGTCCACCAGGAGGGTGCGGATGAAGATCCATACGGAGTCCGCCGTCGACAGGTGCGCGGACAGCGCCTGGAGACCGCCCTGGGTCAAGCGCCCGTCTGCTCCGGTCCAGGCGGGCACGTTCGCCACCGCGACGAGTAGCAGCATGAAGCCGCGGGACACATCCGGCGCCGGGTAGCGCACGCCGCGGGTGAAGGATGTCGTCATTGGCATCCGACTAGATTAAGGGGAATCGTCTCCTCGAAAGTCCGCCTGAGGAAGGAGAAGGAGTTTCACAGATCATCCTCGGGAGGGAGGCCAAGATCCGGGTTCTCCCCCGCCCGCCTCCTTCCGCCGAGATCGGTCGCAACCCGCGCCGAGATCGGTCCGCTTCCGCCGCGAGATCGGTCGCAACCCGCGCCGAGATCGGTCGCAACCCGCATCGAGATCGGTCGCAACCCGCATCGAGATCGGTCGCAACGCGGGGGCGAAAGTGCCCTCGACCGCCTCGTCGCGGGTACCGCCCGTGAATACGTGATAGCGGTACTCGCGACGATGGTGTGCCGGGTCCTCCTGAGCTGTTCCGGCGTCGGCGCTTCTTATCGACTCACTGCCGACTCACGCCGCCACCAGGTGGCCGACCTTCTGGAGGTGGTCGGCGCGGCGCCGGTCGCCGGCTTCGCCGTCCTTGCCCACTTGGCCGAAGTTGACCCAGCGACGCCCCTGTATGCCCAGCTGCTTGGCGGTTGCGCCCAGGAATACCGAGCCCATCGCATTGCCTGCCAGGTAGCGCATGTACCAGGTCGGTGAGATCGAGGTGGTGAGCACCAGCATCTGCTCGATGTGGGTCAGGCGCCCCTTCACGCCCGAGGGGGTGGGGTCGTAGGCCCATTTCTGCTTCATGACCTTGTCGAAGAAGCCCTTGAGCATGCCCGGCAGGTCATTCCACCAGATCGGCGTGATGACGATGAGGCGGGCGGCACCCTTGATCAGCTCCTGGTAGCGGGTGACCAACGGGTCCAGGGTGCCTCCGTCGCTGAACAGGGCCAGTTCCTCGACGGTGTAGCGGGGGTCGAAGCCGTCGGCGTAGAGGTCGATGACGTCGTAGGGGCGGTTCGCCTTGTCCAGGGCGGTGGTGGTGGCCTCCAGGACCGCGTGGTTGAAGGAGCCGGTGTAGGGGTGGGCGTAGATGACGAGGGTGCGGTTGGTGCGGGTCATGAGTGGTCTCCTATCGTGATGACGGTGTGCAGTGCGGCGCGTATGAAGTCGGGGTCGGCACTGGCGGCGCCGACGGCGATGAGTCGGGTGTAGCCCTGAAGGCAGGACCAGATGATGAGCTGGAGGCGCTCGGGGTCCGCCCTTTCGCGTGCGGCCAGGCGCTCGACCTCGTGGCGGGTGGTGGCCAGCAGGGGGTGCTCCTCGACCGGGTCGTCCAGGGCGGCGACGGCCTCGGGGCTGAGCTGGTTGAACTCGAAGAGGTGGGGGTGGTCCGCGGCGAGGTTGATCAGGATCATCCCGATGGCCAGGAGCGATTCGACGGGATCGTCCTGGAGCTGTTGCTCGGCCTGCTCGCCCAGGTTGCTGGAGAGCTGGCGTACGGCGGCGTTGAAGAGGCTGGGTTTGGACGGGAAGTGCTTGTAGCAGGCGGGCGTGGTGACCCCGCAGGCGCGGGCGACGCCGGTCAGCGTCACCTCCTGCCGTCCATGGGCGTCGATGAGTTCCAGGGTCGTGTCGATGAGGCGCTGCCGGGTGTCGGTGACGCGGCGGTCCGGTCGGTCTGTGGGGGGCGTCATGGAAAATAGGTTAATCCCATTTACCTATGTGTCAAGAGGTACTGCGGATCGGTGGGGCGCTGTGCGGAGGCGGCGGACCGGTTCTCGGCTGGGCTATCATTGTCAGATGACTGATACGCGGCCTGCCGCCATTCCGCGACCATGCCCGCCCCGTCGGGGGGAGGACGCGCTTGTGGAGGATGTGCATGCCCGCCTGGGCACCTATGTGAAGCAGGCGGAGCAGGCGCTGATGGCTGCGAAGTCGGAGGCGCTGCGGCCCTTCGACCTCACCGTGGCGCAGTACGCGGCGATGCTGGTCCTCTACTACTCGCCGGGGCAGTCCTCGGCGCAGTTGGCGCGGAACGCGGCGGTGACGCCGCAGACGATGACGACGATCCTGGCCAGGCTTGAGGGCAAGAAGCTGATCGAGCGCACGCCGTCGAAGGTGCACCGCAAGGTGCTGGTCACTGAGCTGACGCAGGCCGGCGAGGCGTTATTGCTGCGCGCCGACGAGTGCGCACGCGCGGTCGAGGAGCGCCTGGCCGGTGCGTTCACCGCGGAGGAGCACGCTGCGGCTCGCGACCTCCTGAGTCGAATCGCGGCGGTGCTGCGCGGTGGCGACGGCGCTGATGACGCCGATGCCGACGACGATGCTGTCGCCGGTGCCGGCACTGCATTGTCGTCGGCCGGGGCGGAGGTCAGTAGCGAGCCCCTGAAGGGGCGGGCAGCCCGTCGAGAGTCCGCATCTCGTCGTCGGTGAGGGCGAGCTGTGTGGCGCGGAGGTTCTGCCGCAGGTGAGTACTGCTGCGGGTGCCGGGAATCGGGATGATGTTCTCCGATAGACCGAGCAGCCACGCCAGGCAGACCTGTGCGGATGTCGCATCGTGGGCGCTGGCGACCCGCGAGATCTCGTCGGTGATGTCCCGGTTGCGGGCGAATGCCTCCGGTGTGAAGCGCGGGTTCGTGGCGCGGAAGTCGCCGTCCTCGAATCCGTCCGGCGTGAGCGTGCCGGTCAGATAGCCCCGCCCCAGCGGTGCGAACGGTACGAACGAGACTCCATGGTCTCGTGTCCAGGCGAGCAGGTCGCCGTCGGAGGTGCTGTTCGAGGTGCCGTTGGAGGTTTCGGCCGAGCCGCCGCGGCTCGTGGGCTCGGCCTGCTCCCGGCCCGTGCCCTGTTCGGCGCCGTGTCCGAGAGGGTCGCGCGTCCATAGTGAGAGTTCGGACTGAATCGCCGTCACCGGGTGAATCGCATGTGCGCTCTCGGCCTGGGCGATGGTGACTTCGGACAGCCCGAGCCAGCGCACTTTGCCGGCGTCGACGACGGCCGACAGGGCCTCCCAGCTCTCGCCGATAGGCACTGCCGGGTCGACCCGGTGGAGGTAGAACAAGTCGATCTGCTCGACGTCGAGGCGCCGCAGGCTCTCGTCGACCTGTCGCCTCAGGGTCTCGGGCCGTCCGTCGCGGTGCACCCGCCTCGCCGCGAGGTCGTCGACCACCAGTCCGCCCTTCGTGGCGATGACAACGTCGTCGCGCTGCCCGCGCAGCGCGCGGCCGACGAGCTCCTCGTTATGGCCGTCGCCGTACAGGCCCGCGGTGTCGATCAGCTGCACGCCGGCGTCCCGGGCCTGTCGGATGACGGCGATGGAGTGCTCGTCATCGCGGCGGCTCTCCGCATAGATCCAGCTCATGCCCATGCAGCCGAGGCCCAATGGGAACACCTTCCGCCCTGTACGTCCAAGTTTGCGCTGCATCGTGGCTCACCTCTCGCTTCCGATCTGTGTCAGGTGTCTGATACTGTCATATCTATCAGGTTCCTGATTCTGTTCAGCTTACTGACACTATATGAGGAGAGTCGAGATGAAAGCCATCCAGATCACCAGCTACGACGGTCCTCGAGGGCTGACCTACGACACGCTCCCCGAACCCGAGCCCGCCCCGGAGCAAGTGGCGCTGAATGTGGAGTTCGCGGGGGCGAACTATGTTGAAGCCCTGTTCGCGGGCGGGTTCGTGCCCAAACCGCTGCCGTGGGTGCCCGGCATCGAGGCCGCGGGCAGGATTCGGGCACTCGGCGAGCGAGTGGAGGGCCTCGCGGTCGGCGATCGGGTTGCCGCGCTGACGATCAATGCGGGCGGCGCCTACGGGCAGGTCGCTGTCACGCACGCCCAGCTCGTCGCCCCGATCCCTGCGGGCATGGATCCCTCCCTGGCGTCGGTGGTGCCGTCGAATACGACCACCGCGCTGATCTCGCTCGAGCGGGTTGCGCATCTTCGGCCGGGAGAGCATGTGCTCGTGCATGCCGCCGCGGGTGGGCTGGGTTCCCAGTTCGGGCAGATCGCTCGCACGCTCGGAGCCGGCCGTGTTGTCGGCGTCGTCGGCGGCGAGGAGAAGAAGCAGGCCGCGCTCGATCTCGGATACGACGAGGTATGGCTGCGTGCTGATCTTGAGAATGCGGAACCGGGACAGTTCGATGTGATCGCTGATCCGGTGGCCGGGCCCGGCAGGATCACCAGCCTCGAGCTGCTCCGACTCGGCGGCCGTCTGCTCGCCGTCGGCGATGCCTCTCAGGCCGGTGACCAGGTGGTCAGCAGCAATACGCTCTGGTTAAAGGGGATCGGTGTTCACGGCTTCAATCTCGGGGCCATGTCCGCTGCGTATCCGCGCATCGTCGGCACTTATCTGCGCCGGGCGCTGGCGCTGGTGGCTTCTGGTGAGGTGACTGTGCAGATTGCGGAGCGGGCTCCGATTCAGGACGCGCCCCGCGTGCTGACCGCGCTGCGCGACGGCAGGACCATCGGCAAGACCGTCTTCGTCCACGAGCGCCCCACCGGATCGCAGGCGTGATGAGAGAATCCGGTGCGATTGCGGCGCGGGAATCGATATCCGACGCGAAAGAATTCCCGCCCGCTGGGCGGGCCGCTATTCTGCTGGCTGCTGTTCTGACGTCGATCGATTCATTCATCGTGAACGTATCGCTTCCGTCCATCCAGTCCTCGCTGGGGGCGGACACCGTCGAATCGCAGTTCGTCATCAGTGGATACTCGATCGTCTACGCCCTGCTTCTGGTCTTCAGTGGGCGTTCTGGGGATAGATACGGGCGCAGGCGAGTTCTCGTATTCGGCACACTGGGATTCACTGCGGCGTCGCTGTTCTGCGGAGTGGCCGCCTCGATGGAAATACTGATTGCTGCCAGGGTGGTTCAAGGGGCCTTCGCCGCCTTGCTGCTCCCTCAAGTCATGTCCACTATTCAAGCCGCTCTGAAAGAGCCCGCCAAGACGCGTCTGCTCAGTTATTACACCGCTATTGGTGGCCTGTCCGCGGCCGTGGGTCAATTGCTGGGAGGGGTCATTGTATGGGCCGACCTGGGCGGCCTGGGGTGGCGGCTCATATTCCTGATCAATCTTCCTCTGGGGGTCGTGGCGGCCCTGGGGATCAGGGCCTGGGTTCCGGAGACGAGGGCGGATGACCCTGATTCCACGGATATCGGCGGAACTCTCCTCTTCGGGGCGGCGATTCTCGGCCTGCTCATTCCCCTCAGCGTGGGCAGGCAGGCGGGCTGGCCGGCGTGGGCGTGGGCCCTCTGCGTCGGCAGCGCCGCCGCGTTCGTCGCGCTGCGGTTCTACGAATCGCGCATCGAGATCTCAGGGCGGGCTCCCCTCATCCCGCCTTCCCTTCTGGCTATTTCGACGATGCGGCGAGGACTGCTGGTGCTGGGGAGTGGATTCCTGGTGTTCGGCGGCTACTTGTTCGCCTTTGCGCTGGCCATGCAGGAGGGGAATTCCATGAGTGCGCTTGAATCCGGGATGTCCATGGCTCCGATGGCGCTGGGGCAGTTCTTATCGGCCATGCGGGCGCCACAAATAATTAAGCGATATGGGATTCGATCCATCCAGATCGGAGGGCTGGCACAGGCGACGGGAATTGCGGCGGTCATGCTGCCAGTTATTCTATTCTGGCCTTATTCTGAATTCTATCATGTGGCTGCCGGAATGTTCCTGATCGGTATCGGCAACGGTCTTTACGTGCCAAATACTTATCGCACTATTCTGTCTACCATTCCTGATCATAAGATCGGTCTGGGAAGCGGCTTGATCACGACCGTTCAACAAAGTGCTCTGGCGGTGGGGGTGGCCGCTCTGGGGGCGGTGTTCATGGGGATCTCCGCCAGCGCCAGCATGGGCACCGGATTCCTAGGGGTGGGGACGATCTTCCTCGCCGTCGCATTGAGCTACACCGTGCTCGGCGCTCGTGTGGCGGACAGGCGAGGAAGGACTGAGGGGCTCGGCGCGAGAATCTGACAGGATTGACGGAATTGAAAGAATGCAGCCGTGACCGCAGCCCAGCAAGACCGCCAAGCCCGCCCAGCCCATCAAGCCCACCGAGACCACCGCCCCAGCGCGCCCGCCCCGGTCCGCCAGTGGTGGAAGGACGCCGTCGTCTACCAGATCTACCCGCGCTCCTTCGCCGACTCCGACGGCAACGGCATCGGCGATCTCGCCGGCATCATCAGCCGCGTCCCCTACCTCGCCGCCCTCGGCGTGGACGCCGTCTGGCTCTCCCCGTTCTACCCCTCGGCCCTGGCCGACGGCGGCTACGACGTCGATGACTACCGCGACGTCGCCCCCGAGATCGGCACGCTGGCCGATTTCGACCGCATGGTTGCCGCCCTTCACGCCGTCGGCATCAAGGTGATGGTGGACATCGTCCCCAACCACTCCTCCAACCGTCACCCGTGGTTCCGGGCCGCTCTGGCCGGCGGCCCCGATGCCCCCGAGCGCGCCCTTTACCACGTCCGCCCCGGCACCGGCTCCGGCGGCACCGAGCCGCCCAATGACTGGCGCTCCATGTTCGGCGGCTCCGCCTGGGAGCGCATCGACGACGTCGGCCCCGACGGCCCCCTGACCGGCCCCGGCACGCCCCGCCCCTACCAGTGGTACCTCCACATCTTCGCCCCCGAGCAGCCCGACCTCAACTGGGACGATCCGGCGGTGCGCCAGGACTTCCTGGCCACTTTGCGCTTCTGGTCCGACCGCGGCGTGGACGGCTTCCGCATCGACATGGCCCCCGGCATGGCCAAGGACATGTCCGAGCCCTACCGCCCCATGGCGGAGATCCCCTGGTGGCCGCTGCCCGACGACGGCTCCCACCCCCTGTTCGACCGCGACGAGGTCCACGACATCTACCGCCGATGGCGCGCCGCCCTCGACTCCTACGATCCGCCGCGCTTCGCCGTGGCCGAGGCGGGCGTCGTCGCCTCGCGCCGTCCCGCCTATGCCGCGAGCTTGGGACAGGCCTTCAACTTCCAGATGCAGGATGCCGACTGGACCGCCCGCTCCGTCGCCTGGGCGATCGACGCCGGCATCGCGGCCCAGGCCGCCCTTGACCTGTTGCGCCTTGTAGTTGCGCAGCGAG
>ERZ773087.1898-NODE-1898-length-11958-cov-4.093674_pt1 | contig 11958 bp, 13 predicted proteins | sample MGYA00511375_ERZ773087 | MGnify/ENA primary metagenome ERZ773087 (study PRJEB29015, sample SAMEA2737995) | human oral metagenome | biome: human oral; feature: human-associated habitat; material: dental | place: China | collected 2063 ...
ATTTTTGCCAAGATACCAGATGAGCGAGGCTACAAATGAGCTAAAAAGCGCGTTTTTTAGGGCGATTTGGCGGTTTATCGAGATGAGATACGTCACGCAAAATATCGCCCAGATGATGAGGTACGGAAATATGCTGAGAAAATTTATCCACTTCGTGTAGGCGCTGGAGTTTAGCATATCTTGAAATAAATTTGAGAGATAAAAACTAAGCCCAAGCCCCAAGGGAGCTAGCGTAATGAGTGTCCAATAAGCACTCAGCGAGTTCCAAAATTTGCGGCTTTGCGTGTGCATGATGCGGTTGATGACGTATTCGTAATCGGCAAAAAACATAATCGAAGTAAAGATGATAGCGCCAAGACCGAGGATGCCAAGGCTCGAGCTGTTTTGCAAAAAGGTCTCGATGTAGTTTGAGATCGTGTCTTGGTTTGACGGTAGCAGCTGGGCAAATATAAATTCCTTAATCTTAGCGTAATAGACGCTAAAGCTTGGCATCTGCGTAAAGAGCGAAAGCGAGATGAGCAGCACGGGGATGATGGAAAGCATCGTGTGAAAGCTCAGGCTAGAAGCGTAGTGCAGTAGCTGCTTGTCCTTGATCTTTAGCATCGCCGTGAGCCAAATTTTAAGCGTTTCTTTTATCTTTTCAAATTTTTGCGGGGTCATTTTGATCCTTTGAAATTTCGGTTATTGCATCGCTAGGTTTTGAGTTTTGCTGCGCCGTTTGAATTTCTTCTTTTACTATTTGCATGCGCCTTTCTCGTATCAATACTTGAACAAAATTTATATCTTGACGCGTGTAAGGAAACGATACTCTAAAATTTTTACCGCTTTTTGCATCGCTAATTTTTATTATCGGCGCTTTACCGTCTTCTTTAGTGCCGTCTTCCACGATAGCATTTTCTAAGGCGACTTCTATGCTAAATTTAAGAGGAGAAATTTCCCATATTTTTCTCGCGCGATACCTGTCTATGACGACGCCTTTTTCGGCTAATACGACTAGCGAAATAAGTATCATAGATACGCCCATAGCGATCACGAGCGCCGTTTCGCCGTTCGTCCTACGAAAATAACCGTCTATACACAAAGGATCGCTTTTATCAAAACACCTAAATTTGCCTTGTCCTTTTATTCTTTGTATATTAGGTTCGTCAAACGCTACCGTTGAACCCCATGATAAAAGTAGTATAAATAATATAAATTTTGCTACGGGACTAGGATATATAAGCCATGCTCCTTTTTCTGCGGTTTTATAAGAAATCGCATTCTTAGAACTCATATTTTTAAAGATAATAAACATTAGGAACAATAAGCTTATAGCGTTCGTAACATATAATAATTTCATCTTTTACCTTAAATTTAATCGCTAACACCCATAAGCGGTGATTTTATAAGATGATTTTCGGTTTATAAAGCCGCCTCTAAAAATGGATGCAATTAAAAAGGCGGCTAAAGAAAATAAAAAAATGGTTATCGAAAGAACGGCTATAATTTTTGCCAAATTTACAGCCCCATCTTAAACGGGTTTAGGATATTGTTCGGATCAAACGCCTTTTTGATACTTCTAAAAAGCTCCATCTCGGCGTCCGTAAAGGCAAGCGGCATAAACTCGGCCTTGCTGATGCCGATGCCGTGCTCGCCGCTAAGCGTACCGCCAAGCTCTACCGCGATCTTAAAAATTTCCTCGATCGCCTTGTGGCCGCTCTCCACCTGCGCAGGGTCGGCTTTGTCTACGACCATGACGTTAGTGTGTACGTTACCGTCGCCCGTGTGTCCGAAGCACGGCACCTGCACGCCGTATCTTTCCGCGACGCCGCCTATGCGCTCTAGCAGCTCGGGTAGCTTTGAGCGCGGCACTGTGATGTCCTCGTTTAGCTTTAAATTTCCATAGATATTTATCGCCTGCGAGCAGTTGCGGCGGGCAAACCAGATGTCGTTTCGCTCGCCCTCGTCTTTGGCGCGTCTAAATTCACTAGCGCCGTTTTCTCTAAATACTCGCTCTATCGTGGCAAGATCCTGCTCTAGGCCGTCTAAAATGTCGCCGTCCACGTCGGTGATAAGCAAAGCGCCCGCATCTTGCGGTAAGCCTTTGTTAAATTTAGTCTCGACCGCGCGTATACAAAGCGCGTCTAAAAACTCCATGGCTACCGGCGTCACGCCTGCTGCCATCGTCTTATAAACGGCGTTCATCGCAGCGTTTACGCTAGGGAAAATTCCCATCGCCGTTTTTCTAAATTTAGGCTTTGCGATGAGTTTTAGCGTGATTTCGGTTATTACCGCTAGCGTGCCCTCGCTGGCTATGAGGATGCCTGCGATATTGTATCCTGCAACGTCTTTTATCGTGCGTTTGCCTGCGCGGATCACTTCGCCGTTAGGCAGTACCGCTCGCAGCGCCATGACGTAGTCTTTGGTGATGCCGTACTTTGCCGCGCGCATGCCGCCCGCGTTTTCGCTCACGTTGCCGCCTAGCGTCGAGTAGTCCTGACTGGCGGGGTCTGGCGGGTAGAAAAGCCCTAGTTTCTCGGCTTCGCGCTGTAAATTTATATTTATGCATCCGGGTTGTACGACTGCGACCATGTTTTGCATGTCGATTTCTAGGATTTTGTTCATGTGCTTTTCAAATGCAAGCACCACGCCGCCCTCGTGCGCTAGCGCCCCGCCCGTAAAGCCGCTACCGGCACCCCTAGGCACGATTTTGACTCCGTTTTCGTTGCAGTACTTTAAAATCTCGCTAACGTCGCTCTCGTCTCTAGGGAAAAGCACGCCGTCTGGCAGATGGCGCTTTTTCGTCGCGTCGTAGCAGTAGGCGATCCTGTGCGCGTCGTCGAAGTAGGCGTTGTCCGCGCCTAGTAAATTTACAAAAAATTTAGCGTGTTTATCAAGCATCATTTTTCTTTTAAAAGAGCTTTGTAGTGGCGGTCAAAGTCGCTGATCTGCTCCGAGCCCCATTTCCAAAATACCGTATCGATGTCCTTGACGCGAGTGTAAAAAGGTAGCTGGTAGTATTTGACCGCGCCGCTTTGGAAGCGTTTTAGCGGCTCGAAACTCTGGCAGTCGGCAAAAAGCGCTTCGTTATTCATAGCGATAAATATTAGCCCGGCAGCGCTTTGGTTGCACATTTTACGAAAGTCGTCGCGGCTAGGGTTTGGCTTATACTCGTAGCTTAGGTATGAGCCCACGATATCTGGGTGGATAAAGGTAATGTCTTTAAACGCGTTTATTACTTCGGCGTAAATTTCTTTGTTCGGCACGACGATGAGCGAGCGGTCGTAGAGGTAGTTTAGTATTAGCTCGTCGCCGCTTTTAGGTAAAATTCCCGGCAGAGGCAGTGCCTTTTGTGCTAGCGCGTCAAATACTTCAAACCTGACCTTGGCAAAGCCGCCGCTTTTTTGCGTGACTACGGCGCGAGCGATGATTGAGCTTTGGGAGCCTTCAAATTTATGCATCACGACGCCGCTACTGCCTACGACAATATCTGAGTTGTCTATGATCGTGCCTACGCCCTCATCCACGCTTATTAGAGGGGTTTTGTACTCTCTCATCGAGAATTCTGCCGCAAAGCCAAGGCAAGCCGCCGCTAAAAATAAAAGAAATTTTTTCAAAATCTATCTCCTAAAAATGTAGAATTTTGCCGCTCATTATAGCTTAAAGCGCCTTAGTTTTGCAAAATGTAAGTAATTTTCGAGTAAAATACGGCTTTTAAATCAAGGGAATTTATGAGGAAATTTTCATTAGCTTTACTGCTGACGGTAAATTTATTCGCCGTAGAGCCTGCACAACCTACCGTTCAGGAGCTTAGCTGGCCTAACGGAGATACGTTTTTAACGTTTTTAGAGAAAAACTCCATCCCGCTTTCTCTTTACTACGATATGGATTCGGACGATAAGGAGTTTGTAAGCGAGATAAAAGCGGGCATATCGTATCAAATTTTAAGAGACGAAAAAGGCGGGATAAGCCAGGTGCTAATCCCCGTAAACGAAGAACTCCAAGCGCAAATTTATAAAGATAACGACGGAAAGTATAATTTTCAGCTTTCCTCGATCTCGTATCAGACGCATAGGCGCGTGCTTAGTATGCCTATTACGGTTTCGCCGTCGCAAGATATCCAAGACGCTACGGGCAGCGCGGCTTTGGCGCACGGATTTTATCTGGCGATGAAGAGCGAAGTTCCGGAAAGCGAGTTTAAAAAGCTAAAAAAAGGCGACAGGCTCGCGATGGAATACACGCAAAAAACTAGGCTCGGACGAACGTTTGGCGTACCAGAAATACACTGGGCGTCGATACAAATCGGCGATAAAAAATACGTCACGTATAAATTCGAAAACAAATACTACGACAAAAGCGGTAAGAAAAACGATAAATTTTTGCTAACCAGACCGATAGCAAACGCCCGCATCACTTCGCCTTTTACGCCAAAGCGCTATCATCCGATACTAAAGCGTTACAAGGCGCATCTAGGCGTGGATTACGGCGCTCCTAAAGGCACTCCGATAAAGGCGGCCGGCGACGGAACGGTTAAATTCGTCGGAACCAAAAGCGGCTACGGAAAGGTCGTCATCGTCGGGCACGTCGGCGGCTACGAGACGCTGTATGCGCATTCTAGCGGCTTTGCTAAGGGCATACAAAGCGGCGTAAAAGTAAAGCAGGGGCAGCTCATCGCTTACGTAGGCAGTACCGGCATGAGTACGGGCTCGCACCTACACTTTGGCGTCTATAAAAACGGCAATGCGATAAATCCCGAAAACGAGATAAAGGTGGCTAAAAATATCTTTGCCCAGACGGAAAACGCTAAATTTCAAAAATACATAAAGCAGTTTGAAACAAAGATCAAAGATGCCGCCACTAATGACGAAATCCCGGAAAAAGAGGAGAAATTCGGCGCCGTATCGGAGCTGAGCGAGGTTAAATTTACGCCAAAAACCGACGAAAACCTAACGGCGGCAGACGAAAAATCGGCAAGCGCTGATAAAGATGCGAATATAACCGAAAAGACCGAAGCTAACGAGACGAAGCCGGATGAAAATTTAACAAGCGAACTGAAAATCGGCGCAGAAGAAAATAACGCGACGAAAGCGGAGCTAAATTTGACCGCAAAAACCGACGTAAATTTAACAAGCGAAGTTAAATCCCAAGATGAAAAGGACGTTAATCTAACCAAAACCGGCCTGGCCGATACGAATTTGACGGTAAAATCCGAGCAAAATTTAACAGGCAAAGCGGACGTAAACGCAAGCCAAGCCGTAAATTTAGCAGTGACTAAAGAGGCGAAAACAGAGTCTGGCTCGGCTGCCCAAAAAGAAAAAAATAAAAAGACGGACTCTAAAAAATCCAGCAAAAACGCAAAAGACAAAGAAAAATCAAAATCAAACGACAAGAAAAAAGAGAAGTCAAAAAGCGAGTCCAAAAAGAAAAAGGACGTAAACGCTAGCAAAGATAAATCCAAAAAACAAAAACAGACCGCCGATAAAAAGGCCAAATCAAAAGATAAAACCGCCGAGTCAAGCGACAAAAAGAGTAGATAATGGAAGAAAACGAGCAATTAAACGAAGCCAAAGAGCTGCTTGACTCGCACCTAAACGAGACGATCGACGAGGAGCTAAGTGCGGCTGATCTGGCCCACCACCTAAAAACGCTAAAAAAGCACGACGAGGAGCTTTTTGCCGAGTATCTAGAAAAGCTAGATCCCGAGATGCTAGGCGACGTAGCCATCGAGATGCCCGATCACATGTTAAAAGACGTGATCGAGCAACTACCCGCAGAAAAGATCGTAGAAGCGCTAGAGGAGCTAGAAAGCGACGACGCGACCGATTTGCTTCAATACATCGAAGATATCGATGAAAATAAGGCCAGAGAGCTTTTTAACGAGCTAGATAGAGAAAATCAAAACGAAATTTTAAGGCTTAGAAGCTACGAAGAAGATAGAGCCGGCGCGCATATGCAAACCGAGCTTTTCTCCGCGCATTTAGAGGAGAAGCTGGGAAACGCCGTAGCTAGGCTTAGGCGCGAGAAGCAAGAGGGTAAGCTAGAAAACGTCTCGCAGCTTTTTATCGTCGATAAAGAGGGCGTTTTGGAGTATGCCATCCCGCTTGAAGACCTGATACTTTTTGATTTTTCAAAGACTTTAAAGCAAAACATAGAAGAAGCGCAAGCAGATCGCTACAAGCCCCACGTCGCAAACGATATGGATCTCATGCAAGACGTAGCCGACATGGTGCAAGACTACGACCTAAACGTCATCGCAGTAACCAGCAGCACGGGCATACTGCTAGGCCGAATAACCGCCGACGATATCCACGACTACATCCAAGAAAGCGCCACGGAGCAAATTTATAACCTAGCCGGCGTCGACGATGAGGCCGAGGAGGAGGATACGAGCCTAGTGAAGGCTACCCGCGCGCGCGCCGTTTGGCTGCTGGTAAATTTATTTACCGCGCTTATTAGCTCCAGCATCATCGGGCTTTTTGACGATACGATCGCTAGTTACGTGGCTCTTGCCGTGCTGATGCCTATCGTGGCGTCCATGGGCGGAAACACCGGCACGCAGGCGCTCACCGTAACCGTGCGCCGACTGACTTTGGGAGAAATCGAGTTTAAAAACGCCGCAGTCGCTCTAAAACGCGAGGTAGGCATCGCGCTCATAAACGGGCTAACCTTTGCTTGCTTGATGGGCGTCATAGCTTCGATTTGGTTTAGTCGCCCGATGTTAGGCGTGGTTATCGGCGTTTCGATGCTTATAAATTTATTTTTTGCCGGATTTTTCGGTACTTTGATACCGCTAACCTTAAAGAAATTTAACATCGATCCCGCCGTCGGCTCTGCCGTGCTGCTTACCACCGTTACCGATACGGTCGGATTTTTTAGCTTTTTAGGACTGGCAAAATGGATACTGCTGTAAAAAATATCAAGATAGAAAATTTAACCTCTCCGCGCTACGTAAAGCCGTATCAAATTTCGTTTGATCTGTGCGGAAAGCCCGTCAGATGGGAGTGCGTAAAGGCTCACGACAGCGTCTCGGCTCTACTTTATCACGAGGATAAAGACGCGTTTTTGCTGGTTAAGCAGTTTCGCCCCGCCGTTTGGTTTAATATCCAAAGCGCAAAAACGGGACCGCTAAATTTAACGCAAGAGGGCGAGGAAGGCTATACCTACGAGCTTTGCGCGGGGCTAATGGATAAAGGGAAAAGCGAGGAGCAGACCGTCATCGAAGAGATCGCCGAGGAGACGGGCTTTGCGGCTAGCAAGGTAGAGCGCATAACCTCCACGCGCGGCGCGCTAGGTTTTGGCGGAGCGAGGCAGACGATGTTTTTTGCCGCGATAAACGACGATATGAAAATCGGCGAGGGCGGCGGCATAGACGGCGAAAATATCGAGCTAGCCTACGTGCCGGTTAAAGATGCGCGCAAATTTATGTTTGACGAGAGTAAAAGCAAGGCTGCGGGACTACTTTTTGCTTTTATGTGGTTTTTTGATAAATTTAACCGCTAGAGCGTCAAATTTGCCGGGCTTAGTTTGCTTGGGATAATCAAATTTAAGGAGAATAGATGCTAAGAAAAATCGCTTTAACCGTATTTTTAGCGGTGTGGGCTTTTGGGCTGGGCGTATTTGAGGAGGCTGCGGCCGAGCTAGCGCAAAACGAGTATGATAAGGCTTTAGAGTTGTTTGAGAAGTCCTGCGAGGAGAAAAATGCCGCAGGCTGCTATGCCGCAGGCTTTATAAACGACAATAGCTTTGCCAAAGATTCAAATACTACCAAAAGCTTTGCGCAGTTTTCTAAAGCCTGCGAAATGGGCGATATGGACGGATGCAAATCCCTAGGCGATATCTATGAAAACGGCCGCGGCGGTCAAGAGATAGACGATAAAAAGTCTATGCAGCTTTACCAAAAAGCCTGCAGCGGCGGAGTAGGCGCGGCTTGTTGGAAATTAGCCGGCTATTACGACGAGGGCAGAGGCGTAGAGCGAAATTTGGCAGAGGCGTTTAAATTTTATCAGACGGCTTGCGGCTATGAGGATGCCGACGGCTGCTTCGCACAAGCAGATATGTACGAAAAAGGCGACGGCGTAAAAAAAGACGTCGCAAAAGCGTACGAACTTTACGGTTTAGCCTGCGATTACGGCTCTATGAGCGCTTGCGCCGAGTTTAGACGACTCTATAAAGACAAAAAATAAGGATCCGCGATGTTTAAGAAAATTTATTTGGCTCTACTTTTAGTCGTTCTAGCATCGGCGCAGACGGACTTTGAGATCGCTACGAAAAAATACCTACAGGATGTAAATAGCAAAAAAGCTGCATCGCTTTACGAAAAATCGTGCAAGAGCGATAAAAACGCCGTAAGCTGCTATATGGCAGCATCTATAAAATCGCTTGCGATTTACGATCAAGATAGCGCAGATGTGCAGCCAGAGATACTTTCGCAGGCTCTTGCGCTATATAAAAACGCCTGCGAGCTAGGCTATGCGCGAGGCTGCGAGGCGGCCGGCGACCTTTACGACGCGCCGACTTTGCAAGATGAAACAGGCGCAGATGAAACAGGCGGCGAAAAGTCGGCTGAATTTTACGAAAAAGCCTGCGAGACAAAAAACGCAGACGCTTGCCTAAGGATAGCTAAAAAGTACGACGATGCCGCTAAATTTACCGATGCGCTAAAATATTATAAACTTGCTTGCGAGGCCGGAGAGGGCGAGGGCTGCTATAATGCGGCAGATATCTACGAATCAGGCGACGCAACGCCTAAAAACGATGCCCAAGCGGCTAAATTTTACGACCTAGCTTGCCAAAACGGGTTTAATCGAGGTTGCGTTAAATTTAAAAAATTTAGCAAATAGGAGGGCGGATTGAAAAAGATTGTTTTAACGGCGATTTTAGTAGCAGCGGTCTTTGGCGGGGATTTTGAGGAGGCTGCCAAAGCGCATATAAAAGCATACGATACCCAGCGCAGTATGGATTTGTTTGAAAAGTCGTGCAGTAACGAGAAAAACGGCGCAGGCTGCTATTTAGCGGCGTTTTTGGGCGAACAAAACGGCAAATTTAGCGACGAGGACGGCAGCAAAAAAGCATTTGCCCTCTATGAAAAAGCTTGCAAGCTCGGCGATATGGACGGATGCGCGGCCGTAGCGGGGGCTTACGACGGTAACTCGCTATGGGGCGTAGTCGAGTCGGATTACGAAAAGGCGGCGGGACTTTACGAAAAAGCCTGCGAGGGCGGAGTCGGCGAGGCGTGCGTGAGAGCGGCCGCGCACGGTAACGGCGAATACGGCGGCACAAAAGACCCGCAAAAAGCCCGCAAATACTACAGGCTAGCTTGCGACTTCAAGGACGCGCAGGGTTGTTACGCTCTAGCCCGCGGACATGAAAAGGCGGATCAAGGCGCAAAAGACGATAAAAAGGCGATGGAGCTTTACGGCCTTTCTTGTGACTATGGATACGATATGGGCTGCGCGAAATTTAGGGAACTTGTTAAAAAATCAAAGTAAATTTTAGCCTCGCTCGGTCTTATCTAATCAGCCCTCGAGCGAGGCTGGATTTGTCGCGCCGTATTTGGCTGCCGGCGGATGCTACTTGTATTTTATAGATTTTATTTAAATTTTATCAGCTTAAACTGCTTGCTTGCATTATCCAAATTTATCCCTTTTTTGCGCAGAAAATACTCTTTTAGCTCCTTGTAATCGTTGTTCGTAGGGATCAAAATATTTATTATTATGCCGTCTTTTTTGGAAAAAATAGCAAGCATATTATAAACCGTGCAGGATTTTAGCCCGCCCAATCTAAAATGAAAAATAGTCTGCGGGATAAGCGAGGTAAAAAATAAGAAGATAAAAAACACAAGAATCTCAAAAATGTTCACACCCATCACGTCACAATAGTTTTTAAGCGCTAAAAGCACGAAAACTAAGCCGATGAAAACGATATATTTGTTAGCTTCTATCTGATACAAATCATCCGTGATATCAAATGTTTTTCTTAGGTCCGCGATCTGGACAAGCTTGATTTCTTTTATGGTTTTGTCTGTGATTTGCTGTTTTACGGCGCCGTTTTCAAAGCGGAAATGGCCGTTTTTAGGCGCACTTAAGGCTTCTTTAAACGTAGGCTTTAAAACTATGATAGTAATAATGGAGCTAAATAAAATCCTATCCAAACTCATCAAAGAAAAAATCAAGGAGATCAAGATAATGATGGCAACGAGCGCGAGGGTTAAGAGGGCTGAAAATAGGCTCAAATTTTGTTTATAATCCTTGATGATTATCGGCTCTTTGTCGTAATCCCTTGCAAATTTCTTTAAGCCGGGATTCGTCAAATTTGGGTTGTGAGGATTGTGGTTTAAATTTTGCGTCTGATTGTCTGCTACGTTCAAATTTATTTCCTGGACTCGCATCGCAAAAATACTAAATTTATCGCCAAATTTTGTAAAACCGCTTTTCAAATCAAAGTGAATTTACGCTTAAAACCAAAGTGGAGTAAAAAACGGCTTTTTTCACTTTGATTTCTAACGTAAATTTTATCCCTTTTAAACCGCCTTTTAAAACCTACTTGATCTTCTCTATCCTAAAAACCTGATCTCTCATACTCTCGTAGCTCTTGGCTTTCTCGTAGTTTTCTACCCAGCTACTAACCCACGACGGTATAGGGAGCTTCTCATCGTTCCAGTTTGCCACTGTGCTATATGCAAGCCCGGTTAATTTACAAAACTCTTGCCTCGTGAGCGCCATTTGTTTGAGAGTGTTGTCAAATTCTTTTTTTGTCATATCTATCCTTTTGTGTTTTGTGATTATAGCGAAAATATCTTATTTTAGTAAAGAAAATATATATTTTTTACTAAAATAGTATAAAATCCCTTGACAAATTTACGGAAATAGTATATAATTACAGTATAAATTTACTAGATTAGTAAAAAGACAGAGCGCGACGAGACAATCCACCAAGATCACATCTCGCCGCTAGGTGCTCCCAAACGGGAGCCTTTATTATACCAAATTAATAAAGGATCTAAAATGCAAAAGACATACTACAACAAAGGCGAGGCAAACGCCATCCTCTCAGGCATAGCAAATTGGCGCAACAAAGGCATATATGGACACTGCATATGCAGCGGAAGCTTTCCGTCAAACACTACGCTAGAGAGAATACAAGCGTTTATGGATACTATTTTGTCCCCGGAAGATAGAGAGGCCGTAAGACTAAACGATGCCGATAAAAAGCTTTTTACTTGGTTTGCTCAAAACTTAGACGATGCAGGCAAAAGAGCCGAGTATCAAAGAGCTCTTGATGTGGACGTCGATATAAACGAGCTTGAACGCGTAATAAGGGGAAAATAATGGAAAATCTAGCCCTTTTATCAAACGAAGAGTTGCTTGAGATCATATCGCAAGCAGAGGCTATCATAGAGAGTCGCAAGTCGGACAAACAATTCATCATCAAGACGTTTGAGAGCATAGACCCTAGAAAAAACGGCCACGCGTATATGGCTAGGCTAAGCTTTGCGGACGGTAAAGTCGGTAGAGAATTTATCGACTGCAACGGAAAAAACTGGGATAGCAAGCATAAGTATTATGACACTTCTTTTACTTTTAGAGCAAAAGAGGGGGATAAATTTGAGGCTAGACTTGACGACGGAAGCTGGAAAGGCGACTCAAAGGTTTGGTATATGGTCGTTAAAAACGAGAGCGGCGAGCTGGTATTACAGCGATTTAGCTCGCTATAAATCCCAAAGATACGCAGATAAAAGAGCTTGAGGCAAGACCTAGAGAGATCTTGCTAGCTAGCTCTAAAGAGTAAATTTGGAGCTTTTAAATTTAGTGATGCATGTGCATATTAGTTGAGTTATCATCACTCATATTTTGCATCATCTTGTGGTGATCGTGCATTGGCATATCTGCTGGCATGTTCATCGGCATATTCATATGCATACCCATCTCACCGTTTTCAGCCTTGTAGCCTGTTATGGTAGGATCAACCATGCCAAATATC
>ERZ773087.1899-NODE-1899-length-11956-cov-5.890093_pt1 | contig 11956 bp, 10 predicted proteins | sample MGYA00511375_ERZ773087 | MGnify/ENA primary metagenome ERZ773087 (study PRJEB29015, sample SAMEA2737995) | human oral metagenome | biome: human oral; feature: human-associated habitat; material: dental | place: China | collected 2063 ...
CTAGCACCTGAAGCTAGCGCGTCTACCAATTCCGCCACCTGGGCTTTGCTTTATTCTTCAATTTAAGGTAGAGTTGACTACCTGAACTGCGAAGAAGCAGTTATTATATATTTTAAAAAAAGAATGTCAACTATCAAAATGAACAAAAATACTAAATCTTTAAATTTACGAGAAAAAGACCCGTACTTAGAGCGGGAGAAACAACGTTACGCTCATCCGTTGCCCAGCCGTGAGTGGGTCATTGAATTATTGGAACAAAAAGGTGTGCCGACAAAAATCGAAGCTTTGGCACATGAATTGTCGATTACAGAAGATGAATATGAATTCTTCGAGCGCCGTCTGAAAGCGATGGCGCGCGATGGTCAGGTGTTGATCAACCGACGTGGCGCGGTGTGTGCGGCAGAGAAATTGGCATTGGTTAAATGCCGTGTCGAGGTGCATAAAGACGGCTTTGGTTTTGCCGTGCCGCTAACACCAACGGGCGAAGGCGATTTCGTTTTGTATGAGCGTCAGATGCGCGGCGTGATGCACGGGGATATTATTACTGTTCGTCCTGCCGGTATCGACCGCAGAGGCCGTCGTGAAGGTACGGTTTTGGATGTGGTGGAGCGTGCGCAGTCTAAAGTGGTCGGCCGTTTTTATATGGATCGCGGCGTGGCTATTTTGGAGGCTGAAGACAAGCGTTTGAGCCAAAGTATCGTGTTAGAGCCTGAAAGCGTGGCGCACTTTAAACCACAATCCGGCCAAGTGATTGTGGCTGAAATCGAGACGTATCCTGAAGCGCATCGTCCTGCTGTGGCTAAGCTGATTGAAGTTTTGGGCGATTATGCCGACAGCGGTATGGAAATCGAAATCGCTATACGCAAGCACCATTTGCCTCATCAATTCAGCGAAGCATGTGTCAAAGCTGCGAAGAAAATTCCCGATCATGTGCGTAAAACCGACTTGAAAGGACGCGTGGACTTACGCGATTTGCCTCTGGTAACCATTGACGGCGAAACTGCGCGGGACTTTGACGATGCGGTTTTTGCTGAAAAAATCGGCCGCAATTACCGTTTAGTGGTGGCGATTGCCGATGTCAGCCATTATGTCCGTCCTGATGACGGAATCGATGTGGATGCTCAAGAACGCAGTACCAGCGTGTATTTCCCACGCCGTGTGATTCCGATGTTGCCGGAGAAGTTGTCCAACGGTATCTGCTCGCTCAATCCTGATGTTGAACGCCTGTGTATGGTGTGCGATATGGTGATTACCTATGCCGGCAATATCAAGGAATACCGTTTCTATCCGGCAGTAATGCGTTCTCATGCGCGACTGACTTACAATCAAGTTTGGGACTGGATTTCAGACGGCCAGGATCATCCGTTTAAGCAACAAATCGATACTCTGTATCAGTTATTTAAAATCTTGCAGAAAAAACGTTTTGAGCGTGGCGCGGTTGAGTTTGAGAGCGTTGAGACTCAGATGATTTTCGACGACAACGGTAAAATCGACAAGATCGTTCCCGTTGTCCGCAATGATGCGCACAAGCTGATTGAAGAATGTATGTTGGCGGCGAATGTTTGCGCAGCAGAATTTTTGCTGAAGAACAAACATACGGCTTTATTCCGCAATCACTTGGGCCCGACTCCCGAAAAATTGGCCACTTTACGCGAGCAGCTTGGTTTGCTGGGGCTGAGTTTGGGTGGCGGCGATAATCCGACGCCGAAAGACTATGCTGCGCTTGCCGAGCAATTTAAAAACCGTCCGGATGCGGAGCTGTTGCAAGTGATGATGTTGCGTTCTATGCAGCAGGCGGTTTATGAGCCGCATTGCGACGGTCACTTTGGTCTGGCTTATAGCGCATATGCACACTTTACTTCGCCTATCCGCCGTTATCCGGATTTAACGGTACATCGTGCCATTAAGGCTGTGTTGAACGGACAAGCTTACCAACCCAATAAAACCTGGCAGGCTTTGGGCGTTCATACCTCTTTCTGCGAGCGCCGAGCCGATGATGCCAGCCGCGATGTGGAAAACTGGCTGAAAACTTATTATATGCGCGACAAAGTCGGCGAAGTTTTCAGTGGCAAGATTTCGGGCATGACCAGCTTCGGTATTTTTGTAACGTTGGACGATATTCATATCGATGGCTTGGTACATATCAGTGATTTGGGAGAAGATTATTTCAACTTCCGTCCTGAAATTATGGCGATTGAGGGTGAACGCAGCGGTGTCCGTTTCAACATGGGTGATACGGTCACTGTAAAAGTTGCGCGAACCGATTTGGATACCAGCAAGATTGATTTGACCTTAGTCAGCGGCGGTTCAGTCGGTAAGAAACGTGGCAGTAGAAAAGCGAAACCTGTGAGCAAGCCGATAGCTGCTGACAAACCTGTCGAAAAGCGTAAGCGTAAACTTTCGGTTAAAGAAATTGATGAAGCGTTGGCTGCTCCCATGAAGGCAAAGAAGAGCAAGGTGAAAAGTAAACCTGCCTCCAAGCCCACTAAGCCAAGCAAACCTAAAGCTGCAAGCAAGAAAAAAGCACAGGTGAAAACAGCTTCCGTCAAAGCCAGAGGTAAAAATAATGCTCAAGGCAAAAGTGTGAAGATTAAAGTGAAGAAAGCTGCTAAGAAATAAGCTGCATTCAATTCAGGCCGTCTGAAAAGTTTCAGACGGCCTGAATTTGTGATTTTATGAATAACACCAAGGATAAATAAGATGATAAAACTGTACGGTATTCCCAATTGCGATACGGTTAAAAAAGCGCGCAGTTGGTTGGCGGAAAACGGCATCAAGTTTGAGTTTGTAGATTTTAAGAAAAATGCCCCGACTGCCGAATTGATTGATGGCTGGCTGGAGCAGGCAGCTTTGGAAATTTTGCTCAATAAAAGAGGCACGACTTGGCGCAAGTTGGATAAAGATGCGCAAGAATCTGCCGCAACAAAAGAAGGTGCGATTGCTTTGATGATGGAAAATCCCAGCATCATCAAGCGGCCTGTATTGGTCAAAGAAGGACAGGTTCAGGTCGGATTCTCCGTAGATGCGTATCAGGAAATTTTCGGATAAGGCATTTTTAGGTTTTTAGGCCGTCTGAAAAAGCAAGCCTCGAAAAAATACGTTACAATACGCGCTTTGAGCCTGTTTTCAGGATTTTAAGATTTTTGCGGCAGCATTTTCCGGCTGCCGCGCCAAACTTTTCTTTCGGATAAATATGTTCCATATTGTTGAAAAATATAAAACACCCGCCCAGATTGTTTTAGGTATCATCGGTCTGACCTTTATCGGATTCGGTGCCAATAACTTGTCTTCGCCGGGTTCTGATTACATTGTCAAAGTCGGGGATGAGAAGGTTAGCGAGCATGCTTTACAGATTGCGATACAAAATGAGCAGGCTGCCGGCAATAATGCGCCTTCGCGTGATGCGATATTCCAATCTTTAGTGCAACGTGCTTATCTGAAGCAGGGTGCCAAGCTGATGGGCATTGCTGTGTCTCAGGAACAAATCAAGCAAGTTATCGTGGATGATCCGAATTTCCATGATGCTTCCGGTAAATTCAGTCAGGATTTGCTCAAGAAGTATTTGGATCAGCGCAAAATGACAGAGGATCAGTTTGTTGAAGATATCCGCGAACAGTTCCAATTGCAAAATCTGTTGAATTTGGTGCAAAACGGTGCGTTGGTCAGCGATGCGCAAGCGCGTCAGTTGATTAACCTGACCCAGGCCACCCGTACCATCCGTTCATTTACATTCAGCCCTGAAGCATTTGCGGCACAAGTAAAAGTAGATGATGCGGCTTTGCAAAAGTATTATGAAGCGCATAAAAAAGATTACTTGATTCCTCAAGCTGTTAAGCTGGAATATGTGGCTTTGAACATCAAAGATTTGGCTGACAAGCAAAACGTCAGTGCGGAAGAAGTACAAAAAGCTTATGACAGTAAAAGCGTAGATTTGTCGCCAAGAGCCGAAATTGCGCATATTTTCATTCCGGTTATGCCTAACGGAGATGAAGCAAGCAATGCGGAAATTAAAGCCGAAGTGGACAAAATGGCTGCAGAACTTAAAGCACACCCAGATGCTTTTGCCGAGCTGGCGGCCAAATACTCCAAAGATTTGTCCAGCAGCAACAAAGGCGGCAATTTGGGCTACCTGAGCAAAAGCGGCGGCAGCGGCTTTGGACCTGAATTTGATAAAGCGGCATTTGCATTGGGCAAAGGCGAAGTCAGCGATACCGTTAAATCGTCTTTGGGTTATCACGTCATCAAAGTTTTGAATGTCGAAGCTGAGCCGACTTTGGAACAAGCCAAAGCGCGTATCGAAGCAGCTTTGAAACTGAAAAAAGCAGCTTCTGCCTTTAATGCCGCTAAAGAAAAACTGGGTGAAGATACCTTCAATGATCCATCTTCTTTGGCAAAAGCAGCCGCCAATTCAGGCTTGAAAGTGGAAAACTTGGATGAATGGGTAACCAAAGCAGGCGCGAAAGAAGCCGGTTTGCCTGAAACGTTGATTAATGCCGCGTTTAGTGATGATGTACTGAAGAAAAAGCATAATTCTGAAGTAATTGCCATCAACAACGAAACCGTTTGGGTTATTCGTGCGAAAGAAGTGCGCGAAGAGAAAATTGCACCATTTGCAGAAGTCAAAGACACTGTCCGTGCAGCATATCTGCGCTCTGAAGCTGCCAAACTGGCAGAGAAGAAAGCCCAAGAAACTTTGGCTGCGTTGAAAGCCGGCAAAGCTGCCGACGTTCAATGGTCGCCTGTTTCTCAATTGAGCGCGCAAGATGCACGCAAAACCATGTCTCCGGAAGCTTATGCGGCTTTGTTGAAAGCGCGCCCTGTCGGCGGTAAACCTGCGTACGCATTGTTGGAAGGTATGCCTGCACCGGTGATTATGGAAGTTCAGAGAGTTTCTGCTCCTGAAAATGCCGATTCACAGATTCCAGCTGCCAAACAGGCTTTGGTTCAGCAGCTTTCTGCGAATGTGTTCGATAATTTACTCCAGTATTTGGGTAGGAAAATCGATCGTAAGCAAGGTGCACAGCAAGTTAATAATGCTGCCGAATAAGCAGAGTATTTGAGTAGGGCAGCCGGATGAATTCCGGCTGTTTTCTTATTTTTAGCTATCTTTTTAAAGGCCGTCTGAAAACATGAGTAAAAATCCTGATGCCTTTGTCCGCTTGATTAATGCATTAAAAATCCTGCCCAATGTCGGCCCGAAATCCGCACAACGCATGGCTTACCAGCTTTTACAGTACAAACGTGAAGAAGCGCAGGAGTTGGTGGATGCTTTGCAGTTTGCTTTGAGACAGGTGCAACATTGTCGGATGTGCAACACATTTTGCGAAGGCGATTTGTGTGAAATTTGTGCGGATGAAAAACGCGAGAAAAGTCGTTTGATGATTGTGCATATGCCGGCGGATATCTCCAGTATGGAGGCGGCTAATTGCCATGATGGTCTATATTTTGTTCTGATGGGGCAAGTCAGCCCTGCGCAGGGTATGGATATTTCGACAGTAGCATTAGATAAGCTGGTTGCCCGTTTGCAGGCGAGTGATATTGAGGAAATTATCATTGCAACCAACTTCACAGCCGAAGGCGATGCGACAGCATATGTATTGGCAGAATTGTTTAAAAATCTTCCTTATAAAGTCAGCCGATTGGCGAGGGGAATCCCTTTGGGAGGCGAGATGGAATATGTGGATGCCGGTACTTTGGCTCAAGCTGTTTACGATAGAAGAAATATTCAATCTTAAATGCCAATATAAAAAGGCCGTCTGAAAGTCTTTCAGACGGCCTTTTCATTGATTAAATCAGATTATTTGCAGCTGACGCCTTGAATTTGAGGCGTATCGCCGTTGCCGACTTTGAATGCGCATTTGGTTGCGCTGCTGCCGGATACGGTAACAACACCGTTTCCGCTGTTGAGGCTGACAGGTTCTTTTACGCCCATGCCGACAGCAGTGGCTGCCAGTTTTTGAACATCGGCGTCGGAGTAAGCGGTATTGTTTGAACTGATTTTGATTTCTTTGGCGGCATATGCATTGAAGCTGAATGACAAACCTACAGCTACGGATACGAGAGCCAAGAATTTTTTGCTGTTCATTAGTGTATTTCCTTTTTGATGGTGACAAAGTGTGTCACTGCTTCAGAATAAGGGTGATTGGCCGATTGTGCAAGTTTTTCGGCGGAATTTACGGGAAGATACATGGTTTTACATACACTTTATTCCTGAATGCTACATCAGTCGGGCAATCGGACGACCTGTCGGTTTTACGGTACAATAAGCCTTTTTTGACAAACGAATGAGGCATTTTTGAATGGCTTCTTTAGAAACTTGGATAGGCCTGCGCTATCTGCGTGCGAAAAAACGCAATGGCTTTATGTCATTTATTACCATGATTTCAATCGTAGGTATCGCTTTGGGCGTAACGGCGCTGATTGTGGTTTTATCCGTAATGAACGGATTTCAGAAAGAGATACGCGGTCAATTGTTGAACGTTGCACCTCATGCGGAAATTGGCTATTACGATGTCGGTAGCGCGCCGGGTTGGCAGAATTTGCGCGAATTTGTAAAAGGCAAAAAGGAAGTATTGGCCAGCGCGCCTTATGTTTCCGATCAGGCTTTGCTTGCTAATGCCGGGGAAGTGCGCGGTGTGCAGATACGCGGTATTTTGCCGTCTGAAGAAAAAAATGTCGTTGATTACGGTAAGGATATGCCGGCCGGCAGTTTTGATGATTTGAAACCGGGCGAATTTGATATTATTTTGGGTCAAGGGCTTGCTGAGGCATTGGGCACGGAGATTGGCGGCAAGGTTACAGTGATTACGCCAGAAGGTAACGTTACCCCTGCCGGCGTAGTGCCGCGCTTGAAGCAGTTTAATGTAGTCGGTGTGGTAAAAACCGGTGTTTATGAAGTCGATAACACATTGGCTATGACGCATATCGAGGATGCGCAAGTCTTGTATCGACTGGGTGAAAATGTCGGTGGGCTGCGTTTGAGACTGGCTGATCCTCAGAATGCACCCTCTTTCATTGCCAAGTTGATTCCTGATGCTAAAAAAGATGAGGTATGGGTGCGCGACTGGACGTTTAACAACCGCAGCTATTTTGAAGCCGTAGAGTTGGAAAAACGCATGATGTTCATTATCTTGACACTGATTATCGCGGTTGCTGCGTTTAACCTCGTCTCTTCCTTGGTAATGGCGGTAACGGAAAAACAAGCCGATATTGCGATTTTGCGCACTTTGGGTTTGTCTCCGGGCGGCGTCATGAAGATTTTCTTGGTGCAGGGCGCATTTGCGGGGTTCTTCGGTACGCTTGTGGGCGTGGTATGCGGTGTATTGCTGGGTTGGAATGTCGGCAAGATTGTCGCGTTTTTTGAAGACCTGTTTGGCGTGCATTTGATTAACTCACAGGTTTATTTCATCGATTACCTGCCTAGTGATGTGAATTTGAAGGATGTTGCCGTTATTGCCTGCATTTCGCTTGGCTTGGCATTTATCGCCACACTGTATCCGAGCTGGCGTGCTGCAAAAACCCAACCTGCGGAGGCTTTGCGTTATGAGTAAGACAATTTTGAAATGTACCGGCGTTGGCAAAAGCTATAATGACGGCGCATTGAATGTACAAGTGTTGCATCATTTAGATTTTGAAGTTGCCGAAGCGGAAAGCGTGAGTATCATCGGTTCGTCAGGCAGCGGTAAATCCACATTGCTGCACCTTCTCGGTGGCTTGGATATGCCGTCTGAAGGCAAGGTAATACTGATGGATCAGGATTTGGGCAGTTTGAGTCAAAAACAGTTGGGCGAATTGCGCAACCGTTATTTGGGCTTTGTGTATCAGTTCCACCATCTATTGCCTGAGTTTTCTGCTTTGGAAAATGTCATGATGCCGCTTTTAATCGGCAAAATGCCCAAGGCGATGGCCGAGGAAAAGGCTGTCAAGATGCTGAAAAAGGTTGGCTTGGACAAGCGTATGTTGCACCGTCCGAGCGAACTTTCCGGCGGCGAGCGGCAGCGTGCAGCGATTGCCCGTGCTTTGGTTAATGAGCCGAAATGCTTATTGGCAGATGAGCCAACGGGGAACCTTGACCGTAAAAATGCGCAAAATGTGCTGGACATGATGCTGGATTTGAAACGCGAATTGAACACCAGTCTGATTGTGGTGACCCATGATGACGAGCTGGCTGAGCGTTTTGACCGGGTAATGACCATGAAAGACGGCAGCCTGCAAGTGCTGCAATAAGGTTATTATTTCAGGCAAATATTTTATGCTTTGAAAGGTATAATAGAGGCCGTCTGAAAATAGGTTTTCATTTATGGAAACGCTGTTTTTCAGACGGCCTTTCTTTTGTCCGTATCAATCAAGCCTAAACCATGAATCCGACCGACTCTATCCTTTTCTCTGCCGCAGATGCGGCCATAGCGTTTTTCCGCCGCCACGAAGTACAGGGCGCATCCGTTATTGAGCCTTATGTAGTTCGACTGTTTGCAGCCTTGCAAAACGGGCATTCGTTCATTTACTTGGATAAAGAGGATGTCGATGCCTTAAGCAACTTGCCGAATTTGGTCGGCAATGCGGATAAACCGCTTATCCTGCAAGGCCGGAAATTGTTTTTGGGGCGGATGTGGCAGTTGGAGCATGATTTGGCTGTTGAAATCAAACGGCTGGCCAGTGCAGAGGCGGAAGAAGTGAATTTCATGGCGGCTTCAAAAAGCCTGAGCGACTGGTTTGACACTAAAGACAGTAAAGAGCAACGGGATGCTGCTGCTTTGGCCTTGCTGCAAAACTTTATGCTGATTACCGGCGGTCCGGGTACGGGTAAGACGACGACCGTAGCAAAGCTTTTGGGTCTGATTTGCAATAACAGTACGAAGCTGCCCCGTATCGCGTTGGCGGCGCCGACAGGCAAAGCTGCTGCGCATATGGCACGGGCTTTGCAGCGTGCTTTGGACGGTTTTGATTTGTCTCCGAGCATTAAAGCGCATTTGGAAAACTTGGAAGGGCAGACCGTCCATCGTTTGTTGAAACTGAGGCCGCCGCAAATGCGTCCTGCGTTCAATCATGAACATCCGCTTGCTTTGGATGTTTTGGTGGTGGATGAGGCTTCGATGTTGGATTTGCCGCTGGTGTTGGATTTGTTGCGTGCCGTGCCGACCGGCTGTCGTCTGGTGTTGCTTGGCGATGAAAACCAGTTGCCGTCGGTTGGATTGGGGGCCGTGTTGGCGGCATTATCGCGTCCGACAGCTTTGGATAAAGAAACCGCTGAAAAGTTGGAAGTGTACCTGCCCGATCATGGTTTTGAGATTAAAGGGCAGCCACAGGCTTTATCGCAAAACAATGCCAAATTGACGTTCAGCCACCGTTTTGGTGCAGACAGCGGTATCGGCTGTTTGGCAAGGGCGGTGGTGTCCGGGGAAAAGCAAACTGCGGTCGAACAGTTTGACAAATTCCCCAAAGAATTGGAAATGAAATCAGGTTGTCTGAAAGAGCAGGTTGCCTTGCTGTATCAAAAGCAACAGGATTATTGGCAGGCCGTGGCAGAGAATAATGTTGCACTCGCCTATGGTCATGCGGCCGATGTGGTGGTATTGGCGGCTTGGCGGCAGGATGCTGATGATTTGAATCAGGCTTATCAAGAATACTTGCAACGGCAAGGCAAGGTTTCGGGCGAAACGCCTTGGTTTGCCGGACAAATCATCATGATTACGCACAATGATTATATGTTGGAAGTGTTTAACGGCGACATCGGGCTGATTATGCCGGATAAAGAATCGTTGAATGGCTTGTCTGCATATTTTCCTGAGAAAGATGGATTCAAAAAAATTGCCATCAGCCGTTTGCCCGATTTTGAATCGGCTTTTGCCATGACGGTGCATAAGAGCCAAGGTTCGGAATATCGGGAAGTATGGCTGTTGCCGCCGTCAGTACCTGCAACGACGGAGAGTGAAGAAGAGGCCCGAGGTTTGGATAAGGCTTTGCTTTACACGGCCATTACCCGTGCGCGTGAACGTTTTGTATTTTGGGGAAATGCGGAGGAATTATGTAAAGCTGTGGAATGCCATCAAAAACGCAGGACAGCATTGGCCGATGCCTTGAAATGGCAGTTTGAACAGCCTGATGAGCAGGCTTCCGTTTGACCTGAATCAAGAGGCCGTCTGAAAGAGGATAAAGCGTTTAAATCTGCTTGACTGATTACACTAATTTACATACGATAAAAATAATTAGTAAATAAAATGAATGATTTATACAAAATTCATAATGTTGTACGCTTTATCGAATACTTCACTTTCAATACCTTCTTTTGGAGAGTCGGCATGAAATTTCAAACCAAACTGATTGCAACCTGTATTTTATTGGCTTCATCATCTTATTCTTTGGCAGAGAATGCTGATGGCGGACGTGATGCGGCGGCTTTGGCCACCACCAACGATTACGTCAATTCCGGCAGTATCATTCGCAAAGATGACGATAAAATCAGCATTTTCAATGATTTGTTGACTGTGAATGGTGGCTTGCGCGTACGTGCTGATACCAAAGACATCAATGCCAACAACAGCAGCATCAATCCGACGCCTGAAGATACCAATGCCAACTTCAATGCGGAGTTTTGGTTACGCGCAAAACTGTATAAAGATTGGAAATTGGTGGCGCAAATTGAGCCAAATATCGATTTGGAAACCGGTAAATTCAACGGCGATCATGATGTGCCGGTCAATAAACTGTATGCCGAAGGGACTTTGTACAACAACATTAAAGCGCGTGTCGGTAAATTTGGCGCGTTCTCTTCATACGGCCGTGTATGGGATGCCGAAGTAACCGGCGGCGAAATCTTCTTCGACAATAAAACCCTGCCTACCAAAATCTATGCAGGCCGCCGTACCGGCAATCTGAACGACAACGCATGGGGCATTGGCGGCCGTCGCAGACATTTTGCTGCGGTGCAAAGCATGTTGCCTGTGAATGAGAATATCAACGTCGGCGCAACCGTCAGCTACATTAAGGACATCGATGTACGCGGTGCGAAGAAAAATGCGGTCTTCGGAGAAATCGGTACGGACATCAAGTTTAATGACGATTGGCATTGGATGGCCGCAGTCAGCAAGTCCAATATCAAGGCCTATAATGATGCCGGACAAAAAATCAAAAATGACGGCGTGTTCACTGAAGTACGCTATAAATTGGCCGACTGGAATGTCCGTAATTCTTACGACGTATTCTTGAACTACCGCCGTGTCGGATCGTTGTCCGGTGTCTCTTCTGTTGAGGATTACAGCAAAAACGTCCAAGGCGTGCAAATCGGTGCGACCTATATTCCTTGGAAAAACTGGAAACTCAAAGGCTTCTATTTAGCCGGCAAACAGGTTACGCCTACCGTCGGAACGGATAAGCAGGATGTAAACGTTATTCGTGGTCAGTTAGAATATAAATTTTAATCATCACAAATAAAAACAGGCAGGGTGTCCTGCCTGTTTTTGGTTTTCAGACGGCATGGATATAGGGCCGTCTGAAACAATGGATGAAACACTTTACCAGCTATCGCGCTTCATACGATCAAGCTGGCGGCGGTCGCGTTTGGTTGGGCGTCCGTCCGGATAAGCGGCACTGATGCGGCTCGCTTGGTCGAGTTGTTTTTGAGCTTCGCGTTCGGCAGCCGTTTTCATGTCTTCTTCGTAGAGTAAACGCGCTTCCGGTGCCGGGCGGCGTTGATGATTGAGTGCGGCAACTTTGAATTTGTAGGGTAGGGAGTTCAAAGTCATGTCGATGGTGTCGCCGGCAGAAATATTTTTGCTGTTTTTCACCTTCGAGCCGTTTACCAAAACCCTGCCCAGCTCAATATGTTTTTGTGCCAGCGCGCGGGTCTTGAAAAAGCGCGCGGCCCACAGCCATTTGTCCAAGCGCATGGACGAATTGTCATGATCGTTTTTCATAGCCTGTTTGAAATGATTGAACTGAATGGAAGTTTATCATAAGA
>ERZ773087.1909-NODE-1909-length-11906-cov-3.992743_pt1 | contig 11906 bp, 16 predicted proteins | sample MGYA00511375_ERZ773087 | MGnify/ENA primary metagenome ERZ773087 (study PRJEB29015, sample SAMEA2737995) | human oral metagenome | biome: human oral; feature: human-associated habitat; material: dental | place: China | collected 2063 ...
ATGCTCATGACTTTAAAGATCTTAAAAAAGGTTATGGAGTTGGGGTAAGATTGAATACTCCAATTGGGCCATTAAGATTTGACTATGGTTGGCCAATGGATCCTGAGAAAAAAGGTGAGAAAAAAGATAAAGGTAAATTCTACTTTAGCTTTGGACAATCATTCTAGTTTTTTCAGACTAACTAAAATATAAACTAAAAATAATTATAGGGGGTGATTAATTTCATCCCTATAATTTTATAAAAATTTCATAACTGTTAACAATCAAAGCAAGGAGAGGTTCAAAATGTATGATATAAAAGAAATTGCAAAATTGATAAATGGAGAAATAAAAGGAAATACTGAGTTAAGTTTTACAAGAATTGCTCCGTTTTTTCATTCAAATGAGAAAGAATTAACGTTTGCGGCAGATGAAAAGATGTTAAAAAATATGGATAAATGTAGTGCAGGAGCTGTGATTATTCCTAATTTGCCAAATTTACCTGCAAATAAGACTTTTATTGTTGTAAAAGGTAATCCTAGAGAGTTAATGCCGATATTGCTAAATTATTTTAAGCCTAAATTACAACCGTTTGAAAATCAGATAGAAAATTCTGCAAAAATTGATGAAAGTGCAAATGTATCAAAAATAAACACTTATATTGGACATAATGTGAAAATTGGAAAAAATGTTGTTATCTATCCAAATGTTTCAATTTTTGAAGGAACTGAAATAGGTGATGACTGTATAATTTATTCAAATGTAACAATACGGGAATTTACAAAAGTTGGAAGAGGTACAATCTTGCAGCCGGGAGCTGTGATAGGATCTGACGGGTTTGGATTTGTAAAAATTAACGGAAACAATGTAAAAATTGAGCAAATTGGACACGTAATATTGGGAGAAGAAGTTGAAATTGGAGCAAATTCGTGTGTTGACAGAGGAGCAATTGGAGATACAATTATAAAAAAAGGTACAAAAATTGATAATCTTGTTCATATTGCCCATAATGACATAATTGGAGAAAATTGTCTGATTGTGGCTCAGACTGGTATTTCTGGAAGTGTGGAAGTGGGAGATAATTCGACTCTTGCAGGACAGGTTGGAGTAGCAGGACACTTGAAAATTGGAAGCAATGTAGTGATTGCCGCAAAATCTGGAGTAACTAATGATGTGCCGGATGGTAAGCAAATGTCAGGTTATCCGCTTCGTGAACATATAGAAGACTTGAGAATAAAAATGGCGATGGGAAAAGTTCCTGAACTTGTAAAACGAATGAAAAAGTTGGAAAAAGAATTGGAAAAAACGGAAGCAAAAAAATAAAAATATAAAATTTTGCACATCAAAGTTGTGAAATTTGAAAACTTCCTTGACTTATTAATTCAAATGATGTAGAATAAATAACAGATAATAAAAAATATTATAAATAGAGAGAGAAGGGAGTTATAGATGAAAAAAATACTTTTAGGTATCTTTATGCTTTTGTGCATAGTTAGCTGTGGGTCAGGACCTGACAAAACAGTGTCAAAATTTATTGAGAGTGTAAAAGCTGAAAAAATGAAAGAGGCGGCAAAATATGCGATTGATGATAGTTTTGAGGGGAACTTGGATGTTAAGTATAACAATAAAATTCAAGAATTACTTTTTAAGACATTATTAAAAAATCTTGAATATAAAATTGTCAAGACAGAAAAACAAGATAATGAAACAACAATTGTAACAGTAGAAGTAACAAATGTGGATGTTGAAAAAATATTTTTACAAGTTTTCAAAAAAATGACACAAGAAACTTTTTCAGGAAACGGTTCTCATTTAATGTCAGTTGATGACAGATTTAAAGAGGAACTTGAGGCAAAAGATAAACCAAAATCAAAAAATGTTACAAAATTTGTAGTTAAGAAAACAGCCAATGGAGAAAAAATAGTATTAACAGCAGAAAATATTGACATATTACTTGGTAAATTAAATACAACATTATCAAATTTAAACACACTTGGTGGAACTGAAGAAGAAACAGCGGTAGAATTACCAGAGACAGGACCATCAACTGGATTAACACAAAAACCCGAAGAACTTAGAAATCAAAATAAATAAATAAAATAATTTAATTATTAAATAAAACAATCATTCTTTTACTTTTATAAGTGAGTCTGATTGTTTTTTATTTACAAAAATTTTTTGTATTAATTAAAATAGAATTAAAAAAATTTGATTTTTAAAGATTTTTATTGTATAATTGTAGTGTAAAAATAAAAAAGGGAGGAATAAAAATGGCTACATCAAGTTTTTTAAGATTGCCAGAGTTTAAGACTGATAAGGAGATAGATGGCTTAATAAAAGCATTGGAGAATGACAGAAAACCGAATTTAACAGATATTAAAGTGACGAAAATAACGGATGAGAAAAGAATCAAGAAAATATTAGGGATGAAATAATGGAAACATTGAGGTTATCAATAAGTGATTTGTTAAAATATAATACGGAAGAATATTTACAAGATAAAGTTTTAAGCAAATTTAAAAGTAGGGGAAATACGGATATAGAAATTTTTTTACATAATAAAGCTACATTTTTTGAAAAAAGTTCAATTTCAACAACACATTTAATTTTTAATAATGATAATCTATTATTGGGATATTTTACTGTTTCAAATAAAAGTTTGATTTTATCTAAAGAAAGAGTTGATAAATTAAGTAACAGTAGAAGAAAAAAATTAATGCAAAGTGGACAAATACTTGAAAATGGGCATATAATTGTAAATAGTTATTTAATTGGGCAATTAGGGAAAAATTAGAATTTATCTAGTAAAAAACAGATAAGAGGAAAAGATTTGCTTACGTCTGCATTTAATGTGGTATTAGAAGCAAAGGAATTGATAAATGCAAAATATGTATGGTTGGAATGTAAAAATTCAGAGAAACTTATAGGTTTTTATAAAAAAAATTTGGCTTTGAAAAGATAGATAATTTTATTTCTAAAGATGGATTGGTTGTTATGATGATGAAATTGGATAGGAAAAATTGATTGAGAATGAAAAATACTACTGTTGTTTTGGATGGTGGTATTTTTTTTGTTTTCTATTGGGTTTGTAAATGAATTATCTTGTTTTTTTGTATAGAATATGATATTCTAATAATGTAATTCTTAAAAATAAATTTTAATCAAATTGAGATTGAATTGATAAAAATTAAGTGAATTTAGATTTGAATAGGAATAATTATAATAGAAGGATGTTAGAAAATATGGGAAAATCAGAAATAATTAGAGGGACAAGTAAATGTGCAAGATTTTTTGTCTGTGATACGACAGATATTGTAAAAGAGGCAAAGAAGATTCATGGGCTTGATCCGATAGCGACAACTGTTTTTGGGAAACTATTGACAGCAACGGCTATGATGGGGAAAGATTTGAAAAACGAGAAGGATTTGGTAACAGTTAGAGTAGATGGAGACGGACCTTATGGAAATATGCTTGCAACTGGGAATATGAAAGGGGAAGTAAAAGGTTATATTGGAAATCCTGAAGAGAAATTTCATCAGATAATTGACGAGAATGGAAATTTTATAAAAGATGAAACTGGGCAAGTGAGATTTATTGGAAATGGGACGATGCAAGTTATAAAGGACTTGGGACTGCGTGATCCATTTTCTGGCGTTACAAAAATAAATGAAGAGGATATTGCAGATATAATTGCTCATTATTTTCTTTTGTCAGAGCAGATAAAATCAGTTGTCGCACTTGGTGTAAAACTGGATGAAAATGGAGAAATAAAAAGGGCTGGAGGTTATTTGATACAGCTGTTGCCAGGTGTGGAAGATGGATTTATTGATAAACTGGAAAATAAATTACAGCAGATTAGGACGATTACTGAACTTCTGGAAGGTGGAATGAGCCTTGAGCAGATTGTGGAACTGCTTTATGAAGATATTTCGGTATTTGAGGAAGAAACTGATGTTGATGGCGCTCATAAAAAGGTTTATGTGGAAGATTTTGAAATTTTGGAAAAATCAGAGCTGGAGTATAAATGTAATTGCACTAAAGAAAAGTTTTACAAGGGATTAATCACGCTTGGAAAAGAAGAAATTGATAAAATTTTGGAAGAGGAAGGCAAAATTCAGGTAGAATGCCATTTTTGCGGTAAAAAATATGATTTTGAAAAAGAAGATTTTAAAAATTTATAAAATAGATTTGCTTGGAATTATATAGGTTTAAACAATTTTAGATAATTGTAAAAACAATAATAAAAAAAACTGGAAAGGAAGAGAAAATGTCAAAATTAAGAGTAGGAGTAATACGTGGGGGAGTTTCAACTGAAAGGGAAGTTTCTTTAAAGACAGGAAGTGAAATTGTAGCAAACTTGAATAGAGATAAATATGAGGTTTTTGATATTGTGATTGATTCAGAAAAGGAAGTTTTTGAGAAAGTGAAAGAATTGAATCTGGATTTTGTTTATATCGCTTTGCACGGTGTATTTGGGGAAGATGGGAGAATACAGGCGATTTTGCAAAGTTTGGGAGTGGCATATAGCGGACCTGGAGTGATGTCAAGTGCGGTTTGTATGGATAAGGAATTTTCAAAAAGAATTGTGGCTGGATACGGAGTTAGAATTGCAAAATGGAAAAGTGTGCGTGTAGGCGAAACTGTTGACTTTGAAACAATAAAAAAAGAATTGGGGTCGTTGCGGGCATGCAAATGACGGCGCGTACGCCGAGTTTTTGCGCGGCATATGCAACTCCCTGTGCATGATTACCGGCTGAGGCGGTGATGACACCGCGGGCCTTCTCTTCATCCGTGAGCATGCTGATGCGGTTGTATGCGCCGCGCAGCTTGAATGCACCTGTGGTCTGGAGGTTTTCAAGTTTGAGGTAGGTTGCGTTTCCTGAGATGTCGGAGAAGAAGTCACTGTAGATCAGCGGGGTCTTGCGTACAATGCCTTCCAATTGTTTGGCTGCAGCATAAATATCGGAAATGCCTGTCGATGCAACGACATTTTCATCTGTCTGCTCGGTTTGTTCTTCTCCCATTGTGATTGCCTCCATTACTGCTTTCGTAGAGTCAGTCTATCATTTTCAGCGGAACACGTCAATTTATTTTCGATCTGAGGAAAAGTCGCTGAGATAAAGAAGGAGTTTGACAGAATTCCGCGAATAGATACAACAAAGAAGGCGGGACGGGAGGTGCCCGATGGGACATTCCACGAAGTACACGCGCATACTTGTTCCTGTGGACGGAACAGAGGAGACTCTGCGCGCTGTTCGTTTGGCAGGAGAGCTTGCATGCGCGACGCAGTCGATCGTGGATCTTCTCTATGTGTCTCCCTTTGATGAGAGCACAGATGAAGGGGACGTTCCATGGCTTCCGCAAAGTGTTGTACGCCCCGCAGCTGAGGAGGCGCATGAAATCTTTATAGGAGCAGAGTCTCTATTGCCGGACAATATTTCTTCTGTGCGCCATCACCGTACGGGAGCGCCGGCAGATGAAATCCTGCAGTTTATTGATGAGATGGGGAGTGGGCTGGTGGTCATTGGCAGACGCAAACGTTCACGTGTGCGCGGGATGCTTCTCGGGAGCGTCACACAGACCGTCTTGGAACATGCGCATTCCAACGTACTGATTGCAGGAAATGGATAACGGCTTATATGGTTTATGTTCTTTTATAGAAGTGAGGAGGAACTGCCATGATCAAGAATATTTTGGTTCCGGTGGATGGCTCTGAGGGAGCCGACCGTGCAATTGAAAAGGCTGTAATGCTTGCACAAATCTGTGCGGCGAAATTGAACTTTCTCTATGTTGCAAACATCAACCAACTTGCGATTAATGCTGTGCTGTCGGATGCCATTCTCGACTCCGTGACGAAGGCGGGGAACGTCATCCTCGACCGTGCGCTGGAGATGGTTCCTGAGGGCGTTGCGAAGGAGTCGTTCTCGGATACGGGATCGCCGGCAGTGGTCATCCTCGATTTTGCGGAGACGAATGACATTGACCTTATTGTCATGGGCAGCCGCGGGCTTGGCGTTGTCAAAGGCGTGCTGCTCGGCAGCGTTAGCCAATATGTTGTGGAACAGTCCAAGTGTCCGGTTTTGGTGGTTAAATAAAATTTGGACGAAGATGTGCGTATGAAAGGAGCTGCTGCGGAGCGATGCTTTTGCGGCAGCTTTTTCCTATGCGTTATTGTGAGGAAGGCGGACGGATATGAAGGATCAGCGCTTCATACGGACAGAGATGCTGCTGGGGGAAAAAGGACTTGCGCGGCTCGCAGAAAGCTCTGTGGCAGTGTTCGGCATCGGCGGCGTCGGCTCCTATGCTGCTGAGGCCCTTGCGCGCGCCGGTGTTGGGAGGCTGACTCTGATTGATCATGATATGATTGATGTGACGAATATCAATCGGCAGATCCACGCAGTGACGGAGACTGTCGGTGCGGCAAAGACTGAAGTTATGGCGGCGCGCATCCGTGCGATCAATCCTATTTGCGAGGTACAGGAGATGAGAGCATTCTACTTGCCGGAGACTGCCGATGCGTTCTTTCAGGAGCCGTACGATTATATATTGGATGCAGTGGATAATGTGACGGCAAAGATCGATCTCGCGATGCAGTGTCATATACGAGGAATTCCTGAGATCGCGAGTATGGGGGCAGCGAATAAAATTGATCCGACAATGTTCGAGGTGATGGATATCTATCAGACGAAAGGCGACCCTCTTGCACGAATTCTGCGAAAGAAACTGAAGGAACTCTGCATTCCAAAGCTCAAGGTCGTTTGTTCGCGTGAGCGCCCGCGCTCCACTGCCACCGAGGGCGGGACGCCTCCCCCGGGACGTCATACGGTGCCAGGCAGCGTATCCTTTGTCCCACCGGTTGTGGGAATGATTATGGCGGGAGCAGTCGTTTGTGATCTTGTTCATATACATGCGGAGGTATCAGCGTGAGAGTTTCGGTGCTGGGCTGCGGCCGTTGGGGGACATTTCACGCATGGTATGCGTATCGGGTCGGGCACGAGGTCACGCTTTGGGGACGCACGGGTTCGGAGCATCTTGCCGAACTGCGTGCAGCTCGGCGCAATGAATTTCTGACGCTGCCCGAGGAGATTCGGCTGACGGATGATTTGACAGAGGCAATTCGTACGGCAGAGATTGTAATAATTTCCATTCACGCACAGGCATTTCGTTCCTTCCTACGTGGTTTATGTGAGCATGGACAAGCAGAAGAACTCGCGTATCGGCGTGTCATTCTCTGTATGAAGGGATTGGAAATCGGTACGGGCAAGCGCCTCACCACTGTTGTGCGCGAGGAGCTTGGGCCGGCGATAAAGCCTGTCGTCTGGGTTGGGCCCGGACACGTGCAGGACTTCGTGCGCGGTATTCCGAACTGCATGGTGCTCGCGGGCGAGGATAGGGAGACTTTGCGGGAACTTGTGGATGTGCTTGGCAGCCCTCTTATTCGTTTCTATTATGGAGAGGACCTCCTTGGAACGGAGGTCGGTGCGGCCGCGAAGAATGTCATTGGCCTTGCAGCGGGAATGCTGGACGGGCTTTCCTATGCCAGTCTCAAAGGAGCTTTAATGGCGCGCGGAACGCGAGAACTGTTTCGCCTCGTGCGTTCAATGGGCGGAGACGGAGAGACGATCTACGGACTCTCGCATCTCGGTGACTATGAGGCAACGCTCTTTTCACCGCACAGCAACAATCGCCGCTATGGCGAGGCGATTGTACGCGGCACGGCAGGGGCTTTCCACAAGATTGCCGAGGGCGTTTATACAGCAGAGGCTTTGATGGCGCTCTCAAAGCAGTACCATGTTGATCTGCCCATCTCCGAAACCGTCTATGAGATCGTCGCGCAGGGAAGTGATCCGAGCGAGCAGTTGACACGACTCTTTTTGCGTGCAACAAAGAGTGAAAAGGAATAGCGAGGAAGGTATGAGTGAGCGAAAGCATATCGATGTCGTTGCGGGTGCTATCCTGCGCGATGGTAAAGTGTTCGGCGCCTGCCGCAGTTACGGTGCCTATACCGGGACATGGGAGTTCGCAGGCGGGAAAGTCGAGCCGGGAGAGAGCGACGAGGAGGCACTTATTCGTGAGATACGTGAGGAACTTGATGTCGAAATTGCAGTAGAGCGCCTGCTTGGCACTGTAGATCACGACTATCCCGAATATCATATGAATATGCGCCTCTACATATGCCGTCATATTGCGGGTGAGCCGCAGCTCAGCGTACATTCGGAGGGACGGTGGTTTGGACGGAGCGACCTTTATACCGTCCCTTGGTTTGCGGCGGATATGGGGCTTATCCACCGCTTGGAAGCCGATCTCTGCTGACGTTGACAACGAACTCTGCAGGATGCTATAATACACGGAACAGATTCCAATTTCCCATGCCGAAGTGGCGGAATTGGCAGACGCAGCAGACTCAAAATCTGCCGTTGGCAACAACGTGCCGGTTCGACCCCGGCCTTCGGCACCATCGCAAATTATGCCGATGCGGCACTGATTTCCCTAAGAGTGAACGTGAAACTCTTAGGGATTTTTTGACAATATTGTCATTTTCCAGGGCGGATGATCCGTTGCTTTTCTGCGGGGTTGACAGTATTGCCGGAAGCGCGTATATTATACGACAATAATTTTGTAGCGGAAATAGAAAGGAAGGGTTCCCTTGGCGCATTATTACAAAGAACCATCGCACACATTTGGAGAGTATCTGCTCATCCCCGGATATTCTTCCGAAGCGTGTTTCCCCGCGAATGTCTCACTTCGTACACCGCTGGTCAAGTTTCGTCGCGATGAGGAACCGGAGCTCACGATGAATATACCGCTGACATCTGCAATCATGCAGGCAGTCTCCAACGATACGATGGCGATCGCACTTGCCAAACAGGGGGGCATTTCGTTCATCTATGGTTCCCAGTCCATCGAAGCAGAGGCGGCGATGGTCTCTCGTGTGAAAAACTATAAGTCCGGCTTTGTCAGCAGCGATTCCAATATCAGTCCCACAACAAGTCTTGGCGGCGTGCTCGATCTCCTCGCAAAGACCGGGCACTCTACGATGGCAGTCACGGAAGACGGGACAGCGAACGGAAAACTCGTCGGCATCGTGACGAGCCGTGACTACCGTGTCTCGCGCATGTCTCTCGATACAAAGGTCAGCACCTTCATGACACCCTTTGAGAAACTTATCTGGGCAGATGCGGACTCGACTAGTCTTACACAGGCAAACGATCTCATCTGGGAGCGCAAATTGAATATGCTCCCGCTGATTGACAAGAATCAACGTCTGCGCTATATGGTCTTCCGCAAGGACTATACGGACAACAAGGAAAACGAGCTTGAGCTGACGGACGATAATAAAAGCTACATTGTCGGCGCCGGCATTAATACGCGCGATTATGCGGATCGCGTCCCGGCCCTCATTGCCGCGGGTGTAGATGTTCTTTGCATCGACTCCTCCGAGGGATTCTCCGAGTGGCAGCGCATGACCATTCAACACATCCGCGAGCAGTACGGTGATACGGTCAAAGTCGGCGCGGGCAATGTCGTTGACGGCGAGGGATTCCGTTTCCTTGCAAACGCAGGCGCGGACTTTATCAAGGTCGGCATCGGCGGCGGTTCGATCTGTATTACACGTGAGACTAAAGGAATTGGGCGCGGGCAAGCGACCGCGCTCATTGACGTGTGTGCCGAGCGCGACAAATATTTTAAGGAAACTGGCGTCTACATCCCCATCTGCTCGGACGGCGGCATCGTCTATGACTACCATATGACGCTTGCGCTTGCGATGGGCGCGGACTTCCTAATGCTTGGACGTTACTTCTCGCGTTTTGACGAGAGCCCGACGGATCGCGTCATGGTGAACGGAACGTACTATAAGGAGTATTGGGGCGAGGGTTCGAACCGTGCGCGCAACTGGCAGCGTTACGATCTCGGCGGCAGCAAGAAACTGTCCTTTGAGGAAGGGGTAGATTCCTACGTTCCCTATGCGGGACCGCTCAAAGAAAACGTTCAGACGACACTCTCCAAGATACGTTCCACCATGTGCAACTGCGGTGCGCTCACACTCCCCGAGTTCCGTGATAAGGCGAAGCTCACGCTCGTCTCTTCGACCAGCATTGTTGAGGGGGGCGCGCACGATGTTATTCTGCGTGATAAACTTGGACGAGATTAATAAGAGCGCATAAATAGGAGTCGGACAATGCAGTGATTTTCACTCCATCGTCCGGCTCCTTTGCTATGGTGAATGAATACAAGTGTATTTATGTCCTTTGCATAAATGCCCGGTAGGTGTGCTCCATCTCTCTGCGCGTCTTGCTTGCCGGCCAGAGTTCGCCGAGAGCGCTCTCGCGCATTCCTGCAGCGAGGTGATAGTAGAGGTTCGGATTATCCGTACAAAGCTTTGCAATCAGCTCCTTGACGGTCTGCCGTGTCGTATTTCCGTTGTGCGGACAGGGCGATGGAATCGGTGTGAAGCCGTGGTACTGGACTGCATTGATGATCTCCTGTTCACGAAAGTAGACAAGAGGGCGTATGACTGTGATATCGGTCTTATCCAGATAAGTCTTGGGTCGGAACGTGCTCAGCTGGCCCGAATAAAACAAACTCATGAGAAAAGTCTCCACTGCATCATCGTGATGATGCGCATAAGCAACCTTATTCATTTTGTGCGCCACAGCATAGCGGTTAACCGCGCCGCGCCGGAAGAATGCGCAGGTAAAGCAGGGACTTTTATCATTCTGCGCAGCAATCGCGCCCGCGATGTCTACATCCACCACTTCATAGGGGATATTGAGATTTTTGCAGAAGGCCGCAATAGAGCCTGTATCGAATACTTTGTCGAACTGCGGGTTGACGGTAAACGCTGCAATGTAAAAATCCTTTTTCAACCGTTCACGCAGAATTGCAAGCGCATAGGTGAGAAAAATGCTGTCTTTTCCGCCGGATACACCAATCAGAATACGGTCACCGTTTTCAATGAGTTCGAACTCTACAACGGCGCGCATGAGCTTGCTGAAATAGGATTGCGGAATATTGATGTTCATGAAATAAAAATCCTTATTTTATATGACAGAGATAGACTCCAAGGATACCGCTGCGGGTGGAAACAGTAAAAGTTTTTTCGGTATTATCAGGAGCAAGCACGTTACTGATTGCAAGTGAGGAACTATTCGTGATGCGGGCATCGGTCAACTCCCAATAGAGCCCCGTGGTCGATACGCCAGTGCACTCCTCTGAGAAAGGAAGAAGGGAAATTGCGTATGGCGGCACTTGGCATTCGATTGCCAAAGATTCGCCTGCATGAAGATAGAAAAGGGCTTCCCGTTCGTCCGCGAGGACACAGAAAACGGAAGCATGCGCAGCAACCGCAGCCGTACTTATGAGATGATCGAGCCGTCCGCCAAACCCCGCCGTTAAAATGACAAGAGGGCAAGAAATATTCTGTACGGCAATATTGAGCGCGAGTTCTGTATCTGTGAAATCTTTCTCGGGCGGATAGCGATACACCCTTGCGCCTCGTTCTGTTGCCCATGTCCATGCAGCCTTATCTGCACTGTCGCCGTCACCGATCAGGCAGGCGGGAGAAAGGGCAGAAGCTCGGCATATATTTACCCCGCAATCAATCGCCCAGACAGGACGATTCGTACCGCCTTTTTTGTTTTGTCCCGCCAGCTCCGTGAGCCAATTCTTCGCAGGCGGACGCCCGCCGGCGATAAATATCAGCTCCTGCGACGGAGTGTATGGGAGTGCGGCACGGAGATCAGGGAGTATGAGATTGTATTTGAGTTCGTACATAAGACGCTCCCTTCATCTATAACGAGACGATTATAACACAGTTATTTTTATGCGAACAGAGAAAATAAAAAATGTCCTTGACGGAAGTTCTTGTGCATGTTATATTATGACAGTCGCGCCGATGCGGGCAAAGCGCATGGGGAAAAGCTCAT
>ERZ773087.1911-NODE-1911-length-11904-cov-13.498186_pt1 | contig 11904 bp, 9 predicted proteins | sample MGYA00511375_ERZ773087 | MGnify/ENA primary metagenome ERZ773087 (study PRJEB29015, sample SAMEA2737995) | human oral metagenome | biome: human oral; feature: human-associated habitat; material: dental | place: China | collected 2063 ...
CCTGTCTCCTCTTGGATGAGGCCGGGGCCGCCCATTCACTCTCCACACCCGAGGGGTATGCACCCAACGCCCCCGCAGCCCGCGTGGAGGTCGCGCCCCTGGGCGCGATGGTCGCCGAGCCCGACAGCGCGGTTATCCGCTCGGGTCTCCTGGGACGCCTCGCGGACGAGGTCGGCGCGGGCATCGTGTCCGACAAGATCGCCTACCTGACCGGGGATGAACTGCCCGATTCCCCCTTCTACAACCGCTTCGAGGTCCTCGCGGTGACCAACCTGCGAGCAAAGGCGATTTCCGCCGAGCTGCGCACGCGCGGAGCGGGCAGCGTCGAGATCAAGAAGCGCGGCGCCGACATCAACCCCGACAACCTGCGTAAATCATTGAAACTGGGCGGAGGCGACGAGCAGCTGACCGTCATCGCGACGCGCCTGAACGGACGCCACCGCGCAATCATCTGCCGACGGTTGGCTACAAACCTGTAAGAAAGCTCTCCGCCGACACCGCTCGCTGCCCTGCCACAATGGAGGAAGCAAGCGAAAGGATTGACATGTCTTTGCCCTTCGGTTCCTCCCAGCGTTCCACGATCGGTGTCGAGTGGGAGCTCCAGCTCGTCGACCGCGACTCCCACGACCTGCGTCAGAGCGCGGACGCGATCATTGACCGCGCCACGACCGACGGGAAGCTCTACCCGGGCGTCCACCGCGAGATGCTGCTGAACACGATCGAGGTCGTCTCCAAGCCGCGTTCAACCGTCGCCGAGTGCATGGCCGACCTGATGGACTGCGTCGACTATCTGACCCCCCTGGCCTCGGACCTGCGCATCGACTTGGCCACCGCCGGTACACACCCCTTCGCGCGCCCGGGCCGCCAGCGCGTCACCGACTCGGAGCGCTACGCACAGCTGGTGGAGCGCACCGCCTACTGGGGACACCAGATGCTTCTGTACGGCGTCCACGTGCACGTCGGCGTCGAAGACCGAGCGAAGATCCTCCCGATCCAGGCCGCCCTCACCGCCCACCTGGGCCACCTGCAGGCTATCTCTGCGTCCTCCCCCTTCTGGGCGGGCGAAGACACGGGCTACGCGTCCAACCGCGCAATGGTCTTCCAGCAGCTGCCCACCGCCGGCATCCCGCGCCAGTTCGCAACGTGGGAGGATCTCGAGGCCTACACGGATGACATGATCCGCACGGGCGTCATCGAGGGCTTCGACGAGGTCCGCTGGGACATCCGCCCCTCTCCGACCTTCGGCACGATCGAGAACCGCGTGTACGACGCTGCGACGAACGCGACCGAGGTCGCCACCTTCGCAGCCTTCACCCACGTCCTCGTCGAGCACTTCTCGCGCTTGTACGACGCGGGCGAGCCGCTTCCCTCCCTGCCGGATTGGTTCGTCGCCGAGAACAAGTGGCGCTCGGCGCGCTACGGCATGGACGCGACCCTCATCATCTCGCGCGACGGCACGACCGAGAGCGCGCGCGATGGCATCGCGCGACTGAAGGAAGAGTTGGCCCCCGTGGCCACCGACCTGAACTGTGCGCGCGAGTTCGCAGGCCTGGAGACGATCCTGACGATCGGCGCCTCCTACGAGCGCCAGCTGGCCGTTGCGGCAGCCGCACGACCCGGCCAGGGCCTCGACGCGGTCGTGGACCTCATGCGCGCGGAGATGAGCGCGGGGCGCCCCCTGGCTCTCGCCGAGTTCGCAACCCTGAACGTCTGACTCCGTCGCAGCAGTGCCCCGCGTCTTCACCGGTGCGGGGCACTGTCGCCATTCTCATACTCTTTCAGATTGCTTTCAGCTGTCTTTCAGAATTCCGCCGTATCCTTGATGTAGCTCGAAAACTGACGCTGAGAGGACACTCGCCCGTGGTGCAGGAAGCAACACAGTCACCGGAATCCGAGGGCGCACCATCCGCGCTGGTCAGGATCGCTTCCCCCGTCGGGGCAACCCTGCAGACTGTGTGGCTATTGCTTTCCTCGCTGGCCCACCTCACCATCCGCTGGCTGTCACGATGCCCAGCTACCGCCGTCCTTACGGTCGCCCTGACGATCGTGTCGGCGACCTACTGGGTGTGGCGCGATCAATTCACGGCCCTCGAGGCCGACCCGTCCAGCCCCCATTGGTGGTCGGTTCTCTCCTCGGTCGGCGCGGTGCCCGGAAACTTCATCGCCACCGCCGTGCTCGGCATCGTCACGATGATCATTGCGGGCGGTGCTGCGGAGCGACACCTGGGCACACGCGCATGGGTGGCCGCAGCTGCCTCCGGCCAGGTCGTCGGCGTCACTGCCACCTGGTTGACACTCCCCCTGCTCACCAGGGTGTTCTCCATGTGGGGGCAGACGATCGATGCGGGGAGCCTGTGGGGCACGAGCCTCATCCTCGTCGCCCTCGTGGGCGCCGCAGCGCAGTCACTGGCCTCTCACTGGCGCTGGCGCGCTCGTTTCCTCCTCATCGGAATCCTCATCCTGTCGGCCGCGATCCTGGGATCTGCGATCTCGTATGCGCGCGTGTGGTCACTCCTCGCGGGCATGGTCGCCGCGCGCCTGGCTGGGGTTCGCGGCGCACGCAGCGATTCCGGAAACGACATCACGATCGGACGTCAGCTCGCCTCCGTCGCCGCCCTGTGCTGGGCCTGCGCTGCGGCACTGACAGTTGTTTCTTCGGCCCCCGAGGGACCGCTCGCTCAGATGCGCTGGTCGCTGGGCCCCGCGTGGTGGCTTGAGGGGCGTACGGGTGTCATCACAACTCTCCTGTGTCTGGCCCCGATCACGCTCCAGCTGATCTTCGCCTACGGGCTGCGCAAGGGCAGGCGCGCCGCCTACTTCGGCACTCTCATTCTCCAGCTGATCCTCGGCCTGTCAACAGTCGCTGCGACGGGTGTTGCTCTCGCCCAGGGCGCCGACGAGAACGGGATGGCCAGGCCTGAGCTCGTCACCACGGCCTCGCTCCTTCTCGTTCCGGTGATCCTCAACGCTGCCCTGTGCATCATCACGTGGTGGGTGCGCCGCTCCTTCACGATTCACGCGGAGCCCTCCACGACCTCAACCCTGCTGCGGCGCTGGCTGCTCCTCATGGTCGGCTGCGCGGGCGCGGTCCTCGTCCTCGGGTTCCTCACGAGCGACTCGTTCGTCCCCCTTGAAGCCCTCAACTCCGGCGAGGACCTGACCGTCACCGACAACGCGACTCCCCTGCAGATCCTCCACGACTACACCCTCGCGCTGCTCCCCACTGCGACCGCCTCGATCTTCGAGCCGTCCTTGGTTCCGATGACTCTCTTCGCCGAGGCACCCGTCCTGTGGGTGCCCCTCGTCGCCTGGGGCGGCACCCTCGCCATCATCCTGAGCGCGCTGCTCGCCCGGCCCCGTATCCCGCTGTCCTCCCCGCTCGAGAGCCTCACCCCTCTCCTGCGCGCCCACGGAGCGGGCACCCTCGGATGGATGCAGACCTGGGAGGGGAACCAAGTGTGGGTGTCCCCTACCGGCGAGGCCGGCGTGGCCTACCGCGGGTCGGGCGGCGTCGCGCTGACGGTCACAGACTTGGTGTACGAGCCGGGCAAGGCCTCCGAGGCGATCGCGCTGTTCTCAGCCTTCGCGTCCGACTCGGGCCTGACCCCCGCGCTCTACTCGGTCCACGAGGAACTCGCGCAGGCCGCGTGCGAGGAGGGCTGGACGATCATACAGGTCGCCGAGGAGTCACTGCTGGACCTGCCCGGCCTCGCTTTCAGGGGCAAGGCCTACCAGGACGTGCGCACCGCCATGAACCACGCGTCCCGCGAGGGCGTCGAGGCCGTGTGGACTACCTGGGAGGAGTGCCCGGCGGGCTGGCGCGATCAGATCACCGTCATCTCCGATTCGTGGAGCTCCGACAAGGCCCTGCCCGAGATGAGCTTCACGCTGGGCGGCGTGCCCGAACTCGCGGTTCCCGAGACGCGCATCCTGGTCGCCATCGATGAAGAGTCGACGATCCACGCCGTGACCTCGTGGTTGCCGATCTACCGCGACGGAACCGTTGTCGGCCTGACCCTGGACGTCATGCGTCGGCGCACGACCGGGTGGCGTCCCGCGATCGAGTTCCTCATCGGCAAGGCCGCCCTGGCGGCGCAGGAAGAGGGGCTGGAGACCCTGTCCCTGTCGGGCGCTCCCCTGTCGCGCTCTGCCAATGACACCTCGACCTTTGGCCCCCTTACCGACGCGCTGGCCGCCATCATGGAGCCGCTCTACGGCTTCACCTCGCTGCACGCGTTCAAACGCAAGTTCAAGCCCCGCACGCAGTCCCTGTACCTGGCGGTGCCGGAACCCGCATCCCTCGCAACAGTCGGACTGGCCATCTCACACGCCTACGTGCCCCACGTGTCCCCCGCGCAGACCCTCACGCTCGTCGCCTCGGTCGCCGGAGGCCTCGCCAAACTCGCCGCAAAAGGCGTCGGCGACCTGCGCTCGACGCGAGCGGCCTCCCGGGAGCGCGCGTCCGATGAGGACACACTCGCTGCCACGGCCTCGTCCGATAGGGGCGGAAAGGAGCGCCGATGAGCGTTTTGGGAAGCATCCCCCTGACCTCGATCAAAACCCTGGTAGCGGTCGCCGTCCTCGCGGTTCTGTCTCTATTGGCAGGGGCGTCTCTGCTCGCGCGTTCGGCCCCCTCGCGCTGCCCGGGACGCACGAGGCGTTGGCTGGGACGCGCGGTCATCCTCCTCGTGCCCACGTTCCTTATCGCTTCCGCGGGGGCTCTCGTCTTCAATCGGTCGCTCGGCCTTGTGAAAACCAGCGGGGATCTAGCGAAACTCGCCCTGTTGTCCGTCGTAGGAACGACCGCCCAGTCCGGCGGCGAGGCCGACGTCAACGCGCAGTCCGCTGCCGTATCCGAATTGGACGCGACCTTCACGAAGACCGAGGACGGCATGCTCCAGACCACCTGGACCGGCCCGTCAAGCGGGATCACCCAGCCCGTCTTCGTTATCACCCCACGCGACTACTCCCCCAATGACGGCAAGACCTATGCGGTCATCGAGCTTCTCCACGGCTACCCTGGCGGCCCCGACGGCACCATGCAGGGCGCGCAGGTGCAGGATGCCCTGAACAACGCCATCGACGAGGGGATCATCCCGCCGACAATCATCGTCGGCCCCTCCCTCAACGTCGACGAAGAAGCCCACGACTGTGCCGACATCGAGGGGCGCCCCGCCGTCTACACGTGGGTGACCCACGACGTCCCCGCGATGATCCGACACAACTTCCCCAATACGACGTCTCATCGAGACGCCTGGATGATCGGGGGTTTCTCCGCCGGCGCCTACTGCGCGATCTGGACGGCCCTGCGCACGCCCGAAACCTACGGTGCCGCCGCCTCGCTGTCCGGTTACGACACTCAGATCGAGGGGCACATGACCAACCAGGGCGAGCAGTACCTGGCTGACAACACGCTGTCAACCATGCTGGCTAATCGCACCCCCGACGGGATGCGCATCTACGCGATGGCCGCCGGCGACGACGCCGTTGGGGGCGCGTACACCGCTCTCAAGATGGCCTCAGCCGTCAAGGAACCCGACAGCGTCACCACGGACGTTCCCCCGAGCGGCGGGCACGCGGGCCCGCTGTGGCGCGAACACATTCCGACGATGCTGGCGTGGTGGGGGTCCTCCGACCGGGTCTCCCAGGCCGTCGGCGCCACTTCGACGGCGGCGACCGCACAGTCCTCCGAGGCCAGCGCATCCATCGTACCGGTGACAACCGTGACCCACAAGGTCCGGCCGACCGCCCCGAACGGGTACCTGACGCTCGCGCTCCTGATCGCCGGAGTGCTCGTCTCGCTCGCGCTCACGTGGCTTATCGCGCCGCGCTGGCAGCTGCGCCGTCACGAGGACGACACCGACGACCATGCCGATCATCAACACCGGGCACGTCACCGCGCGCAGCGCTCGGGCCTGTTCACCTCTGTGCCGCGCCCCGCGCTCCGGGCACTCGGCTATCTAGCGCGTCTGATGTCCCTCGGGGCGGCCACGGTAAGCGCCGCGCTCCTCGTCGGCATTGCCGCCAACATGGCGGGCGGCTTCTACACCTCGTGGAGCTCGATCGCGCAGAGCTTCATGGACGGCCTACGCTAGGCCCGCGCGCCGCTCTCAGGCGCGCGCGGCGCCAGATACGTCGTCGTCAGCTCCAAGCCCGAATCCGGGGAGAAGTCCCAGTCCGACGGTGGCAGACCCGCCGCGACCAGCTCGGAGCCAATCGCCGCGATCTGAGCACCGTTGTCCGTGCAGAAGCGCAGAGGGGGCATGCGAACCTGAACGCCGGCCGTCTCGGCCCGCTCCGTCAGCAAAGCTCGCAGTCGGGAGTTCGCGGAGAAACCGCCGCCCACGACAATCGTGTTGCAGCCGGTGTCCAGCGCGGCGCGCACTGCTTTCGCGGTCAGGGAATCGTTGACGGCCTCGGAGAAGGCGGCGCACACGTTTTCCTTGCTGACGACCTCGCCGCGAGCGGTCGCGCCCTCGATGTATCGGGCGACGGCGGTCTTCAGACCCGAGAAGGAGAAGTCGTACTTGTGACGCTCCTTGTCCTTGCCGGCAGCCAGGCCGCGCGGGAAACGGATCGCCTCGCGGTCCCCCTGCTGGGACAGGCGGTCCACGTGCGGGCCGCCCGGGTAGGGCAGGTCGAGGAGGCGCCCGACCTTGTCGAAGGCCTCGCCCGCGGCGTCATCCAGGGTGCCACCCAGCTCGACGACGTCCGTCGCGATATTGCGGATCTCAAGGATGTTGGAGTGGCCTCCGGAGACGACGAGTCCGATGAAGTGCTCGGGCAGCGGCCCGTCAGCGAGCTTATCGACGGCCAGGTGACCGATCACGTGGTTGACGCCGTACAGGGGCTTGCCCAGCGACGAGGCGAGCGCCTTCGCCGCACAGATACCGACGGTCAGCGAACCGACGAGACCCGGTCCGGCCGCAACCGCGATCGCATCGACATCCGCCAGGGTCACTCCGACCTCGCCGAGCGCAGCATCCAGCGTGGGCAGGAAGGACTCCAGGTGCGCGCGCGACGCGATCTCGGGGATGATGCCGCCGTAGCGGGCGTACTCATCCATCGACGTGGCCGTGCGGTCGACCAGCAGCTGCGTACCGCGCACGAGGCCGACGCCGGTCTCGTCGCAGGTTGACTCAATACCAAGGACCAGGGGTTCACTCACACCCCCAGTTTAATCCGCGCATGCGGGCGGCGCCGCACGCGCGTGGCGCGCAGGTCCGTCGCGTGCAGTCGGCGTCGATCTAATCGCGAGAACGCGCGTTCGCGATGAACATCGAGACGCCCGCAACCGCGAAGACCAGCAGGCTCCAGGGGAACAGCGAATCGGCGATCGGCTTGATCTGGGGGGAGCCAAAGAGCATACCCAGGAGCAGGAGGATCGACAGAATCGCGAAGGCAATCATCGCCGTGATGCCGACGGTCGCGCTGACCCAGTAGCGGCGCGTATGCGTGTTCGGACCGGTTTCATCAAATTGCATGGCGTGCTCCTCTCTGAGCCGATGATGCCTCCATGATACGACGCCAACCGCACCGTCATGCGCATTTTGCGTGCGATACGGCGGCTGTCTCGCCGCGTCATCGCACTGCTATGACATCACTGTGCCACCACGTTTACTCCCCATAAACGCGGGAGGGCCCGGCGCCTGCGCGCCGGGCCCTCCGCGAGGCCACTCCAGCCGAATCAGACGCCCTTGAAGGCAGCCTTACCGAGCTGGCGATTGAGGTTTGCGATCACGTCAAGCGGGATCTGCTTGGGGCAGACCTCAGCACACTCGCCGATGTTCGAGCAGGAGCCGAAGCCCTCCTCGTCCATCTGGTTGAGCATGTTGACGACACGCTTGTAGTTCTCGGGCTTACCCTGCGGGAGCAGGCCGAGGTGCGTGACCTTCGCCGAGGTGAAGAGCATCGCGGAGGCGTTCGGGCAGGCAGCCACGCACGCACCACAGCCGATGCACGCGGCGGCCTCGAACGCGCGATCCGCGTCCTGCTTCGGGACCGGGGTCGCGTGCGCGTCGGGGGCTGCACCCGTGTTCACGGAGATGTAGCCGCCGGCCTGGATGATGCGATCCAGGGCGCTGCGGTTGACCACGAGGTCCTTGATGATCGGGAAGCCCGATGCGCGCCACGGCTCGATCGTGATGACGTCACCATCGTTGAAGGAACGCATGTGCAGCTGGCAGGTCGTGGTGACCTCCGGGCCGTGAGCGATACCGTTGATGACGATGCCACACTGACCGCAGATGCCCTCGCGGCAGTCGGAGTCGAAGGCGATGGGTTCCTCGCCGCGTGCGAAGAGCTCTTCGTTCAGGACGTCGAGCATCTCCAGGAACGAGGACTCTTCCGAGATTCCCTTCACCTGGTATTCATGAATTGCGCCCTTGTCTTCGGGACCGTTTTGGCGCCAGATCCTCAGTGTCAGGTTCACTTGTAGCTCCGCTGCTTCAGCTCGATGTCGTTGTAAATCAGGTCTTCCTTGTGGAGGATCGGGGGCTCGCCTTCGCCAGCATATTCCCAAGCCGCCACGTACAGGAACTTGTCGTCGTGACGCAGGGCCTCGCCCTCGGGAGTCTGGGACTCCGCGCGGAAGTGGCCGCCACACGACTCTTCGCGGTGCAGCGCGTCGATGCACATGAGCTCGCCCAGCTCCATAAAGTCGGCGACGCGGCCGGCCTTCTCGAGGGACTGGTTGAGTTCACCGATCGACTTGCCGGGAACGCGAACGTTCTTCCAGTAGTCGGCGCGCAGCTCGCGGATCATACCGATGGCCTTCTTGAGGCCTTCCTCGGTACGCTCCATGCCGCAGTACTCCCACATGATCTTGCCCAGCTCCTTATGGAACGAGTCCACGGAGCGGGTGCCGTTGATCGACATGAGGGTGTCGATACGGCCCTGAGCCGACTCGAGAGCTTCCTTCACCGAAGGCGAGTTCTCGTCCAGCTTGGGCAGGTGGAAGCAGTGCGCCAGGTAGTCGTTGATCGTGTTGGGCAGGACGAAGTAGCCGTCCGACAGGCCCTGCATGAGCGCCGAGGCACCCAGGCGGTTCGCGCCGTGATCGGAGAAGTTCGCCTCGCCGGCCACGTACAGACCGGGCAGGTTCGACTCGAGGTCGTAGTCAACCCACAGGCCACCCATGGTGTAGTGGACGGCCGGGTAGATGCGCATCGGCACCTCGTAGGGGTTATCGCCCGTGATGCGCTCGTACATGTCGAAGAGGTTGCCGTACTTGGCTGACACTGCGGCCAGGCCCATACGGTTGATCGCGTCGGAGAAGTCGAGGTAGACGCCGCGGGCGACACCGTCGATCTTCGGGCCAACGCCGCGGCCCTCGTCGCACATGTTCTTGGCCTGACGCGACGCGATGTCGCGGGGCACGAGGTTACCGAAGGAGGGGTAGATGCGCTCCAGGTAGTAGTCGCGATCCTCTTCGGGGATCTGACGCGGGTCCTTCTCGCAGTCCTCAGCGCGCTTGGGAACCCAGATACGGCCGTCGTTACGCAGCGACTCCGACATGAGGGTCAGCTTCGACTGCTGGTCGCCGTGCTGGGGGATGCACGTGGGGTGGATCTGCGTGAAGCAGGGGTTGCCGAAGTAGGCGCCCTTGCGGTAGGCGCGCCAGATGGCGGTGCCGTTGCAGCCCATCGCGTTGGTCGACAGGAAGAACACGTTGCCGTAGCCGCCGGTGGCCAGGACGACCGCGTCGGCGACGAAGGTCTCGAGCTTGCCGGTGGACATGTCGCGGGCGATGATGCCGCGCGCCTTACCCTCGTCGACGATGAGCTCGACCATCTCGTGGCGGGCGTATTCCTTGACGGTGCCGGCCGCGACCTGACGCTCGAGCGCCTGGTAGGCGCCGATCAGCAGCTGCTGACCCGTCTGGCCGCGCGCGTAGAACGTGCGGGACACCTGCACGCCACCGAAGGAGCGGTTGTCGAGGAGGCCGCCGTACTCGCGGGCGAAGGGGACGCCCTGTGCGACGCACTGGTCGATGATGTTGGCGCTGACCTCGGCGAGGCGGTAGACGTTGTCCTCACGAGCGCGGTAGTCGCCGCCCTTGACCGTGTCGTAGAAGAGACGATAGACGGAGTCATTGTCGTTGCGGTAGTTCTTCGCGGCGTTGATACCACCCTGCGCGGCGATGGAGTGCGCGCGGCGGGCGGAGTCCTGGTAGAAGAAGCAGTCGACGTTGTAGCCCATCTCGCCGAGCGAGGCGGCGGCAGCACCGCCCGCGAGGCCGGAGCCGACGATGATGACGCGCAGCTTACGGCGGTTGGCGGGGTTGACCAGCGCGGCACTGAACTTACGCTGTTCCCAGCGCTGCGCGATCGGGACGTCGTGGGGGGCCTTCGTGTCGGCGATCTTCTCGCCTTCACGGTAGAGGCCCTGGATGAGTGTATCGGTCATGATTGCGTGCCCTTCCTCAGTGGATCAAGCCGGTGACGATGGCGACGGGCGGGGCCATGAACATCACGAAGATGACCAGACCGACCAGGCCCGAGAGGAGAACCAGCGGCTTGCGGGTCGCGTTACGCACCCACCCGAGCGACTGGAACATGGACCAGAAGCCGTGGGAGACGTGGATGCAGGCGCAGCCGACGAACACGGCGTAGAGGATCACCAGGACCGGCGACTGGAAGGAAGCAACCATACGGGCGTAGGGCGTAGTGACGTCAGCGCCGAAGTTCGCGACCTTCGCAGGCAGGCTCACGGTGGTGAAGTGAGCGATGTGGAAGATCAGGATCAGCAGAATGAGAACACCGCTCATACGCATGGTGCGAGCCGCGTAGGAGTCCGAGACGGACTTCTTGACGACGTAGCGGGTGGAGCGAGCGCGACGCGAACGCTTCCAGGTGTAGGCGGCGGCCCACAGGTGGATGATGAGCATCAGCACCATGGCGGCGCGGAATACCCAGATGAATCCGCCGTGCGGGAAGATCGGCACGAAAGCCTCTTCATGCAGCCAGTGCGCGTAGTCGTTGTAGACCTCCGCGCCCAGGAACATCTTGAGGTTGCCGTAGGAGTGGAACAGCAAGAAGAAAACGAAAACGAAGCCCGAGACGGCCATCAGCTGCTTAATAAAGACGCTGGTGGTCCACGCGCGGCGCTTCTTCGTTGCGACATTTTGAGTGGCCATGCCATGAGCATATCGACGCTTTTCCTCCGCTTCGTAGGACCATGGCACGAGGCCGCCCGCGAAGGATCTCGACACGGTGTCATTTTCGGCCATTTTCCGCGGTAATCTCGGGCAGCTTGAGCCGCTATCGCAAGGATAACACCTAGGACCATCGACCCCGCAAACGGGGGTAAAAAGACACGAATTTTGATACACCAACCATACTTATTTAGTGGCGGTCGTCGCATCGCCTCAGATCAGGGGCGCCCTCATCTCGACGGCCTCTTCGACGGGGTTACGAAAGTAGCGCGGACGACGCCCGATTTCAACGAAACCTCGGGACTCGTACAAGCCGATGGCCCCCTTATTGGAGGGGCGCACGTCGAGGAAGACCTCGCGCGCTCCAGCCTCGCGCGACCACTCCAGGAGGGCATCCAGGATGGCCGAGCCGATGCCTCGCCCCCGTGCGTGTGCGCGCACGCCGATGGTCATGACGTCGGCCTGGTCTCCACCGACCTTGACTCCGCCGTATCCGGCGACATCGCCGGACTCATCCGTGGCGATCCAATAGTGCGAAGCCGGGGACGAGAGTTCCTCGGCGATCATGTAGGGTGTCCAGGGGTCCTCGGCGAACACCTCGGCCTCGAGGGCGGCGAAGAGTTCGAGGTCGCCCGGCCCCGCGCCGCGCAGCGTGGCGTTCACAGGCGCGCAGTGGGCTGGCCCTGAATGTCGGGGCGACCTGGTACAGCAGGGGCTGGAAGAGGTGGTGGCTGGTGCGGTCGATGACG
>ERZ773087.1912-NODE-1912-length-11889-cov-71.958171_pt1 | contig 11889 bp, 14 predicted proteins | sample MGYA00511375_ERZ773087 | MGnify/ENA primary metagenome ERZ773087 (study PRJEB29015, sample SAMEA2737995) | human oral metagenome | biome: human oral; feature: human-associated habitat; material: dental | place: China | collected 2063 ...
CGCAGCGGGTGGATATTCGCCGGATTGGGCAGATCAAGGTTGGCGATGATATCCTTGGTAACCGCACCAAGATCAAGGTGGTGAAAAATAAGATTGCGCCGCCATTCCGCATCGCTGAGTTTGACATTATGTATAATGAAGGTATTTCTAAAACTGGCGATATTCTTGACTTGGCAGCTACGCACGGTATTGTCGAAAAATCTGGTGCCTTTTACAAATATAACGGTGAAACCATCGGTCAAGGACGCGATAAAACTAAATTGTATTTGAAGGAAAATCCTGAAGTCCTGGCAGAAATTGACCAGAAGGTTCGCGATAAAGTAAAAGAAGTAGATGATTGATGGGTGCGATAGAAGCTGTACTCCCAGACAAAAAACACATGGCATCAGTCAGCCTGGTCTTTGATGATAAGCAGAATGCGTATCTTCGAGAGCTGTCAGAAAAAATGAACCTTGATTTTGGTGAGTTTATCCCGCACGTTACATTGATTAATGTGACTGATAGGGATATGCCACGCCTCAAGTTGGCCGCTGCGGCATTACCCAGCCTGGATAAGTTAGTGCTTGATGGTATTAACTTCTTGCTGGATGAGTCTGGCGGATGTGTTTGGGTTGAGATTCGTACGCAGAAAACTGCGTGGATGATTGAGGTGCGTAAGCGATTGCTCGCGTTACTAAATGACATTCATCCGGGGTTGGATGTTGATGCGTTCCGTCCACATATTACGCTTGGTTGTGTCGATATTAACGTACTTGACGACGTTAATATGAGTACTGTTGCGACACGGTTGCCGATCATCGCTGAACCGCGTGCTGCTGCTTGTTATAATGGAGAATACGGTAAGGTCATTGAGGTAGTCGAGTAATCTCCGCTGGTAGTTAGCTCATGACCTTTGCGTTATACTAATATCATGAAAATCACCGACATTTCTCTTCAGGCTCGTGATAAAAATCGTGTCAATGTTAGCGTTGATGGCAAATATCGCTTTAGTCTCGATGTGTTTCAGGTGGGCGAGCTGGGGATTAAGATTGGGCGGGAATATACTGATGAAGAGCTGACAGCACTGGAGGACGAGAGTCAGTTCGGTAAGTTGTACGCCCGGGCTATGGAATATTGTTTGATGCGGCCACGCTCGGTTAAGGAAATGCGGGATTATTTGTGGCGTAAAACCAGGCCGACTAAGAAGCGCTCGCCAAAGACTGGCGAAATTATCGAACGTCCAGGCGTTAAGCCAGAAATTGCCGAGCGGGTGCTTGTGCGGCTGATTGAGAAAAAATATCTTGATGACGAAAAGTTTGCCCGTTTTTGGCTGGAACATCGTTTTTTACAGAAAGGCACTAGCGTCAGGCGGCTAAAATTAGAATTGGCGCAAAAGGGAATTGATCGCGAGACGATAGAACAGTTGGTTAGCGAAAATATCCGCTCCGACGATGAGGAGCTACGAAAAATTATCGCTAAAAAACGCTACAAGTATGCTGGAGACCAGCAAAAATTTATGGCCTATCTGGCGAGGCAAGGGTTTTTATACGATGATATTAAGACGGCACTTGAAGAAACCGGAATTTAGTCAATTTTTGCGGATTCGGGCTGTGTGCGTGGTTGCTTGCGGAACGGATTATCATAGGAATTTATGCGCGGAGTTGGTATTTTCTTCTCGGCTGCATGCGAAACTGTTGCTGATTTTACAATAATTTTTTCATCAGTTATTTTAACAATTTGTGAGCGATGAATTAGGAGCTCTGTGTCGCCAAAGCTTTTTAAAAGTGGTCGGCGGATACGTAATTGTTGAATAATAAAACTACCTGCAGCCAACGTGTAACCAATGACCCGACCAATTTTATGTTTCTTTTCATCAATAACCAACTTATCCTTCAAAGTGAAACCGATATCATAGATTTCTTTAAGGCTAATCACGTCATCTACACCAACGATTTCATCAGTTGAATCAATAATCATACCCAGCGGGCCGATTTCACGAATATCATCAACGCGTAGTAAACTAGGATGCTGGTCTAAAAGTCGCCCTTCTAGTTCGTAGGCAGCTACGGATAGATTCTTTGGGTTGATAATTTCGCGTGAGGTTCGCGCCAATTCCGAGCCAGTCTGAAGACTCATGACGGGTGCGTTGAGGAATCTGTCATCAGATATAAGCATATTATTAGTATATACGGTTATGGTTTATTCAGCAAACGGATTCGATCGCTCAGTAGGCAGGGCAAATGAGTCTTTGGTGGAAGTTGATGAGTGGAAATTCTCAATTGACTTCATGGTTTTTTTATCAAAACTTGTAGATGAGTTTTGTGGTGTTTCTGTAGAGATTGCTAAAAGTCCGCTAAGTAGGAATATTGCGATTGCTACGCCACCGATTACCACTACGCTATAAAGCATAACGTGAAATCGCCACAAGAACTTAGATAGCGGTTTTACGATTGGTTCGAGCTGTTCTGAGATTGATGGTTTCATCGTGTGTACACCTTTACTTCAAGAGCTTGGACTAATAATTCATTATTGTTGACTCCTCTGGAGATTGAAATTCCAGAGAGTTGCATGCGAGTAACGTTCTTTTCAATCAAGTCAAGAAAGTGTAGGAATCGGACATAATCAATATTTTCGCCCAATTGGATTGATACGAAAGTGCTTTTTACGCCAGCTGGGGCTACACCGGTTGGTTTTTTGCTGGTAGAGGTGGTTGACTTGGTGGCGGTTGATTCGCTTTGGAAAGTGAATGAGCGAATTGGTATACCCGCGCGATCAGCATAGGTCGACAGGTCTTGGATAATTTGATTTTGATATTGATACATCTTTGATTCAGAGACAATATTTTTAGCTTTTTTTGCAATCTCAGAATTTTTATCCAGTTGGGACTTTAGGGCAAGTAGATTCTGGATTTTTGATTCAATGGATATCACCTCAGTCTGCAATTTACCAACATCATCTGAGGTTTTACTGAGGAATGAATAGGCAACAATTACTGAACCAACCATTGCCGCCAGAATAACTAGAAGTAGTAGCGCCATGATGATGCGCGCAACGCTGGCGTTTAGTGTTTTTTTCATCGCTTTAAGACCTCCGGTTTTGGCGTGACACTAATAGTAATGGCAATTGGGTAATCATTAGATTTTTTATCTGATTTACCATCACTAAACACGATACTTTCTAAGTGGACATCTTTAAATATCTCTGACTCTTCTAGGCTCGTCTTTAATCGAATGGCATCGCCTTTATTTTTTCCGAGCGCTACCAGGGATAGTGGCTTGTCTAAGGCTGATGTATCCAGAGTTAGCGACTCTAGCACCATTCCAGAAGGCACGCGCTGGGCGATTTTAGGGATAATTGACGAGTAGTGAGCTTCACCACTAATGATAGCTTTAGCGGCGGTTAAATCCCTAGTGAAATCGTTAACATCTTTTTGTACTGACTGGTATTGAGCAAGTTTTTCATTTCCTTCATTAATTTTGTTTTGAGCGGCCGATCGGCTACTCTCTAAGAATAGATAAAAACCGCCAATTGTTAAAAATAACAGTCCAGCGAACATTAACGACACCACGCAGTATCGCCTGAGAATTACGTTAACGCGTCCAGCGCTAATTTGCTTTTTCTCATGAGGAGGTAGAAGATTAATCATAGATATCCTCCTGTTTGATGAGTGCTAGTCCTGCAACGGGAGACAATTGAGAGCGCAGTTGCTTAGGTGGTTGTTCAAGATTGCCAAAGTTCAGGATCTGCCATGGACTTGCTACACGCGCTGGCATCAATAATTCGTTAGTGAAAAATTCTCCAATTCCCGGTAAGTTTCCTCCGCCACCAACGATTAGAACCTGCTCAATTTTTCTATCATTTGGAAAACGATCAGTATAATATCGCATAACACGCTTAACTTCATTGGTCATTTTTTGTAGGCTTGGCTGCAGGGCGCCAGCAATTCGTGCTTGCCTCGGTCCAGGATTAAGTCCGTTTAGTACCTTAAATTGATGGGCGGTTTCGATTGGCACGTTCATCTTTTTTGCTAGACTTAAGGTTAAGGTGTAACCACCGACGTTCAATCCTCCTGTCACGCGAATATCAGAATCCAGGATTGCAATATCTGTCGCTGATGTCCCGATGTCAACAATAATTGTCGGTAGCATTCCTTCTTCCGTTCGTTTCAATAGCCTAGCAATTGCGCTGATATTTGGCTCGATGATTGCTACTTCCAGTCCGCACTGCTGGGCGGCACTCAGCATATTGTCAATCATTTTTTTCGGAGCAGCACACATTAGCACGGTTAATTCATCTTTTGTGCGATTGATAATCCGATAATCCATATAGAGTGAATCTAGCGGAGCTGGGATGTATTGTTCGGCTTCCAGATTCACCGCGCTGCGCACGTTACTTTCCTCTTTTATTGGCAGTGTGAATGTGCGTGAAAAAGTTCGGTTGGTTGGGATACCAAGTGATACGCGATTACTATCAATCTGTCCAATGATATTTTTCTGCAATAAGTCTTTTATGTTACGAGCCAAATACTCGGTGTTGTCGCCAGAATCGCTGTCGTTTTTTTGAGAATCGAGGTTAACTGAACCGTAGCCATGAACCAGCATTCGATTTTTATCAATCGACATAATTTTAATGCTAGTTCGGCTAATTTCTAGTCCGACAATTGGTTTCTTTCTATAAAATATACTTGACACTTTTATTTTCCCACCTATATACGAGTATTATAACATAAGCTTTTTTGAAAAACTACCCCTTAACTTGACCCGCCATACTGGTAATTGGACCCATCACACTGACTGCCACCAGAGCAATCACGCCACCCATTGCTACGATCATCACTGGTTCAATAATAGAACTGACGCCATCAATTGCGGTATCAACTTCTTCTTCATAAAAATCAGCGACCTTAATAAGCACTTTGTCAGTTTGACCAGTTTCTTCACCGACTGATAACATCTGGGCAACAATTGGCGGATATAGATCGTCGCGCTCGGCGATAATTCTTGATAAAACCTCGCCGTTTTGAACGCGTTTAGTGGCGTCTCTCAGGGAGTCTTCGTAAACAACATTACCGACTGCACGGGAGGTTACGTCTAGAGCCTCGAGCACCGCCACGCCCGCACCGATGAGAGCAGAGAAAGTTCGTGTAAAGCGAGCAATTGCCACTTTTCTCACAATTGCTCCAACGGCAGGTACTTTAATGATGACATGGTGGAATTTAATACGCCCCTTTGGGGTTTTAATATAGCGAATTAACGCCCAGATGCCACCGATGAATGCTGGTACAATTAAATACCAAAACGACACCATAAAGTCACTAATGCCGAGCATAATTTCGGTTAGTAGCGGTAATTTAGCGTCCGGTCCACCCATATCTTTGATGGTTTTACCAATGACTGGAATAATGAAAGTCATGAGGATGAAGAAGGCGATAATGGTAATTACCAGTAGCACAATAGGATAAGTCATAGCGCCTTTAATTTTCTTTTTCATGGATGAATTTTTTTCTTGCTGCAAAGCCAATCTCTTTAGGATATCGTCTAAAATACCACCAGTTTCACCAGCGGCGACCATATTGACGTAGATGTCGTTGAAGGTTTCAGGATGTTTTCCTAGGGCGTCGGCAAATGACATGCCGCCTTCAATATCTCTTATGACGGAATTAATCGTCTCTCGGAAACCAGCACTTTCAGCGTGTTTGGACATTGAGTTCAGCGAGCGGAGAATAGGCACGCCAGCTGAAACCATGGCACTTAATTGGCGAGTAAACATCACCAACTCATCAGTTTTAGCGCCCTTCTTTTTCTTGCTAAAAGAAAAGCTGAGGTCTTTTTTGGCGTTTTTTTCTTCAATTTTTATCAATTGTCCGTGCGATTTTAAGCTATTGATGGCAGACAATTTATCGGCCGCCTCAATTGTCGAAGCGACAGTCTCTTTCTTTTTATTGACAAGTAGATACTCAAAAACTGGCATTTTATTACTCCCTCGTTGCCCTCAATACTTCCTCAACGGTAGTGATACCGCGTAGAGATTTAATTAATCCATCCATCTGCATGGTTACCATGCCTTCGGAAATTGCTTGATCTTGGATGTCGTTACTGGTGGCGTTGGCGGTAATCATTTTTTGAATCGGAATAGAAATACCCAGAACTTCATAAATGCCAACACGGCCCTTAAACCCGTTATGTCCACATTCATCGCAGCCGTCGGGATTTGGCCGCCATAAATGCTCGATAGTGATCTCGGTTGAACCCATAGGTGTGTCTCCGCCAATCTTATCATCAAAGGCTTGCTGCTCGAGATTGTGGATTTTTTTAATTGACTCGGTATTTATATTAAACATCTCAGCAACGTATTTTATCTCTTCTTGATTTGGTGTATATTCCTGCCGGCAATTCATACATAACCGCCGCACCAAGCGCTGACCGATCACTGCCTTGACTGTCGAAGCGATCAAGAACGGCTCAATTCCCATGTCCAGCAGACGCGGCAAACACGTCGCTGCATTGTTGGTGTGGAGGGTAGAAAAAACCAGGTGTCCAGTCAGCGCCGCCTGCACGCCCAAGTTGGCAGTCTCGCCGTCGCGAATCTCACCGACCATGATGATGTTCGGGTCCTGGCGAAGCAGCGCGCGTAGTCCTGAGGCAAAGGTCATGCCGGCTTTGGCATTGGTCTGGGTTTGGTTGACGCCAGGGATTTTGTATTCAACCGGATCTTCAATGGTTGAGATATTCACATCCGGCGTATTAAGTTCTGACAACACGCTAAACAAGCTGGTTGACTTTCCCGAACCAGTCGGTCCGGTCACCAAAATCATACCGTTTGGCTGCGCCATGGCGTCTTTTACGGTAGCTAGCGACAATCCCCAGTAGCCAAGTTTGTCGAGCGAAATTGCCTGGTTTGACTCATCCAAAATACGCATCACCACCTTTTCGCCGTCGGCAATTGGCAGGGTCGAGACGCGCAGCGCGTATTGTTTGCCGGAAACTTTTATCTTAAAGCGTCCGTCTTGCGGCACGCGGCGTTCGTCAATCTTCAGATTTGATAAAATTTTAATACGGCTAACCAATGCGCCGTGAACATTGCGCGGCAGCTTGTTGACCTCTTTTAATACGCCGTCGATACGGTAGCGGACTTGGACGTAATCCTCGCGCGGCTCGATATGAATGTCAGAGGCATTGGATTTGATGGCGTATTCCAGTAATAAATTAACCGTCTGGGCAATCGGCGAATTTTCCGCGAAGTCATCTTGGCTGACGTTTTGGTCTTCGGCAGAAGCGTCTTTCTGAACTGCAATAACCTCATCTAGCTCGGCGTCAATATTACCACGGTAATTCTCTAAACAGTCCAAGATATTGCTTCTTGTCGCCAGAAAAACCTTAGTGTTGTAGCCGATTTCCTTCTGAATAAAGTTCAGTGCCTGTACATCATCTGGGTCTTCCATCGCCAGTGACAGGCTTTCGTCTTCGTTCTTTTCAAATAGTACAACGTTATATTGTCTGGCAATATGCTCAGGAATTCTCTTTAAGATTTCATCGGGAATATCTTTTGGGTCAATCTTCGCAAAAGGCACGCCAATATAATCGCTGATTAGCTTCGTTAAATCCTCTTCAGAAATGGCTTTTTGCTCAATGGCAGTTTCTTGTAACGTTTGTTTTGATCGTTCAGCAATCACTTTCAAATCAGCAAGCTGCGGTTCATCGACAACCCCACCCTGTTTCAGAATCTTCTCAATTGTTTCGTCTGAAACGCGCATAATACTTATGGTTATTGTACTATTGTCGCTAAAAAAAAGCTAGCATAGTATAATACAAAGTGTGAGAATTGATAACGAAGCAAGAATGAAGCAGCTGGGCGAGGCGATCGGCCAGTCGCTTTCTGGCGGCGAAGTTTTGGAATTGGTCGGCGATATTGGCGCGGGAAAAACCACGTTAACTAAGGGTATTGCGCGGGCGCTGGGGATTAACGAGCCAGTGCAAAGTCCGACTTTCACAATTTTACGCGTGTATGATTCGCCCAAAGGGCTGCGGTTGGTGCACTATGATTTTTATCGTCTGAGCGAGGCAGGTATTATGGGCGATGAGATTCGCGAAGCTATGGACGATGATTCGGTGGTGGTGGTTGAGTGGGCGGGCGCGGTTGATGATGATTTGCCGAAAAATCGCTTGGTGGTAAAAATTACAACAATTAGCGAGGAAGAGCGGCTAGTGGAGTTTCATCCCGGCGGTAAAAAGTCAACTGAATTTTGGCAGAAGATAAAGGAGAATTTGGCATGATAATTTTATTAGATACCTCGACGGCAACTTGTTTTTTGACGGTGGTTGATGATGAGGCTCGGCAGGATTTTGAGTGGCAAGCGGGGCGGACATTGGCGCGCGGTTTATTGAAGTTTTTGGAAGAAAAAACCGGCGATTTGCATGATATCAGCGGTATCGGCGTAATGAGGGGCCCAGGCAGTTTTACTGGACTGAGGATTGGGTTGACGGTTGCCAATACACTGGCGGATAGCCTGAATATACCAATTGTCGGCGCAATGGGCGAAGATTGGCGGGAGACGGCGCTTAAAAAACTGCGCGCCGGTGAGAATGAGAGAATCGTTATGCCAGAGTATGGCGCCGCCGCTCATATTACCGCGCCGCGAAAATGATTTTCAGTGCCAAAATCTCTAAAACCGTGTATAATTAAATTACGGCGGTTTGTAAGTTTTGACTCGCCGGATTAGATAGTTTGAAGTTGATTGGCTGTTGATATATTTCCTTGAGGCGAACACTCAGGGGCAGTCGGTCGGAAAGGAATAATATGATGGAGATAATTATCGCCGCTGCCATTGGAGCTGGTATCGGTGTTGGTGGCTTCATGGGCTATCAGCGAACTCGTCAAATTAATGGCAAAAATCAGATTAAACGTGATTTAGCGGATGCTAAGACGAAGGCTAGCGATATTGTTTTGAAGGCCAAAGACGAGGCGCTGAAGATTGAGAACGAGCGCCGTAAGGAATGGCAAAAAACCGAGAATCGTTTGGCTGATCGAGAAAAGACGCTTGACAATAAACTAGAGGAATTGGATCGTAGGGCAGAGAAGTTGCGCGCCCATGAAGATGAGGTTGATAGCCTTAAAAATGAGATTCGTGATATCCGTACGCGTCAGCAGGAAAAACTTGAAAAAATTGCTGGGCTAAAAAAGAAAGATGCTGCTGATAAACTCATGCAGATGACTGAGCGTGATATTAAACAAGATTTAGCGGGTCTAGTGTCAAAATTACAACATGACGCAATGGATGACGCTGAAGAGCGGGCGCAAATGATTCTAGTTACCGCCATGGAACGGATGAGTAGTGAAGTGACAGCCGAGCGTACAGTTACTGCGGTTAAGCTGACTGACGACGAGATGAAGGGCCGGATTATTGGTAAAGAAGGCCGCAATATTCAGGCATTGCAGCGTGAAACTGGTGTTGATATTTTAGTGGATGACACGCCGGGTATGATTGTATTGTCGAGCTTTGATCCGATTCGTCGGCAGGTTGCTCGCCTAAGCTTGGAAATGCTGATGAAAGACGGTCGTATCCATCCGGCACGTATCGAGGAGGTGGTCGCTAAGGCAAAAAAACAGATTGATAAAGAAGTCAAGCAGGCTGGCGAGGATGCGGCGCGCGAAGTCGGCGTGGTCGGTATTCCTAAGGAAATGCTGCGAATGCTCGGTGAGTTGAAATTCCGTACTAGCTTCGGCCAGAACGTACTAAAGCATTCAACGGAGATGGCACAAATTGCTGGTATGATTGCTGAGGAAATTGGCGCTGATGTGCGTATTACAAAAATTGCTACACTATTACATGACGTTGGTAAGGCAGTGACTCATAAAATTGAAGGCAAGCATCATCATATTGGTGCGGAATTGGCGCGTAAATACGGCATGGACGAGAGAATTGTACATGCAATTGAGGCGCATCATGATGACATCGAGGCAACTACGCCAGAAGCGATTATTGTGCGGGTTTGTGACGCAGCTTCGGCGGCCCGTCCAGGTGCTCGCAACGTTTCGGCTGAGAACTTTGCTGAGCGAATGCGTGATTTGGAGAATGTGGCGACTAGCTTTGAAGGAATTGATAAAGCCTACGCAATTTCGGCTGGACGTGAAGTTCGGGTGATTGTTAAGCCGCAAACAATTGATGATTTATCGGCAATTAAATTAGCGCGAGACATTGCTACGAAGATTGAGTCGACTATGCAATATCCTGGCACGATTAAGGTTAATGTTATTCGCGAAACGCGAGCAATTGAGTTTGCAAAATAATGAAATTTACTGACGAGCAGCGGCGAACTTGGTTGGCTAGTTTAGATAGGCGTTTTTCCAGTGCGGCAGTATTGATAGAAAACGAACAGGGCGAATTATTAATCGTCAAATCAGACTACAAAGACCACTGGTCGCTGCCTGGCGGAATTGTTGATCCCGGAGAATCTCCCTTGAAAGCGGCAGTGCGCGAAGTTGAGGAAGAAGTGGGAATTCGAATTGAGCCCAAAGATTTACGCCTTGCCATGGTCGCGTCGCGCCATTCAGATGAGTTTTTAACGTATCAGTTTGTATTTTTTACGCAATTGGAGGACAGTGTCTTGTCTAAAATAAAGTTGCAAGAGTCAGAAATTGTGTCTAGTAAACTTATTTCTAAGAGTGAAGTTGACTCTGACGACGCGTCGTTATTGTGGGCGATTCGTGCTTGGGCGGCTGATAAATTCGGTTACGTAAATACGAAAATAATTGATGAAAATGGTGTGAAAAATGAGCAAATAGAGTTTTTTGCGCCAATGTTTGGAGGAAAATAATGGGAACATTAGTTATTAGTCGACACGGCGAGAGTGAATGGAATCTGCTTGGCAAGTGGACGGGCTGGACTGACGTGGGGCTTACGGAAAAGGGGCGATCTGACACGGTGCGACTGGGCGCACTACTGAAGGATATCAAGCTTGATGAGGCGTATACGTCGGCGCTGCAGCGGACGCACCAAACGTTGGATGCGCTGCTTGAGGGGCGCGGTATGGGCAGTCTACCGACGACACGGGCGGCCGAACTAAACGAGCGTGATTATGGTGATTTGACCGGTAAAAATAAATGGGAAGTTAAGGCTGAGATTGGCGAGGAGGCGTTCAATGGCATCCGGCGCGGTTGGGATTATCCGGTGCCGGGCGGTGAAACGCTCAAAGATGTTTATGCGCGGGTCGTGCCATATTTTGAGCGAGAGATTTTACCGAAATTACAGGCAGGTGAGAATATTCTATTAGTAGCGCATGGTAATTCTATCCGCGCGCTGATGAAACACCTCGACCATGTACCAGAAGCGGACATGGCACATGTCGAGATGCCGTTTGGCCAGCTGTTGGTTTATACCTTTGAGCCGACATCTGATTTGCCGACGAATAAAGACGTGTTGTCGGTAGAGATCGAGGCGGTGAACGCGTAATTAGGCACGCAGAATTTCATAGGCGCTCAGTGCTGATAAGAACTGTTGAAATTTAATAGTGTTCTCGCCGTGATATGGCCAGGTAGCGTGATTTAGCCAAAAGCCGATGAGTTTTAGGCAGTGGTTTACGTTGATCATATCACGATACGGTGAAATATCGTGGCCGCTTTTATGTAAATCAATCAACAGGCTTGTAATATCGCTGCCCGGCTCGCCCGGTCCAGACCAACTCCAATCGACTAACCTGCTGCCATACTCTGGATGCCAGGCAATGTTTGACTGCCTAATGTCGTGATGACAAATGCGGTGTCATTATAATTTCAAGATTAATCTAGGCTGAAGTTGCTAGTTTATTATGTACTTATTTCACGATATATGATAGGATAATGAAAGACGGATGATAGTGTCATCTTTCGGGGTGTGGCGCAGTTGGCTAGCGCGCGCGGTTTGGGACCGTGAGG
>ERZ773087.1914-NODE-1914-length-11881-cov-14.448757_pt1 | contig 11881 bp, 8 predicted proteins | sample MGYA00511375_ERZ773087 | MGnify/ENA primary metagenome ERZ773087 (study PRJEB29015, sample SAMEA2737995) | human oral metagenome | biome: human oral; feature: human-associated habitat; material: dental | place: China | collected 2063 ...
GGCGGTGGGCGAGCGCAGCCCGAGGATCACCTCGCTCAGCTCGGTCTGCCCGTTGCCCTGGACACCGGCGATGGCGAGGATCTCGCCGGCGCGCACATGCAGGTCGACGTCGTCGAGCAGGACGGTGCCGTCCTCGACGAGGCTCACGCCGCTCAGGGTGAGCGCCTCCTGGCCGGCCTTTGCCGGGGGCTTGTCCACGGTCAGGGAGACGTCGTGGCCGACCATGAGCCCGGCGAGCTCGGCGGCCGAGGCGGTGGGCTCCGCAGTGCCGACCACGCGGCCACGGCGGATGACGGTGATGGTGTCGGCGACCTCGCGGATCTCTCGCAGCTTGTGGGTGATGAAGACGATCGAGGTGCCCGAGGCCTTGAGCTCGCGCATGATGGCGATGAGCTCGTCGGTCTCCTGGGGGGTGAGCACGGCGGTGGGCTCATCGAGGATGAGCACCTTGGCGTCGCGGGCCAGGGCCTTGATGATCTCCACGCGCTGCTGGACGCCCACGGGCAGGTCCTCGATGAGGGCGTTGGGGTCGACGTCGAAGCCGAAGCGGCGGGAGATCTCGGTGACCTTGGCCGCGGCGGCGCCGGCGTCGATGATCCCCAGCGACCCGACCGGCTCGTAGCCCAGGGCGACGGACTCGGCCACGGTGAAGACGGGCACGAGCATGAAGTGCTGGTGGACCATGCCGATGCCGGCGGCCACGGCGTCGCCCGGCCCGGAGAAGGTCACGGGCTCGTCGTCGATGAGGACCTGTCCGGCGTCGGGCTGGTGGAGGCCGTAGAGGACGTTCATGAGCGTGGACTTGCCCGCGCCGTTCTCGCCCAGGAGGGCGTGGATCTGGCCGGGCTCGACGGTCAGGTCGATGTGGTCGTTGGCCACGAGCGGCCCGAAGGCCTTCGTGATCCCGCGCAGCTCAAGCTTCACAACAGGCTCGCTTCCAGGGGACGAGTAATCGGTGGAGGCTCGGGGTGCCGGCCCCGGGCGGACATTCAGGAGGGGTCGTAGGGGGTCGAGACGTCGAGGGTTCCGTTGATGATCTGGGTGCGAAGCTCCTCGAGCCTGGTCTTGACCGACTTGGGGACCCGGGAGTCGAAGTCGTGGAAGGGAGCGGCGGTCACCCCCTTGTTCTTGAGGGTGCCGATATAGGGATCGGCGGAGAACCTGCCCTCGGAGGCGTCCTTGACGGTGTCGTAGACCGAGTTGCCGATCTCCTTGACCACGGAGGTCATGATGATGGAGCCGTCGCTGGTGGAGGTGTAGCCGTCGGAGTCGACCCAGATGACGGCGTTGGTGCCGCCGGCGGCATTCCGCTGCTTGACGGTGGACAGCGTGCCCTGGCCGACGGGGCCGGCCACGGGCATGATGACGTCGGCGCCCTGGGAGATGAACTGCTCGGTGATGGCCTGGCCCTTGGCGGCGTCGGAGAAGTTGCCGACGAAGGACCCGCCCTTGCCGGTGGCCGTGTCCCAGCCCCTGACCTGCACGGAGGCGCCGGTGTCCTCGTTGTACCGGGACACGCCCCTGGCGAAGCCGTCCATGAAGATCTGGACGGTGGGCAGGGGCTTGCCGCCGTAGGTGCCCACGACCCCGGTCTGGGAGGTGCCGGCGGCGGCGTATCCGGCCAGATATGCGGCCTCGGCCGTCTTGAACAGCAGTGGCTTGGCGTTGGGCAGGGTGGCCGGCTTCCCGTCGGCTCCGATGAAGGAGGCGTCGATGAGGGCGAACTGGATGTCGGGGTTGGCCTTGGCCGACTCAGTCAGGTCGGCGGCGATGTTGAAGCCGACGCCGATGACGAGCTTGCAGTTCTGCTGAATGAGCGCATAGATGTTGGTGGCGTAGTCGGCCGAGCTCTCCGACTGCACGGCGACGGTCTTGACCCCGAGCTCCTTGCCGGCCCGGTCCAGGCCCTTCCTGCCCGACTCGTTGAAGGAGTGGTCGTCGAAGCCGCCCTCATCGGAGAGCATGCAGGCGGTGAAGTCCTTGGCGCCCTCGAGGTTGCGCGTGGGCCGCTGCGCCGGTGGCGTTCCGCAGGCGGCCAGGCCCAGGGCCAGGACCGCGCCAAGCGTCATCGCGGAACAGGTCTTCTTCATAGAAACCTCCGTGGCTCTCGCGTGCGACGGACAACACATTGGGCGTCAAGGATATGCGAAAGCGTGTCATTCTCACACCGTTTGATCCACCAGGGTCGGCTCGCGATCATCTCGGTTTCAGCGCGTGGGCCCGGTGCCGGAAGAATCTCTTCTTCCGGCACCGGGCCCACAACGGTTTCGCCGGTCTCAGCGCCAGCGGCTCCAGCAGCTGCCGCATTCATGGTCCGGAGGTGTGTTGCCTCATGACTTCTGAAAGCATCAGATGTCATGACATCTCATGACACCGGCGAGACGAGTTGACCGGGCGAGACAGTCGTCGCCCGCCCTGCCGGCAGGGGCCGGCGCGGTCACCCAGGTGGCTCGGCCCCGCCTGGGCCCATTGCACGAGGGTCGGGTACTACTGGGCAGGGTTCGGGGGTACTCCATGAGGTGCGGGCGCTCGTGCAGTACGCACAACCCTTGGCCAGTACGCCCCCACCCTCGTGCAGTAGGCCGTCCCGAGGCAGGGGCTCGGGCCAAGGCCAGGTTGAACCAGCGCCACCAGGCCCGGAACAGGTGTCACACAAGGTCAGGCGGGTCCGGGGGCATCCGGATCCGCCACAAGGCCCCGGACTCGATCACCTGCACGGCTCAGTGTCCACGCAGCGGACATCAGCGGCCCCACCGAAGCGAGTACCTCAGAAGCCATGACGCTCACATGTCTCAGAAGTGAGGAGACAAGACAACTCGCGATCCGGAGGTGTCGCTAGAGCAGGTCCTCGCGTCCGCTCTCCTTCAGGGCGTCAACGACACCCTTGACGTCCTGGGCGTGCTCGGGCGTGGTGACCAGGAGGGCGTCAGGGGTATCGACGACGACGACGCCCGGCACACCCAGCAGCACCACCGTGCGCCCGGATGTGGAGGCGACGAGGGCGCCGTCGGATCCGATCACCCGAGCCTCGGTCGGGGCCTCATCTGAGGCTGAGCCGTCAGTACTATCGACGCCGTCGAGCACACCGGCGCCGGTTGCCGGCCCCTCAGTGCGGGGAGCGACGAGCTCGGTCAGGGCGTCGAAGCCGCCGACGTCGTTCCAGCCCATGGAGACCGGGACGGTGGCCACTCCCCCGGAGGCGGCCACCGGCTCGGCGATGGCGTGGTCGATGGCGATCTTCTCCAGGGCAGGCCAGCACTCACCCAGAACCTCCCCCCGCTCGGGAGTGTCCCAGGCTGCGGCGATGGCCTCAATGCCGGCGGCCAGCTGCGGTCTGAGCTCGGCCAGGTGGTCCAGGAGGACGCCGGCGCGGACCACGTCTCCCCCGCACAGCGCGTTGACGAGAGTGGACTTTCCCGCGCCGGTACCTCCCAGCATGCCGATCACGCACCACTGCGGATCGCACTCGGCGCGCTCGGAGGTCACGTTGATGAGCTCGCGGACTCGCGCAAGCGTCGCGGCATCCATGTCACGCGCGGCCAGGGAGCAGACCTCATCAAGCTGGGAGGCCGCCGTCGCGATCGCGTTGTCGTGCCGCTTCACGCCAGTTCCTCTCCGGCTCTGTCGAGGGCAGCCCCCAGGCGTTCCAGGACGACGGCGTCACCCGATCGATCGACGCGCTCGACGAGGACCGCCACGACTCCTTCGATGGAGGTCCTCGCCAGACGCTCCAGGCACTGGCGCGCCTGCCCCGCGAGGGAACGCACGTTTCGTTCACCGAAGTAGGACTCCAAGACGGTCTGCGACAGGGCGGCCGACGCACCCGCGACGCCAACCTCAAGCCCCGTGATGCCTCCCGTCATCGCGAAGACGCTGACCATCAGGGACAGCGTCACGACGTTGATTCCTCCGGCCAGTAGGCGGCCCGTCACACGCGAGGACTCCGCTTGCGCCCTGACGATCTGCGTGACCTCCCCGGCCCATTCCTGCGCGATCGCACGCCCGAGGGCATCGGCCTCGTCGGGATCAAGGTCAGGATCGGGCAGGGAGGAACTCACCAAGGGCTCGGTGAGACGGTATGCTTCGCGCCACGCCCGGTGGTACTGGTCCGCCAGGTGCTGCGCCAAGCCGCCCGTGAGGTCGCGGCGCACCTGTTCTTCGGGAGCGGCCCGCCCCCGCACGGCGTCCACGACGCGCGAGCGAACGCCCGCAACAAAACGGGACAGGGACCTGCTCACGTCCCACGAGCCGAGCACGTCCGCGATCCGCGCGCTGATCTCTCCACGCAACAGATCGTCACTGGAGGATGCGGCGACATCTCGCACGCACGAGGCCACGGCTCTCTCGATGCTCTCCAGCGCGCCCGCGTAGGCCGCAAGCTCCTCGCGGGAGTGCGCCAGCGCGCCACAAGCCTCCTCGAGGCAGGAGGACACAGCCCCGGCGAGCGAACGGCGCACGATGCGGGCACGCTCGTCCGCATCCTTACCAATCGACTCGAGGAAAGCACCCACCGGAGCCACGGCTTCGATGGGCAGACGCCCATCCGTCAGCTCCTGCTCGTCAATCGTCATGATGGGAACATCGGCCAGTCCCCGACGCTCGGCGAGCGCCGCCAGATCGGCACTGATCTCACCGCGCGCACCGCCAGGCACTCGGTTGAGGACGATCGCAACGCGCAGGCCGCGGCGGGCAGCCTCCTCCAGGTGAGTCCAGGCGACCGCATCGGCATAGCGGGCGGCGCTGGTGACGAAGATCCACAGGTCCGCGCCGTCGAGGAGCTCGGCCGCGAGGCGACGATTGGACTCCTCCACCGAGTCGATGTCGGGAGCGTCGAGGACGGCGATGCCCGGACGCCAGAAGTCATCCACCGCGATCGTGACGGCACCCGGACTCTCCCCCTCGCCGACGTGCTTGGCCAGGCGCGGCAGGACCCGCTCCGAGGTAAACCAGGCGCGCGCGTGAGGCGAGCACACGAGGACCGGGCAGCGCGTCGTTGGGCGAACCGCCCCCGCACGGCTCACGTTTCGCCCCACCAGGGAGTTCACGAGCGTCGACTTGCCCGAGCCCGTCGATCCCCCGACGACAATGAGGATCGGCGCATTCGCATCCTCCAGGCGCGGCAGGACAACGTCTTGGAGGCGCCGGAGCGCTCGCTCGGCACTGGCCCGGGCATGAGGGTCCATGACCAGGACCGCGCCTGTCAAAGCATCCGCGAGGGCGCGGGCTGCGTCAACCGCCGTCCCCGGCACTCAGTCCGTCACCTTCTCAATCGCCGGTCGCGCATCGGCCGCGGCGATCGTCCAGGTCAGGGGATCCGCCTCCACCTGCTCGCCGCTGCGGATGTCCTTGACCGTGTCGGGCGCCCCCTCCTCGCCGGGAAACCACACGTAGGGAATACCGCGCCTATCGGCAAACTTGATCTGCTTGCCGAACTTGGCAGCACTGGGAGCCACGTCGGTCGAGATGCCGCGCGAACGCAGCGACGCGGCGATTGCCTCGGAACGCTCGCGCTGGGCCTCGTTGGTCACCGCGACGACGACCGCGGTCGGAACCTTGCGCGAGGAGCGCACCATGGGAGCCGAGATCATGCGGGAGACCAGCCTGGACACGCCGATGGACAGGCCGACACCCGGGTAGGTGCGCTTGCCATCCTTGGCGAGCGAATCATAGCGCCCGCCCGAGCAAATGGAGCCGAGATCCTCGTGCCCCTCGATTTCCGACTCGTACACGCTGCCCGTGTAGTAGTCGAGGCCTCGTGCAATCTTGAGGTCGGCGAGAACCGTTCCGGGCATGCGGGCATTGGCGGTGTCCAGAAGTCGGATCAGCTCGCCCAGTCCCTCCTCGAGGAGGTCGCCGCCGACACCGAGCTCACCGAGCCTGGAGCGCACCTCCTCGGAGTCAGCGCTGCGGATCTGAGCCATCCGCAGAAGCGCGGACGCCTGCTCGCCCGCAATACCGGAGTCAGCGAGCTCGCTCGCCACCCCGCCGGGGCCGATCTTGTCGATCTTATCCAGCCCCCGCAGGGCGGCCTCCACGTCGGTGACGCCGAGAGACTCACACACGCCCTGAACGACCTTGCGGTTATTGACGAGCACCCGCACGGGCGGAATCGGCAAGTTGTTGAGCGCCTCGGCCATCACCAGCGGCAGGTCCACCTCGAAGTGGAACGGTAGCTCACCGTTTCCCACGACGTCAATGTCGGCCTGGGTGAACTCGCGGAAGCGTCCCTCCTGTGGACGTTCTCCGCGCCAGACCTTCTGAATCTGATAGCGCTTAAAGGGAAAGTCGAGATCGTTGGCGTTCTCCACGACGTAGCGCGCGAAGGGGACGGTGAGGTCGAAGTGCAGGCCCATGCCTCGTTCCTTGGAGGCCTTGGCGCCCGGGTTGCGGCTCGCCTGAAGGCGGTCCAGCACGTAGATCTCCTTGGAGGTCTCGCCCTTGGCTTGAAGCTGCTCGAGGGTCTCCACCGCTCGCGTCTCGATCCCCGCAAAGCCGTGGAGTTCGAACACGCGTCGCAGCTCATCCAGAACGTGCGTCTCGATGATGCGTCCGGCGGGGAGCCACTCGGGGAAACCGGACAGTGAGGTGCGAGCCATGAAAGCGTCCTTCTGTGATGCGGTGAGCGCGCTAGCCGATGCGGCGGGCGCGAATCAGATACTGGTTGGAGCGAATCTCATCCGCCAGCGTCGTGGCCGGTCCGTGCCCGGGGATGAGAATCGTCCGAGGGTCGAGCGCGTTGGCAATCGTGCGCAACGAGTGCCGCATCTGGGTTTCATCCCCACCCGGCAGATCGGTGCGCCCGACGCTGCCCTTGAAGAGGACATCGGCGCTGAGCGCCCACGGGACCAGGTCGTGCGAGGAGTAGAACGACTGGTCGCTCACGCGAATGTCCAGTTCTCCGTGTCCGAGGAAGAGGGCGGATCCTTCCGTGTGACCGGGGGCGGGAAGCATCCGCAGCGTCACCCCCGGACACAGCTCGAAGGAATCGGCGGGCATCTCACGCAGGTCGCTCGGCTTAACCCACGGTCCGGCGAAGTCGGGAGTGGGCATGGGCAGGTGGGATGCGGGGTCCTCCATGCGGTACATGTCGGGGCCCGGAAGGTAGACGGGAACGTGCCCATCACGGCCCCAGGTGGCAACCTCCGCGGCATCCCAGACGTGATCGGGGTGCGCGTGCGTGAGCAGAAGCGCGCCGACTCCCACGCCCTCACGCTCGAGAACCTCGCGAATGAGGTGACGGATGCCGGCGGAAGGATCGACAACAAGGGCAGTGCCCGCCCCAGACGGGACGAGCACAAGCCCATTCGCCGAGTAGAACGGCGACGGAATCACGTGCAGTCGCATGTCACTCCATGGACGACGAGATCTGCGTGAGCCAGGCGCGCTTTGTCTCCAGGGCCTCGCGCACGCTTGACGCGTTCTTCGTGTCCCCGGCGGCCTCTGCCTGTGCCAGCGAGCGCTCCAGCTGGGCGATCTGTTCCTCGAGCTGGCCGACCATGCCGGCGGCGCGTGCTCGGGTCTCCGGGTTCGTACGCCGCCATTCCTTTTCCTCGGCCTCACGCACGGCTGCCTCGACAGCGCGCAGACGCCCCTCGACGCGGTGCAGATCCGAGGAGGGAACGCGCCCAACCTCCTCCCAGCGGTCCTGAATCTGACGGAGCTGTGCCTTGGCTCGCTCGACGTCAGTGACCGGCAGGATCGCCTCGGCGTCGACAAGGATCTTCTCCTTGGCGGCAAGGTTGTCGCGGTACTCTGCGTCGGTTGCCTCGTCCTTGGCGCGGCGCGCGTCAAAGAACACCTGCTGCGCCGCACGGAAACGAGCCCACAGGGCGTCGTCCTCCTTACGGGACGCGCGCGGGGCGGCCTTCCATCGGTTCATCAGCTCGCGGTAAGCGCCGGACGTGCGCGCCCAGTCCACCGACGAGGACAGGGCCTCGGCCTCGGCGATCAGGGCCTCCTTGATCCTCTTGGCCTCGGACTGCGCCTGGTCCAGCTGAGAGAAGAACTGGCGGCGGTGGCGATCAAATTGCGTCCTGGCCGAGGAGAAGCGCTTCCACAGCTCGTCCTCCACCGACTTTTCCAGACGCGGACCGCGCCGTTGCAGAGTCTTCCACTCGTCGAGCAGGTCGCGCAGGGTTTGCCCCGACTGCTTCCAGTGGGTCTTGGCGGGATCTTGGGCGACGATGGCCTCCGCACGCTCGACGACGGACGCGCGTTCGGCCAGCGCCTGAGCCTTGGCGGCCTTGCGTTCCTCGCGCGCCACCTCCTTGCGTTCCTCCGCAGCCTTGGCCACGGCCTCGACCCGGTTTCGCAACGCCGGAATATCACCGATAACATTCGGGGAAACGACCTGCTCGCGCAGCGTCGCCAGCGTCTGGTCGATGTCCCTGGGACTCAGGGTCGCCAGGCGATCCTCGAAGAGCTTGATGGTGGCCTCAAGGTCGGCGTAGCGACGCTCGTACAGGGCGTAGGGCGACGCCGGTATGCCCTCCGGAAAGCCACCGACAACACGTTCCTCGTCTCCGTCCTTGACGTAGACCGTCCCGTCCTCGCCGATACGCGCGAAGGGATGCGCGGGCACCTCGGACGCGGGAATCGTTGGCGAAGCATTGACGGCCTCGGCGGGCACCCCAGCTTCGGGAGTGGTTTCGTTGCTCGGAATCGGCGTCGTGGTCACGATATTCCTTCTAGGACGAGGGCTTTCGCCCGGCGCGGTGGTGTGCCGATGTGACACACACAGCTAGTGTGTCACATCTAACGAGACGGTGTGAAGTAATGGCCAAAAAAGGGGACGGATGTAACACACTCCCCACTGGCCACATCCTGTGCCTCCTGCTTCATCTAGGAGTCAGCGCCGATGCGTACCGCCTCAAAAACGCCGTCAACCCGGCGCAACGCAGACAGCACGGCGTTGAGATGCCCAAGGTCGGCAAGTTCGAAGGAGAACCGACCGCCGGCAACCTGGTCGCCGTTCGTGTGAAGCGAGGCCGACAGGATGTTGACGCGATAGTCCGAGAGCACTCGCGTGAGATCGGAGAGCAGTCCGCCGCGATCAAGCGCACGTATCTCGATCTGCACCCTGAACGGCGTCCCCGTGCTTTGTGCGTTCCACGACACGTCCACAAAACGCTCGGGCTGCAGCTGCCCGAGGCGCACCGCATTCGCGCAGGTGCTGCGGTGAACCGATACCCCCTGCCCGCGCGTGATGAATCCGACGATGTCGTCGCCCGGCACCGGCGTGCAACACTTGGCCAGTTTCACCCAGATGTCGTTCGGGCTCAGTCCCGCAACGATGATCGCATCGTCGCCCGAGATACCCGGGCGAGATTTGACGGATCCCGGCGTGACGCCCTCGGAGAGCGTCTCCTCCGTGCCGTCTCCCCCGCCCAGGTTGTCCACGAGCTTCGACACGACGTTCTGCGGGGAAATGTGGCCCTCGCCGACGGCGGCGTAGAGACCGGACACGTCGGGATAGCCGAAGGAGGTCGCCACCGACAGGATCGATTCGTGGTTCATGAGGCGCTGCAGGGGAAGGTTCTGCTTGCGCATGGCGCGGGCGAGCGCTTCCTTGCCCGCCTCGACGGTCTCCTCCCGGCGTTCCTTGGAAAACCACGCCTTGATCTTCGAGCGAGCACGCGGGGAGGCGACGAAAGCCAGCCAGTCGCGCGACGGCCCCGCCTTGTCCGACTTTGCCGTCACGACCTCCACGGTCTCGCCGGACTCGAGCCTCGTGTCCAAGGAGACGAGGCGTCCGTTAACCTTCGCTCCGACGGTGCGATGCCCGACCTCCGTGTGAACGGCGTAGGCGAAGTCGACGGGCGTGGCGCGCGCGGGAAGGACAATGACCTCTCCCTTAGGCGTGAACACATACACCTCGTCGCCGGCGATCTCGTAGCGCAGGGAGTCGAGGAACTCCTCCGGATCGCCCGTCTCGCGCTCCATCTCGACCAGAGCGCGCAGCCAGTTCGCCTGCTCATCCGAGCTCATGCGATCCGAATCGCCGCTGGATGCCTTCGGATTCTGCTTGTACTTCCAGTGCGCCGCAACCCCGTGCTCAGCCCTCTCGTGCATGTCGAAGGTGCGGATCTGGATCTCGACGGGCTTGCCACCCGGACCGACGACCGTCGTGTGCAGCGACTGGTACAGGTTAAACTTGGGCATCGCAATGTAGTCCTTGAAGCGCCCCGGAATCGGGTTCCAGCGCCCGTGCAGCGAACCCAATACCCCGTAGCAGTCCTTGATGGACTCCACCAGCACGCGCACCGCGACCAGATCGAAGACCTCATCAAAGGCCTTCCCGCGCACGATCATCTTCTGATAGATCGAATAGTGACTCTTCGGTCGCCCGCTCACCGTACCCTTCGTTCCCGAGCGGCGCAGATCCTCCTCGATCTGATCAATGACGTCGCGCAGGTATTCCTCGCGCTGGGGGGCCCGCTCGGCCACCAGGCGATCGATCTCGTCGTAGATCTCCGGGTAGAGGGTTTTGAAGGAAAGTTCTTCGAGCTCCCACTTCACCATGTTCATGCCGAGGCGATGGGCCAGGGGGGCGTAAATCTCCAGCGTCTCCTGGGCCTTCTTTTGCGCGGAGGCGGCGGGGACAAAACGCCAGGTACGGGCGTTGTGCAAGCGGTCGGCCAGCTTGATGAGGAGAACGCGGATGTCGCGGCTCATGGCGACGAGCATCTTGCGCAGCGTCTCCGACTGCGCGGCGGCGCCGTAGTGCACCTTGTCCAGCTTCGTCACGCCGTCGACGAGGTTGGCGATGGGCTCACCATACTCGGCGGCCAGCTCCTCAAGCGTGTAGTCGGTGTCCTCGACCGTATCGTGCAGCAGCGCCGCGACGAGCGTCGGAATCGTCATTCCCATCTCGGCCAGGATCGTTGCCACCGCGACGGGGTGGGTGATGTAGGGTTCACCCGACTTTCGCATCTGGCCACGATGATGGGACTCAGCGGTGCGATAGGCGCGCTCAACGACGCTAATGTCCGCCTTCGGGTGGTTCGCTCGCAGGGCACGCACGAGCGGCTCGATCTCCGGGATCGTGGCACGTCCGCGGGAACCAAACCACACGAGGCCGGATCGTACCCGGGAACCAGCCGCCGGTAGGGCGGACCCTGAAGTCGTGTCGTCGCTGCTCATTCCCCCATGATAGCCACGAAAGAGCGGGTCCGGGGATCGTCGATCCCCGGACCCGCCGACGCGCGTATTCACAGGCGTTCACAGGTGCAGAGCAGTCTCCACCCGAATGTCGACGAGCTTGGAGCGGCCCCCCAGGGCATCGAGCTCGAGAAGGACGGCCACCGCTTCGACCGACGCCCCGCACTGGCGCAGCAACTCGACCGCTGCCCGCGCGGTTCCACCCGTGGCCAGAACGTCGTCGATGATCAGGACGCGCTGGCCGGGGCGAACGGACTCCGGGTGGATCTCCATGCGAGCGGTGCCGTACTCGAGCGCGTAGTCGACCCCGATCACGTGGCCGGGCAGCTTACCGGCCTTGCGGATTGTGAGCATGCCGAGGCCAAGCTCGGCTGCCACCGGCGCCCCGAGGATGAAGCCACGCGACTCCAGCCCTCCGACCGCGTCGATCTGGCCCGCGTAGCGGGCGCCGATGAGTTCGACGAGTTCCTTGAACGCCGGGCCGTTGGCGAACAGCTCGGTAATGTCGCGAAACAGGACGCCGGGTTCTGGAAAGTCCGGGACCTCCAGCATGTTGTCCTGCACGAGGGTGGCGATGCGCTCGCCAAGTTCACCGATCATCGATGGCTCTTCTTCCTCTGGGGTTGCCGGTCGTTGCCCAGGCGCTTGCCGGGCTTGATGGGGGCGACCTTCACGGACTCACCGTGGGAGGCCGACTCCCCCGCGGCGCGGTCCGCGCGCT
>ERZ773087.1917-NODE-1917-length-11871-cov-41.362644_pt1 | contig 11871 bp, 17 predicted proteins | sample MGYA00511375_ERZ773087 | MGnify/ENA primary metagenome ERZ773087 (study PRJEB29015, sample SAMEA2737995) | human oral metagenome | biome: human oral; feature: human-associated habitat; material: dental | place: China | collected 2063 ...
GACCTTTTGGTTATGAGCCAAACGAGCTACCAGGCTGCTCTACCCCGCGGCACATTGTCCATCTTAGCAAACACGAATTATTTTTGCAAGTTCTGACTCGTCCGCCGCGCGCCAAAGAGGAAATTAATCCACTGCTGGAAGTTACTGGTCGGTTGTTTTTGCGGCGCATTGTGGGCGGTCGGTTGCTGCTTGGCCACGTCGGTTGATGGCACGATCAGCAATTTTTCGCCGGGCGAGCCGCGGCCCAGGCGCTGGCGCACTGCGAGATCGAGGTATTCGTCACTTTCATAATATTTTGACTCATATGCTAGCAGCTCGGTGCGCAATTTCTCGACCGTCAGCTGGTACTTTTTTTGATCGACCATCTGTTGCAGTTCATAATTGCGCTGCATTGACTCAATCGATCCCCACGCCCAACTCAGCGCGATCAGTGCCGCCGCCGCAACTACAACATTATTCAGCGTCAAATAATCGTGACGCACGTGGTACCAAAATCGTTTGAGTTTCAGTATGTTCATGTTGGTTTTATCAGAAGGTATGGCTATATTATGAGGGGTCGGGTGGGGTTAGTCAAGATGAGTGAATGTTCGTTCACTAGGCTGCTACGGATTCTCGCAGTTGCACCAAACCTGTAGCGCGATTGATATCAAGCTCCTTCGGAGGATCATCGTTCAACGCTTGGACGGCTTCATCTTCGGAGAAACCAACTTCTGGACCAATGAGATAGTCGAGCAACTCGAGGAGCCGCATACTCCCTCCTCGCTTCTGTAGGATAAGGATCACCTCCTCCTGTCTGCGTCTGTGTGGACACTCTTCTGCTTCCAAGTCATTTTCTATACAGCGCCCTGTCTGATTAGCAGTCGTATCTTCCTCTGCTTTTAGAGCTTCCTTCCCGAGCCGTCTCTCGCGCAGATATGGCCCACACCACTTGCATACTGCTATCTCCAGCTCTCCGCTCGCTGACGCCACCGGCTGTTCTTGTCCTGATAGTTGAGTTGGCTGTAAATGCTCCGTCATAATACTTGATTATAGCATGGATGGTTAAAAATTAGGAGGAACCAGCTCGTAGCAATCTGGCGAAATTACCAGTCCATTCCGACCGCCCGCAGTAAACTCAGTGCACCAGTTCCGCAAACTCGGAAGAGTTCACATACTCAAAATCATGTGCCAGATGGTCACTCAGGAGGTTGTTAACATTCAAGGGACGTGGCACCGCAGCACCGAGATATATGGCGGCAATGAGCGCCGTCGATAAGCTGTGGCGAAGATTGAGCACGGCAAGCTTTTCAAAAATATCCACCTGATGCGTTTCGAGGTAGGTTTTGTGTAGCCTAGTCATCGAGCCTTTCGCGAGTTCTGGCTGCGTCACGTCAAGCCCCAGATCCTCGGCCACATCGACGAGGCGCCGGCTGGCTATCGGCGTCAGACGATCGATATCGTACCTTGTGTCAATGACTGCTTGGTTTTGCCGCCGCTCTCTCCACTGGTCGTACAGCCAATCCACCTGTTCCATTGCAATTGGCGACGATCGTTTCAGTACTGACAAATCGGCGCAGAGTTGGTGACCCGCAAAGGTCACGCCGGATAATGTCCGCGAGGAAGCGATATCTGACTCGATCATTTCCAGAAGCCGCGGCACCTCGTCTTCTGATTCCAGATAGACTGACTTGAATCCAAATTCGAGCAGACTTTGATCCTCCAACGAATCAAAAGTTGCAAGGTCAATGATGGCCCACGAGTAGCAAAACGGCTTTGATGCTCCCCGAACCCGGAAATTCTTTGTCCACTCAACATCGAGCGCAGCCACGAGACTTCGTTCTCGACTAAACGGGCGCTCTGGCTCACCAAACGGGCGTTCCGCCCACTGCAAGTTTGTTCTCAGGTGCATCGACTTATGTATTCTCCTAGAGACGATTTTAACTCACATAGATGCTTTTACCAAGGCTCTTAAGAATAGTTACCTGAAGGGATAATATTACGAATCCTGATAGCACAAAACTCCAGTTTAAGGACACCATTTCTTGCACCCAAAGATCCGAGTAGCTATTGCTTTATTTGCACAGCTAGCTTATATTTACAGTAAATATGAGCTCAGAATTCAAGCCATTGCCGCGTTTCGACCTAGGACAAACACATCCCCTTGGCCCCAATCCGCTGGACGGCTCCAAGAAGGAGAACGCAGCGATGACTAGTGATGCTGCAACAGCAGAGTCATGGATAAGTTATAACTTGCCGCACATCGAAGCCCTCAAAAGCAAGGCCCACGAACCTGGGATTCCTTGGCTTGTTAAGGTTTTTCGAGTATGGCGCGCAAATAGGGCTATCGAAAAACGGAATAAAAAGACCTTTTCCAACATCGGCATAACGGCCGTTCACTTAATGGAATGCGATCGGACGGACGGGAAGCGACTCGTCATCGTCCGAAAGGAGAAAGATGAGGATCCGAGGGTGGTGCTTGAGCCCACTATACCTTATCCAAAGCTTCGCCAAGAAGGTCGGCATAGCAGCCAGCGGCGATGATAAACCTGCTCGACATATTATAATAACTTGCCCCGACCTTCCCCCACCAGTAACTTCACTGGAATATGCCGACTTAGCTACTTCAAAATTCGCGATGCCCAGGAATTATTTCCTCAAAGACTCCTGCGCATCATCAGCGGCGAAGCGGATCGGGTACATACTCGCTTCTGGAAATTCTCTTTTGAGTTCGGCAGTCAAATCCTTGTAGTGCATATCGGGTTTCTGCTTCAACAGCCTAGTTGCAGCCTGAAACAGGCTATCATAAAGCCTATCCTCCTCGTACAACATGTCCTCGATATTCTGCATTACGGTTCTTTCCTCTGCTTTATTTGGATCAGCACCAACATCACCAGCACTAATATGATCTGTCTCTGGAAGCTTCAGATCCTCCATATTATCTCCTGTCTCCGTTCACTTGGATTATATCGTGGTGGGGGTGGCTGGGATCGAACCAGCGACCAACAGGTTATGAGCCCGCTGCTCTAACCGCTGAGCTACACCCCCATGAGCGATATTATACCGTAAAAGCAGCCGGGTGAGAAGTGCCGTCAATTTACCCCACTACCGACCGTCAAGCTGCTCGTGCATTCCTGAGGGCAGTGCGCACCATCCTAATTCCATCCCTATTTGTCTGTTTTTGTTCCTCAGTTAACGGACCCTGCCTGATGCGTCATGTACTTGTTGCGTGCGTGTATCAAACGCTGCAAGATCACTGCGCCGACGAGGTCGCGGCTTCTCATCCGCAGAGACGTTCTGACCAGACGGCGGTTCAAGCCCAAGTGCCAATCACGCTTTATAATATGACCAGCCCATTTCATCGACAAGCTCATCAACCTTCTTCCACTCCTCCGCGGTCAATTCACGGCCCCGCTCATCAGTCTGCGATAGTTCACTCATAACTAGTAAATATCATATTTTGCCCATAAAAGCAATACTACCTCAGCGCCACAACCCCCACTACAAAAAGACTCCCGCATGAGCGAGAGTCTTTGAGGCACCTGTTTGTTTGATACCATTGTACCGGTAACGAGGTGTATAATGCAAGTGCTTATTTCTTCTTTTTGATCGTCAAAAAGCCATTGCGTGGGTTTTCGGTAACGATCCGATCAGCTGGCAAGTCGCATGGCTCGCCCTTGGCGTTCTTTTCAACCTTGGCGAAAAAATAAATCGTCTGCGTTTTGCCACCGCGCAGCGTGACTTCGGTTTTATGCAAGTAGTATGTAATGCCTTTTGAGTTTGTGTGCTTATAAGCCATTCGTATACCTCCTGTTAGTACTATACTATTCTAGATTAGCGCCTCTGTTGACCTCTGTCAAGCCTAAAGCGGTTTCTGACGGTACCGAAGGAGTAATTTCAACACCGCCAAAGCCACCAGTCGAGCAATAATAATCAGCATAATTACCCCTGTTACTACCAATGACCAGCCCGCCAAGTCCGATGACCAGAGTGGCGGCACAAATGTCTGATAATACGGCGCGGTGGCAGGCGGCGTAAATTTGAGGTCAAGCGACGAAGCGGCCGGGTACTTTGCCCATTCATCATTGATACAGCTGACGTAGCGCGGGTCGGCCGTGGCATAAAATCGCCCCCAACCACCAGCCTGTGCTCGAGCGTCACACACTTGGCGGACTTTGGCGACCGTGTCGTTGCTGGAACGAGAAGCCGACTTTGACTCAAACGCTTTCCAGGCCGCCTCGTAGGCCCGCTTGTACGAGTGCTCCAGCGCGATGCGTCCCGGATCGGCGTTCATGTGCGCGACCACATAGCGCTGCAAGTCATACACCCGCCGCTCCAGCGCCCCCTCGTCGCCCTCTTTGTCGGCGTTGATGACGGCGTCACGGCGCTCGATCATGCCAATATTATTTAGCCTGAGGAATGTTGCACTGACAAACGACGCCATCACCAGCAAAATGACCAGCTGCCATGTCTTGATTTCTTCTAGTCGCCGGATCGCCCGACGCGTGCCTCGCTTATCTGCCATTCCCCCACCTTTCTCAAGTCCATTATACCAAAGATGCTGGGTGAATGCGACACGGGGATGGCGTCAGTGGTATAATGACGCTATGAGGATTTATTTTTCGGGAATTGGTGGTGTGGCGATCGGGCCACTAGCAGAAATGGCCATCGGCGCTGGACACGAGGTCTGTGGCTCTGACCGGGCGGCCGGCTTGATGACGGAGGCACTCAGACGGGATGGGATCACCGTGTCGTTTGATCAGTCGGGCGAGTTTTTGCGCAGCGAACATCAGCAGGCGCCCTTTGACTGGTTTGTCTATACGGCGGCCCTACCGGCGGATCATCCAGAGTTGGTGCTGGCCAGGCAGCTAGGGATTCGCACCAGCAAGCGCGATGAGCTACTCGCTCAGATTATCGCCGACAAGCAGCTCAAGCTCATTGCCGTCACCGGTACGCACGGCAAGACGACGACGACCAGCATGCTGGTGTGGATGTTGCAGCAGCTTGGCATGCCGGTGAGCTACTTGGTTGGCTCGACGCTTAGTTTTGGCCCGAGCGGCCGGTTTGATCCGGCTAGCCAGTTTTTGGTGTATGAATGCGACGAATTTGACCGCAACTTCCTTCACTTTTCGCCGTGGCTGAGCCTCATTACTTCAGTTGACTACGACCATCCCGACACCTTTCCGACGCCAGATGATTACCGAGCAGCGTTTCGGCAATTTGGCGAGCAGTCGACGCAGGTGATCACGTGGCGAGAGGATGCTGACGTATTTACGCCGGCCAATGTGACGGTGCTCGAACAGACTGATCCACAAATAACGCTGGCTGGCGAACACAACCGGCGTAACGGCACGCTGGCAGCACGGGCAGCGATGCTGGTGCGAGAGGCGGCTGCCCTTGAGATTGAGGATGAGGCGATTATCACGGCACTCAATACCTTTCCGGGTACAGGCCGGCGCTTTGAGAAACTGGCTGACAATCTCTACACCGATTATGGCCATCATCCGTCAGAGATTGCTGCTACGTTGCAGCTGGCTCATGAACTAAACGACCACGTGATACTCGTCTACCAGCCGCACCAAAATATTCGCCAGCACGAAGTGCACGAGCGCTACACCGACGAGGTTTTTATGCATGCTGACGAGATATATTGGCTGCCGACGTACTTGACCCGCGAAGACCCGAGCCTGCCGGTGCTGACACCGGAGGAATTGACGCGCCAATTGACAACGGACAAGGTACATATCGCGCAGCTAGACGAGGCGCTATGGCACACGATTGAACAGCAACGAGCGCGCGGCGCGCTGGTACTCGGTATGGGTGCCGGGACAATCGACGGGTGGCTGCGCGAGCAATTAGGTCGCAGCGCCTGATCACGGTTCGCCTACTCGTCAGGCTCACCACCAAGCGCCGCCCGGATATCATCATACGAAAATCCCTGACGGGCCAGATACGCCATGAACTTTTGCTGATCGCCGGCGTATTTGTGGCGTTTTTTAGCGATAATTTTTTGCAGTTCCTCGTCGTCGGAGCGGATATTTTCGCTAACTAACTGTTCTATCGTCTCGCGCTCAATCCCCTTTTGCGCTAGTTCCAATTTTAGCCGCCTGACACTGGTGCCTTTTTGCATAAATCGATGCTCCAGCCAAAAGCGGGCAAACTTTTCATCATCGAGGTACTGTTTCTCGATCAGCCGCGCCAGTACCCGCTTGGTAATTTCCGGCTTCACGCCTGGACGCTCAGTAATTTCACCGGCCTTTGGCGAGCGCTTCTTAGTCGGCCTAGTTTTACGCCACAAATAGTCACGCACTTCTTTAACCGAGCGCGGCCGCGTCAAGCAATACTCCATGGCCCGGGCGTACAACTTACCAAACTGACTCTCGTTCTCCAGTGCTGTCAATTCGTCGTCGGTATATTCGCGCCCAACTTTAATCCCCAGCTCGCCCACCTGAAACACATCGAGGCTAAAGCGATAGGTGCCGTCAACACTCACATTAACACGGTTGTTATCGCGAGCCTGAAGCGAGATGTCAGTGATTTTCATGAAGCTATTATACCGCGAAGACGCTAGGCTAGCTACCAGCAGAGGCTACTCGACTACCTCGATCACCTTGCCATGCACGCCGTTATAGCAAGCAGCAGCACGCGGCTCAGTGATGACTGGCAGTTGCCCTGGAATAGCGCTCATATTAACGTCGTCAAGCGTACCGGCCTCGACACAACCGAGCGTGATGTGCGGGCGGAACCCATCAACATCCAGCCCTGGGTGAACACCATCCAGTGCCGCGAGTAATTGCTGACGCGCCTTAATCATCCAGTCAATTTTCTGCGTGCGTAGCTCAACCCAAACGCAGTTACCAGCCTTGTCTGGTAAGAAATTAACACCATCAAGCACCAACTTATCGAGAACAGGCAGTGCCGCAGCGGCCGCCTTGAGGCGTGGCATGTCCTGTTCAGTCACGTTAATCAGTGTCACGTGTGGGATAAACTCACCAAAGTCAAGGTTCATTTTTTCTGATAATTCTCGAAGATACGCATTCTGCTCATCATCAAAGACCAGGCTGACTGACGCCATATGTTTTTCGACTGGATATGCGGTTTCTGCTGCGCGCATTAGTTCTCTCCTTCTTTTACTTTCTCCCGAACCTTCTGGTCAATTTCTGCCAAAACCTCAGGATGTTCTTTCAAATATAACTTGGTTTTATCACGGCCTTGACCAATAGTCTCGCCATTATATTTGTAAAAGGCGCCAGATTTTTCGACAATGCCGTGCGTAGCTGCCAAATCCAAGATGTCGCCGGTTTTAGAAATGCCTTCATTATACATAATGTCAAACTCAGCGATGCGAAATGGCGGCGCAATCTTATTTTTCACCACTTTTATCTTGGTGCGGTTACCGAGGATATCATCGCCAACCTTGATCTGCCCAATCCGGCGAATATCCACCCGCTGCGAGGCATAAAACTTCAACGCATTACCACCCGTCGTGGTCTCAGGATTACCAAACATCACGCCAATTTTCATGCGAATCTGGTTGATGAAAATCACCGTGGCTTTCGACTTGTTGATGATGCCAGTCAATTTACGCAGCGCCTGGCTCATCAACCGCGCCTGCAGACCCATGTGCGAATCACCCATATCGCCATCAATTTCCGCTTGTGGCGTCAGCGCTGCCACCGAGTCCACCACGATCAGATCCACCGCATTTGAGCGCACCAAGGTTTCAGTAATTTCCAGCGCCTGCTCGCCGTTATCTGGCTGCGACACCAACAGATTTTCCGTATCCACACCCAAGCGCTTGGCGTAGGCTGGATCGAGCGCATGCTCAGCGTCGATGAACGCCGCCGTGCCGCCCTGCTTCTGAATTTCAGCAATAGCATGTAGCGTCAAGGTTGTTTTACCGCTAGACTCCGGGCCATAAATCTCAATGATGCGACCCTTCGGGTAGCCGCCGCCTAGCGCCAAATCGAGGCTTAGCGAACCCGACGGAATCACTTCAACATCAACTTTATGAGCTTCGCCCAGCTTCATGATCGAGCCATCACCAAACTGCTTGGTGATTTGATCCATAGCCAGACCCAGCGCTTTTAATTTCCCGTCATCAACTTTTTTCTCAGCCGCCACTGTCTTGTCTGCTTTTTTGTCGTCTGCTTTCGCCATAACGCTCCCCTCCTTAGTTGTTGCTTTTATTATACCGATTTGTTGCTATATTTGCTATAATTAGTCTATGAATAAGCGAAATGGTTTTACTGTTATTGAATTATTAGTAGTCATAACTTTCTTAATTGCCATCGCAATTTTAGGTTTTTCGCAGTACACCAAATTAATCAATGAATCAAACAATGCTAAAAAACGCACCGCAATTAATGCTATTTATTATAGTTTGGAGGAAAGTTTCTATATTAAGAATGGCTATTATCCAGAGAAGCTGGAAGACACAACGCTAAAAACCATGGACGCAGAATTATTGAAAGACCCAAGTGGTAAGAAAGTTGGCGAAAAAGACAGCAGTTATCGTTACGAATCGACAAACTGCAAAGATGGAAAATGCAAGTCGTATAGGCTCGTAGCAACGCTAGTCGGCGAAGACGATTACATTAAAAATAGTCGTCACAAATAATCTAATCATCACAGACAGGGCGTCCGTTTTTGAAATCTTCAATAGCGTTATTGATCACTGCAATCTGCTCGCGCGGCCTTGCTACAAAGTGAAAAATATATGTAGTTTCCTCGCCCTCAGTACTTAGGCGGATGGTCCCATAATTGAAGACTGTTTGAATAATGCCCGATTGGCGGAAGCTAGCGTCCTCAATACTACCCAAACTTACGGTTTGTTCATGCCGAGAAAATAGGCTCTCTTGAATCTCCTGAATTACACTTTCATTAGTTAAAAAGAATTGATTTTGTAAATAAATCCATAGTGCTACCGCACCGCCCAAAACTACCAGTCCAATTAGCAACATTGCCACACCAAACACATCAGTTACTGATGGCATAGGTGAGATAATTGAATCACGAGCTAGCGACGGATACATCAACACAAATATCATAATTATCACCACCAAAAAAATTGCAATACTCGTAGGAATCAGCATACCAATCGGGTGACGTTTAATATCCAAAATAACGTATTCACCTTCGCTCAAGTTGAGGTTTGGATATTGCTGAACTGACCTTTCATGCTTACGTTTTAACTCGTCGCTAATAGTAAACGGTTTTCGTTCAAGTTCGCGGCCAACATGCACAACCTGCGGCTCGTTCGCGTATTGACTGCGTAAGCGCGGGTCAAAATTCTCGCCATCAATTATCTCTGGGCGCGAAGTCACATGAGACTCAGTCTGCGCCACTACCGGAGCCGGCTGACCAGTCTGCGGCGGATGATGGTATAGCGGACGCCCATCAGCATCGTAGGCTACTGGCTGCGTTAGATCTTCTGATAATTGTGGCTTCATGACCACATTATATCATGATCCATAGCAAACTTTTATTGTCTTAGTTATATCTGCCTCAAAACACAATCTTATTTCTGAAGATGCCGCTTCGCCTTAATCGTTACCCGGCGGCCGCGCGGCGTACGCTCGATGAAGCCAATTTGTAGTAAATACGGCTCATAAAAATCCTCGATCGTCGTTGCTTCGTCGCCTGTCAGAGCAGCAATGGTCGTTAGTCCCACCGGATTATCGCCATAATTTTCCAGGATTGATTGCAGTAAATTACGATCAGCCGGGTCCAATCCCAGCTCGTCTACTTCCAACATTTCCAAAGCGCTCGTTGTTGTTTTCACATCAATTATGCCATCACCGTTGACGTCGGCGTAGTCGCGCACGCGCTTGAGCAGACGGTTGGCGATGCGCGGCGTCAGGCGGGCCCGCGTCGATAGTAAGGTTGCTGCTTCATGCCGAATTGACGATTCTAAAATGGCCGCACTCCGCGTCACAATTTTAGCGATATCCTCTGGCTCGTAAAACTCCAAGCGATAAATATGCCCGAATCGATCGCGCAGTGGCGCCGCCAAACTACCCGTCCGCGTCGTCGCGCCAATCACCGTAAACCGCGGCAGATCTAGTCGAATTGACCGAGCTGCCGGCCCTTTGCCAATGACGATATCCAGCTTGAAATCTTCCATGGCCGAATATAAAATCTCTTCCACTGCCCGTCCGAGCCGATGAATCTCATCAATAAACAAAATATCGCCGTCCGCCAAATTCGTTAAAATTGACGCCAAATCACCCGCCTTTTCAATGGCCGGGCCACTGGTAATGCGAAGATTTGTCCCCATCTCGTTAGCGATCACCGTCGCCATGGTCGTCTTACCCAGTCCTGGCGGGCCGTAGAGCAGCACATGATCCAGCGGCTCGCCACGCTTCTTTGCCGCTTCAATCGCCAAGCGCAAATTACGCTTCAACCGTTCCTGGCCGACATATTCATTAAAACTCTGCGGACGCAGACTGACTTCAACCCGCTGCTCCTCGGCGTCATCATCGTGCGGACTGGTGTCGACTATTCTTTGAATTGCCATAAACTAATTATATCATTTGTAGTACAATAGGAGTGTCTACATCTAGAACCAAGCGTTTTGAGCGCATTGTTTACGTGCATAATGGGCAGCCGTTATTGAGCGTAAACTTGCGTTCTAGGTGTAGACAGCCAAATTTAACGGCTGTCCTTTTTGTTAGACAGCATATCTCATAGGAGGGGATAAAATGAACGCAAAAGAGAAAAAACCAGTTTTTAAAAAGGCTTGGTTTTGGGTAATTGTTGTTATTATTGTGATTGGAGCATACAGCGCATCGCAGCAAAACAAAGCCACTGTAGTTAATTCGAACAATAATAACGCTACTTCGGAGAATAAACCATCCGAAAAGACCACTTTCAAAGTTGGCGAAACTATCGCTTTTGACGGCAAAGAAGTAACAATCAAGTCAATTGATCGCAATTGGAACTCTGGCAATCAATTCATTAAAGCTAGCGATGGCAAAGAATATGTTAAAGCAAACGTTTCAATCGTTAACAAATCAAATAGCGAATTGTCTTTCAATACATTCGATTGGAAAATTGAGGATGCAAACGGCGCTATTGAAGGACCAAGTGGTACAGCCTTCACCGCAAGCGATAGCCTGGGATCTGGAGACCTGGCAGTCAACGGTAAAAAAGAGGGTTCTGTTATTTTTGAGGTTGCAAAAGATTCAAAAATCAAAATTCATTACCAACCGTCATTCTGGTCAAATAAGAAAATTATTATTGAGCCGTAAGAAAACTAATTATCATTATGAGGGCGCTATGCTTTTAGCGTCCTTTTCTATATCCGCTACTTCTTCAACGCCTCGGTCACCCGCTGCGCCGTTGGCAGATTGACATCAACGTTCTCTAGCGCCTTGGTAGCGTCAGCCAAAGTGTAGCCCAGCGCCATCAGTGCCTCCAGTGCCTCATCAGAAGTATTCAGTTCAACCTGGACTGGCGTGTCCGCTCGACCGTAGTGCGTTGGCAAGCCAACTTTATCGCTCAAATCAACCACCACGCGCTCAGCAGTTTTTTTGCCGACACCAGCAGCTTTTTGCACAAACGCACTGTCAGCGTTGGCAATGGCATTGCGTACGTGCTCTGCGTCGCCGAGGCTGAGAATTGCCAGTGCTGCCTTTGGGCCGACACCCTGAACCGTGATGAGCATCTCAAACAGCTTCTTTGCCGCCAGACTCGAAAAACCGAATAGTTCTTCTGCCTGCTCGCGCACGTGATGATAGGTATAAAACTTGACATCCTGATCCAACATCACCGCATCAAAATCACCAGCCGCCACACTAACTTCATAGCCAACACCATGAACGTCGATCACCAACGACCCATTAAATTTCTCGGCAACTTTTCCAAAAACATGTGCAATCATACACTAATTAT
>ERZ773087.1920-NODE-1920-length-11844-cov-26.976843_pt1 | contig 11844 bp, 7 predicted proteins | sample MGYA00511375_ERZ773087 | MGnify/ENA primary metagenome ERZ773087 (study PRJEB29015, sample SAMEA2737995) | human oral metagenome | biome: human oral; feature: human-associated habitat; material: dental | place: China | collected 2063 ...
TTTGTATATAAATTGCTAATAGAATTGGCAAACAAGCTCCGTTGCTCTATGCACCATCGGTGCCTCCGTGACTTCCATTGTTTTGTTTTAATAATCCTCCGTTTCCTCCGTAACTCCGTGTGACATTTCATTAAAGCCCTAAACTTAGGCGTTTCCTTATCATTTCAAAAGTATGAAGAACCAACAATCAGCTTCCACTAATAAAGCCTCTTCACATTTGCTTGCCTATCGCTCCGCCCTACTCTATTCACGAAAACAATAGGATTCTTGCGGTTTTCAAACACATTCCGTTAAGAAAACATACCCTCAAGAGGTCAACTTTACACTAATCATCGTATTTGATATATATCAAGAAACAACCGATAGAATGATATTTTTCATCGTTTAATTTTGATAATCTGAATATTATCCATACCTTTGCATTGTAATTCAAGAGAAACATATCTGGTTACAAGGTTTTAGACTTTACAGGTATTTAAGATTGCTCAGGATTATTATTGAAAAAGAAGATTTGTTTAGGTTAGTAATAGATTTAGGTTTTTAGTTATATTTTAGGTAAAGATTGTAGAAACATTATCGTCGTGAGACGGTGGTTATTCGGAGATAACGGAAGAGCAATTGCTCTGCCGTTTCTTTTTATATATACCCCAACTTTAATTCAGAATTCATAATTCACAATTCATAATTATGATTACTACTTGTTAGCTGTGGTTTATTGCCACAATTAACTCGTCAACTCGTAAACCTGTCAACTCGTCAACTACAAACTATGATTACTACTGTTAGCTGTGGTTTATTGCAACAATTAACTCGTCAACTACCCATATCATAAAGTTCAATGTTCAAACCTCAAAGTTCAAAGGTAAAAGTTCGGAAAACAAAAAAAGGAACACTCTCTCGAGTATTCCTTTTGTGATTCCGACAGGATTCAAACCTGTAACCTCTTGATCCGTAGTCAAGTGCTCTATTCAGTTGAGCTACGGAACCATTATTATGGTTGCAACAGATAATGATTTAGTTGTCATTTCTGAATTGCGAGTGCAAAGGTATTGCTTTTTATTCGTTCCACCAAATGTTTAGCAATCTTTTTTATTATTTTTTTTCGTCTTCATCTTGTAATGTGGGGAGCGAGATGTGATAACCCACTGCAATAAAACGAATTAAACAGATTGCAAGGAATGTCACAATAACTGTTATCGGAAGTGGTAGTCCGAGTGAGAAGAGTGCCCAATAGATGAGTCCGCCGCCCACACTTGCCACGGCGTAGATCTCTTTGTGGAAGATTACGGGGATATTGTTCAGCAATACGTCACGGATAACACCACCTGCCACACCAGTGATACAACCCATGATGACGGCTACCCAGAAGGGATGACCTAAGGCGATTGTCTTCTGAATACCCGCAATAGTAAAGAGTGCTAAGCCGAGTGTGTCGAAGACGAACCACGCATTGCTAAGGCGTTGAATCCACCTACGCGACAAGATGACGAGGAAGAGCGCCAGACCTGTACAGAGAACGTACATGATGTTTGCCATCCAGAACGGGCGCACGCCTAACATAGTGTCACGAAGCGTACCGCCACCAATAGCAACGGCAAAGCCACAGACATAACCTCCGAACCAGTCGAAGTGTTTCTGTGCGGCATGGCGGATGCCCGATATGGCAAACGCAAACGTTCCGAGAAACTCCAGTATCACCTGAAGTGTACGGACAAGATGTGGATCAGTGTAGATCATATTTGAATTAAAAAGGAAGAAGCCCGAGCCCAAAGCCCCACCCCGACCCTCCCCGAAAGGGGAGGGAGGCAAATAGGATAAGGTTAGCTGTATGTCCTTGATGGAGTAATAAGACTATCTTCTCATTGTTGTGCAATAAAGAAATCTAATTTACATATTATAATTACTTAACCCCTCCATGTAAGCTATGCTCATTAGCTGCATAAACTTAGAGTACTACCCATTGTTATCTGCACTCCCCTCCTTTCGGAGGGGCTGGGGGAGGCTTTTTACACCACGTTCTGTGGTTCCCCTGCTATAAACTTCTTAATATTCTCAACGCAGATAGCCATTAGGCGCTCGCGTGCCTCACGTGTTGCCCAAGCAATATGTGGAGTGATGAAGGCATTGGGCTGACGGAAGAGCGGATTGTCTGCACGAGGAGGTTCCTCAGTCATTACGTCGGCACAATAAGCACCAAGCTGACCACTCTCAAGGGCATCGGCAACAGCCTGATCGTCGACGAGTCCGCCACGTCCGGTATTGATAAGGATGGCACCACGACGTACCTTCTTCAACGTCTCGGCATTGACCATACCCGTGTTCTCCGCTGTCAAAGGACAGTGCAAGGTGATAACATCAGACGTACTGAGCAAGCCTTCAAGGGTTGTCTTACGGATACACTCTGGTAGGTCGCTACTGTTCTTACTGGTGCAAGCTGAGATGTCCATACCCAGTGCATGTGCAATCATTGCCACCTTCTGACCGATGTTGCCCAAGCCAACGATACCGAGTGTCTTACCAGCGAGTTCCATGAGTGGTGTGTCCCAGTAGCAGAAGTCCTGCTGCTTGCTCCACTCGCCACGGCGTACAGCCTCAGCATAATGGTCGACATGTGTGGTTGCGTTCAAGAGGAGGGCGAAGACATGCTGTGCTACGCTATCCGTACTATATGCAGGGATATTACATACGACGACGCCCCGCTCGCGTGCAGCCTCAACATCGATATTGTTATATCCTGTTGCTAACTCACCGATATACTTCAATTGTGGCAGTTGATCGAGTACTTCACGGGTAATATTAATCTTATTGATAAGAATACCGTCTGCATCCTTAGCTCGTTCAATAACTTGTTCCTGACTTGTGCGCTCATAGATAACGCACTCTGCTATTTCCTTTATCGGTTCCCATGAAAGGTCACCTGGGTTGACTGCATGGCAGTCGAGAATTACTATTTTCATGTTTGTTGGGTGTTGGGTGTTAAATGTTGGGTGGTGATGATGTGAGATATTGGCTGATGGGTGTTGAATGGTAGGTGTTAATGATTACCTTTCATCCTACCTTATCCTATTTGCCTCCCCTCCTTTCGGAGGGGCTGGGGGAGGCTTTCTCCCTCCCCCTTCGGGGAGGGTCGGGGTGGGGCTAACTCATCCGGCATATACTGCTGCTCGACATAATGTCCGGGGTAATCGTGTGGATACTTATATCCATCGCTATAACCGAGGTCCTTCATTAGTTTTGTCGGTGCATTGCGAAGATGGAGGGGAACAGGGAGGTTACCTGTCTGTCGCACTAACTCTATCGCTTTATTGATGCCTACGTATGCAGAGTTATCTTTCTTCGACCGAGCTAAATAGACTACCGCCTCAGCCAATGGGATTCTACCTTCGGGCCAACCAATCTTCGTCACAGCGTCAAAGGCTGCATTCGCCAGCAATAGGGCGTTAGGATTGGCAAGTCCGATATCTTCTGCCGCACTGATTACGACACGACGCGCAATAAACTTTGGGTCTTCTCCACCTTCTATCATACGTGCCATCCAGTAGAGGGCTGCATCGGGGTCGGAGCCACGAATCGACTTGATGAATGCCGAGATAATATCATAGTGCATCTCGCCATCCTTGTCATACGCCAACGGATTCTCTTGCAGTCGTTCCTCCACCATCTTATCGGTAATCACGACATCGTTACCCGATTCGGCTGAGATAATCAAGTCGAGGATATTCAGTAGCTTACGCGCATCGCCCCCACCGTAACGCAGGAGCGCCCCCGTTTCACGCAGTTCGATATTACGCTTCTTCAGTTCCACATCCTCCGTAATGGCTCGATGCAATAGCTTCAGCAAATCATCTTTCTCCAACGACTTCAGCGTATAGAGTTGACAACGAGAGAGCAACGGACGAATCACTTCGAAGGATGGGTTCTCTGTTGTCGCACCAATAAGCGTCACCGTTCCTTTCTCTACCGCACCCAAGAGCGAATCTTGTTGCGACTTTGAGAAACGATGAATCTCGTCGATAAAGAGAATCGGTGAGACCGAATTGAAGAAACGACCACTCTGTGCTCTTTCGATGACATCGCGCACATCCTTCACACCACTCGTCACAGCAGAAAGCGTATAGAACGGTGTTTCTAAGCGATTAGCGATAATCTGTGCTAACGTAGTCTTGCCCACGCCTGGTGGTCCCCAAAGGATAAACGACGCAATGCGCCCCGAGTCAATCATACGTCGGAGCACAGCCCCCTCACCAACGAGGTGTTCCTGTCCGATATAATCGTCGAGCGTGCGTGGTCGCAATCGTTCTGCCAATGGTTCCATATCTCTTCCTCTTTTTATTATTGTTACAAAAGTACTGAATTTATCTCATAATAACAAAGAATGAAAGAATGAAAAGCCGACCTTATCCGAAAACCTAAAAATCCCTTATTCTTATAAACCTACAATTACACGCTATTTAGCATGAAGTCAACTATAATTCAAAAAAAGTTCACTGCTCCCCCTTTCACTTTCCCTATAATCATAAGAGTTAAAAGGCTTCATATAATAATACCAAAGTCTTATCATTATAAATAGAAACAAAAGATAAATTATACATCAACCTTACTTATACATATCATTACTTTTCCAATAATCTTCAACATACTTGAGATATGGATGCGAAGACCTTTCCTGTGATTCTAAATCATTATTTAATATTTCCGCAAAATCCTTTACTATAGGATCCTCACAAAGAATACTATTAGCTGCAATTTGCCCCCAAAATCCACGATATCCTAAATATGGGAGATACAATTGCTCTCTTAACAGTTCATTCCATTCAAAATTATTATTCTCATAGGATACGACTCTTACTATCCAATCCATAAAATATGGAGATTCCGCTACATAATCTTTAAAAGAATTAATCCAATAATATGTGTCTAACGCTGCAACATGACTGATTGTATATAGGGTATTTCTGAAGAACGTTTGTTCTCTATCATATTTTTTCAATGCTACCACGAAATTATCAATAATCTGTTTTGACCACTTTTCGATATTTTCTTTTCCCAGTAGTGAGTGTTCACTGTGATTCCTAATTTTGTCAAGGACCAAAGAAATGAAGTTTACTTCATATTTACAAGACCTAATATATTCACCAAAATCATCCCTGTCTTTCTCATACTTCTTTTCAGTTTCTTCCTGACCTACTGAACCAGAAGATATGGAGTTAAGTTTATTGTAGTATATTTTATTTAAAAGTCTATGAATATCATAGGTTTCCATAAAAGATTCTATGATTTGGGCTTTTCTCATAATTTGATTAGTGTCAACAATCTCTGGCTTTAATTCACAAAGCAAAGAAACAAACAAAGAAAGCTTTTTAAGAATCTCTATTTTAGAATCATCGAATTCATGATACCATTTATCTATATTATGTATAAACGAACTTTCTTGACCTCGTAGTAAAATTTCCCTAAATACCACTTCACAAAGCTGCTTATAAGTAGGAGAGAATATTGCACGAACCTTAGCCCCTGGAATTTGGGTTTGTTTTCTATTGAAAGCAAAATACCTAAAATAAGAATCTGGATAACGCATTGAATAGCCATTGATATCTTTTCTTTCTTGCTCAAACAAAAAACAGATAACATAACGAAAGATTGTCTGTTTTTGGACAAATACATCAGCTATAACATCATTTATTTCAGCTATACTTATATCTTCTTCTTCTGGGTTTGTGCCTTTTGCTATTTCAGCAAACATAGGATCTTCGAACACTAATTTATATGATGGTAATATTCTCAATGATTTTGTATAGTCATCGTATGTCAAAAGTGAACTATCATCATCTCTGAATATTCGGTATAAGTTTATGTTCAAATATTGTATAATTGATATGGCAAATAAGTCTGCAACATTAATTTCACCCATCATGCCATTCCTTTCTATGCAATCCATTGCAAATGTAAAAACATTAAAGAATCTCACAATATCCCTTGGAGTCTCAAACGCATTTAATAAATTCTCTATCTCAAAAATACTGTCTATTATAAGGTCTTTAGTTCCTGTACAACTATATTCCCTTAAAACGCTATCCAACTTCTCTTGGAATATCTTTTTAAGTACAGCATCATTTGCAGGAAAAAGACATTCAAAATTAATAAACTTTTTCATATAAACCTCTGGAGCTTCTATACCCAAGCGTTCTAAAGATAGGCATAGGTTCTTTTTATCAGCAGCAATTATATAAAATAGATTAGGAAAATCTGCCGTATCTCTTATAAGATTTAGCATCAGTTTCACTTCATCATCATGTAGTCTATCAACATCATCAATAGATATAACAATAGGTCTGTCAATTTGTTTAAGGAATGTCATTATTCGGTCATGCTCTGTAGTCAAGGTCTTTTTCTTATACAATGACTTAAACATGAAGGAATAATATGAATCTGGAACTTTTTCAACAAGTAATGATAGATAAGAAGAGAACATTCCTGTAGGTAGAATGAAATGTCTATTCAGTTCTTGATGTAGAACAGAGAAAAATTCCGTAATCATAGTTTCTGTTTTCTCGCAAAGCCAAGGTCTAAATTCTACATAAATTATTTTCTTCTGATACTCTCCTCCCCTAATCGCTTTCTTCATCTGACATAAGAAGGATGTCTTTCCTATTCCAAAAGATTCGCTAAGCAAAATAGTAAAGGAGTTGGGGTTTTCCACAAAATAATGGCTGTCAAATGTGGACAGAACTTTATCTAACAACGTTCTAAGAAGGAAATCTCTATTATACCCATCATTTGTTGTGGGAGCATCTATAAAAAAGGGATGAGTCCTTTTGTAAAGACATGTAAGAGCCTGGAATTCTTTTCTATAAAGGCAATAGAATACATATTCCGTAAAAAACATTCCCAAAAACAAACATGCAAAATAACTAATTCCCATATAGGAATAAAAGTCAAACCTTCCCCAAATCTTAAATCCGACGTAAACAACAAATAAGAAAAACTCCCATAAGTGTCGTTGGGAGAACTTCTTTGTTTCTCTTTTCAGATAATCACGTTTTATAAGTGCTATAAATATTGGGCATAAGAAAAAAATGAGAGCGATAAACACACTGTCATTGGACACGGTTTCAGTTATACATACAATATATGTTGATATAAGCTTATTGATAAATTTCCAGAAAATGATTAGCATTACAAGAATACAAGCCATGAGTTTGTATTCTGATAACATTACTGCTTTTATATCTTTCTTTAATTCTTGAATCATCTATTTTTCTCCCTTTAATTTTTATATTCTATTTCCTTGTTGTAACATACAGATTGCCATAAATCTTCAAGCTATTCTCGGCTTACCATTTGGCAACCAGTTTGTTTCATGAAATCTTCAAGTTGTATATTGGTATCTAACCAATAGCCATAGTTCCTTTCATCTGACATTTTAAGGATGACCTTTTCACTGATATCCAAACCTATTTCTCACCACAAACTTTTATACGCTTCATCATACTCCATAAAGCATTGAGCAACAGGAGTATTTTTTCATCAAATTCAGTGCATAATCGAAACATTTTGTGGATTTTACTTAAAAACTTTACCCACGGCGTTCGTAGCTTTTTACGTAATAATGAATTACCCTTACTTGATTTATCATAAAATTTAAAATATAACATGATGATGCTTTTATGTTGTAATGTTCGGATTTAGGTGTAAATATAAAACATGAGGATTAAAAGTATCTCAGTATTTATCATACAGAAAAACTTAACCTCGTATGAAAGAGCGTATTAAACTAAGTAAAAGTCATAACAAAAGTACAAATAAAATCTGATAATCTCATTGCCTTTTGAAAATTATTATCAGTAATAAAGTATATGAACAGACATAACCCCAAACTTCTAAAGCTCCCGTACCACTCCAAATTTCAGAAGACCCAAATATTATTCCAATTCAAGGTTTGACCTCGATTCTCTAATCATAGACAATAAAAATATAAATTACTATACCCTTTTAAAATTGTCACGCAATACGTATCTGCAGTTACACAAAATTGAAAAAAATGGGATAAAGAATACACTAACAGAGATTTCTACTCAACCAGACGAAAAGACTTCTTTAGGACTTAATGGAATTCGTTTCACCAGCCGCAACCAACAAGACAGTTGCGTATATCGTTTTGAACTATCACGAGGGAAAGCGGACTTTGTAGACTTCGACCCCAAAACAAGAAGCACAAGGTATCTTAGAACTTATTTTAACGGCTACAGATATTATAATGTAAAAACAAGTAAGCTTAAGTTTTATCTTCGTCCTTACAATGCGTACACAAAGCTATTTCATGAAACCTTGCAATACGGAAGAATTCCACTCACAGGAAGGTATCTGGTTTATGAACTCACAAAGGTTCAATAAGGCGGACTGGTCCGTAAACTTTTGTTAGATAATTTCATAACCTAAAAATCAAAAGGGCGTTAATTCCATTCGAATTAACGCCCTTTTGGCTTGCTAAAGATGCCCTTTAAGCACCTTAATAACACCCTTCTCGGACCTTAGTAAGCACCTTCAAAACTACGATTCGATAACTACTTGATAACAAAACACTTACGAATACACTAAAACCTTTTATTTTTTGCTCTTTTTCAAGCCCTTTCTTTGATTATATTGTCAATATATTTCCTTATTTTTACTGCGTTAAATCTCACACAGAGGCACGGAGCGGACGGAGGTTTTATTTATAGACATGTAGACCACGGAGGCACCGGCGGTGCAGAGAGTAGAGGAGCATTTTCGCAAAGGAGCATCAATTCAATGTTTATTAGTAGAAATAAACGGCAAAGGTATTAACAATCTGTGTGGCATTCCTCCATCTCTCCTTGTGCCATTGGCACCTCTGTGGCTTTACTACCCACCTCCGTTTCTCCGTGTGAAAATGTTCAATGTTTTAAGCGTATTGGGTCATCATACTGCACCTGCAGTTGGAGGAGTTGTTTCTTAAGGTTCTTTGTGAGCTTCTCCGTACCTGGTTTACCATAGATATTATGCATCTGGTCTGGGTCTTTCTTTAGGTCGTAAAGTTCCCAAGCATTGATATCATTGTAGAAGTGCATGAGTGAATAACGCTTCGTACGAATACCATAGTGACGGCAAACAGAGTGCTCGGCAGGGTATTCGTAGTAGTGATAGTAAAGCGACTGACGCCAGTTGGCTGGCTTCTTACCCTCAAGGAGTGGGAGGAAAGAACGGCCCTGAATGTCAGAAGGCACCTTTGCACCAGCTACATCGAGGAAGGTTGGGGCATAGTCGATGTTCTGTACCATCTCTTTGACAACCCCATGCTTACCGCCCGGATAGTAAACCAACAATGGTGTGCGGAATGACTCTTCATACATGAAACGCTTGTCGAACCATCCATGTTCGCCCATGTAGAAACCTTGATCAGAGGTATAGACAATCATTGTGTTGTCAAGAAGACCATGCTGGCGCAGATACTCGATGACACGACCGACGTTGCGATCGACAGAGTGAATCACACGCATATAGTCGTGCATATAACGTTGATACTTCCATTCAGCGAGTGCCTTACCAGAGAGTTTGTCTTCCTTAAACTTCTTGATGATTGGGTCATAGTAGCTATCCCACTGCGCCCGCTGTGAAGGTGTCATACGTTTGTAGTTGCCACGTCCCCACTGTTCAAGTCCTGTAGTGGTGTGAATCTCGTTCTCCTTATCTGCCATCTTATTGTCATAGACGAGGTCCATGTCCTTAATGATACTCATCTCCTGCTTCTGTGCAGCCAAACGACCAGCATAGTCATCATAGAAAGTCTTTGGTAACGGATAGGTCACATCGTCATAGAGGCGGAGGTCGCAGGTATCAGGGTTCCACACACGGTGAGGCGCCTTGTTGTGCATCAACAGACAGAAAGGCTTGTTCTTGTCGCGTTTGTTCTCCATCCAGTCAATCGCCATGTCGGCAATTATATTCGTCACATAGCCCGGACGGCGTATCTTCTTACCATTACTGAGGAAGTCAGGGTTATAGTAGTCGCCCTGTCCGATAAGGATATCCCAGTAGTTGAAGCCTGTTGGCAGTGAGGTGAGGTGCCACTTACCAATCATTGCCGTCTGATAGCCCTGCTTCTGGAGCAACTTAGGGAAGGTCTGCTGCCCGCCATCAAAGGTCTTTGAGTTGTCTGTGAAGCCATTGGCATGGCTATGCTTACCCGTAAGCATACAAGCACGTGACGGACCGCTGAGGGAGTTGGCAACAAAGCTCTCTTGGAACTTCACACCATTGTCAGCTAACCAGTCAATGTTAGGTGTACTGATAAAACGCTTGTCGTAAGCGCTGATTGTCTGATACGAATGGTCATCGCTCATGATGAAGACGATGTTCATCGGTTTCTTCTGCGCTTGGGCAGGAACGACTGCCCCCATTGCAATCGCTCCTGTCAAGCCGTATAAAACTTTATTTTGCATATATAATAAATTGGTTTATCTCTACCTGTAGCAGTATAACGCATGCTTCCTTATACCCAGGAAGACAGTAGTAGATTTAGACATAATTACATTGATTTAGGTTTACAGGTGCAAATATAACACTTTTTTTATGAATTCAAAATTCATAATTCAAAATTCATAATTCAAAATTCATAATTATGATTACCGATGTAATTCAAAATTATTCGAACGGAGTTCTCATCAGTATGCTATAGTTATGGCTCTTCAGCAATTTGGAGTGATACCGTTTGAAATTAGAACTTTGAAGATAGGTCACACAGAGCAAAGGAGAACACAGAGGTTTTATATAGCAGAAATCGTTAGGCACAGAGGCACCGTTGGTGCGTGGAGGAACAGAGGATACCCCCAATAGGTCATTAGAACCTAAACAGATTGTGGTCTAATAAAATTTAGTTTAAACTTTTTTGAAAATAATTTCAGATAAGTTTGCTATGTTATCTTTTTTGCATATCTTTGTTGCCGGAAGTTACGAAAAGAGTGTAATTTATTGGAAATGAGCGTTGGTTAATCGCTCTTGATAGTAATAGGTTACGATTTAGTTAGTTATCTACTGCATTATCCTTCTGCGCGTTGCGTAACCTTCAAAGAACTCTTCGTATGCAAAAGTAGCTATTTAATCCGAGATTTTGATATAAACTCCCAGATTTTTATCCCCTCATTCATAAGATTTTTCCGTAAAAGCGGTATTATCCGTCGGCACACCATTGCCCAAAACGAGTTTGGAACAAACGTGTGCCAACTACCGCATAGCCGGAGAAAAGGGCATTGCCTCACGCCTAAACGATGTTTAGACAGATGAAGCAATGCCCCTTTCTTTTGCGCCTATGCCAAGAGGTGCTTTTACGGGTTTTCAGATGATTTTTTTTTTTCGCTGTCCCTTTTGCCGGAAGCGGAAAGTGAATGCAGAGTGTGTCCGCCTGCCCCATGAATGAAACAGGTAGCCACACACAGCGGGCAATCCGGGAAGAATGATTGTTGTCGCCCGGCTGGACAAGTCCTGTCGGATCGGAAAACAATCATACTTCCTTTGTAGTGGTTTGCCCTTTTCACGCTTCCGGTGATGTCTTTTTCCTTTTGGTGATTCCTTTTTTACGGATTTTTCCCTGAAGTTTTTTCTACCCAATCAGCCTCTGTTTTCGTTTACCTCCATTTTTGCGCCTTTCAGTGAGCCGCATCAGGCAGTCATTTCCGTTCTGGGCGCAAAGGTAATTCCGGGATTGGACGGGAAAGCAAGGTCAAGCCTCCTGTTTTCGGTAAAAATCTCCAGCCCTGCGGGTAGTATTTTGACCGAAAAACCTTGCATTCCCTAATCCCTACCTTTTCAAGCACCCGAAACGAAAAC
>ERZ773087.1921-NODE-1921-length-11842-cov-5.563332_pt1 | contig 11842 bp, 9 predicted proteins | sample MGYA00511375_ERZ773087 | MGnify/ENA primary metagenome ERZ773087 (study PRJEB29015, sample SAMEA2737995) | human oral metagenome | biome: human oral; feature: human-associated habitat; material: dental | place: China | collected 2063 ...
GGGTTCAATTAATAAATATATTATGGCAACAATGGTAATCCCAATTCTTTCAAAAATGCATTATGTTTTTCCGTAGCCTCTTTAATTTTTAAATCCAAATCCATCAAAATACTATGATTAGCAACTAAATCAATTTCTTCCTCAGTAGGCGTATTATTAACATAGCGGGTAATATTCAGATTGTAGCCGTTATCTTCAATTTCCTGCATAGATACACGGCGTGAGTAGCCTTGTTCTTCTTTGCGGAATTGGCCAACCTACTATCCAAGTAAATTGACTGGTCAAGAAATTGCCCAAGAAATGTTGGCGCACTAATATGAACAAGCTTGAGAAGACGGGATTATCTCGTCTTCTTTTTTACATTTTTTCAACACCAAAATGCAGACTGGAATACCTGTTGAATAAAACAAATTGGCAGGCAGTCCGATAACAGCATCAATATTGCCATCTTTGAGCAGTTTTGTGCGGATTTTTTCTTCCGCGCCTCCACGGAACAACACACCGTGCGGCAGAATGATAGCCATCGTACCGCTATCGCTTAAAAAATGGAAACCGTGCAGCAAAAAGGCGAAATCTGCTGCCGATTTAGGGGCAAGCCCATAGTTTTTGAAGCGGAAATCGTTTGCCAAATCCTCTTTCGGCTCCCAGCGGTAACTGAACGGCGGATTGGCAACAACGGCATCGAATTCCAGCTTCTTCGCAGGATTCATTTCATTGAGAATATCCCAATCGTTGAGCAGAGAATCGCCGTGATGAATGGTAAATTCTGTATCCTTTACACCGTGCAGCAGCATATTCATCCGCGCCAGGTTGTAGGTGGTAATATTCTTTTCCTGTCCGTAGATTTTGCCGATATGCCCGTCTTCTTCCGCCATCTGATGACGCACATTCAGCAATAAAGACCCCGAACCGCAGGCAAAGTCCAGCACATTGTCCAGCTTTTTCTTTTTGCCGCTGGCGGGGTTTTGGCTGTCAAGTGTAACAATCCGCGATAAAATCGTGGAAACCTGCTGCGGCGTGTAAAACTCGCCGGCCTTCTTGCCAGAGCCGGACGCAAACTGGGCAATCAGATATTCATAAGCATCGCCCAAAGCATCGCTATCGGTAGAAAATTCATTGATGCCTTCAGCGATTTTCTTGATGACCTCGCTTAATCGCTTATTTCGTTCTTCGTAATTTTTGCCAAGTTTTTCCGAATTTAAATTAATTTCGGAAAATAAGCCGCTAAACGTACTTTCAAAAGACTCGTTTTCAATATATTTAAAACCATCTTGCAAAGTATTTAATAATTCACTGCTTTGAATTCGCGCAAGCTCAGCAATGCTGCCCCAAAGAAATTCGGGCTTTATCACATAATGCACTTTACGGCGCATCTGTTTTTCAAAATCAGCGACGAAGTCAGCATTTTGTTCATACCACACGGCAAGCGGTGTGCGTTTGTCTTCATCGCTCAATTGCGGATAATCTCGCCCCAATTCCTTTTGTGCGGCAAGCTCGTAGTTGTCGGACAGATAACGTAAAAACAGAAACGACAGCATATAGTCGCGGAAATCGTCGGCATTCATCGCCCCGCGCAGTTGGTCGGCGATTGCCCATAGCGTTTTGCCGAGTTGATTTAATTGTTCTTGGGTCATGGCTACTTCTCGATTAATTTTGGTAAAGAAAAGTGGTATTTATCTAAGAAGTTTTGGAAGATTTCTTTAAATAAATCCTTGTTATCTTGATTCATTTCCCTAGGCTCATAAATAGAATGATTACCGTGACTCAATAAATTTAGAGCTCGAGCATATAGAATCTCATCATCAATACCTGTCAGGCAATCTGAAAAATCATTGTAACCTAAGAAACTAGAAGTTTTTTCTAAGATACTTCTTAGCATATTAAAGTGATATGTATATATTGAATTACTATCAATAGCCGCTTGTATCTTACTGAGGCTGGCTACATGATGAAAAAAAGGGACATCATCAGTTACTTGGAGATGAAGATAATTTGTCGTTTTATCTTTGTGTAAAAAATATTTCTTATGCTCCTGCTTTTTTAATTCATTGCACATGACATTAAAGAATAATCCATGATGTGATGAAATGATTGCTTTAAATTTATCTTTATTTTCCTTTAATAATTTTGCCAAATCACAAGCAATTGAAATGGTGTTGTTATCATCTAAAGATGAAACAGGGTCATCAATATAAATATATTTAACCCATTGGTAAGATTCATGTCTATCTGAAACTAATTGACATAATGCCAGAAAAAAGCACCAAATAAAAATAACCTCTTCCCCTCGCGAGATTTTAATTAATTTATCTGGTTGAGTTGGATTGGTAAATGATATGTACCAATCATTATAGTTAATCCTGAAGTCAAAATCCGCATATCGATTTAGATAAAATAAATTTTTTTCTTCCAATGCTAGTTCTTTTAATCCGCTAAAGAATTTTGAATCAGAATTTAGTAGCAATTTTGGTTCATGACCATCATTGATAAAATCATTATTCCAATAAAATAAGTCTTCAGTATATGCGTTGAAATAAAGAGTGTTGGTTTGATTATTATTATTCTTTTGATTTCGTTTTTTTACTTCCATAGATAGGCAGGTTTTACCTGTGCCATTGTAAGCATAAAGCAAGACAAAATCTTTATTATTTAAATCATCTCGAATTCTATCGGCAAGCCCTCTTATGGTTTTATAGGTTGTAATTTTTATTTGATTATTATTCATATTGATTCCTAAATATTGGGAATAGCTGCTGCATCAGTCCTTTCTTATGGTCTTTCAGACGGCCTATCTGTTCGTTTTCTTCGTTGATCAGCTTGTCTAGTGATGATAGGCAATCGGCTATGGCTTGTTGTTCTTTGGGATCACTGGGAACGGCTACTGGAAATATGGATATTAACCCCAAATCCCCTCTCGGCATTTTTAAGCCTTTTGCACCTTTCATCATATAGTTAATAAAATCATCATTTTTAATTACAGATGACAAAAAAGATGTATTGATATTTGATTTTGCCCTGATGACGATAATATCGTTTGAAGCTCCACCGTCCTTATCCGCCACCCATACTTTTTTTAGATACGGGCGAATATTAGAAATCAAAATATCATTTTTCTGAAAAGCGGTAACTTTTTCTGTTGTCGGTAATTTATTAGAAATGGTTACACCGCCATAATCAGATAATAAGTTTTCTGTACTAATATAGTCTTCCGGATTCAAATTAAGAACTTCTATTTTTTCTTTTACGAAATATCCGATATTCATTAATTCAACAACATCCCAACCTTTATAATCTTTAAATTGCGGGAATCTAAGTTTCGGATAAACTATTGCTTGCTTGCTTGCTTGCTTGCTTGCTTGCTTGCTTGCTTGCTTGCTTGCTTGCAGATCATTATGGCTTGGGAATAACTGCTGCATCAAGCCTTTTTTATGTTGTTTTAAGGAGGCAAGTTTTTGTTCTTGTAATTCAATTAATTCGTCGATGGAAGATAGGCAATCGGCGATTTTTTGCTGTTCTTCTGGTGATAATATTGGCACTGGCATTGCCATAAAATCATCATTCGTAATATTCATACGATCATGTCTGGCCCCACTATTAGAAACGTGTTGCATGTATTTATGCCAGCAATTGGTTTTGAAATAGTGCTCATAGAAGTCGTTGTCAGTTTGATGAAATCTAAATACTGTGTATAACGGCGACATTACCCCTTTGGCTATTTTGTTTTTGGAAATCGGTCCTACTGGGGCGACAGTTGAAATTCTAGGGTTATATACATAATCGCCCAGCTCAATAATGTAGTAGCCGTTTAGATTATCTTTATTTGCAATCTCTCTATCAAAATAATCACTTTGATCTACTACGCCGTCACTCGCAGAATTAGTAAATACACGAGTGATTTCTCCTGATTTGTTCTTTGATGTAATGCGATTCGCTAGCTTACTTAAAGGTTTATTACTCCACCCCAACATCGTCTGAAACTCTGGAAACCGCAGTTTGGGAATAACACGTTCTTGTTTATCGTCTTGTTTGTCCATGTTTGTTGTATTCATTGTCTGTGCTCTTTAGTCTTTGCTTAGAAAATATTCAAATAACGGGACATGACATACATCCTTCCACGTTTATTGCCTGTGATTTCCTGCAAAATGCCCAACTTTTCAAATTCTTTTAACAGTGAATTGGCAGTTGATGACGATACGCCCAAGTTGTTTTCTACGTTTTGTGCTGTCTGTATCGGTTGTGTATAAAGCAGTTTCAACAGGCTGTTTGCGGTTTCTGCCCGCTTGCCCAAACTCATAACAACAGCGTGCATTTCTTGTTGCAACGCCAGAATTTGACGGAAAACCTGACAGCCTTTTTTTGCTGTTTCTTCTACACCATTTAAAAAGAATAAAATCCAATGTTTCAAATCATTCCGCAGGCGTACTGCCATAAGTGCATCGTAATAGCTGGCCCGATTGCGCTCAAAAAAATCTGATATATAGAAAGATGGTTTTTCCAATACGCCATGGCCAATTAAATACAAGGGGATCAGTAAACGCCCAACACGCCCATTGCCATCTAAAAATGGATGAATGGTTTCAAATTGGTAGTGGCTGATGGCGATACGGATAAGATGCGGCACAAATATGTCTTCATTGTGCCAAAACAGCTCCAAATCACTCATCAATTCAGGCACGTTTTCATAATGCGGGGGGATGAATGCTGCGTCCATTAAACTTGAACCGCCAATCCAGTTTTGACTGCTGCGAAATTCACCGGGCAGTTTTTCTTTGCCCCTTGCTCCGCTGATTAAAGTATGGTGTGTTTGTTTAAGCAGGCGGTTGGACAGTGGTAGTGTTTTTAGCCCGTCAACCGCTTGGTTCATGGCTTTAATGTAATGTTGTACTTCACGCCAATCATCGCGTTTTTCAGGTTGGATTTGATCTTCGGGCATTAATGCTTCATCAAGCTGAGTTTGCGTGCCTTCAATTTTGCTGGATGTTTGTGCTTCTTTGGTGATATGCATTTGAATAAATAAGTCAATATCAGGCACAATCAGCGAAAAAGCATTCAGTTCGCCCAAGGCTTTGGTTGCCCGCTCCAGCATAAAGTTGATTTTGGGATCTTCCCACGACCACGGCTTGTTAATGAGCGTCGGCTCAAAACTGTTGTATTGGTAGCGTTTTTCCCATTTGCCTGCTTTGAAGGTTTCGATTTTTTGTATTGCTGACATAAATTTACCTTGATTTTGTGTTTTCCTTAAAATAACACACTTCCTTATTTCGAGAAAAGCTGTTTTCTCAAAATAATAAATACTATTATTTTGAGAAAACAGCTTTTCTCGAAATAAGCGTTGCCGTTATTTTGAGAAATCACACTTTTTACTCATACGCTTTCAATCCCGAGATCTCTTTGCCCTTTGCCAATTTTTTCAGCAAAGGCATGAGGTCTTCCATCAAGGCGAGTTCTTTAATACGACGTTCTTTCCAGTTTAAATCCAGCGGCTCAAGAAGGTCGGTCAGTTTTTCACCGTCGAAAATCATTCTATCCATAATTTCGTTGACGAATGCGGACAGGGTTGCGCTCGAAATGCCGTGTTTGCCGGAAAGCGCGGTCAGTTTTTGGTCTGTTTTTTCTTGGCAGAATGCCTGATAGCCTGCTTTAACATCTTGTTCGCTTAGGGCTCTGCCTGCTTTCAGGCTGTCGATATAGGCGATAATGTCGTCTTTTTCGTCCATCAGGTCGCTACTGGAGGCAATCAGTTCGACCAATTGCTTTCGGCTCATCTGCTGTTTCTTCGGCTTGAATGTGTTTTCAGCAATCAAGCGCATAATGTAGTCGTAATCAATAATAGCGGATGAAAAGAGGATGAATTCAAAATCCAGTTGTTCGATTTCTTGAGGTAAAACAGTGTCTTTCTTACCAGTTTTTTCTTTATAGCGTTGCGCCATATCCAGATATACGCCTTTGAAAGCACGCTGGGTATCGGTGGGTAGAATGGCTTCTATTTCTTGCTTTTGTTCTTCGCTTAAATCGGTGTATTGCCCAAGCTGGGTTTTGTAACGTTGTACTTCTTTAAATAGGTTAAGAAAGCCTGCGCGGGCATTGTCGCCTTTAAGGTTATAAACCTCGGATGGTTCGCATGCTGCGCCTTGCGATGACATGAAGTCTTCAAGTTGAGTCATGGCGTTTTGCAGTTTAGTCATGACGATTTCTGCGGGATCGACTATCCAGATTTCTTTGGCGCGCTCTGCATCCTGCCCTGAAAAGCGTTTGATGGCTTCATCTACCTGCTCCTCTTGTCCGCGAAAATCGAGGATATTGCCGTAGGGCTTGCTTGCGTTCAAAACGCGGTTAGTGCGGGAAAAGGCTTGGATTAAGCCGTGGTACTTGAGATTTTTATCGACATAGAGCGTGTTCAAATATTTGCTATCGAATCCGGTCAACAGCATATCGACGACGATGGTGATATCGATTTTGTTTTTGTGCGCATAGTCTTTGTCGGGATATTGGTGGTCTTTGATGCGTTTTTGAATATCCTGATAGTACACATCGAATTCACCGATGCTGTGGTTGGTACGATATTGGCGGTTGTAGTCTTCAATAATAGCTTTTAAGGCTGCTTTTTTGCCTTCTGGGTCAGTTTGATTATCGAATTTTTCCTGTTGTAAATCTTCCTGCATTTGAACGATGTCGGATTGGTTTTTGTGGTCATCTTTCTGCATTGCCTGTGCAGGCGGCGAGAAAACGCAGGCGATGTTCAACGGCTCAAATTCGGGATTGTCTGCTTGCAGCTTAGCTTGGGCGGACTTGAATAATTCGTAATATTCGATGGCATCATTAATGGACGCAGTAGCAAAAATAGCGTTGAAGCGACGCTCACCGCCCGTTGCTGCATCGTGTTTGCTTAAAATGGAATCGACAATTGCCTGTTTGGTGGCGGGATGGGCGGCGGAAACGGGTTTATCGCCTTCGACTTTGTAATAATCGATATGGAATTTCAAGACGTTGCCGTCATCAATAGCATTGGTAATGGTGTAGGCGTGCAGTTGCTGTTCAAAAATGTCCAAGGTCGTCTGAAGTGTGGCATCTGTACCGTCAATACGTTTGTAACTGGCATTTTCTTCAAAAATCGGTGTGCCAGTAAAGCCAAACAGCTGAGCTTTCGGGAAGAAGTTTTTAATCGCCCGATGGTTATCACCGAATTGGCTTCTATGACATTCGTCAAAGATAAACACCATTCGTTTGTCTTTGAGTATGCTTAATTGGTTGTGGTATTTGCTGTTTTCTTTGAGCGCCAAGCCGAGTTTCTGAATAGTAGTTACGATGACCTTGTCAGCGTAATCGTCCGACAGCAAACGGTTTACCAAAGTTTGGGTGTTGGTATTTTCTTCAACGCAGCCTTCTTGGAAACGGTTAAATTCCTCACGGGTTTGGCGATCAAGGTCTTTTCTATCTACAACAAACAGACATTTATCGATATCGGGATTGTCTTTGAGCAGAGTTGAGGCTTTAAAGGAAGTCAGTGTCTTACCGGAACCGGTAGTGTGCCAGATATAACCATTACCGCGACTTTGATGAATGCAATCCACAATCGCTTTGACGGCATAAATTTGGTAAGGACGCATCATTAACAGTTTCTGTTCGCTGGCAACTAACACCATATAACGACTGATCATTCTACCTAAGGTACATTTTTCTAAGAATTTATCGGCAAAGTCGTAGAGATGATTGATTTTGTTGTTGGATTCGTCAGCAAAATGGTAGACGGGCAGGAAGCGTTCATCTGCAGCGAAGGAAAAATGTTTATTTGAGTTATTAGCAAAATAATAGGTACTGCTTTCGTTACTGACAATAAAAAGCTGCATAAAGCATAAAAGACTGTTGCTGTAGCCGTTTCCAGTATCGTTTTTGTAGTCGATAATCTGCTCAATGGCTTTTATCGGCGGAATTTGCAGGGTTTTTAGCTCGATTTGTACCAACGGAAGCCCGTTAATTAACAAAATTACGTCATAACGGTGATAGCTGTTCTCGGTATTGATACGCAGTTGACTAATGACTTCGTAGTCGTTTTTACACCAGTCTTTGATATTAACTAGAGTATAGTGGAGCGGAGTCTCATCTTCGCGAATGAAAGTATTAGTTTCGCGTAGGAGTTTCGCGGCAGAAAACACATCAGGCTTGATAATGTCCCGTTTTAAGCGTTCAAATTCGCTATCAGTTAAACGGACGCGGTTCAATTGCTCGAATTTTTGACGGAAATTTTTTTCGAGTGATTCCCTGTCAAGAATATCGGGACGGTGGGTATATTTTAAATCAATAAGTTTTTGAATAAATTTTTGTTCTATTGTTCTTTCAGTTAGAGTCATAATAATTTCTATTTATAGTTATAGTTAAAAATACTTATATTTAATAAGTTTTTACCGTACGCAGTAGTCAACAAAAGCACCCATTCTATGCTTTAAAACCCTACCCTTTTAAACCTTACAGGACGATATCAAAGCCGCCGTCTTCTACGGCATCAATCAGCGCGTCGGCATCTGTTTTGCTTTCATCGAAAGTAATCACTGCATTTTTATTTTCCAAGCTGACTTCTGCTTTTTCCACGCCTTCTACGCCTTCCAAAAGACGGGTTACGCTTTTCACGCAGCCGCCGCAGGTCATGCCGTCGATATTGAGGGTAACAGTTTGCATTTGTATTTCCTTTCATTCAAACAAATATGGTTGCCAAATACTTTACTCCTTACACAAACAGCTTGCAAATTCTTCATTAAGGCCGTCTGAAAAATGCAGATAGGCGTACAATAACACCCTTTGCTTCATCAAACGGACATAATAATGACTTCAACATTCAAACAATGGGTTAGCGTATGCGCGCTGGCGGTGGGGGCGTTTATTTTCAATACCACCGAATATATTCCGATTGCGCTTTTGAGCGACATCGGTCAGAGCTTTGGCAAACCGGCAACGGAAGTGGGCATGATGATTACGGTGTATGCGTGGATTGTTGCGCTCCTATCGCTGCCGCTGATGCTGATGACGAAAAACATCGAACGGCGCAAATTATTGCTGATGCTGTTTGCACTGTTTGCGCTGTTTCACGCGCTGTCGTTCTTTTCTTGGAACTTCAACATCCTCTTGGTCAGCCGTATCGGGATTGCGCTGACACACGCGGTCTTTTGGTCGATTACGGCTTCTTTGGCGGTACGGCTTGCCCCCGCCGGCAAAACCAATCAGGCTTTGGGCCTGCTCAGTACGGGTACGGTTTTAGCGATGGTTTTGGGCATTCCGCTCGGACGCGTGGTCGGGCAATACTTCGGCTGGCAGCTCAGCTTCCTACTGATCGGGGTTTGCGCTGCCGGCGTAATGCTGGTGTTGGCTAAAAACCTGCCTGCTTTACCCAGCCAAAATACCGGCTCTTTAAGCAGCCTGCCGAGTCTGTTCAAACGCCGCAATCTGATGCTGCTTTATGCCATGACGGTGTTGATTATTACGGCACATTTCACAGCATACAGCTATATCGAGCCTTTTGTGTTGCAAGTTGGCGGATTTAAGGCTGAACAAGTTACCATCGTTTTGAGCCTGTACGGTTTGGCAGGCTTCGCCGCTTCTTATCTGTTTGGTAAATGGTTTGCCAAATCGCAACGCCTGTTTATGCTTGGCGCAGTGGCGGTCATCCTGCTCTCTGCCCTGCTGCTTCTGCCGTTTGCCTCTTTCCCTTATGCGGTGTACGCGCTGGTGTTTATTTGGGGCGTGGCTATTGTCATCGTCAGCTTGGGCATGGTGTCGAAAGTCTTGGCATTTGCCTCGGATGCAACAGATGTGGCCAACTCGATTTATTCAGGTTTGTACAACGTCGGTATCGGCGGCGGCGCGCTTTTGGGACATTATGTAACCGTTTGGTTCGGCCTTTCCAATATCGGTATTGCCGGAGCCTTGCTGGCGGCGGCAGGTCTGGCCGTTTGCGGTTTGTTGTTTAGGGAACAAGACAATCTGGCGTAAAACGTTTAAATCCATATAAATCAGGATAGTATGACTGACTCGGCCGTAATTTTGGCAGTTTTACCGATTTGTCCTGATTCTTACTAACTCACGATGGGTCTTTATTCCGCCGGATAAGCAGTTTTCTTGCTGCTTATCCGGTTTTCATTTCATTTTTAAAAAATAATTTACAATTTGTTTACACTACATTAAATTACAAATATACTGTTACCTATTAGGCCGTCTGAACGTACGGCTGAAAAGAAAAACCAATCATGTTTCAGAGGAATACATCATGGACTTAAACGCCAAGGATAAGACTCAGCATCCTGAAAACGTCGAGCTTCTCAGTGCGCAGAAGCCGATTACCGACTTCAAAGGACTGCTGACGACCATTATCTCTGCTGTTGTCTGCTTCGGCATTTATTACATTCTTCCCTACAGTACCGATGCCAACAAAGGTATCGCGCTGTTGCTTTTCGTTGCGGCACTTTGGTTTACCGAAGCCGTACACATTACCGTTACCGCACTGATGATCCCTATCCTCGCCGTTGTACTCGGCTTCCCGGATATGGACATCAAAAAAGCAATGGCAGGTTTCTCCGACCCGACGATTTATATCTTCTTCGGCGGCTTCGCGCTTGCAACCGCTCTGCACATGCAGCGTCTCGACCGTAAAATCGCCGTCAGCCTGTTGCGCCTGTCCCGTGGCAATATGAAAGTTGCCGTGTTGATGCTGTTTGCCGTTACCGCCTTCCTGTCTATGTGGATCAGTAACACTGCGACTGCCGCGATGATGCTGCCTTTGGCAATGGGCATGATGAGCCACCTCGATCAAGAAAAAGAACGCAAAACCTACGTTTTCGTCCTGCTCGGTATCGCCTACTGCGCCAGTATCGGTGGCTTGGGTACCGTGGTCGGTTCTCCGCCGAACATGATTGCCGCCAAAGCGCTGAACTTGGACTTCGTCGGCTGGATGAAGCTCGGTCTGCCGATGATGCTGTTGATTCTGCCGCTGATGCTGTTCTCCATGTACGTCATCCTCAAGCCTAATTTGAACAAGCGCGTGGAAGTTAAAGCCGAATCTATCCCTTGGACTTTGCACCGCGTTATCGCGCTGTTGATTTTCTTGGCCGCAGCCATCGCTTGGGTATTCAGCTCCAAAATCAAAGCCGCATTCGGTATTTCCAACCCCGATACCGTTATCGCCCTGATTGCCGCCGTTGCCGTCGTCGTATTCGGCGTGGCGCAATGGAAAGAAGTTGCCCGCAATACCGACTGGGGTGTATTGATGCTCTTCGGTGGCGGTATCAGCTTGAGCGCGTTGCTGCAGTCTTCCGGCGCATCTGAAGCTCTGGGTCAGCAAGTTGCTTCCACGTTCTCTCATTCTCCTGCATTGCTGGTGATTTTTGTGGTTGCCGCCTTCATCATCTTCCTGACCGAGTTCACCAGTAACACAGCTTCCGCCGCCCTACTTGTGCCTATTTTCGCAAGCATTGCCGCGCAAATGGGTCTGCCTGAACAAGTCTTGGTATTCGTCATCGGTGTCGGCGCATCTTGTGCCTTCATGTTGCCGGTTGCCACACCGCCTAACGCGATTGTGTTTGGTACAGGCTTAATCAAACAACGCGAAATGATGAATGTCGGCTTATTGCTGAACATCCTCTGCGTGGTATTGGTTGCTCTATGGGCTTATGTTGTACTGATGTAAACCATCGACCCAAACAACAAGGCCGTCTGAAAGAATATTTTTCAGACGGCCTTGAAGTTTGTCATTCAGACACAATTTAACGAATGATTCAAAACCGGATTCTAACGAAAGGAAACCCATGATTATCCTGCACACCAACAAAGGCGACATCAAAATCGAACTCGATTTCGA
>ERZ773087.1931-NODE-1931-length-11791-cov-40.429789_pt1 | contig 11791 bp, 6 predicted proteins | sample MGYA00511375_ERZ773087 | MGnify/ENA primary metagenome ERZ773087 (study PRJEB29015, sample SAMEA2737995) | human oral metagenome | biome: human oral; feature: human-associated habitat; material: dental | place: China | collected 2063 ...
GGGCCTCCCAGCTCGTGGCGGCCCTGGGGCCCGAGGCGGTGCTGGCCCACGCCCGTACCTTTGAGCGCCTGTGCATGGGCCAGCTTCACGAGACCCTGCCCCGTCCGGCCGCCAGCGACCCGGTGGAGCACTACATCCAGGTCCTGGCGGACAAGACCGGTTCCCTGACCGCCGTCTCCGCACGGTACGGCGCCATGCTCACGCGCGCCGGGGCGGGCGTGGAGGCGCTCGTGCAGGACTTCGGGGAGAAGATCGGCGTCGCCTTCCAGCTGGCTGACGACGTCATTGACCTCACCAGTGACTCGGCGACGACCGGCAAGACCCCAGGGACCGACCTGCGCGAGGGGGTGGAGACCATGCCGGTGCTGCTCCTGCGCCAGGCACTGGCCGCCGGAGAGCTCGACGCCGCCGGGCAGTCCATCCTGTCCGCCCTGTCCACCATGGACCTGTGCGACGACGTCGTGCTGGCCGGGGTGGTGGCCCGGTTGCGTGAGCACCCGGTGCTGGCCCGTACCCGTCAGATGGCCCTTAGCTGGGCGCGTGAGGCTGTCGCCGCCCTGGAGGGCCTGGAGGAGGCCACCCTGGCCGGGACACGTGAGCGCCTGGCAGGTGACGGCATTCAGGCCCAGGGTGCTCAGAGCGCCCTGGCCGAGGCCGGTGAACGGGCCCGGGTGGTCCGGGACGCCATGGAGCAGTTCGCCCACCTGCTGGTGGACCGGGCAGCCTGAGTCGGGGCGTCGTCGGGTAGCCCGAACTTGTGTCAAGCGGTGGTCATTGGACTCGCGAGGGTGAGCCGGGCGGGGCAGGGGCACAGGGCAGCGGCTGGGCTCAGGACCCAGCTGACGACGGCACGCCACCTGCGTGTGGGGCCAGGCCTCAGATGGTGACGGGCCGTAGGGGGCTCGAGCGGCACGCCACCTGCGTGTGGGGCCAGGGCCGGGGGCCAGCCCTCCAGGGCCGTGGGGTGTTTGCTGGTGGCGTGGGGGCCAGCCCCTCATCGGCTGGTCCCCGTGCCGACGTGGGGGCGCCTGCTGGTGGTGCGGGGGCCGGGGCCGGAGGTGGCCGGGGTGGCTTCTGGTGAGGCGTTCGTCGGGGGCCTGGGTGGTGGTGTTGCACATTCATCCCGGGGTGCTGGTCGGGGTGGTGGCGTCATTCCAACGTTTTCCCGCCCCGGGAGGCGGAGGTGAGCAGGATGAATGTGCAACGCGGGCGCCGTTGCACATTCATCCTGGTTCCCAGGCTCAGGCCGCCAAGCAGATCCGCATGATCCTGCCGTTTACTGATCGCGGTTTGTAAAAAAAATGTGCAACTCCGCCAGTTGAGCCGGTTGACGGCCTGCCCATGGCCGTCAGCAGGCTCGGCCGGCGCCAGCCGCCCGTGACCGTCAGCAGGCCTGACGGAGGCTGCTGGCCACCGCACCCTGGACCTGCGGCGCGGACAGAACAAGCACGCAACCAGATCCTGTCTTGCTCGTGCTGTGGAGGTAGTCAGGCTACTTCCAAGTCCTGCCGCCGTTCAGACCTCCTTACGGTATCGCCCGCACCTCTTACGGGGATAGGCCTTGAGGGTCACGAACACCGCCTGGGCAGCACTAGTTCTTGCATATCGCGTTATTTCTTGCAGAGGAGGACCGGAAACCTACGGAACCATGCGGGTACCTCGGTGTCTGGCAGAGTGGCGGTACAAGAACTAACGAGATATGTAAGAACCAGTGCAACTTGGAGTCCTGTGATGCGTGACTGGTCCTATGCAATATCCTGGGAACGGGAATCATCCCCACTCGCGCGGGGTTTACATCTCCGGCAAGGCCAAGGCCACCGGCGTCGTCGGATCATCCCCGCGCGTGCGGGGTTTACACCGCCGGTCAGGGTAAGCTCACGACCGAGAACGGATCATCCCCGCACACGCGGGGTTTACGTGACCATGACCTGGCCGACCCCCAGGCTCCGGGGATCATCCCCGCACACGCGGGGTTTACTTCAACAACCTGAAGACCGGCGTCGAGAACGCCGGATCATCCCCGCACACGCGGGGTTTACACCTCGTCCAGCCGCTGCTGGGAGGAGAACCACGGATCATCCCCGCACACGCGGGGTTTACATACCGCGCTGGGTGCGTGGAAGTGCGAGGGTGGGATCATCCCCGCACACGCGGGGTTTACGTGATCTTGACGTCGCCGACCTGTGTGGTGCCCGGATCATCCCCGCACACGCGGGGTTTACCTCGCGCCCCAGGTCATGTCCCTGGCCAGCGCGGGATCATCCCCGCACACGCGGGGTTTACGTGGTTACCTCCTCGTCCACCGTGTTCGCGAAGGGATCATCCCCGCACACGCGGGGTTTACCCGTCGATCAGGGGCTTGACGGTGGGAGCCCAGGGATCATCCCCGCACACGCGGGGTTTACGATGCACGCGCCTGAGCGCATGTACCCGCGGCCGGATCATCCCCGCACACGCGGGGTTTACCGGCGGTGTCGGCGACGTACTGCTGCCAGGGCAGGATCATCCCCGCACACGCGGGGTTTACTTGGTGTCCAAGGCACTGTCGTCGACGACGCCCGGATCATCCCCGCACACGCGGGGTTTACCCGGCGCCGGCATCGCGACCAGCACCGCAGCGAGGATCATCCCCGCACACGCGGGGTTTACGCAACGCGCGCCTCACCGCACCCACCTCTTCCCGGATCATCCCCGCACACGCGGGGTTTACATGGCCGACCACCGCCGCGGCGGGCGGGCCAGCGGATCATCCCCGCACACGCGGGGTTTACCGAGGAGGCCACCGCCGCCGACGGCAAACGCCACGGATCATCCCCGCGCGTGCGGGGTTTACGCCGTTGACATCACCGCGGCCCGCCTGCGGCGGGGATCATCCCCGCGCGTGCGGGGTTTACCCCTGGAGGGCGTTGTCCATGCCGCCCAGGGCGGGATCATCCCCGCGCGTGCGGGGTTTACACGAGACCAGCAGCCCGCAGGTCTCGGCGCACGGGATCATCCCCGCGCGTGCGGGGTTTACTGCACCGGCACGCCCGTGGCCAGCGCCCAGGCGGGATCATCCCCGCGCGTGCGGGGTTTACGTGATCAGCAAGCTGAGCGGTCTCGGGTCGGCGGGATCATCCCCGCGCGTGCGGGGTTTACAGGGCGGCGGCCTTGGCGTCGATCATGGCCTGCGGATCATCCCCGCGCGTGCGGGGTTTACGCGACAACGCCGCACTGTTCCCCAAGGAGGTCGGGATCATCCCCGCGCGTGCGGGGTTTACGACACCAGCCAGCTGCGCGTCACCGACACCGCGGGATCATCCCCGCGCGTGCGGGGTTTACCTCCCCAACGACTTCGTCACAAGTACGGAGAAGGGATCATCCCCGCGCGTGCGGGGTTTACGCCCGTGGGAGGATGGCAGTGGCAGCCGGCCTAGGATCATCCCCGCGCGTGCGGGGTTTACAGGTCATCGCCTCCCTGACCGCCGACAAGCTCGGGATCATCCCCGCGCGTGCGGGGTTTACGTGCACAGTGCCGAGCCCGACGGGGACTTCGAGGGATCATCCCCGTGCGTGCGGGGTTTACGCCGCCGCGGCCGCCTCGTCCAGCGAGGCCGACGGATCATCCCCGCGCGTGCGGGGTTTACTCAGTCAGGTCGGTGATCGTCATCTCATAATCCGGATCATCCCCGCGCGTGCGGGGTTTACCGGGCACGATTCCCCGCGGTGGAGGAGTGGACCGGATCATCCCCGCACGCGCGGGGTTTACGCCCTGCGCCAGCGACTGGCCGGGGCACAGGGCGGATCATCCCCGCACGCGCGGGGTTTACTGGATCGGCACCCAATCCGGACTGCCGTCGCTGTGGATCATCCCCGCACGCGCGGGGTTTACCAGGAATGACATTTATGAGCGGTTCGGCAAGCCGGATCATCCCCGCACGCGCGGGGTTTACTGACCACGCTGCTGCACGACGCCTCGGACGCCCGGATCATCCCCGCACGCGCGGGGTTTACCGGGGGTACACGATGCACTCTCTGCGTCACCGGGGATCATCCCCGCACGCGCGGGGTTTACAGGGCGTAGGCGGCCTGGAGGCCCAGGATGGACGGATCATCCCCGCACGCGCGGGGTTTACCCGTCGGGAATCGTCTTGACCTTCGCCACCAGCGGATCATCCCCGCACGCGCGGGGTTTACGAGGGCGGGCCCCCGCCGAATACTTATTTTTATGGATCATCCCCGCACGCGCGGGGTTTACGGAAGTACGCAGTGTCGTCCTCATTCGATCCCGGGATCATCCCCGCACGCGCGGGGTTTACTCGGGATCGCCGCCGAGCGGATCGGCCAAGGGCGGATCATCCCCGCACGCGCGGGGTTTACTGATAATCAAGCGAAGCGCCATTCCTAATCGCGGGATCATCCCCGCACGCGCGGGGTTTACTCGCGGCGGTCTGGCTTATCTGTCGGGCACAGGGGATCATCCCCGCACGCGCGGGGTTTACCCAGAATGTTCCCGCCCGCCAGTGACCCGACCAGGATCATCCCCGCACGCGCGGGGTTTACCCGGCGGTCTGGGTGAGCACCATGCCGACAGACGGATCATCCCCGCACGCGCGGGGTTTACGGCGTCGCGCCCTCCCTGGTACCGGCCTGCGGCGGATCATCCCCGCATGCGCGGGGTTTACAACATCGGCTGTTCCCAACCGCGGAGGTGGACAGGATCATCCCCGCATGCGCGGGGTTTACGACCGTCTCACCCGTCAGCACACCCATCCTCAGGGATCATCCCCGCATGCGCGGGGTTTACGGTCCGTGACCGTGCCAAGAGATTCGGCCTCGGGGATCATCCCCGCATGCGCGGGGTTTACGGGATCCAGTCGGTGAGGCGGGACAGGGTGGACGGATCATCCCCGCATGCGCGGGGTTTACGTCCGCGCCGAGGTCATCGCCGACGACGCGGCCGGATCATCCCCGCATGCGCGGGGTTTACGTAGTTCGTGGTGTCCTTGGTCATGGCGTCTCCGGATCATCCCCGCATGCGCGGGGTTTACCACGGCACGTGCCCGCACCGGCCGAGGGCCGCGGGATCATCCCCGCATGCGCGGGGTTTACGTGCAGATGGATTACACGCTGCAGCACCCGGTAGGGATCATCCCCGCATGCGCGGGGTTTACATAAAAGTCTTCTCGACGTCGCGGGCGACCTGCGGGATCATCCCCGCATGCGCGGGGTTTACCAGGCACTGGAGGAGCAGGCCGCCCTGGAGATGGGATCATCCCCGCATGCGCGGGGTTTACGACAATGCAAGCCGAGAGACCCCCTGCTAGCGCGGATCATCCCCGCATGCGCGGGGTTTACTCGGTAGATCATGCTGCGCTGCACCCCCACCAGGGATCATCCCCGCATGCGCGGGGTTTACTGGGAGGGCACGATAAAACCGCTGTGGGAAGCCGGATCATCCCCGCATGCGCGGGGTTTACGCGCGGACGCGATGGGCGCCTTCATCCAGCAGAGGATCATCCCCGCATGCGCGGGGTTTACCTCAACGCCGTCGCCGGCGGCAACGCCGAGACAGGATCATCCCCGCATGCGCGGGGTTTACCCAGTATCGAGGCCGCACTCCTCGAGTCGAAGCGGATCATCCCCGCATGCGCGGGGTTTACCCGAGCTCGGCGGTGAAGTCGCCGAAGTTGGCCGGATCATCCCCGCATGCGCGGGGTTTACGGGGGTACGCCTACCAGCCCAACCTCGCCTCTGGGATCATCCCCGCATGCGCGGGGTTTACTTCGGTCAGAAGAAGCTGGACGTCCGCTCCGCGGGATCATCCCCGCATGCGCGGGGTTTACTTGACGCCAACAATCAGGACGTGCTCAACGCCAGGATCATCCCCGCATGCGCGGGGTTTACACTATTTATTGCAGGAGGAATAAGATGGTGGAGGGATCATCCCCGCATGCGCGGGGTTTACGCCCTTACCGTTATTCAGTTTCTCCTTGCGCCGGGATCATCCCCGCATGCGCGGGGTTTACTCGTCCAGGCGGGCAAACGCCAACGATCCCGCCGGATCATCCCCGCATGCGCGGGGTTTACGCGTTAATAGCAGAGGCATTAGCGGTATTCAGGGGATCATCCCCGCATGCGCGGGGTTTACCATGTGCGACGTCGGCGAAGAAAGTCTGAGTGGGGATCATCCCCGCATGCGCGGGGTTTACGCGCGTTTCGAGGGCGGGCCCCCGGACAGTGGGGGATCATCCCCGCATGCGCGGGGTTTACGACAGCGTGTCCGGGGCGGTGATGGTCCCGTAGGGATCATCCCCGCATGCGCGGGGTTTACACATGGTCGCGCTCACGGGTGATACTGACCTGCGGATCATCCCCGCATGCGCGGGGTTTACAGACCTGCTCACTGTTGACACGTTTTCGGGGGAGGATCATCCCCGCATGCGCGGGGTTTACCATACTGAGACTACCCGAAGGGTCTCTTTCCATGGATCATCCCCGCATGCGCGGGGTTTACCGGTGACGGGCGGTGACGGTTTCGAGTGGGGTGGGATCATCCCCGCATGCGCGGGGTTTACTGCGGTCGCAGAAATAATTAATGTCCCCCATCGGGATCATCCCCGCATGCGCGGGGTTTACCGCAGGAGGCACTGTCCACGCTCGGAAAATATGGGATCATCCCCGCATGCGCGGGGTTTACTAGGCCGCGATGGGCAGTTCCGCTTTCGGGATTCGGATCATCCCCGCATGCGCGGGGTTTACCCCCGGATTGCGCCCCATAATCACTCAACCTCCGGATCATCCCCGCATGCGCGGGGTTTACGTACTCCTTCCGGCGCCACACCGTGACGCCCTGGGATCATCCCCGCATGCGCGGGGTTTACGACTGCATATCCGGGCACTTCACCCTGAAGATCGGATCATCCCCGCATGCGCGGGGTTTACCCTGCATCTCCTGGGCACTGAGGACCCCGTGGGGGATCATCCCCGCATGCGCGGGGTTTACCAAGCGCGGGCGGCGCTTGGTCGGCTGAGGGAGGGATCATCCCCGCATGCGCGGGGTTTACCTAGTGATTTCTTCATGGTCGCGGACACGCTCAGGATCATCCCCGCATGCGCGGGGTTTACGTGCCGCACGGCGTGACCAGGCAAAACAGGCCGGGATCATCCCCGCACACGCGGGGTTTACACTTGGCGATCCTTGGAATCCCAACGGTCCTGGAGTCTACCACCCCCCGGTTTCCTTCACTGCTGACCTAGTGCCCGCTCGGCGGAGTTGCGGTAGCGCCGCCGTCGAGCCGCGATGGACCACGACTCCCTGGGCGGCCTGACCGAGCCCGGGACCGCCCGTGCCCCCTCGATCTGCCGGTGGGGCGTCCTCATCACCAGGCACCCCTCAATGTCAACCGGCTCACGATCGTAGCCTAACGACGAGACTGCGAAGCGCTGTTCGGAACGCACCGTCCAGATCAGTAGCGCGCGCCCCTCGCCAATGTAGGCGTGAACCAGCTCCCACAACTGCTCACGCACGCGAGCTGAAAGGCGGCCAACAAACACTCCAGATGACACTTCTAGGAGCCACCGGGTAACAGTCCCGCGTAGTGACGCTGGTGCTGCCGAGAGAATGAGAACTACCATCCTCCTGCATCCTCCTCGGCGTAGTTCACGCCACCGGCAACAGACTGCCGCTGGTAGTCCCACAGTGAGACCACGTTGACACCCAGGTCCTCAGTCTCCTCGACCTCAAGAAGCCGGTAGATGTCCCGGACCGTCCGCTCAATGATCTTGAGCTCGAAGATCTTGTCCCTCACGCGCCGCCGAGTCGTCCCGGTGAGATCCTCCATCCCCTCGGCGATGACGTCGAAGGCGATCGGGATCGTCGTCTCGGCCTTGTACAGGTCCGCGACGTCGTACACGAAGGACCGTTCGTGCCCTGTGTGGACGAAGCCGAGCCCCGGCGAGCACCCCAGGGAGACAATGACTCCGTGGACGACGCCGTACAGGGCCGCGTGCGCGGCCGACAGGGCCTGGTTGATCGGGTCCGAGGCCTCGAAGTCGTCAGAACGGTAGTCGCGTCGTGTCCACGCCACCCCCGTCCTGCGCGAGTTCCTCCGGTACACCTCCCGGACCCGGGCGCCCTCCCGGCCCCTGAGCTGCTGCATGGTCAGTCCGTCCACGTCCTCCCCGGCGAAGCGCATGCAGTACATCTCACGGGCCACACGCAGCCGCTTCTGAGGTGAGGAGACCCGGGACGCCTGCGCCACGAGCAGGCGGGTGGAGGTGGCCAGGGACCGACCGTGCGCGTAGTAGCGCACACCGCGCTCACCCACCCAGACCGCCGTCGTCCCGCACTCGCCGAGCAGGCTCATGGCCTGGTGACTCACAGACGTCCCCGGTCCGAGGAGGACGGCGACCAGAGATGCTGCCGGGACGTGGACGATGCCCTGCTCGTTGTGGGCGGTCAGGGCGCCATCCTCCCGGTGGACGACGCAGTGCTCCAGGTAGAGGAAGGACATTCGGTCCTGTACCCGGGGCAGCGCCGTCACGGGGACCGGCAGCATCCTGGCCATCCTCAGCCCCGCCTCACCCGGGCGAGCGTCATGAGCCCGCAGCCGTAGGCCTTGGACCGGCCGATCCCGGTCACGAGAACGCGGCGCAGCACCTCCGCGTCAGTGACGTGCAGCACTCCCTCGTAGACCGTCCTGTTAATGGTGACCCGGTCGTGTCCTCCCTCATTGGGGCGGTTCCGGTTGAAGACCGGACGCTCCCGGCGTACCACCACCACGGAGTCAGTGCGGTCCGGGTCCGTATCAGCAACGGGCACGAGCTCGAACCCGTAACCCGCGGTGCGGGAGACGAGCCACTGCCGCTGCTGCTCGACGGTGACGTGCCCGTACCTCTTGCCGCGGACCCCCGGTCCCCGTAGGGACGAGTAGGAGGGGTTCGCCGCCAGGCGGAAGGCCCAGAGCTGTCCGGGTGCCAGCCGGTCCAGGAGCGGTGAGTAGTCCAGGGTCCGCGCCTGCGTGCCGGCCGCGCCCGCCTCGGTCACGAGCTGGGTGCAGTCGGGCTCCGAGGGGGAGAGCAGGTACAGCGACGTCGTCACACCCTGGTCAACCCGCCACAGGACACGGCCGGGCCCCTCGCCCTGGCCGCCGTTGGTGGCCTTCATGACGACGGCGTGCATGACCTGTGGTGAGCCCAGGTACCTGCGGGTCGCCCGGCGGGTCGGGTCCAGGTCGATCTTTGTCAGAAACACCAGCCCATCCCCTCCAGTCCGGTTGGCCCGGCCAGCTCAGCCATGGGGTCGTGGGCGTCGACTGACGTGGACCCGTACGCCTCCGCCCCCGAGTCCCCTACCTGCACCATAATCCGCTCGACCTCCCGGAATCCGTAGTCGCGGCGCCGAGGATCAAAGGACACCGGGATGTCCTGACTGCCCCGGACCCCGCCGGAGCGCTGCTCAGCTGGTACGACCTCCTGATCAATGAGGATCTCCGTGCTGAGACCATCGTCATGACGGCGGCGGAACCAGTCCGAGGCCTGCCACGGCTCAGCCCGCAGCGCCTTCAGCAGCGCCGCCTCCCGCAGCCCCAGGGACACCGGGAGGGTGGGCGGGCAGGAGCGGCGACCCAGGTACAGCGGGAAGGCCGGGTGCCGCAGGGCCTCGTCAATGCCCTCCAGGAGCGCCTCGTCGCCCTCAATTCCGGCGAGGAAGACGGCGTCGGCCAGGTAGTAGCGGTTCGACAGGGGCATGGAGCTCCTGCCGTCCAGGGTGCGTGCGGTGTGGAAGTCCCGGATGACAGTGCCGGGCTGGTCCTTGCGCACCCCGAAACGCAGCTTGATGAGGTCCTCGATCGGGTCCGTTCTGCGTCGTCCGACGGCGGCCGCCAGCATGCCGATCACCCCGCTCTTGGTCGGTGCGAGCTCGGTGGAGCGCACCGTGAACCGGGACCTCACCCCCCACGCCTGCATGGGGCCCGCGAGCCGTAGGAGGAGGACGGCCATTAGGCCTGCTCCTGACCGGGCAGGCGCGGGGACACGGCCTCGCGGACCTGCGCCGGCAGGTCGGTGAAGGACACGCGCTCCCCGAGCAAGGTCACGGCGTCACTGTCCGTGAGCGCGACCACGAAGCTGCGCAGCGGCTCCAGGCCGTAGTTGTCCTCGATCGTCGCCGCGTGCCGGGCCAGCGCCTCCACGGAGCGGGCCACGTAGCCGTGGGCGCCCTGTGCCGGAACCGCCTCCTCGAAGGCCCCCACCAGGGAGACGGGCTGGTCCTCGCGCACGGCGACGACGACGGCCTCCGGCACCGTGCGGTTGGCGAAGGTGTTCTGCTTGCCGGTGGGCATGGACAGGCAGAAGCCCCTGATGAAGACCTCCATCGCCCGCAGCGCGGCCTGCCCGTCCCCGAGGTTGTGCCGCAGCATGTCGATGTTGACGGTGGCGTACCGGTACATGGTCGCCGAGGAGAACTCGACCGTGCCCATCATGCCGGCGCCGGCGTCCTCCTCCTCGGAGCGGCTCTTCTCGTCGTCGACGGCGGTGAAGAAGTCGTACTCGTTCTCCGCGGCGTGCGTGGAGATGGCGTGGGCCACCTGGCAGGCGGCGTCGATATTGAGGTCGGTGTTGTCGGCGACCATGCGGCCGAACAGGGCGATATCGACGGCGTGCGCCTCCTTGAAGATCTTCTTGACGGCCTTGGCGTCCAGCGCCTCGCCGCCGCGCGCGGCGGCGATGGCGAGCTCGGCCAGGCGCGCGATCTGGCTGGTGGACAGGAACAGGAGGTAGCCGGACTCCAGCGGCCCGTCCTTCTTGCGTGGGGCCGAGAGCTTGATCTTGGCCGCCTTGAAGACTTCTCCGACCAGGTTGGGGGCGCTCTCCGCCAGGTCGGGGGCGTCCTCGGTGATCCGGGCGGCGAGCAGCTCGGCAACCCGCTTGGTGCGCACGCCGACGTCGGAGGCGTCCAGGAGGTTGTTGAAGTACAGGCGGGCGGCCCGCTTCCAGGACTGGCTGGAGACTCGCAGGCGCCGCACGCCCCCGTAGACGGCGGACTTGGGCGAGCCCGAGTCGTCTCGGTTGACGCAGGAGGGGGGAAGGCTCTGGATGACGTGGATATCGACGTAGGTGCTCATGGTCAGTTCTCCGGGGTCGGTGCGATGGTGTTGTGGTCGGTGCGGGGCGCCGCGTCGGCGTCGCCCGCCGGGGACAGGGAGTAGTACTGGCGGGCCCAGGCGAGGCGGACCTGCTTGGCCCCGTTCGGGCGCTGGAAGCGGGTGATGCTGTCGGCGAGCATGGCGTGGTCCAGGGCGATGTCCCGGGCCCTCAGCAGCGAGACGAAACCCCGCAGGTGGTGGCGCAGCTCGGCGACGGTGGTCGAGGTGACCAGGGCGTTGAAGCGCTTCTGGGCGGACGGGTTCTCCTCGTCCCATCCCACCAGCTCTCGAGCGGCCCGGCCCAGCCCGACGCCGGGCCGGAACATGGGTACGGTCCGGGACTGCTGGTGCACGGCGTAGAGGGTCATGGCAGTGTGGACGGCGATCTCCTCCCGGGTGGGGGCGTCGCCCGCATAGTCCGAGACCTCCACCCGGGTGAGCTCCCAGGTATCGGGCACCTCGCCGGGCTCTCTGGTCACGGCGCCGCGTAGCGCCGCCAGCTCCCCGCGGGCCCGGGCCTCATTGTGAAGGTAGCGGTTCTGCAGACCGCTCTCGCCGCTGAGGCGGCTGTCCACAAGGCGGCCAGTATCTCCCAGGCGGGGCCGCCGGGGCCCGGGCGGTGCGGCGCCCGCGGTGTCCGGGAGCGTACTGGTGTCCGACGT
>ERZ773087.1934-NODE-1934-length-11775-cov-11.399915_pt1 | contig 11775 bp, 10 predicted proteins | sample MGYA00511375_ERZ773087 | MGnify/ENA primary metagenome ERZ773087 (study PRJEB29015, sample SAMEA2737995) | human oral metagenome | biome: human oral; feature: human-associated habitat; material: dental | place: China | collected 2063 ...
AAGAAATCCGCAGGGGGCAGAACGCGCACTCGCTTCCGCTTGCTCCACTAGGGTTTGCTTAGGGGCATTACAAGGGAGGATATCACTAATTTATAAAGGAAAACTATGCCAAAGAAAATTACCGACCTCGCAGTCGGCGGACAGGCGGTCATTGAGGGGGTCATGATGCGCGACGCGGCAAAGACTGCGACCGCCGTGCGCCTCCCAAACGGGGAGATCGAAGTGGAGACACACCCTGTCACGTCGATTCGCGAGCGTTATCCCGTGCTGAATCTGCCGCTGATTCGCGGCTCTGTCATCATGGTGGAATCCCTCGTCATCGGCATGCGCGCTCTCTCGTTCTCTGCACAGGCGGCGGGCGAGGAGGACGAGCAGATGACGAAGAAGGAGATTGTGATGACGATCCTCTTCGCACTCGTGCTTGCGAGTGTCCTCTTTATCGTCATCCCGACAGGGGCGGCGCATCTTGCGGCGGCGTATACGGATGACCCCGTCGTGTTCAATCTGATCGAGGGCGGTATTCGCCTGCTCGTCTTCCTCCTCTACATCTGGGGCATCTCGTTTATGGGCGGGATTCGCCGTGTGTTCCAGTACCACGGTGCGGAGCACAAGACGATTCACTGCTACGAGGCGGGCGAGGCGCTGACCGTGGAGAACGTGCAGAAATTCCCGCGCCTGCATCCGCGTTGCGGCACGAACTTCCTCCTCATTGTCATGGTTGTTGCCATCGTCTTCCACGTGTTCTTCGGCTGGCCTGACCTCTGGCTGCGCATTCTGAGCCGCCTCGCCGTCCTGCCCGTGGTCGCGGGCGTCTCCTACGAGATCATCCGCTTTGCGGGGCGCAGCGAGAACCGTCTCGTACATATCCTCATCACGCCCGGACTGTGGCTGCAATATCTGACGACGCGCCCGCCCGCCGATGAGATGGTCGAGGTCGCAATCGAGTCGCTGAAGGCAGTGCTGCCGCCCGAAGACATCCCCGAAGGCAGTGGGAACTATCGAAAGGAAGTAACGTGTTAAGCAAACTGAACGCCATTGCGGATAAATATCATGAACTCGAGGCGCTCCTGAGCGACCCCGCCGTGATGGCGGACATGGCAAAATGGCAGCGCTATACGCGCGAGCACGCGGCACTCACGCCGATTGTGGAGGCGTATGACGCCTATCGGGCGGCGCTCGCGACCATCGAAGAGGACAGGGAGATGCTCGCCGAAGCCGATGCCGAGATGAAGGAGATGCTCACAGAGGAGATTGCCGAGGCAGAAGCGGAACGTGACCGACTCGCCGAGCAGCTGCCGATTCTCCTCCTGCCGCGCGACCCGAACGACGATAAGAACGTCATTGTCGAGATTCGCGGCGGCGTCGGCGGGGAGGAGGCGGCACTCTTTGCGGCAAGCCTCTTCCGCATGTATGCGCGCTATGCCGAGCGGCAGGGCTGGCGGACGGAGATTCTCTCCAGCAATCCGACGGAGATCGGCGGATTTAAGGAAATCTCGTTTCTCGTCAATGGCGTAGGAGCGTACAGCCGTCTGAAATACGAGAGCGGCACACACCGCGTGCAGCGCATCCCCGTCACGGAGTCGGGCGGGCGCATCCACACGTCGGCGGTCACGGTCGCCGTCCTGCCCGAGGCGGAGGAGGTCGAGGTCACGATCGACGCAAACGATCTACGCATCGACACCTACTGCGCCTCGGGGGCGGGCGGGCAGTACGTCAACCGCACGGAGACGGCAATTCGCATCACGCATATCCCGACGGGCATCGTTGTGCAGTGTCAGGACGAGAAGTCGCAGCTCAAGAACCGTGAGAAGGCGATGAAGGTGCTGCGCGCGCGTCTCTATGACCGCGCACAGCAAGAGCAGGCGGACGCCGTTGCCGCAGATCGGCGCAGTCAGGTCGGCTCGGGTGACCGCAGCGAGCGCATCCGTACGTATAATTTCCCGCAGGGGCGCGTGACCGACCATCGGATCGGGCTGACCCTCTACAAGATTGACGCCGTGCTCGACGGCGAGCTGGACGAAATTCTTGCGGGGCTCATCACGGCGGATCAGGCAGAGCGGCTGAAACAGGTGAACTGATGGCGGATTCTGTTTGGACGATTGCGCGGCTCCTCGCATGGACGACGGATTTCTTTCGTGAGCACGGAATCGAGAATTCGCGCCTTGATGCGGAGGTCTTGCTCGGTGCGGTGCTCGGCAAGGATCGGATGTACCTCTATGTGCATTTCGATGAGCCGCTCGAGCCTGCGGAGCTTGCCGCCTTTCGCTCGCATGTGAAGGAGCGGGCGGCGCATGTGCCGCTCGCCTATGTGCTCGGCACGCGTGAGTTTATGGGGCTGGACTTTTGCGTGACGCGTGATACGCTCATCCCGCGTCCCGATACGGAACTGCTCGTGCAGTGTGCCGTGGACTTCCTGCGCGCGCGGACGGCAGCAGGGGGCGACGAACGCTCTATCGCGGACATTGGCACAGGGACGGGGGCGATTGCGCTCTCCGTCCTGCACTATACGGAGGGGACGCGCGCGGATGCTGTCGACATCTCGCCCGCAGCGGCAGAGGTTGCCCGGGAGAATGCGGCGCGGCTCGGGCTTGCGGAGCGCATCGAGGTGTATGTGGGTGATCTCACTGCGCCGCTCACGGGGCACAGCTATGACGTGATCCTCTCGAATCCGCCGTATATCCCGACGGCGGATATTGCGACCCTCATGCCCGAGGTGCGCAGCTATGAGCCGCATCTCGCGCTCGACGGCGGGCGCGATGGGCTGACGCTCTATCGCCGCCTCGCGGCGGATGCGCCCGCACTCCTGCGAGACGGCGGCATGCTCGCCGTCGAGGTCGGCATCCATGAGGCGCGCGATGTGGCGCACCTGATGGCGGCGCATCCGCGCATTGTGTGCACGGAGATTAAAAAGGATCTTGGCGGCATCGAGCGGGTCGTTGTGGGATATACCGAATAAAAACGACACGATCCTTTACGTTCGTAGCGAGGCGTTTGCGTGGAGTTCGCACGGCAAAGAGCTTTAGAATCACATCTCAAAGGAGGGATCACATGGATACGGAGATACTGCGCCCCATCTCGGACGCCGATTTCAAGCGTGCCGCAACGCTCCTTCGCAGTGGTGCGCTCGTCGCGTTTCCGACGGAGACGGTCTACGGACTTGGCGCAAGTGGACTGAATGCGGCGGCGTGTGCGCGTATCTATGAGGCAAAGGGGCGTCCCTCCGACAATCCACTCATCCTCCATATCGCTGATCTCACGATGGCGCACGACGTTGCTGCGGATGTGCCGCCGCTTGCGGCGCATCTCCTCACGGCGTTTGCGCCGGGACCTCTCACCGTCATCCTGCCAAAAGCCCCGCATATCCCTGACATCGTAACGGGCGGCCTCCCGACGGTCGGCGTGCGTTGTCCCGATCATGACACAGCACGCCGCCTCATTCGTGCAACGGGGGTGCCGATTGCCGCGCCGTCCGCGAATACCTCGGGGCGTCCGAGTCCCACGACGGCGGCGATGGTCTATGCGGATATGGCGGGACGCATCCCGCTCATCCTCGACGGCGGAAGCTGCCGCTTGGGCGTGGAGTCCACGATTGTCGACTGCACGGAGGAGAGTGTCGTCACGATTCTGCGCCCCGGAGCCATCACGCGCGAGATGATGGTGGCAGAGCTGCCGCACGCAGATGTCCGCATGGATGCGGTACTCACGGCAGAGGACGAAGCACCGCGCGCCCCCGGCATGAAGTACACGCACTACGCGCCGCGCGTCCCTCTCACTGTCTACGTGGGCGCGGGGGCCGATGTCACTGCAGCGCTGCGCGAGGAGTTCCTGCGGCGCACGGCTGCGGGCGAGATTCCTGCGCTCATTGCAAGCAATGAGACCATAACGGTGCTCTCCGATCTTGTCCCCGCAGAGCATACCTATAACTGCGGGGCGCGCGGCAATCACAGCGCACTTGCATCCTGTCTCTACGACGCACTCCGCCATTTCGACGGAATGCCCGTGACCTCCCTCCTCGCCGAGGGAACGGTGGCGGTCGGGCTGGGAACAGCCATTATGAACCGCCTGCGCAAGGCAAGCGGCGGAGATATCGTATCCGTCTGATCTTGGCTCAACGGGGCGTCCCTCTGGAATACTCATACACGCAAAAAACCGACAGCCGCTCTATTTCGAGCAAGCTGTCGGTTATACGACAACAAACATAAAAGTTAAACACGTCCTTATTCAGTTGTTTGGGCTCGCGTGAACCGCGTGTTCACGCGACTGTGTATTGTACGTTCAGCTGAAACCGTTTTGGAGATCTCGAATATCATCCAAATTTGCGCGCTTGGTTTTCGAAAAACGAATCGTACAGGAAGACTTGTCATGCCCCAATCGGTGGGGACGACGGCGCCGAAACCATTCCTTGCTGACGCAATGCCATATGAGGTCAACGACCTGCGCTGCCTCGCGTCTTCTTCAAAGATGCATTCCCATCAGGGGGCATGGTCACCGCGCTGAATGAAATGTGTCAATAGACATTCTCCTTTCCTCATTATACACGTTTCTAGGAGATATATCTCTTTCCTTGCATTTATCATATCATAAATCGGACTGTCATGCAATAGTTTTTTAGGGCGGGCAATCGCATCGCTGCATTGCCGCTGTCATCGGAGAAATCAAAGTGCTTTCAATCATCATGGAATTCATCTTCCCGCCGCGCTGTCCGAACTGCTCCGCCTACGTCGAGCGCAGGGGGACTTTTTGTGCGCCCTGCATGCGCCGCCTCGTTCATGTGCATGCGCTTGCGCGTCCCTCAGATGCAGCGCAGGATCTCGATGGCGTTTGGGCATTTGCCCTCTATCGCGAGGCGGTGCGCGACCTCCTGCGCGCGCTGAAATATCAGAAGCAGCGCTCTGCGCTCCCGGCACTTCATACGCTCCTCGTGGTGGGCGAGGACGTTCTTGATGATCTGCCGCGCCCTCTCGTCGCCGTGCCCGTTCCACTCGCGCCGCAGCGTGCGCGGGAACGCGGGTTCAATCAGGCGGAGGAGATCTTTGCACCGTGGCTTGCATTACATGGCATCGCACTCCGCCCCCTGCTCGTCCGCACGCGTGAGACGGCACCGCTCTACGAGCACACGCGCACGGAGCGGCAGCGGGAACTCAGAGGGGCGTTTGCCCTTGCAGCGGATGCAGATGCTGCGGGCAGAGATATTCTGCTCGTAGATGATATCATGACATCGGGTGCAACACTGACGGAATGTGCGCGTACATTGAAACGTGCGGGGGCACGCCGCGTCTATGCCTTTGTTCTGGCGAGTGAGCATCTGTGATGTATGTCATAGGAAGTGTGGCAATTTGCTTGTAAAAAATACGGAAAAGTCCTATAATGAAAGAGTGTTATTATGGGGGGATTCCATCGAAAGTACCGATATGAGCCCCTTATAGGCGCTCATATCGGTACTTTTGTTGTTTAGGAGGGGTTCTATTGCAGATGAATGGTGCACGCGCTCTCTTGGAGAGCTTGAAGGCGGAGGGCGTCGAGGTCGTGTTTGGCTATCCGGGCGGGGCAGTCCTCACGCTCTACGATGAAGTATATAAGATGAATTTTCCGCATGTCCTGACGCGCCACGAGCAGGGGGCAGCGCACGCGGCGGACGGCTATGCCAGAGCGTCGGGCAAGGTCGGCGTCGCCTTTGCGACCTCGGGACCGGGCGCGACAAATCTCGTGACGGGCATCGCGACGGCGCATATGGACTCTGTGCCGATGGTCTGCATCACGGGACAGGTGGCGAATCCGTACATCGGCAAGGATTCCTTTCAGGAGGCGGATATTGTCGGCATCACGACGCCGATCACGAAGCACAACTATCTCGTAAAAGATGTGAACGACATCCCGCGGGTCGTGAAGGAAGCGTTCTACATCGCGCGGACGGGGCGCCCCGGCGTGGTTGTGATCGATGTGGCAAAGGATGTATTTGACACGCCGATCGACTATGAATATCCCGATGCCGCACTCCTGCATGGCTATACGGGGGATGTCCCCTTTGATATGGATGCGGTGCATGCGGCGGCGGAGGCGCTTGCCTCTGCGCGTCAGCCGCTGCTCTTCGTCGGCGGCGGCGTTGTGCTCTCGGATACAGCGGCATATGTGCGCGAGCTGATCGCGCTCACGGGCATGCCGTCCGTTGCGACCCTCATGGGCATTGGCGGCGTTGCGGCAGAGACCGAGGGCTATACGGGCATGGCGGGCATGCACGGTGCCTATGCCTCGAACATGGCGATTCAGGAGTGCGACCTTCTGCTCGCGCTCGGCACGCGATTCAGCGACCGTGTGACGGGGAATACGGCTGCGTTTGCAACGAAGGCAAAAATTGTGCACTTCGACATCGACCCCGCAGAGCTGAACAAAAATGTGCGCGCGGACATCCCTGTCATTGGCGATTTGCGCGAGACGCTGCCCGCGTTTGTGGATGCTGTGCGTGCAATACAGGATGATCTCAGCGTTCGCTACCGTCCGTGGCGCGGCGAGGTGCTCTCGATGGAGCGCGCCCATCCGCTCAGGTGGAAGGCGTCGGAGGACATTCGCCCCGAGGAGCTCATCAGCCGCGTGCGTGAACTTGTCGATGCGGATGCAATCTGTGTCACGGATGTGGGGCAGCATCAGATGTGGGCGGCGCAGTTCTTTGGCTGTCATGACCCGCGCCGCTTTCTCACCTCGGGCGGACTTGGCACGATGGGCTACGGTCTGCCGGCGGCGATTGGTGCGAAACTCGCATGCCCCGAGCGCGAGGTTGTCCTCATTACGGGCGACGGCAGCATCATGATGAACTGTCAGGAACTTGCCACGATGGCGGACAACGATGTCGACGTGAAGATTGTCATTGTGCACAACTCCATCCTCGGCATGGTCGGACAGTGGCAGCGGCTCTTCTACAGTCACCACTACTCCGCCTCGGAGCTCAAGGGCAAGACGGACTTCGTAAAGCTCGCCGAGGCAATGGGGGTCGCAGGCTGCCGTATCGAAACGCGGGAAGAGTTCGCGGAGGTGCTGCCGCAGGTTCTCCGTGCCAAGGGGGCGCGCCTCATCGACGTCATCGTGCCCGAGGAGGCAGATGTCGTGCCGATGGTGCCGGGCGGCAAGCGGCTCGATCAAATGGTGCTCGGAGGGAGATAAATGGATAAGTATTTGCTTGCCGTGCTTGTCGACAACAAGCCAGGTGTCCTCACGCATATTGCAGGACTCATCAGCCGCCGCGCGTTCAATATCGAGAGTATCTCCGCCGGCTATACGGAGGAGGCGGATGTCACGCGCATCAACATCGTCGTTTCGGTCGCCTCGGAGAACGAACTGCGGCAGGTGGTCACGCAGCTCTCGAAGCTGATCGACGTGGTGAAGATCGTCAACCTCACGCAGTTTGAGTCCATCACGCGGGAACTCGTGCTCATCAAGGTACACGCGACGAAGGAGAACCGCGCTGAGATCATCGACGTGGTGAACATCTTCCGCGCGCGCATCGTAGATGTCGGCGTGGAGAATGTCGTCATCGAGCTGACGGGGGATGCGAAGAAGATTGACGCGCTCTCGGAGCTGCTCTCGGACTACGGCATCATCGAGATTGCGCGAACGGGTGCGATCGCACTCTCGCGCGGGCCAATGCCGGTCAAAAAGATGTAGGGTCACAGAGGTAAAGAGAGGTAAAGGAGAGTTTGCCATGAATCTTAGGAAATGGGGGCTTCTGCTTGTTCCGGCTGCCTGTCTTGGACTTACAGGCTGCGGACTGACGGGTGCGAGTTCGGATCGCGTCGTCTATGCAAACTACGACGATGCGGATGGTTTCTGTGCACAGATCAAAGATGCATTTGCAAATAAGGCAAAGGCGGACGGCATCGAGGTCGAGTTCCTCGACGCGAAGAACGACGGCAATATGCAGATTGACCAGCTGAATGAAGTCATCAGCAGCGGTGCGGGCGCAATCGTACTGCTCGCTGCGGATGGCTCGAGCATTGTCAAGACCATCGAAAAGGCAAACGATGCGGGCATTCCTGTCATCACGGTAAACCGCAGCGTTGCGGGCGGCAATGTCCTGCGCGCTTACTCCGACGATATGGAGGCAGGGCGTATGCAGGGGGAGTACATGGCAAAAAATCTGCCCCCGAATGCAAAGATCGTCTATCTGCAGGGCGATGGAACGCAGGGCAGTGCGGTCGGCCGCTGGGATGGGTTCAAGGCGGCGTGCCTTGACAAGCGCCCCGATATTCAGCTGCTCTCCTTCGTGGATGCAGGATGGAGCAAGGCAGAGGCACTCAAGACCATGACCCTCTGGATGAGCATGTTTCCTGAGATCAATGGCGTTGTCGCGGGCAATGACGAGATGGCGCTCGGTGCGATTGCAGCGCTGAAGGGGGCGAACCGGCTTGAGGGGTGCCTTGTCTCTGCGGTCGATGCCACTCCTGCGGGTCTCGCAGCAGTCGAGGCGGGAGAGATGGCGCAGACCATCAAGCAGGACGCAAAGGCACAGGGCGAGGGCGCGCTCACGCTCGCAGAGGGCTTCATCAAGGGGAGCCCACCCTCGGGTGATCTCGCGATTCCCTTTACATCCATAACAGCGGATAATATCGCGCAGGCGAAGTGAGGAGGCGCGCACTATGAACATTCCATTCATCTCTGCGGAGGCAATGAAGGACTACGCGGTGCGGACAAAGGTCTTTATCCTCTCGGTCTTCCTTCTGGCGGCATTGCTTATCGTCTCTGCGGTCGGTGTTTATTCGAACTATCAGGCGAAGCAGTCGCTTGACGATATGTATCACCATAATCTCATGTCGACACAGTATCTGAATGATGCAAATACGCGCCTGCGGAAAATCAGCGTCAACGTGCCGTACATCCTACAGGAGAACATCACTGTGGATAACCGCAAGATTCTCGTGGATGATGTGCTCGGCAATCTGAACACTCTCCGTCACGATATGGAGGAATTGAAGAAGATCGACACGAGCGAGCGGGCACAGGTGACGATTGCGGAGCTCGAAAAGAATCTGAGCGTCGCGGCGGACAAGGTCGGAGCGGTCAACAATATGGGGACGACACCCGAGGATCGTGTCGCGATCTTTGACAATCTCGCTTCGCTCACTGTCATCTCAGGCAATATGGCGGTGCTCACGCCCGACAACGTATTCCAGGGGAAGCAGCTCTTTGAGGCGAACAATGTACGCTATGAGCGTACGGTCTATAGCTTTGCCATCATCATCGTCATTGCAGTAGGTTTTGGCATGCTCGTGTCGCGGCGCATTGCAGATAATATCTCCGATCCGCTCGCTGCCTCCATCGGACATCTAAGTGCTGTCGCGTCCGGAGACCTTTCGCGTGAGATTCCGCGCGAACTCTCTGACCGTGCGGATGAAATCGGTACGGTCGTCAAGGCACTTGGAAAGATGCAGGGCTTTATGAAGCAGGTGCACGAGGAGGCGGAGCAGACCGATGCGATGGTTGCCGAGCTTGAGGAGATGCTGCACGGGCTCAACAATGACACGCAGGACATGTCTGCCGTGACCGAGGAGATGTCTGCAGGCATGGAGGAGACGGCGGCGTCCACCTCCAGCGTCCAGCATCTCAGTGAGGGGCTCAGCGAGGGGATCAAGGGCGCGGCGGATGCAGCGCATGCCAGCGAGGCGTATACGCGTGAGGTGGAGCAGCGCGCTGCCGATCTCCAGACGAGCATGGAGCAGTCGCGCCTGAACACACGGCAGATCTACGGCGGCACGAAGGCCTCAGTGGCAGAGGCGATCGAGTCCGCGAAGGTCGTCGAGCAGATCGACCAGCTCACACTCGAGATTTCCGAAATCGCCGAGCAGACGAACCTCCTCGCGTTGAATGCGAGCATCGAGGCGGCGCGTGCAGGCGAGCAGGGACGTGGCTTTGCCGTTGTTGCGGGCGAGGTCGGCAAGCTCGCCGAGCAGTCGCGCGGCACGGCAGAGAAGATCAAGGGGCTCACCGGGCAGGTCACGGGCTCCGTGCAGGCACTCTCGAATGGTACCTACAAGCTGCTTAGCTTCATTGACGAGAATGTTCGCAGCGACTACGACCTCATGGACAAGACGGCTGAGCAGTATAAGGGTGATGCGGAGTATTTCCGCAAGACTGCGGAGGCGACGACCTCGCGCTCGCAGAAGCTGCTCGACTCCGTCAGCGAGATGAACGCGGCGATGGAGGGCATCCGCAACGCGACCCACGAGGGCGCGGAGGGGAATACGCGCATTGCAGAGAAGGTCGTCAGCATGGCGGCGGAGTACGAGAATATCCTTGCCAAGATTCAGAGCTTCAAGGAGGGGACGGCACGACTCAAAAACCTCGTGGCGGAGTTCAAAGAATAAGATTTCACGACAAACAACAAAGAGCTTTTCGCAGCTCTTTGTTGTTTTTTTGACTTTTTTGCAAAAACCTATTGACTTTTTGACTTAAAACCTTTACTATAGACAACGTAAGTTAGCACTCAGTAAATGAGAGTGCTAACACAATGAAAAGATTTGTATGAAACTAGGAGGCAGATACCATGATTAAGCCACTGGGCGAACGTGTTGTCATTGAAGTCGCGGAGAGCGATGTCACAACGGCGAGCGGCATTGTGCTCCCCGACACGGCGAAGGAAAAGCCGCAGAAGGGCAAGGTCGTTGCCGTTGGCACAGGCAAGCTGCTCGATAACGGACAGCGTGCAGAGATGGAGGTCAAGGTCGGCGACGGCGTTGTCTTCTCAAAGTACTCGGGCTCCGAGATCAAGGTGGACGACAAGGATTACCTCATCGTTCGTGAGAGCGATATTCTGGCGATTCTGTAATAGATAAATTTTGGAGGCAGTATAAATGGCAAAGCAGATTCTGTTTGACGAAGAGGCACGCCGCGCACTTGGCCGTGGTGTGGATGCACTTGCAAACGCGGTCAAGGTCACGCTCGGCCCCAAGGGGCGCAACGTCGTGCTCGACAAGAAGTATGGCGCGCCGACGATCACGAATGACGGTGTGACGATTGCACGCGACATCGAGCTCGAGGATCCGTTCGAGAACATGGGCGCACAGCTCGTGAAGGAAGTTGCGACGAAGACGAATGACATCGCGGGCGACGGCACGACGACGGCGACACTCCTCGCACAGGCGATGATTCAGGAAGGCATGCGCAACGTCGTTGCGGGCGCAAACCCGATGATCGTCAAGAAGGGCATCGAGACGGCTGTCAAGACGCTCGTCGAGGAGATCAAGAGCAAGGCGCAGAAGGTTGAGACGAAGGCGAAGATTGCACAGGTTGCGGCAATCTCCTCCGGCGACACCGAGGTCGGCGACCTCATCGCAGAGGCGATGGAGAAGGTTGGCAAGGATGGCGTCATCACAGTCGAGGAGTCCAAGTCCATGGACACGAACCTCTCGGTTGTCGAGGGCATGCAGTTCGACCGCGGATACATCTCCCCGTACATGGTGACGGACACGGAGAAGATGGAAGCCGTCATGGACGATCCGTACGTACTCATCACGGATCGCAAGATTTCGTCCGTTGCGGACATCCTGCCGGTGCTCGAGCAGGTTGTGAAGCAGGGCAAGCAGATCGTCATCATCGCTGAGGATCTCGACGGTGAGGCACTTGCAACGATCGTTGTCAACAAGCTGCGCGGCACGTTCAAGGCACTTGCAGTCAAGGCTCCGGGCTTCGGCGACCGCCGCAAGGCAATGCTCGAGGATATTGCAATCCTCACGGGCGGCACGGTCATCAGCGAGGAGATCGGCCGCAAGCTCGACAGCGTGACGCTCG
>ERZ773087.1939-NODE-1939-length-11756-cov-3.747201_pt1 | contig 11756 bp, 9 predicted proteins | sample MGYA00511375_ERZ773087 | MGnify/ENA primary metagenome ERZ773087 (study PRJEB29015, sample SAMEA2737995) | human oral metagenome | biome: human oral; feature: human-associated habitat; material: dental | place: China | collected 2063 ...
CCTGACCGCGCCGCTTGGCCCGCTCGTAGGTGGGGGTGCGGCGCACCCGGTACACCCCCGCGCTGGTGGAGAACACCAGCTCGACGGCAGTGGGATCCTGCGGCCCGGCCAGGGTGGAGCGGATGCGCTCCCGGGAGGAGTCCGCCGGGTCCGCCACCTCCCCGTACAGGGCGAAGACGATGGCGTCGATAATCGTGGTCTTGCCCGACCCGGTGGGGCCGGTGAGCAGGAACCGGCCCGAGGCGCCCACGGCGTCGAAGTCAATGCGCTCCTTGCCGGCATAGGGGCCGACGCCGGTCATGGTCAGGTGGTGGATCCTCATCTCTCGCTCCGCTGTGCCGCCAGGGCGGACTCGTAGGCCTGACGCAGGACGGCGCGCTCGGCGTCACCGGGCGGGTGGGCCCCGACGTCGTCCAGGAAGTCCTCGGCGTCTCGCCTCATCTGCCTGCGGAGTCCCAGCCTGGCATCTGGCGTGAGCAGGCCAGCGAGCTTGGCCACATCGGCACGGTGTTTACGCAGATCCCTGTCGTTGACGCGTAGGCCCTCATCGTGCCTGCGGTTCAGGTCGATATGCGCGCATCTTGAGCGGAATGATGTGAATGGCATCCAGCATCGTCACGCCTGCCATGGGAATTGAGTTGTCGCGAATGATTCGTAGCACTCATCGTCCAGGATGATGGCCGAGAGGCTCGACACCGTCTCGTCGAAGGGCAGAGGCGCGACCTCGCTCGCCTCGCTCGAGAGCGGGAAGTCCGGGTGCCGTGCGAAGAGCTCAATCTGCGCCGGGTAGCTGGCGATGTTCCGGCTACCCTCCGGCAGCCGGAAGCGGTAGTAGGTGCTCCTCCCGGTCGGGCGAGTCCCGGCCTCGTAGCCGCCCTCGACGACGAATGTCCACAGGGCGCGGGCGAAGCCGGCGTTTGAGCCGTCGGCGACGACGACCACGTCGAGGTCATCGGTGGCCCTGAAGCTCTGCCCCGCCTCGTCGAAGAGGATGCTGCAGGCGCCGCCTCCGATCAGTACGTAATCGTCCGCGTGGGCCGACATGGCCCGCGCGAACCTCTCAACTCCCCTCACGACCGGCATATCCTCTCCCTCAGCTGGTCGACGGCATCCAGGAGCCGGATGTCGTTGGTGCCCCTTTTCGAACACTCGACGTAGAGACTGAGCGCGTCTACGCTCCTCAGGCCGCTCGCGACGACGGAGACATCAGACGGCGCATCTACGGGGTACGCCCACAGCTCGACCTCGAGCGGGCAAGGCTCGTACCAGGGGGCTTCGACCCAGGAGTCCCCCAGGGCGTCGCGAAGCCTCTCCAGGCCGACCTTGTCCATAGCGACGGTCGTCCTCCCATCATCGTGCGCGAGGTCCGAGAAGAACGCGAGGGCGGTTTTTCCCGCGAGCAGTGCGCCGGCATCGCCGAGGGTTGCCACGTCGGGCCGGATGGCCATCCTGACCCTGCGCTCAACCGGGCTGGAGAGGTACCCCTCGAACCCGTCCAGCAGGTCCTCGACCGGATGGCCGGGGTTGCGCAGCACACGGCTCTTCCCCCGGCTCCTCACGAGGCCGGGCGCGATCGCCTGGATCTCGGAGAGGTACTTGCTCACGCTGGGACGGCTCCTTCCGCAGAGCGAGGCGAGCTCCCCAGCCGTGAGCCCGTCCCAGCGCCCGGAGATCAGGTTGAGCACGATGCGCTGTGCCTGCGCGGAGAGCGGGCGCGGCTCGGGCGCATCAAGCCCCGAGGAGACCTTGATGCCCATGAAGGGCAGGTACGCGTCAGCTGCGTCGCGGATGTAGGCGATACCCTCCGACTCGAGCGCCCGCATCATGCCACGGTCCATGCCCTCCCAGCGTATGACCATGGGCCTCGCGCTCACGCGCCCGACGGCATAGGCCAGGTTGCGCACGTCAATGACGGTCGGGGGCTCCTTGGCCACGACCAGGGTGAAGCGGCCCTGCTCGCTTTCCCCGAGCTGGGCGGCGAGCACGTCGAAGAGTTCGAGGTACATTCTCGGCAGCTTTTGGGCAATGGGGTCTTCACTGGTCCTCAGGGGCAGGTTGACCCCGTCTATCGGCGCATTTAACGTCACGATACATCACCCCAATCATTTTTATTTCATTTTACTCATAAATCGAAATGAAAGTAAAGAGTGATTTGACAGTCAGGTAACCCAAAGCTCGGGATAGTCCTTGGGGCTTGGCAAGTCTGCGCTGGGGCAGGGACGCCCCTCAGAAGCAGCTCGGCGAGGCGAGGGGCCGCGCCGCTGCAGCTGCTGTATGCTCATCGAGACCGATGGTCCCAGGAGCGCCTCTCGCCTCGACGGCATGCGTGTGCGCTCACGATGGGGGCGAGGACCTCGCGTGGGGTCGCGCATCCCGCAGGGACGTCAACGCCGCCTGGATAGGCGGAACATGGCCCTGCCTTCTCGCGATGGCCACAGGGGCATCCGTTGCATTTCCCGTGATCAACCCTGGACGGAGAAGGCCTGGCAGGGGACAAGAGAGAGGATCAACTCGGCGACATGCCACGAGACGACACCGCTGATGCCGTGAGCGGGGAATCATGCGTCGATCTTGCGCAAGACACTCACCTCTCGGCAGCTTTGATGCGATTGCCTGCGTATTGCGTAACGTAGGGTCTCGAGACGATCGGTGTGTAAATGCGAGGCCGGCCGGCTCAGTTTGCTGCCTCGAGAGTCCCTACTCCGTCCCCATGAGGCGTAGGGCGTCCTGAGAGAACGTATCTCCCTGGCTGGCGGCAAGCTCATAAAAATAGCGGGCCTTAAGGGTATTTTGCTCAACGCTGTGGCCAAACTCGTACTTGATGCCAAGCTCTCGCAGCTTCTCAACGCTGCCCCGCAGTTTGCGCTTCGCCCAAGCATAGCCTTGGTCGGCAGCTCTCCGGTACCAGCGGTAGGCCTCGGCATCGCTCTTCTCCACCCGAGGCCCTCCTCGTGCATGAAGCCGAGCCAGCTCTGCGCCCAAGTGTTGCCCTGATCGGCCGCTATCCGAAACAGACGGCGTGCCTCGTCGTAGTCTTCCCACTCATACGCGCGACTTCCCTCTCGGGCACTGTCCATGACCTCGTCAGCATTCGCATCCATGGTAGTCCTTCCCACTTGTACCTAAGCCAAAAGTTTGCGCTACGCACTCCATTGTATATCAATGCGGTAAGGTCTCTGCCTCGACGCTAAGGCCATTGTCAGGATCGAGCGTTCCGATCGGGTCATCCTGCGTGTCGTGTATGCCATGGATCGATGGGCGCTCGCATGGGTGTGGGTGTCCTTGGGATCTCTGCAGCCAGTCGGGTGGCGAGGTCCTTGCCGCCGCATGGCCGCCCATAGATTGCCCGACTCAATGCACGCAGAGAATGGTTGCCAGACTGATAGCAATGTCAACAAAAGCGGACCATATCGGATGACGTTGACTCTATCGGACGGACGACCTAAGATAGGAAGGCTATGGGCGGGCCTTCGGTCATGAAAGATAGTCCCGTGAGGATTGGCTCGGCATCCTACCGTCCAAGCTGAGCTGTACCAGCGTTTGTTTTGCTGCCAACGAAGGAGGATGAAGTGTCTGCTAATCCCGGCGCTAGGGGTAATGGCCTTATCAGCGTGACATACATGCCGCACCTCAGCTATGTCAGGCGCAACAAGACCGTCTCCGCCTTTGGTGGCGAGCACCAGCTTGTGGAGGCCGTGCAAAAGTCCAGTGAACCTCCGCAGATCGGAGCGCCCCTTGTCGGGAAGCGTCTCTACCTCGTTCCGATCGACTCCCTGTTTCGCATCCCGTATGTTCCCCCAGAGGAGCACGTGACGTCCGGGTCTCAGGAGCAGCATGAGAGCCGAGAGCAACAAGAACAACGCGAGCTCGAGCGGAAGGAGCGACGCAAGGTACTGCAACACTGGAACAGCATCATCATAGATAGCGAAGAGCGCGCCCCCAAAGGTCATCCAGCATGGTGGGAGCGTGGTGTGCCGGAGCATCCGATGCAATCCTACTCTGCCTGGCCTGTCGATGTGGCGATGACACACGATAAGGAGCAGGGCTTTCTTGTCTTTCCCCTTGAGCCTGACGCCGAGCGATTCCGTCCGCTCTCGGAACTGATGGCAAATCCTGATGATGACCAGACGCTCCATAAGCTTGGAAGGGAGGCCGCCGATCAGCGCGACTCCCGCATCGCGTTGGTGCGATCGTTGGTGAAGGCCTGGGGGCAGCTTCGCGCCTGTGGCTATGGCTACGGCTGCTATGACAGCTCGAACATCTTCTATGACCCAAAGACGAACGAGGTGAGGCTCGGCTTCAGCATGGCGACGCTCTACCTACCAGACGGGCAAGATGAGCCTGCGTCGCAGATTATCCTGGGCAAGGATGCGAAGGCGGGCCACATGCTCGACTACATCGAGCCTTCCTCCAGAGGGTTGATCAAGGAGGCAATCGACCAGGGCAGGCAGCCTTGTGCGGTTCTTTCCCAGGCAGATGACTTCGCCATGTGGGCCATGGCATTTCGCCTGATGGTGGGCAGGCCACCCTTCCATGGGCAGAGCGTCCCATCTGAGCCGAGAGTGAGCGGTGAGGATCAGGGCAAGAACATCGATCAGTCCCAGAAGGATGCGCTTCCCGTCGTTAGTTCACCCGATGGCTCGGTCCGGTCGGGTGGAGACGACGATCTCTCGAGCGAGAAGGTGTTCAGGGAGAACTGGAAAGCAGTGCCCAAAGACATGCATGATGAGATGAGGAACCTCTTTGGCAGCGGTGACTTGCTTATCGGGGCAGATGATGGGCCCGGCTCCTCCGCCGAGGCAGCGCATTCTCCTGAGGGCGCAGGTTCGCCTGACGGCGGCAGCTCGCCTTCCGGTGTGAACGGTGGATCCGGGGATCTCTCGAAGGAGCGGTCTTTGCCTGAGGGTGCGGACATCTCTGCCAATGTGTCATCTAGTGACAAGGAGGGGTGACGCGACCTGTTGCGCTCGTGCACGTGAGTAGTCGCCCGAGCGCGATGAGCGCCTGTGCAGAGACAGCTGCACCCAAATCCTCATCGGTCCTACTGATACGCTTGGCTCCATGGGGTGTGAGGGTGAGTTTTCTAGCGGTCTGTAGGCGCGAATTACATGCCGGGCAAGACTAGAAACGCTTGGGTCTGTGGAGTTTATTAATATGAACTTCTAGCGGGACAATCGGCCCCAGATAAAACACGGGGTGATGAGATGACAGGCAGCTTGATTAATCTCTGGATACTCGCAAAATTGTACCAGCCCAAGAAGGCGGTATGGGACCTCACCAATGAAGGTGGGGTAGGCCCTATGCTCAATAGTGGGTAAAGCTGGGCAATGGAAAAATCAAGAGGAGAAACCGGTACGACACTAAGGACTGGTTACCATTAGACCTGTTTGGGCAGAATCGCATGATGCAATAATTAATTTTTTTGTTTATATTGGCACTGGTAGCAGGAGGTTAGATAGATGGGTGGGCGCGCCCCGAAGAAAAAAGAGTCTGACCATTATGGGGGAAAGCCCGTGTCGGGTGTTGCTATGAAAGAGCAAAAGCCGGGTGATGGCGTAAACGACAATGACAACGGGGACGCGAAGTCTGGCCTACCTGGTAAGTCGAGGTCTCAGAAAAAGAACGTAGGTCTTTCCTCTGTCTCGGATGGTGCGAAGAACTCACCGGATCATGAGGGTGAGGCGCAGAGTGGTGGAGAGAAGGGGAGTAGCGATGCTTCCGCCGGTTCGACGCACATGTCTAAGAACCAGGAGTTGGGTTTCTCTGGGGAGGATAGGGGCAACCCGGAAGGTAGTCCCGGTGAGGACGAGGAACAGAGACCTTCGAAAGTTAAGGGGAACGAGAAGCCTGGCCTGACCAATGATGGTGAGGCCGGAGAAGGGCCAGACGCCATCGAGTCGACCGTCGAGGACGGGCAGGAGGGCACCGCGCCTTCTGATAAGGATAAGGCCACTGGTCTTGTCCAAAAGGGTCGTGACGGGCAGGGCAGCACCGAGATCAAAGAGAAGGCGCCGGGTCTCTCTCGTGACCTATGGAAGCGTCTGTTTGATGTGATCCTAAGTCCGCTTAGGTTGATCGCTCACTCTTTCAGGGGCCTCCTATCCCTTGGCGCAGATAAACAGCTAAGGGAGTTCGAGGAGCTTGCGGAGGAGGTCAATGCCCTCGCGGAGCGCTTCGAAGCTATGTCGGATGAGGAGCTACACGGCATGACCTCGTACTTCAGGGAGCGCTATAAGAGTGGCGAGACTCTCGACGAGCTGCTTCCCGAGGCCTTCGCCGCCGTGAGGGAGGCCTCGGGCAGGGCGTTGGGGATGCGTCACTTCGACGAGCAGATCATGGGCGGCATCACCCTGCACAGGGGCATGATCGCCGAGATGAAGACCGGCGAGGGCAAGACGCTCGTTGCCCCGCTTGCGGCGTATCTCAATGCCATCCCGGCTGGGGGAGTCCATGTCGTTACCGTGAATGATTACCTTGCCAGACGCGACAGCGAGTGGATGGGTGGGATCTACGAGCGTTTGGGCATGAGCGTGGGCTGCCTGCAGAACGGCATGAGGCTCGACCTCAAGAAACCGGCCTATGCTGCTGATATCACCTACGGTACCAACAGCGAGTTCGGCTTCGACTACCTGCGTGACAATATGGTTACGCAGGCAGGCCAGCGCGTACAGCGTGGTCACGCCTTCGCGATCGTGGACGAGGTGGATTCCATCCTCATCGACGAGGCGAGGACGCCGCTCATCATCTCAGGTGCCGGTACGAAGTCTGCGAGCACATACAAGGACTTCGCGCGGGCGGTTCGCGGTCTCGCCCCTGACGTTGACTTCGAGATGGACGAAGCCAAGCATACCATCGCGGCAACCGAGGAGGGCCTGCGCAAGATAGAGCGGAGGTTGGATATCGGCGATCTGTACTCGGATCCCTCCGGTCAGCTGGTCAACCACCTCCAGCAGGCGCTCAGGGCCCAGTACCTGTTTCACCGTGACCAGCAATACATGGTCGTGGGCGGCGAGGTCAAGATAGTCGACGAGTTCACGGGTCGTGCCATGGAGGGGAGGCGCTACAGCGAGGGACTGCACCAGGCCATCGAGGCCAAGGAGGGCGTGTTCGTGAAGGAAGAGAACCAGACCCTTGCCACCATCACGCTGCAGAACTATTTCCGCCTCTATGACAAGCTCTCGGGCATGACGGGCACGGCCGTGACGGAGGACAGCGAGTTCAGGGAGATCTACAAACTGTCCGTGCAGGCGATCCCGACCCACGAGCCCATGATCCGGAAGGACAACCCCGACCTCGTCTACCAGGGCGTGGACGCGAAGTTCGCCGCCGTCGCCGACGACATCGCCGAGCGCCACCGGCGGGGCCAGCCGGTGCTTGTGGGCACCGTCTCGATCGAGAGCTCCGAGCGGCTCTCGCGCATCCTTGATAAACGCGGTATCAGTAAGAGCGATGAGAGTGGTAAGAGTGGGCACGAGGTCCTGAACGCCAAGCACCACGAGCGCGAGGCCCAGATCGTGGCGCAGGCCGGCCGCGAGGGTGCCGTCACGATAGCGACAAACATGGCCGGTCGCGGCACGGACATCATCCTCGGCGGCAACCCCGACGAGCTCGCGCGCGACATGCTGCGTGAGAAGAAGGGCTACTTTCGTCCCGCCAAGGAGGGGGAGGAGCCCAGAGAGCCAAGCGAGGCGGAATGGGGGGAGGCCCTCGGGGAGGCTAGGAAGGTCTGCGAGGCCGAGAGGGAGCGCGTCCTCAAGGCCGGCGGCCTCTGCGTGATCGGCACCGAGCGCCACGAGAGCCGCCGCATCGACAACCAGCTGCGCGGACGTTCCGGCCGCCAGGGTGACCCGGGCGAGACCCAGTTCTACCTCTCGCTCGAGGACGACCTCATGCGCCTCTTCGGCGGCGATCGCATGGACAGAATTGCCGCCATGATGGCACGCTACGACATGCCTGCGGATGTACCCATCCAGTCCAAGCTGGTCAGCAGAGCCATCGAGAGTGCCCAGCGTAAGGTCGAGGAGATAAATTTCGCCATGCGCAAGCAGGTGCTCGACTACGACGACGTGATGAACGAGCAGCGCCGGGTCATCTACGAGGAGCGCGACAAGATCCTGGACGGCAAGGACCTCTTGGGCCACATCAATGATGTGACCTACGATACCGTGCGGCGCAAGGTGGAGGAGCTCTGTCCCGAGGGACAGGACCCCGAGGACTGGGACCTCGTGAGCCTGCGTAGGTGGGTTGAGGGGCTCACCGGTCGCAAGGACATGCCCGAGTTCGGGAGTGACCTGGATCGTGCTGGTGAGGAACAAGATCGTGACGAGGGTATTTCCTCAGAAGTGATGGATGCTCGGGAGGGCCGGGAGTCGAGTCTCTCTGAAGAGCGTGGGGATGGTTCAGACGATGGTCCTGCAGCTTCCATATCCGACCCTGATGAGGATGCAGGGTCGCAACCCACGGGAACCGGAAAGGGTGATGAGAAGTCCGATTCTTCCGGTGACACGGAGACTCATGGCAAGGATGGCGAGGAGGAGTCAGATGGGTCGGAGCCAGCCAATGTGGCTTCAGGCGAAGGTGATCGATCCGCCCAGGACGGCAAAAAGCCGCTTAGCGTTTCGCCCAAGGCAGGGGATGAGGATGAGGCACATAGTTCCTCCAAAGATCAGGACGAGCCAGGTGACAAGGATGATGAGGTTTCCGTCAACGATAAATCCTCAATCGCGTCAAAGGATAGCGCGAAGACTATAGGCACGACAAACGAGGACGGTGGGGTATCCTCTAGTCAATCTGTAAGAGCAGTTCCTAGCGACGATGAGGGTCGCGATCTGTTCGATATCGACGACCTTGATCAGATTGATGTCATCGATCACGTGGATCGCTTCGTCAGCGGCTGCTATTCGGAGAAGTCCGACCAGCTCCCCGACGGCGTGATGCAGGCCCTCTCAGCTCAGGTCATGCTGCGCGTCATCGACACGCGGTGGATGTCCTACCTGCAGGAGATGGACTACCTCAGGGCTGGTATCGGGCTTAGGGGCTTTGGCCAGCGTGATCCCCTTGTCGAGTACAAGGCTGAGGCCTATGCCGCCTTTACTGAGCTCGTCAACACCATGTACGAGGACTTTCTGCGCACCATTCTGAGGATAGAGCTGGCTCCTGTCATGCAAGCCCGAGCGCTCGAGTCCGAGGGTGATGACGCCCTGCGTGGGGCGAAGTACTCCGGTCCCGCCGAGGTCGACGGCGACCAGGGGAGCGGCAGGATGTCTGCCCGCCTCGCCCCAAAGGGGGCAGGTACCGCGCAAGCGCAGACTACGGCCCCCGTTCCAAGCGCCCCAAGTAAGCCCACCACCTACCGCAAGGCCGATAGCTCCGACCCCTACGCGAACGTCGGGCGCAACGACCCCTGTCCCTGCGGCAGCGGCAAGAAGTTCAAGAACTGCCACGGCAAAAATCGTGGCGGTGGGGCGCGATAGATGGCGGAGATCACGCAGGCGGGCATAGACGCCCTCAAGGAGCAGCTCGATGAGGTGGAGGGCTATCTGCGCCTCGACGAGCAGCGCCAAGTTGTCGCGCAGCTCGAGGCCACAAGTACTGCGCCCGGCTTTTGGGATGACGCGGAGGCGGCGAGCGGGGTCATGGCCGAGTTGACCCAGGCCAAGGACGAGGTCAGCCGGGTTGACGCCGCGCGACAGAGGATCGGCGACATCCAGGCGGCGTTTGACCTTGGCCAGGAGACGGGCGAGGAGGAGCTGCTCGACGAGGCGGATGGGCTTGCCGCCGCGCTTGGGCGGGAGCTCTCTGAGCTCGAGCTGGCGAGCTGGTTTTCCGATGAGCTCGACCACGGTGACGCCATCGTCACGATCACGCCCGGCCAAGGGGGCCTTGAGGCGCAGGATTGGTGTGGGATGCTCTTTCACATGTACCTCGCCTACTGTGAGCGGCGCGGCTGGAAGGTCACGGTCAACGACGCTCCGGTGGCCGAGGCCATCGGCATTGACCGCGCAACCTTCACGGTTTCGGGCAAAAACGCCTACGGGATGCTCAGGGGTGAGCAAGGGGTGCACCGGCTCGTGCGCATCTCTCCCACGGACGCAAAGAAGCGGCGCCAGACCACCTTCGCGGGCGTGGAGGTACTGCCGGTCTTACCCGAAGACGTCAAGGTGGACATAGACCCAGGCGACCTGCGCATAGACGTCTACCATGCCTCAGGCCACGGTGGTCAGGGCGTCAACACCACCGATTCCGCCGTCCGCATCACGCACCTTCCCACAAACACTGTTGTCACCTGCCAAAACGAGCGCAGCCAGCTCCAGAACAAGGCGTTTGCCATGAACATCCTGCGCAGTCGCCTCTATGAGCTCGAGCTTGCCAAGCGCGAGGCCGAGCTCGACGAGCTGAGGGGACCCAAGCACGAGATAGGCTTTGGCAACCAGATCAGGAGCTACGTGCTCTATCCCTACCAGCTGGTCAAGGATCTCAGAAGCGGGGTGGAGACCGGCAATGTCGACTCCGTCCTCTCCGACGGCGATCTGGACAAGTTCGTCGTGGGCTACCACCGCTGGTTGGTTGGTGGGGGCGAGCGGTGAGCAAGCTTAAGATCTCGCGCCGCGAGCTCGTCAGGAAGGTTGGGCTCACCCTCATAGGATCCTTCGTCTATGCGCTGGGCATTGACATGTTCGAGATACCCAATGGTCTTGCGGCTGGCGGGCTCACGGGCCTTGCGACCACGATCGCAGCCGCCGCCGCGCGCGTGGGTATCACGCTGCCTGTCGGCGCCCAGACCATTGTGATGAACGCACTCCTTCTTGTCTACATCTACGTCACCTCGCGTGACGTCAAATACATAGCCCAGAGTGTGCTCGGCATCGTGGCCTCGGGCTTCTTCATGGACCTGCTCGCACCGGTGCTGCCGGTGCCCACCCAGGGGCAGCTGCTGATCTCGGCCCTTTGGGGTGGCGTCATAGGGGGCGCCGGTGTCGGCATCGTGTTTCTGAGTGGCGGCAACACGGGAGGCACCGACATCATCTGCCAGCGCATCGCAAGGCGCACGGGCGCCTCGCTCGGCGTGCTTACGATGCTCGTCGATGGCGTGATACTGCTCGCCTCGGTGCCGGTCTTCTCGCTCACCAATGCCCTCTACGCCGGCGTCGCCATGGTCGTATTCGGCTACGTGGTGGACATGGTGCTCGAGGGCCCGCTCAGTGCGCGTATGGCGTACATCATCTCAAACAAGCATGCCGAGATAGCCAGCGAGATACTCTATTCGCTCGATCGCGGCTGTACCGAGCTGCAGGCCCGTGGCGTGTGGAGCGGCAACCAGCGTCCGGTCCTGATGGTCGTGATAGGCCGCAATGAGTCCATGCGCCTCAAGGAGATTGTCGCGGGCATAGATCCCGAGGCCATCGTCATCGTCTCTGAGGTGCACGAGGCTTTTGGCGAGGGTTTTGGCCGCCTGGGCGGCAGATAGGGCCGGCTCGCCTGAGGTGGTCGAGGCACGTCCTAGAGGTACGCCCCAAGACCGGCACGTCCCGGCATCGGCACAATTGCTGTGAGTCAAGGGGTCGCAGGCCACACCAGTCTGCACTGCCACTCGGCCCTGAGCGCGACGCGCGGTACGTTCACCACCGAGTGGCAGTGTGAGACACACCGCGCGGTACGTTTACCGCCGGGTGGCAGTGTGAGACGCAGTGTCACTCGCCACCGAGCGCACCGGACGCACTGCCACTCGGCCCTGATCGTACCGTTTCGGTACGCTC
>ERZ773087.1940-NODE-1940-length-11750-cov-4.526379_pt1 | contig 11750 bp, 10 predicted proteins | sample MGYA00511375_ERZ773087 | MGnify/ENA primary metagenome ERZ773087 (study PRJEB29015, sample SAMEA2737995) | human oral metagenome | biome: human oral; feature: human-associated habitat; material: dental | place: China | collected 2063 ...
AATATTTTCAGGTAATAAAATAAATACGAAAAAAATATCTGTAGATGGACTTGATGTAAAAACTTTTAGAACTTTAGAAAATGATAAAGAAATTGAGACAAATTATTTTGGTGATAAAAATAGTGTGTACTATATTTATGAAAATATAGATAAGATAAAAGAAGCGGATAGAAATTCTTTTAAAATTTTGGATTATTATATTGCAAAAGATAAAAATAATGTTTATTACAAAGGGAAAAAAATGGAAAATGTGGATTCTGAAAGTTTTAAGGAGTTTGGAAGTTTTATAGCAAAAGATAAAAATAGAGTTTTTTATATTGAAGGGAATGAAGACATTAAGGATATTGATGCAGCAAGCTTCGAAATGATGGGAGATACTTATTATTTTAGCGATAAAAAAAATGTTTTTGCCATTAAATATGGTGGCGAATTTCCTGATGGACAAGGTTTTGTAAAATTGAAAAATATTGATAGAAATAGCTTTTCTACTTTGAGCAAGGAAATTGGAAAGGATAACAATGGAGTTTATTATCTTGGAGAAAAAATAGATGGGATTAGTCCAAATAATGTTAGAGTTATTGAAGAACTAGGGCAGGATGACTATATCCTTCAAGGTGGCAATAATTATTATTTGATGTATAAGAGCCAGAAAGATTCAGATGACGAAGAAACTGAAAAAATTGAAACGAAGAAAATAAACGACCTGAATATTGATTTTGATACATTTAAATATTTTGGAATTTTTGATTATTATAAAGATAAAAACAGTTTTTATTACCACTCAGATAACGATTTGAAAAAAATTAAAAGCGGAATTGATGTTAAAAGTGCCGAGAATATGATTAATCTGAATAATATTGTAAAAGATAAGAATAATCTGTATTATTTTTATAATGGAGAAATAAGAAAAATAGATTTAAAAATTGATATAAATAGTTTAGAAGTTCTGAATAATGTTGGCTATTATTATAGTGATTATATAAGAGACAGGAATAATGTATATTTTGTGGATAATGAAAACGGGATAATAAAAATAGTAAAAAATGCTGATAATAATACATTTAAAGTTGTAGAAGAAAATTATGGAATGGATAGTAAAAATGTTTATTATAATGGAAAAAAGCTCGATTTTGTAGGATTAGACGGGCTTAAAATTTTTGATGAAAATTATTTGAAAGATAAGAACGGCGTGTACCAAATTTATGAAACTGATAACAATAAAGTAAAAATAAAACCAATAAAAAATTTGAACATTGATGTGGCAAGTTTTGAGAATATTTTAAAAGAAGCATTTTATAAAGACAAAAATTCGGTTTATTATGTAGATGTTACTGAAGATAAACAGGAATTAAAAAAACTGGAAGGAGCAGATGCTGATACATTTGAGCTGGGAATTTTTTCAAAAGATAAAAATAGCGTGTATATTGATAGACAGAAGTTAAAAGGAGTAAGTCCGAAAGGATTTGAAGTATTGAACAGTGATTTGAATTTTATAAAAGATTATAAAAATGTTTTTTATTTGGATAGAGCAGAGGATGGTATAACTTTCATACCAAGAGTGCAAAATATAGAAGGAGTAGATATTGCAACTTTGGAATTTGCTGGAGGACATTATAGCAACTATTATAAAGACAAGAACAATGTTTATTTTATGGATAACAGAGATGATAAAATAAAATTCAAAAAATTAGCTTATGTAAATCCAAAAACTTTTGAAATGGTGGATGATACTTTTGCGAGAGATGATAAAAACCTTTATATATTTGAATACAAATTGGACGGAATTGATCCAAAGACATTTAAAAAATTAAGTTATAGAATGGTAAAAGATAAAAATGGACTATATTTCTTAGAAGATATTGAAAAAGAAAATGAAAATATAGAAATAAAAGTTCAAAAACTAAATATAAAAGGATTAGATTTAAAAACTTTTGAACATATTGATGACTATTATTATAAAGATAAAAATAATGTTTATTATGATTTGGATAATAACCTTTATACAATAAAAAATGCTGATTTGGCGACATTTAAAGTTTTAAATTCACCTTACAGCAGTTCTATTTATTTTGCAAAGGATAAAAATAATGTTTATTATCAAAATAAAAAAATAAATGGGATTGTCGCTGACGGTTTTGAACAAATACAAAGTAATTTTATAAAAGATAAAAACAGACTTTATAAAATCGACGAAGATGAAGAAAAAAATGAGATAAAATTAATTCCAATCAATGAAAAAGTCAATCTTGAAAATTTTGAAGAAATAGGCGGAAATTATTATAAAGACGATAAAAATCTCTATTATTTTGGAGAAAATGAGTTTAAGAAAATAGAAGGAGCAGATCCAAATTCATTTAAATATGACAACGAAAATTATACTTTTATTGCAAAAGACAAAAACAATGTTTATTTTGAAGGAGAAAAAGTCAAAGGAATAGATGTTAAGAGTGCCGAAGGAATAGACGGATTTTGGATGAAAGATAAAAATAGTGTATTTTATCGAGGGAAGAAATTGGAGAAAATCAGTTCAAATAACTTTAACTATTTTGACGGTGGAATATCGTATGACAAAATTTTGGTTGACAAAAATAGAGCTTACAAATTGCTGGAAAATGAAAATCAAAAAGATAAAATAAAAATAATTCCACTCGACAGTAAAAATATCGATTTAAAAACTCTTGAAAGATTTGATACACCAATAGATGGTTCAAATTATTTCAAAGATAAAAACGGAGTTTATTTCTTGAACGGAGAAAAATTTGTGAAAATAGATGGAGCGGATAGAGATAGTTTTGAAGTAACGATGAGTGGGAAATATGGGAAAGATAAGAATAATGTTTATTTTGAAGGAAAAAGAATGGAAGGGGAGAATCCGATTGAATTTGAGGAGGAAATGTTGGAGAAGGAGTAAGACATATGAAAAAAGTTTGCTAAAAATTTTAATGTTATTGGGTTTAGTAGGAAATTATGCAAAAGATAAGAATGGTGAATATTATCGTGGAGAAAAGATTAGAGAAAATAGATGAATTAAAATAGGGTAAATTTCAAAAAAATGATATAATAAAAACAAGAAGAATTAAAAAGAAAAAAGAATAATATGCGGAGCAAGAAATTTACTATATCTTAAAGAAATAATTGAAAAAAGAAAGGGGTAAATTTAATATGGACATTAAGATTAAAGCAAAACTGCCAATTGGAATATCTGATTTCAAAAAAATTATCAAAAATGACTATTATTATTTTGATAAAACCAATCTAATTGAAAATATTTTAAATGATGGTTCTGAGGTAAAACTGTTTACTCGTCCTAGACGATTTGGAAAAACATTGAATATGTCGATGCTTAAATACTTTTTTGATGTTAAGAATAAAGATGAGAACAGGAGATTGTTTGAAGGGTTGAATATTTCTAAAAGTGAGTATTTTGACATGCAGGGGAATTTTCCTGTGATTTCGGTTTCGTTTAAGAAGTATCAGGAAAAAGATTGGAAAAATGGATTTGATATGATTAAAGATATTATTTCTGGCTTGTATGATGAATTTGAGTTTGTGAAGGAAAAACTTAGTGCAAGAAAAAAGAAAAAGTTTGATTCGATTTTGATGGAAAAAGCTAATCTTGCTAATTGGAAAAATTCATTGGCAGATCTGTCAAATTATTTGTATGATTTTTATGGAAAAAAAGTGATTGTTTTAATAGATGAATATGACCAGCCGATAATAAATTCCTATATTGAGGGATATTACGATGAAACTATTGATTTTTTCAAAAGTCTTTATGGAGCTGTTTTAAAAGATAACGAATATCTTGAAATGGGAGTTATGACTGGAATCTTAAGGGTTGCAAAGGAAAATATTTTTTCTGGATTGAATAATTTAGAAGTTCATACGATTTTAGATGATGAATTTACAGAATATTTTGGGATTATGGAAGATGAAGTGGAGAAAGCGCTTGAAGATTTTGGTTTGGAGTATGAATTGAAGGATGTCCAAAAATGGTATAATGGATATTTATTTGGAAATAGGAAAGTTTATAATCCGTGGTCTATTGTCAACTTTTTAAAAAATGGAAACCTGAAATCTTATTGGGTAAATACAAGTGGAAATGCTCTTATTAAATTATATTTGAAAAAGCTAAGAGACAGTATTTTTGATGATTTCACAAAACTTCTTGATAAAAAAAGTATATTAAAAATCATTAATGATAATATGACTTTTGGTAATTTGGAAGCAAATTTTGAAAAAAATATTTGGAATTTATTTTTTCATAGTGGTTACTTGACTCTGGCAGAAAAATATGATGAAATGAAAAAAATTGTCAATATAAAAATACCCAATAAAGAAATTTTAGAAATGTTTTCGGATATGTTTATTGAAGTATATTTTAAAAATACTGGAATTTTTTTGGATATGACTAATGCGCTTACAAATGGTGATATTTCAAATTTCAAAAAATATCTAAAAGAAATTCTATTGGAAAATGCTGGAATATTTGATGTAAGTGGAACTTACAAAGAACAATTTTATCACGGATTGATGTTAGGATTGATTTTAACTTTGAAAAATGAATACGAAATTACATCGAATAATTTTGCGGGGAAAGGACGATATGATTTACTTTTAAAACCTAAAAATATTTTGGAAGGAAAAGAAGGAATTATTATTGAGTTGAAAATTATTAATGAAGTGAAAAATTTAAATGATAATAAAATTCATGAAAAACTTGAAAAAGAATGTGAAGTTGCATTAAAGCAGATTGATGAGAAAGAATATAGTTCAGTTTTAAAAAATGCTGGAGTTGAGAAACTTTTGAAAATTGGGATTGCGTTTATGGGAAAAGAATTTGAAATAAAGTTTAAAAGAGAATAATAGAAAATAGTTTTTAAGATATGCTTTTAAAGCATAACTGGTTATAAAAAACAAGTATTTGATATAATAGGATAAATATTGTAAAATAAATCATAAGAAAATAAAAAATTTAGATTTTATCTAATTTTGAGAGGTGATTTTTTATGAGAAAAATATTAGTGGCTTATTTTTCAGCGACAGGGACAACAAAAAAAGTTGCAGAAAAATTGGCGAAAGCAACTGGGGGAAATTTGTTTGAGATAAAACCGCAAGTTGAGTATACTTCTGAGGATTTGAATTGGAACGACAAAAAAAGTAGAAGTTCAGTGGAAATGAATGATGAATTTAGCCGTCCAGAAATTGAAAATGTTGTAGAGAATATTGATGATTATGATACTGTGTTTGTTGGATTTCCAGTTTGGTGGTATATTCCACCTCGCATTATTCAGACTTTTATTGAAAAACATAATTTGAGCGGAAAAAAGATAATCACTTTTGCGACATCAGGTGGAAGCGGGATAAAAGGCTCGACAGATTTTTTGAAAAAAAATTATTCGGATTTGAATATTATTGAAGGCAAAAGATTTGATTGGAATGAAAGTTTGGAAAGCATTGGAACTTGGGTAGAAAAAATAAAAAAATTTTAATGAAAAAGAGAAATATTTTTTGATTAAACAGAGGTGAAAAAAATGAGTAAAAAAATTACAGCTGGAAGAGATTTATTAGGTGATATAGCACCAAAATTTGCAGAATTGAATGACGATGTTTTATTTGAGGAAGTTTGGGCAAGAGAGGATAAGTTGTCGGCTAGAGATAGAAGTTTGATTACGGTCACTGGACTTATGGCGAGTGGAATTTTGGATAGTTCTTTGAAATTTCATTTAAAAAGTGCTTTGGAAAATGGGATTACAAGAGAAGAACTGGCAGAGGCTATTACACATTTAGGATTTTATGTGGGATGGCCAAAAGCCTGGGCTGTATTTCGGCTTTTGAAAGAGATCTATTCAGAAGATGGGACGGCTGTTCCTGTAAGCAGCTTGTTTGGCAAAGGCGATTATAACGAGGCTTATGCAAAATATTTTAATGGGAAAACTTATCTAAAAACATTAGTTGAGCCGAATGACACTTCAAAAGTTGGTGTTCACAATGTTGTTTTCGAGCCGGGAGTTATAAATAACTGGCATTCTCATTCAAATGGACAAATATTGTTGGTTACAGATGGGCATGGATGGTATCAAGAAGACGGGAAACAAGCAGTAGAATTACATCCAGGAGATGTTGTGAATATTCCTAAAAATGTTAAGCATTGGCACGGAGCGGCAAAAGACAGTTGGTTTACACATATTGCCTTGTCAGATGGCGGTTCGACTGAATGGTTTGGAATATTGTCAGAAGATGAATATGAAAAGTTGCCAAAAGCAGTGAATGCGAGATAAGTTAGTATAAAAAAATTATAAAATGAATGAGGATTTATGGAATTAAGAATTTTAAAATATTTTTTGATGGTTGCAAAAGAGGAAAATATAACAAAAGCGGCAAAATCACTTTATATCACGCAACCGACATTATCACGACAATTGGCACAGCTTGAGGAAGAGCTGGGAGTTAAACTTTTTACGAGAAGCAATCATAAAATTTTATTGACTGAAGATGGGAAGTTTTTGCAGCGAAGGGCGAGGGAAATACTTTATTTAACGGAAAAAACGAAAAAAGAGCTGTCTTATGACAATGAAATTATTGCTGGAGAAATATCTATTGGATGTGGCGAATTTTTGGGAATGAATGAACTTTCAAAATTACTCTCAGAATTTCAGGAAAAGTATCCAAATGTTAAATTTGACATTTATAGTGGGACAGCCGAAGATATTATTTATAGAATTGAACACGGTTTTTTAGATATGGGACTTGTGTTTGACTATATAAATAAGGAAAAGTATAAATTTATAAGATTGAAACAGATTGAAGAATGGGGACTTTTGGTTAGAAAAGACCATAAATTGGCTTCAAATAAATTTATTTATCCAGAAGAAATAAAAAAAGAATCGGTAATTATTTCTAAAAATAAATTAATTCAAAACGAATTTACAAATTGGATGGGAATTCCTATGGAGAAATTAAATGTTGGTGCTACTTTCACACTGGTTTATAATGCTGCGATGATGGTGAAAAATGGAATGGGAATGGCAGTTTGCTTAAAATTAGAGAATAATTTTGAAGATTTGAAATTTATTCCATTTTATAAAGCAGCAATTTCTAAGACAATTTTGGCTTGGAAGCCGTGTTTGAAATATTCGGTGGCGACGGGAAAATTTATTAAATTTATTGAGGAGAAAAGAAATGCTACTAATTTTTAATATTTTTGAACTTGGTATCAAAGAAGGCGAAAAAAATGCATATGTGGCAGTTGGTAAAAATAATATTACAAAGTCAGTTTTAAATGATGAAGGTACACTTGGGATGTATTTGGTTCAGGAAAAAGGAAAGCCAGATAAATGGTACTTTTTTGAAATTTATGAAAATGAAAAAGCGTATCAAAAACATAGGAAAACAGCTCATTTTAAAAAATATATTGAGCAAACGGAAAATATAATTGAAAATAAAGAATTTATAAATATTGAAGGTGTAAAATTATTAAATAAGGGTAATTTAAATTATGTGAAATAAAAAATATTAAATTTTGAACTTTGGAAAAATATATGAAAAATGGAGATGATTTTAAATGAAAAAAATAAAAATACAAGAAATAGAAATACCTAAAGTAGCATTAGGAACTTGGTCTTGGGGATTTGGAGGAATCGCTGGAGGAGATTCGATTTTTGGAAATAAATTAGGAAAAGATGAATTGAAACCTGTTTTTGATAGAGCAATGGATTTGGGACTAAAATTGTGGGATACTGCAACTGTTTATGCGAGTGGTCAATCTGAAACTATTTTGGGAGAATTTGTAAAAGATAGAAGTGATGCGATAATTTCTACAAAATTTACACCTGAACTTGCTGAAGGAAGAGGAGATAATGCGATTTTTGAATTTCTTGATGAAAGTTTAGAAAGATTGAATAAGAAAGTCATTGATATTTATTGGATACATAATACAAAAGATATGGAGGAGTGGGCACCTAAATTGGTTGATGTGCTAAAATCAGGAAAAGTGAAAAAAGTAGGAGTTTCTAATCACAATTTAGAACAAATAAAATATGTGAATAATCTTTTAAAAGAAGCTGGATTTCAGTTGCATGCTATTCAAAATCATTTCAGCTTACTTTACAGAACAATTGAAACGACTGGAATTTTAGATTATTGCAAGGAAAACAATATTGCAGTATTTTCGTATATGGTACTGGAACAAGGTGCTTTATCTGGAAAATATATAAAAGAAAATCCATTGCCAGCTGGAACAAGAAAGGGTGAAGCATTTCCGCCTGAAACTTTGGAAAAATTGGAGCCGTTATTTTATGAAATGAAAATTTTAGGTGGAAAATATTTGGCAACAATTCCTGAAATTGCGACTGCTTGGGCGATTGCAAAAGGAACAATTCCAATAATTGGAGTTACAAAACCTAATCAAGTTGATGATGCCAAAAGAGCTGCAAGTGTTGAATTAAGTGATGAAGATGTTGAGCTTATGGATAGAGTAGCTATTGGAACTGGTGTTACTGTGAAAGGCGAATGGGAAAGTTCGATGTAATTTTAATTTAAAATGAAATTTAAAAAAATTCAGATTTTAAATAAATTTTAGTAGATGTGAAATAAAACTTTTTAATAAAGTTAGTAAAGCTAGTAAGTAATAATTGAAGTTGTAAAATTATTAAATAAAGGTAATTAAATTATAAAATAAAAGTATTAATTTAAACTTTGGAAGAAATAATAAAAAATATGAGAGTGTGTGTAAATTTTTTTATGTAAAAATCTATATATTACTAAAGTATATATTTACACGAAATTATAGACACTCTCATTTAATCTGATAATCAACTTTTTTATTTTTTATAGATTTAATTCAAAATCGAACTATAAAATTATAATTCTTTTATTAAATTTTTCAAATATTCTTTTACTCTATCCTTTAATTCTTCATGTCTAAGTCCAAATTCGACATTTGCAACAAACATTCCAAATTTATCTCCAGTATCATATCTTAACCCGTCAAAATTATAGGCATATAATTTTTCACCATTGTTTTTCATTGCTAAAATTGCATCTGTCAGTTGTATTTCTCCCCCTTTTCCAGGTTTTGTATTTTTTAAATACGAAAAAATTTCAGGCTCTAATACGTAACGTCCCAATGCAGCAAGATTACTCGGAGCTTCATTAACTAATGGCTTCTCAACAAAATCCTCTACAATAACTGTCTTTTCATCAAATTGCTTCAATGGTTTTATTATTCCATATTTTGAGACATTTTTGTGAGGAACTTCCTGAACTCCTAAAATTGTTCCTCCTTGCAGTTCATTATATTTTTCTATAAGCTGTTGTGTTACAGGAAACTGCCCCTTCCCTCTATCTGTGTAAATAATGTCATCTCCTAAGAGCACAACAAATGGCTCATCTCCCACAAAAGATTCTGCGCAGCTTATTGCATGTCCTAATCCCAATGGCTTTTTCTGACGCACATAATAAATATTTGACATCTCAGAAATATGATTTATCACTTTTAAAAGATCTTTTTTCCCATTTTCTTCCAAAGTTCTTTCAAGTTCATATGAATAATCAAAATGATTTTCAATTGATCCCTTATTTCTTCCAGTAATAATTAGAATTTCTTCAATTCCAGCCTCCAAAAGTTCCTCCACAAGATACTGTAATGCTGGTTTATCGACAATTACAAGCATTTCCTTAGGCTGTGCTTTTGTCGCAGGCAAAACTCTTGTTCCAAGTCCTGCTGCTGGTATAACGGCTTTTCTTATTTTTTTTATGCTCATAATTTACCTCCTGTTTTATTCATATATCAAATTTTAAAGCTATCTTAAAATTTAAAAACTAAAATATATGTCCTTCATCCGAATAACTAACTTTTATTGCTAACGGTTCAAACAATTTTAATTTTTCAAAATATTCTTTTGCCCTTGAATTAGCTATCATATGGTATTCCTTCGTCTTTAAATCATACTCATACTTTCCAATTATAATAATACTTTTTTCATCTGGAAACTGTACATAGAACCGTACAATTTCTTTATCCGGTAACGGATTTTTCCCTAAATTTTTAGTATCAATTTTTGTAAAAAAGTTTTTATACTCATCAAATTTTTTATAAAATTCTTTTTTAAACTCATCATTTGTAGTTGTTGGAGTAGCCTTTATAGTAATTCCTATATTAGCATTATAATTCTCATCTTCAATTGTATAATAAGCCATTTTAACATTGTCGCTATCACAAAAAATATCATTCGATCTTTTTTCAGTTTGAATTTTTTTTATAACTCTATCCAAAAAGATATCAGGATTATTTGCAAAATTACAAGTATTACTAAATCCTTGTATTCCCGCCAAGAATAAAAGTGATGATATTATTTTCTTCATTTTATCTACATCCCTTCAAAAATATAATTTTAATATGTTTAATTATACCATAATTTTTTTAATTAATGAAATGTTTTTATAACATTATTTTTTCTAACTTTAAAAAGTCATAAAATAAAAAAGTTGCAATTTTTAAAAAAATACACTATAATTAACGATATATATTTGAAAGGAGATTATATTTATGTTTAAAGAATTTAAAGAATTTATATCAAGAGGAAATGTAATGGATCTTGCAGTTGGAGTTATAATTGGAGCTGCTTTTGGAAAAATAGTAACTTCATTAGTTGATGACATAATTATGCCTATTATTGGAATAATTTTAGGGAAAATTGATTTTTCAAATTTAAAATTAGTTATTACGCCTGCTAACGGGTCTACTCCAGAAGCTGCAGTAAAATATGGATTATTTATTCAAAATGTAGTTAATTTCTTTATTATGGCTTTTGTTATCTTTCTTATGGTAAAATTTGTAAATAAATTAAGAAAACCTGCTACAACTGAAAAACTAGCTGAACCTGAACCAACAAAAGAAGAAGTATTATTAACTGAAATCAGGGATATTTTAAAAAATAAATAATAAAAATTATAATTTATGAACGGAATAGAAAAAATTATTCCGTTTAATCTTTTTTTGAATTTAATATTAAAATTATTTAAAAATTTAAATTAAAATATTATGGAGGTTATTATGGATTTTGAAAATAATAAAAATGAACAACATCATTCAAATCATAATATAAAAGAGTTAGACAGAATAAGAAATGAAGTAACAAATAATTCCAGCAATTCAAATTTTAATGAAAATATAAATGGCTCGATTACCTTAACTCTAGATGATCTAACTGTAAAAAATATGAGATTTATGGCAACAGTAATAAAAATTTTATCAGTTTTAGGAGTTATTGTAGGAGCTTTCCAAATATTAATACTATTTCTTGGAATTTTTACTATTATAATTTCAATCAAATTTTTTAAATCAGCAAATGCTTTGGAAGATACACTTATTATGAAGGATGGAGAACAATTAAAAACGTACTTCAATGAACAGTCTAAAGCCTTAAAATTATATATTATCTTTATAATAGTTGGTATTATTATTGGTATTCTTTTTTATGGATTTCTTATGGTATGTGTAATAGCTGCTTTAGCCAATGATACAATCTTATAAACAGTTTTATTTAAAATGAGAGTATTAAAATTTTATGTAAATATATATAATTTAATAAATATGAATTTCAAACTATAATTACACAAAAAATTTATACTCTCAATTGTTATTTTTAAATTTTAATTTTAAAATTTATCGAAAAATTAAACACTGGATATTACAACTGTTTTTATCTTCTTAATCTCATCATAACTTGGATCAATTACAACTCCCC
>ERZ773087.1941-NODE-1941-length-11746-cov-6.483705_pt1 | contig 11746 bp, 13 predicted proteins | sample MGYA00511375_ERZ773087 | MGnify/ENA primary metagenome ERZ773087 (study PRJEB29015, sample SAMEA2737995) | human oral metagenome | biome: human oral; feature: human-associated habitat; material: dental | place: China | collected 2063 ...
GCTGCCGTCGCATCATCCATTTGAATGGCACCGCCAATAATACTATAGATGAAAGTTGCCACTACAGAGGGTTTTGCCTTAAGCATCTCTTCGTGCATGATAGCTACCTGATCTTCAGACATGTTCTCAAGCATAGGGCCTAACTTCTCAGTAGCTAAAGCCATTACTTGTTCATAGTAATCAGGAGCAATAACAGTGGTATAGAGAACATTGTAGATACCAAGTAGTACCCCTGCAATAACTCCTACAACAGCTCCTACTTTTAGACCATCAACTACAGAGAGTTCGTCGTTGTTAGAGGCTTTGTATTGGCCTACTGCCACAAAGATAAAATAGGCATAAATAGCTACACTGACCAGCCATAAGAGGATACTCAAGCCTGTATTGCTTGTATAGAGAATCCCTGTGGCATACTTGATAAGCTCAAAGGCGATTAAGGCAGCACCTAAGAAAAGCCCATTTTTGATAACGATGTTTTTGAATGCTGTATCCATAAATTATAAATTTTACAGCACAAATATACGAATTATTTTTGAATACCAAATAATGTCATGAATAAAGTTTGATAATTAATACTAATTAACTCAAGTTTCGTAAGTCCTATAACCTAAATAGTTACTTAGCTTGCGAAACTTGAGTGATTAACCATTAATCATTAATCATTGATTCCAGTCTATTTTTCTAGAGGCATACATCACCACTGCCAAGATAGCAAAAAGCCCTAAACTACCTACCAATAAGGCATAGTTTTCCAGCTGGATAATCACATAGATAAATCCGTACAAGGCGGCTAAAGAAATACCAATGAAGGCTGGGAACCTCTTATTCTTGAGAATTGCTACCGAATATAGAGAGATAAGCCCAATGGTCATCACCGAAGAGATGAGGTACGCCAAGGCGAAACTACTATGTTCGGTAAAGGAAATGAGCAAGGTATAGAAAAGCACTAAGGCTAAGCCTATCATGGCATATTGGAAAATATGAATCTTTATCTTACTGATACTCTGCAATAAGAAGAAGATAAGGAAGGTCAGCCCTATGACTAAAAAGCCATATTTGGCAGCTCGTTCGTTCTGCTGGTACTCATCAACAGGGATTACAAAACTTACCTGATAAGCATATTCGCTGATTTGGGGTAGCTCTCCGAAAGCCTGCTGAGAGAAGGGACGGTTCAGATACAGTACACGCCAAGAAGCACTAAAGCCTTGGGAGGTGATCTGCTTCTCATAGGGAAGGAAGTTCCCTACAAAACTCGGATTCTGCCAATTGGACGAGATAGTTCCTTCGGTAGTCTTGCCTATAGGGGCAATAGCGATGTGCTTACTACCATCATAGGTGATAGAAAGTGAGAAATCTAATGGTTTGTCTAACTCTCCCATAGAAATAAAGGCGGTCTGTAAGGAGGAGATACGACTACTTTGGCCTTCGTAATACTCATTATCATCTCCTCGGTAGGACATGGAGTTTCTCCAAAGGTAGTGTTCAGGGTTCTCTTGGTCATAGATAGGCTCAAAGGGATAAGGCTTTCCCGCCAAGGTGATCGTTACGATGTTCTTGATACTGCTTAGGTTAGTTGTGCGAATAAGAATAGTGGCTTTGTCCCACTCTATGTCCTCCTGAGCGATTCCTTTGGAGGAAAAGTCAGGGGTTACATAGCGACCAGTAAAGTCCATAGTAGCATTGAAAACGGAAGATTCATAGTTACTACGCTTCTTCACTTCCGTTTTTACTTGGGCATGGCTCTTGAGTTCTTCAGGGAAGAAGTAGGCAAAGGAAGTGGTGTAGGTCGTGTGTTTTGCATCCAAATAGGCTTTGTAGGGGACCTTTAGGATAGGCCCATAGAAGTAGATCGCACCGCCCCATTTTTCGTCAATTTCCTCTATGACACGCTCTTGGCGGTAGTTTCTCTCGCGCACCAAGTCCTTGACAAAGGATAGCGGAATGAGCAATAAGAGGGCTAAGGTTCCAATAAGGAACATACGGAAGGTGTTGGATTGCAATAGGTTTGCAAAAGTTGATTTCTGAGTGTTCATTTTTATAAAGAATTTTAGTTAATTACAAGTTATGAGTGACAAGTGACAAGTGACAAGTGACAAGTGACGAGAGACGAGAGACGAGTGACAAGTGACAAGTCCTTAGAGGTATTAGTCGTTAGTCATTATTCGTTGGTCACTATTAAAAAGCGCTTTGTATTTCAAAGTAAAAATATAAAAAAATATAGTGATTGTTAGTCACTAGTCACTTCTCACTTGTCACTACAATGATTTTCTCAAGGGCTTCTAAGTGTTCTTGGAAGGCTTGGCGGCCTTTGGCAGTGGCTTTGTAGCGGGTATTGGTTTTGCGACCGATAAAAGTCTTCTCCACGGTGATATACTCCTCATTCTCAAGGGCACGGGTATGGCTGGCCAAGTTGCCGTCTGTAACGCCCAAGAGTTCCTTGAGGGTGTTAAAGTCGGCACTTTCATTGACCATGAGTACTGACATAATTGCCAAGCGAATACGATGGTCAAAGGCTTTATTGATATGTGCTAAAAGCGTTTTCAAAATGTCTCAATTATCCGTCCCATCCTATGTGGGTAATTTCTTTTCCTTCAAAGTCTATATCTAACAAATGATCAGGGGTAAAAATATCCCCAGCACTTATATGAGCAGCAACTCCTGTACTCCCAATATACATATGACCGCTATATACCTCCAAAGTATTATACCAATTATCATCAGCCTGAGGGGTATATTCCCTACAATGCTCATTGTAGTAGTTAATGAGTGTTGTTTTAGCATCCGAAAGCCATTCTAAATACTTATTTATACTATGCAAACAACTTTCTAAAGGAGTTTCTTTATTTATAAAGAAAGAAAAATCCTCTCCTTCTATCTCTTTGCCCAAAATAACTACTTTCTTCGTTGAGAGCACATATTCGCATTCTGACTCAAAATCTTCTACTTTCTCAAAATCAGCCACTTTAAGAGTTTTCTGCTTTTTCTTTGCTTTCAATTTGCGAATGTCCTTGATACAAAAAGTATCTTTGTGTGATTTTGCTTTGTCCTCCAAGACGACTAACTTGCTTTTCTCCTTATAATTGGTAGGGTCAGCAATGCGTAAGAAAGTCTCATAAGCCGATAGATGGTATCCTAGTAAAGAGTAAGTATCAGTAAGGATACGCTCCTCTTCTAAGGTGCGTTCTTCTTTGGCTTGCAAATCGTATAACAAGTCGTAAAGAGCAATAGCTCCTTCATGATAGTCTGTTGCTTTTCGGAAAGCATTAGAAGCATCAATATAGCGCTTTAAAACTTCTGTCATTACTTTATTTCTTCCTATTACGTTCGTATTTGAAGTGCATAATACCTCCATAAAGGATATGGCATAGGCCAAAACCTAAAGTCCAGAACAAAAGTCCATAACCAGGGAAATATGCAGCTAATAAACCTAATACGATTTCAGTAATCCCAAGGTAATGCACATCACCAAAGGTGTATTTGCTTACATTTACGCACGCCAATCCATAGAATATCAGGGTCATAGGAGCGAGCAAACCATAATGGCCATTCCTTAGTAGCAGCACACAGAGTATGCCTCCAGTAAGCAGAGGAAGGGCAAAGTTATATAAGGCACGCTTGGAAGTGGTATTGACCAAGGTTTCCCCATTGCGTTTGGCCTTGTAGGCGGAAAACAAATAAGCGGTAACTATGGAAGCGATAAGTACCCCCAAGGCAATCGCTATCAATTTCTTAAAGGTGTAGCTTTCCAAAATCACATAAGGCTGGGGGTGTGCTTCCAAAATCTTAAAAGCAGAACCAGCCCCAATAAGTGCATACACTCCTGCCAATACCCCAGAGAGTCCGCTCAAGGAGAGAAATTGGGTGGAGCGACGCATCATCTGGCGTATTTCCTTCAGATCATCTAAGTATTTATGCTCTTCCATAAGAAAGTACTTTGAGTTGCAAAGTAACGATAAATAATTGACATAACCAAATGTTTTTTGGATTTTTTTATTTACTATTGTCTTATTGGCAAATTGTTTCAGGGTTTCATTGGCAAATTAGAAAATTATCCTTATCTTTGCCCACTGATACAGAAAGAAGTATAATATACTTGTTGCAAAGACAGAAGATAGTACTATGGACGAACTTAAGTGTATAGAAATCAATAACTTTACTACTCTATTGGGGAAAGAATATCCTTGTTTGGAACTGACCTATCAGCTCTTTGGACAGCCTTTAGGTAAGGCTCCTGTAATTGTAGTGAATCATGCCCTTACAGGAAACTCTCAAGTCATAGGTAAGGAGGGCTGGTGGAACCAAACGGTAGGGGAGGGGAAGCCTTTTGATACGCTTACCCATACGGTGATTTGTTTTAATATCCCCGGTAATGGCTATCGTAATGGGGCGCTGATTGCTGACTATAAGCTATGGACAGCCCGCGATGTGGCGCGTATCTTCCTCTTGGGCTTGCAACGACTGGGAGTGGAGCATGTGGATATCCTTTCGGGGAGTTCCTTAGGAGGCGGTATTGCTTGGGAGATGCTGGCCTTGGCTCCCCAATATATAACCCACTTCTTTGCGGTGGCTACCGACTGGAAAACCACGGACTGGGTAATAGCCAACTGTCTTGTCCAAGAACGACTCTTGGAGGGCAACAATCCCTTGCACGATGCCCGTATGCACGCTATGCTCTGCTATCGTACACCTGCTTCGCTTAAGGAAAAATTTGATCGTAGTGTCAATATAGAACGCAACCTCTTCAATACGGAAACTTGGCTGCTCCATCACGGAGAGAAACTCCAAAACCGATTTACCCTTGAGGCTTATAAGCTGATGAATCAGTTGGTTAAAACGATAGACATTTGCAAGGATAGGGGAGGATTCGAGCAGGTAATGGCACCTGTAACGACCCAGATACATATCATAGCCACTGATACCGATTTGTATTTTGTACCTCAAGAAAATAGGCTTACTTACCAGGCTTTAAAGCAAATGGGTAAGGAAGTAACTTACCATGAGATACACTCCATACATGGGCATGATGCCTTTTTGATAGAGTTTGACCAGCTAGATAGCTTTATTCGCCCTTGTCTTGGTGATGTTGTGGCATAGTTATTGCAAGAGGATCTACAAAAAACTATTTATGAGAGCGATATACTTTCTTTTGTTCCTACTGGTCTCTACAGTGTTGTGGGGGCAGCAACCACTTTCCCAGACACAAGCTACGGCTTTCAAGGAGAAGGTGATGGCAAAAAATAAGACAATCAAGACCATGCAAGCGGCTTTCACTCAAAAGAAGCATTTGGAGTTTATGTCCAACGATATAGAAACCAAAGGGAAGATGTTTTTTTCGGCTCCTGATAGGCTTAATTGGCAATATACAACACCCTATCAGTATCAGATTGTCTTTCAAAAGGATCAAATCAAGGTCAATGATGCGGGGAAGGTTTCCCAAATGAAGGCGGATAATAAGATTTTCAAAAAGATTAATAGCCTGATTGTAAGCACGGTAAGTGGCAATATGTTTGACCAAAAAGAGTTTGCTGTCACCTTATATAGTGAAGGGAAAGATACCAAGGCGCAACTGCTGCCCAAGGACAAGACCCTGCTCAAGTACATTAAGGAAATACATTTGTTTTTCTCCCCTGATGCCACTGTAGGGCGTGTCAAGCTCATAGAACCTACCGACGACTATACCGAAATCACTTTTACACACCAACAACTCAATACCCCTATTGATGAAGCGGCTTTTGCACTATAGTATCTTTTTCTTATACCTCAGTTGTGGCACTTCCTACCGATTGCCTGATACTTACCAGAAAGAAAAGACAGGGGAGTATATAGCCAATCCCTATTTTGGCATAGGCGAATACCAGCTAAGAGCCACTATTGAGGCCTATGGACATAGCTTCAATGGGGTATTGGCCATAAAAACCGCTACTTACTTTCATATAGTTGCCCTAACTACCGATTTTGGTAATACGCTTTTAAAATTCTATAATAAAAAAGGGGAAGGCTGGCGAGTGGATTATATAGCCGAGCCTTTGGATAGGAAGCCACTTATTAAGCTCCTCCAGCGGGATTTTGAGGATTTATTGGAAGCAGATAGGTATGGGGACAAATATATCCATAATCAAGAGGTAGCTTATGTAGTAACAGAGGGGAAAAGGAAGGTGTATCTGTTTGAAAATCAAAATAAAAAAATATATCAGCAACTCAATACAAAAAAGTCAAAACCCTATACTACTTTTACCGCTCACTATAGGCAGACGGGCGAACTCTCACAGATCGTAATCGAGCATCACACCTTGCCTGTGAAGATGACTTTGGACGTATTGCCTTAAAAATAAATGCCTTATGTTAGACGACTTTTATACACTCAACCAGATAGCACCTCAGGGCGAGGGGAAATACATTTGTCGTATTACCCTCAATCCTGCTCACCCGATTTTTGCAGGTCATTTCCCAGGTAATCCCATTACCCCTGGGGTGTGTATGCTCCAGATTATCAAGGAACTCACAGAAAAGATCACTCAAAAGAAACTTTTCTTGAGTAAGACCTCCCAAGTGAAGTTTATGACCCTGATCAATCCTCATACAGCGGGCGAACTCTCCCTACAGATGGAACTTATAGAGCAACCAGAGACGATTGTAGTAAAGAATATTACTTCCTTTGGTGATACCATAGCCCTAAAACTAACCAATACCTATAAGATATGCTAAGATTTTGTTTGTTGTGTTGCCTTATACCACTTTTTGTACAAGGACAATCAGTGGAGGAGATACGCAAGGCCTATACTTCTGCTTCCTCTACTAAAGAACATACAGCACAGTTCTACCAACTGATGCAAGGAGTGAGTACAAATACGCCCCTTTTGCAGGCTTATAAGGGGGCTGCCCTGATGATGTACGCCAAGCAATCGGGTAAGCTCCGACAGTCTCTCAAAGAAGGTAAAGCACTCATAGAGAGTGCAATAGAGAAAGAACCTGAAAATATAGAACTTCGTATGGTACGACTCAGTGTGCAGGAACATCTTCCTAAGATAGTGCCGTACCGTTCTGATATAGAAGAGGATAGAAAGTATATTCACGAACATATTGCCCAGCAACCACAGCCACTGAAAAAGTATATAGAAAACTATTTTAAGGATAAGTAACAAGTGACCAATTCTTGATTTTTTTGTTTTTTTATTTTACTTTTTTTTGTATATTTGCCCCCACAATTAGTTTTAATCAAAAATTTTATATTATTAGACAAATGAAAGTATCGTATTTTTTAACAGCCCTGTGTTTCTGTACCGCTTTTTTTAGCTTTGCCCAACCCAAGTTGGAAGATTCTTGGAAGGATAACCACTTGAACGAAACCTTAGAAACGCCCCTTGGTTTCCTAAGAAAGGAAAAAACAACGGTGAATAAGGTAGATTATTTCTTGGGAGTGGATAAGAGTAACAAAATCAAATATATAGAAACCAGTAGCCCAACTTTTAAGGTAGGTACTTACAACCTTGCCACTAAGTTATTTGACTTCAAAAACTATACTTATACCCGCTATTTCGACGGCTGGGGCTATTATCTTAGGATAAATCCATCTTGGTGTGCTTATTTCGGAAAAGGAAAACCAACCAAGGATAGCCGCCCTATCTTCTATTTCAACTATAACTTTGGAAAGGCAGAAGGTAAACCTATCTTTGATGCTAATTATGAGGAGGTACTTGCCGCTCAGCAAAAAGCAGAGAAGGAAAAAGCAGAGAAAAAAGCTAAGGAAAAAGAGGCTATTGCTCAGAAAAATGCAGAATATGAAAAGGAAAAAGCGCGCCTGGAAAAGGAAAAAGCAGAGAAAGAAAAGGCGGAGCTAGAACGCAAACTTGCTTTGCAGAAAGAGGCAGAAAAGCGTAAGGCTGAAGAGGAGGCCAAGAAAAAAGCTGAAGAGGAAGCCAAGCAAAAGTATGCCCGCGAGGTAGCTGAGTACAACGCTAAGAAAGAGGCCGAAAGAAAAGCAAAAGAAGAGGAGAGAAAACGCAGATCCGAGGAGTTCCGTACCGGTCAGCGTGTGGTAAATACAGAGTCGGCCGAAACAGCTAGCGGCACTTCCACAGAGGCGCTGCAAGGCGGAGAAAAACTCTTGGACGAAAACCTAAAGACCAAGATAAAGAAGTCCCTACGCGACTATCAAGCCTATATCAAGAAAAACCAAAAACGCACAGAGGCCTATCCGTTAGTGCTTGTCAATTACAAAGATGTGATGGACTACCCACAGAGTGAGTTGGCCAAAATCAGTAAAATCGTTTCCACTACGGTTTTCAAAAAAGGCGCTCCACGTACTACCGACTTTAAGGAAAAAGGGGCTAATGGAGTAGTGATTATCAAAGTAGAGTTTTAAAATTGAGTTTATTGTTTTTTTTATTTGACAAGAAAAGGTATCGCTTTCGGGCGATACCTTTTTACTTTATCGGGTGAGTTTCTTGTATTTGATACGGGTGGGAGTAACCTCCTTGCCGAGGCGTTTTTTCTTGTTTTCCTCATATTCTGAGAAGCTGCCCTCGAAGAAATACACCTGAGAATCCCCCTCAAAGGCCAAGATATGAGTACAGATACGGTCCAAGAACCAGCGGTCGTGGGAGATCACTACCGCACAACCAGCGAAGTTCTCCAAGCCTTCTTCTAAGGCACGTAGGGTATTGACATCCAGGTCGTTGGTAGGCTCGTCCAAGAGAAGCACGTTGCCTTCTTCCTTGAGAGTCATAGCCAAGTGCAGGCGGTTGCGCTCTCCTCCAGAAAGGGTGGCTACCTTTTTGTTTTGGTCACTACCAGAGAAGTTAAACCGACTCAGGTAGGCACGGGAGTTCACTTGGCGACCGCCCATGAGAATGAGGTCTTGTCCGTCGGAGAAGTTTTCCCAAATACTCTTTTCGGGGTCTATATTCTTATGGGTTTGATCCACATAGGCGATTTTTACGGTATCTCCTACGAGGAACTCCCCACTATCGGGCTTTTCTTCCCCCATAATCATACGGAAGATAGTGGATTTCCCTGCACCATTGGGGCCAATAACCCCCACGATACCCGCCTGTGGGAGGACAAAGTTCAGGTCATCATAGAGGAGCTTATCACCGAAAGCCTTGCTTACATGGCGCGCCTCTATCACATTGGTACCCAAGCGAGGCCCATTAGGGATATAGATTTCGAGCTTTTCCTCCAATTGTTTTTGGTCTTCACTCAGTAGGCGGTCATAGTTCTGCAAGCGCGCTTTCTGTTTGGCTTGGCGCCCTTTGGCGCCTTGTCGTACCCACTCAAGCTCACGTTCGAGTACCTTTTGGCGCTTAGTTTCCGCTTTTTGCTCTTGGGCAAGGCGTTTAGCCTTTTGATCCAGCCAAGAGGAGTAGTTACCCTTCCATGGGATTCCCTCCCCACGGTCAAGCTCTAAGATCCAGCCCGCTACATTGTCCAAGAAATAACGGTCGTGGGTGACAGCAATCACCGTGCCTGCATACTGTTGGAGATGCTGTTCGAGCCATAGGACAGATTCGGCATCAAGGTGGTTGGTAGGCTCGTCCAAGAGCAGTACATCGGGCTGTTGTAATAGGAGACGGCAGAGGGCTACTCGGCGGCGTTCTCCTCCTGAGAGTACCTTGATAGGGGTATCAGGGTCAGGAGTACGGAGGGCGTCCATGGCCACTTCTAGCTGATTGTCAAGCTCCCAAGCATTCAGCGCATCTATCCTGTCTTGTAACTCCGCCTGCTTGTCCATGAGTTTTTGCATCTTCTCTGGATCGGAGTAGTTCTCCTCTAGTCCAAAGAGGTCATTGATATGGTTGAACTCGTCCAAGAGCTTCACCGTCTCGGCTACCCCCTCGCGAACGACCTCAATAACCGTTTTTTCCTCGTCTAATTTGGGTTCTTGCTCTAAGTAACCCACTGTATAGCCAGGGGCAAAGACCACTTCGCCCTGATAGTTCTTGTCTATCCCCGCGATAATCTTCAGTAGGGACGACTTACCCGCCCCATTGAGCCCTAAAATACCAATCTTAGCCCCATAGAAGAAACTCAGATAGATGTCCTTAAGCACCTGTTTGTTGGTAGATGAATAGGTCTTACTGACCTTATTCATGGAAAAGATAATCTTTTGATCGTCTGCCATAATAAAGTGAAAAATTAAGGGCAAATATACGAATTATTTTGTATATTTGTCGGCAATATTCGTCTTGTTTGATGGCTAACAATACAATCAATAGTAGAAAAACAATTGTATACTCCAATTCGTTAAGACGCAATTTATTGCGTCTCTACGCAAGACTACGTTCATCAGGAGTTGTCTTAGCCAGCATCTTTGTAGGGACGCAATCTATTGCGTCTTAGAAAGTTAATAGATAATATTTTAACAATTGATTTACGTTAGCAATTAATATACCACTCCGAGACGGGTAGGTATATAAGTGAAGACCCAATTAAACTCTTAGGTGGGTTTAATGTGTTTGCGTATGTCAGTGATACGAATGCTTGGGTGGATTTGCAGGGGTTGAGTAGTAAGGTATATGGAGAAAAAGATGGAAAAGAATTGGAAGATGATATTGAAAATCTTTTAATAGAAAACGATATTTCTCATACAAGAAATCGAAAAATATACGATGAATCAGGGAAGGTATTAGGAGAAATTGATATAGAAACAGACTCTCATATAATTGAAACAACTGTATCAAAAAATGGGAAACATAAACAGATAAGAAAATATAAGACAGATGTATTCAATCCTGAAAATAAGGATGTTATATTATATGGTCCTAATTATAAAAACTTATTGGCTAAAGAAAGTATCCAGAATGAAGGTGTTACAGTTGTAAATTCACCTGATGAACTCATAAAAATAATTAAATAAAATGGCTAAAGAAGGTTTTTTCAAAATAGATTTAGATCTAAAAAAAGTCCGAGAGTTGCTAAAAGATTTTGTAGTTTCTTTTAATGAAGAATATGATGAAATAACAATAATTTTTAGGACTTTTTATGTTTGGTTATATGGATATTATGAAGACAATGATTCTACTCTTTATATAAATATAAAATATGAATCTCAAACTACTGATAATGTGATTTTTCTTTTTGAAAAACTGTTAACAGAATTAGGTTTTAAACATAATTAAAAAGGCATTAGTAAATTTCTTGTGGTTTAATTTGTGTGTACTGTATACAACTATAGTACAGTTATAGGTGAATATCTTTTTGAATATTGATAGGTAAGCATCTATCACAAAAACTTTGCTAACTATAACTCTCTAACTAAAACACCCCACAAAATATTTCAAAAATAATTTTGTGGATTAGAAGAATTATAGTATTTTTACCTCACAGGGGTGTATGAGTACCACACAGGCAAAATATGCGAGTACTCAAAGCGGGGTGTATAGTGGGAATATCACCATTGTTCACTGTACTCTATACACTATGCACTAATAAAGAGCCTACAACCAAGAAGGCGAGCTGATATGGGAACGCGAGCAAGACCTCTATGGCAACTCCCGTCAAGGCTTTGTCAAAGAGAACTTTAGATGTTCTTTTAAATACCAAGGACAGTACTATGATAGTGAGGTTGAGCTGTGTTATAATAGGTTTAGGTATTATCACCCTGAAACGGGGAGGTATATAAGTGAAGACCCTATTAAACTCTTGGGTGGGTTTAATGTGTTCGCTTATGTAAGTGATAGTAATGGGTGGGTGGATGTGTTGGGGTTGGTAGCACCAAATAATAATGGAATTAGTGCTCAACATGGAA
>ERZ773087.1943-NODE-1943-length-11740-cov-5.032691_pt1 | contig 11740 bp, 9 predicted proteins | sample MGYA00511375_ERZ773087 | MGnify/ENA primary metagenome ERZ773087 (study PRJEB29015, sample SAMEA2737995) | human oral metagenome | biome: human oral; feature: human-associated habitat; material: dental | place: China | collected 2063 ...
GGCGTACAAATACTTAAAAAGATATTTGTTGACTTGGGTATCATAAAAAGTTAGATTCTGAAAAATTAGATGAGATTTTGAGTAATTATGAATAGATTTTGTTTTTAGAGTTTGATAAAAGAAAAAAACTGTATTTGAATTAATTTTCATTTACAGTTTTTTTTTATCTTTTTGAAAATTTTAGAATTAAAATGGTTTTTCAAATTTTCTATGGTATAATAAATGTAAGACAGTAAAATTTGAAATATAAAAATAGATTAATGGGTGTGGGAGGAAATATGGATGAAAAATTAATTAATCTGCAAATAGGTGCTTTGTTGCACGATATTGGAAAAATTGTTAGAAGAGCTGGTAAAGGTGGAAAAAACAGACATTCTAAAGCAGGATCGGACTATTTAGGAAATAGAGAATTATTAGATAAGGAAAAATATAGAGAAGTTTATGATATGATAAAATATCATCATAATGAAGAAATAAATGAAAAATTGAAACAAAATGATAAATTGGATGACAGTTCTTTGGCATATCTTGTTTATGAGGCTGATAATATTGCTTCTGGGGTAGATAGAGTTAAATATGAAGATAAAATAAATGAAAAGGGAGAAAAAGTAAAAGTTACTGAAATAGAAGGGTTACCATTAAATTCAATATTTAATAAACTTAATCTTCAAAAGAATAAAATAGAAAAAAATTTTGATTCCTTAAGAAATGACAAGCATAATTTTAATATTCCAAAAGAAACAAAAGAGAAAAATAAAATAGAAAATACTGAATATTTGAATGTGCTAGAGCAGTTAAGAGATGATTTGGAAGAAATGAAGAAAAAGAATATTTTGACACCTGAAAAATTAAATTCAGTATTGGAAGAAAGTTGTATATATTTTCCTTCGAGTTCGTATGTAGATTATCCAGATGTTCCTTATTATGATCATGTTAAATTAACAGCTGCAGTAGCTGTTTGCATGTATATTTATGATATGGAAAAGGAAAATAATAGAGATTATAAAAATAAATATTTTAAAAAGAGTCAAAAGAAGGAAAGGGAAAAAACAAAATTTCTATTTGTATCAGGGGAGTTCACTGGAATACAAAATTTTATTTATACAATAACATCTAAAATGGCTATGAAATCATTGAGAGGACGATCATTTTATCTAGAGCTTTTTATTGAACATATAATAGATGAAATTTTGGAAGCATTGAATTTATCAAGAATAAATTTAATTTATTCAGCAGGAAGCCAGTTTTATATGTTATTGCCAAATATTTCTAAAACGATAGAAATTTTAGAGAATTATAAAAAAATAGTAAATGACTTTCTTTTGAAAGAATTAGGAACTTTGGTTTATTATGAAATATCGTATACTGAAACTTCAGCAGAAGAATTAGGGAATAAGTTAAGTGAGAATATAAAAAAAGAAAACCAAATTAAAGAAATTTTTAAAAGAAATTCTATTGAAACTTCCAGAAAAAAACTGAACAGATATTCTGAAAAACAATTGGAAGAAATATTTGATGAAGATAGTGATTTGAATAAAATTTATAATGATACAAAGGAATGTGTGATTTGCAAAAAATCTGAAAAAGAAGAAATTTTGATAAAAAACTCTCAAAATGAAAGTAATGGAAATATTGAAATATGCGATTCTTGTAAAAATTATATTAAATTGGGAAGGGATATTTCAAAATCATTTCATCAAAAAAGAACATTTTTTATGGAAAAAAATTGTGAAGAGAATAGCAGTAAATTAAAATTTCCAAAATATCTGAAAGGATCTGTAGAAATAGTTTTTAAAAATTTTGAGACGGTTGAGGAAGTAGAAAAAGAAAGTGAAAAATTTTATAGATTTTATTCGATAAATGATGATTACTTTGGAAAAGGAAATTCAAGAAATATTAAAATTGGAAACTATAATATAAAATCAACAAATGAAGAAAAAGAAAATAGTCTTGTTGAATTTACGGAATTAGTTAAAAAGGGTAAAGGAATTGAAAGACTTGCTGTGCTAAGAGCGGATATTGATAATTTGGGAACTTTATTTCAAACAGGTTTTGAAGATAGGGGATTTGTTAATATAGATGGAGAAAAAGAACCATATAAATTTGTAAAATTCTCAAAAACAGTAGTTTTGTCAAGATATTTGTCTGATTTCTTTAAAAGAGTGATAAATTTGATATTGGAAAGAAAAAATTTAACTGATGAAAAGAATGAATTGTTTAAAGAATACTGTAATATAATAACGGAAAGAACAAAAGAAAAAACAGAGGGAAGAAATATTGTGCTAGTATATTCTGGTGGAGATGATGTTTTTGCAATTGGGACTTGGAATGATATTATTGAATTTTCTGTTGATTTAAGAACGGCATTTAAAGAATTTTCAAGTGATAGAGTTACATTGTCGGCAGGAATAGGATTTTTTGATGAAAATTATCCAATATTTCAAATGGCACAAAAAACAGGAGAATTAGAGAAACTTGCGAAATTATATAATGAAAATGAAATTGGCAAAACTTCAAAAGATGCTATTGCATTATTTGGAGTGGAAAAAAATGACAAATTAAATCATGTTTATAAATGGGACGATTTTATAGGAAAAGTTTTAAATGAAAAATATAGTTATTTAAAATCTAGGATTAGTTTGAAGGAAAATCAAGAAACAGAAAAAGTGTTTGTAGGAAAGTCAAAATGGTATAGTCTTATGAATCTTATAAGAAGCCAGTTTGAAGAAAAAGAAAATGAAAAACATAGAATTGATATTGCTCGATTTGCTTACATAATTGCAAGAATAAAATACGATAAACAAAATGAAAGACAGCAAAAAAATTATTTAGATTTGAAAAAACAGCTGTTTGAATGGATAAAAAATGAAGAAGATGCAAAACAATTATTGACGGCAATAAATATATTGATTTATGAATATAGAGAAAGTAAATAATTTTAGAAATAAGAATTAAAATTAAATATTATAAAATGGAAATTTATTACAAATTTAGAAAGGAATTTGTTATGGAAAATAAAACAGTGGAAGAATTAGTAAAAGAAAATAAAAATAATATGGTTACAACAACACAGTTAAGACAACTTTTGTCAAATTCAGTAATAGCAAAAAATAAAATATCTTCAAAGATATTAAAGAAAAAAGATAAATTATCAGATGAATTATTAAACGATGTAAAATATCTTTTAATAAAACATACATATCAATGTGGTAGAGAATCTAAAGTAAAGGAATTTGACCAAAAATTTGAAATTTCGGAAAGATTGAAAAAAATAAAAACCAAAGAAGATTTTGATATATTTTATCGTTATTTAGAAGAAATAGTAGCATACGTGAAATATTATATTGGATAATAGAATTAAAAATAAAAAATAGGAGTGAAAAATAGTTATGAATACATTAAAAGGAAAATTTATTATAACAGGGAAAATAAAAGTTTTAACAGGGCTTCATATAGGAACATCTGGAGATTTTTCAGCGATAGGAGCGGTAGATAACATTGTAATTAGAGATACCGTTACGAATAAACCGATAATATCAGGATCTTCATTAAAAGGAAAAATGAGATATTTGCTTTCTAGAACTAAATATAATGATAATTCTACATTAACAATGCCAAATATAAAAGAAGAGCATAATGAAATTAGAAGATTATTTGGAAGTTCAGGAAATAAAGAAAAAAACGAAATGATAGTTTTGTCAAGATTGCAATTTTGTGATATGCTGCTTAGAGAAAAAGATTATGGTAGAGATGTTGAGTTTGATTTGCCATATACAGAAATAAAATATGAAAATACAATAGACAGGGGAACTTGTGTTGCAAATCCAAGACAGCAAGAAAGAGTTCCAGCAGGTTCGGAATTTGATTTTAGATTGATTTATAATATTGAAAATACAGAAAATATGGAAGAAGAAGTAAAATGCGATTTTGAAAACATACTTTTGATGTTTGAATTACTTGAAGATGACTATTTGGGAGGACATGGAACTAGGGGGTATGGTCGTGTTAAATTTGAGGATTTAAAATTGATAGAAAAAGTTTACATAAAGGAAAATGAAGATGATATAGAATATTTGAAATCAGAAATTGAAAATATTGAAAATTATAGTGGAAGATTTGGAAAGTAGGAGAGAATAATGACTTATTTATTATATAAATTAAAATTTCCAAATGGAGTTCATGTTGGTGCAAACAGTTCTTTGGAATTGACAAATATAACTGTAAGTTCAGATATTTTTTATTCTGCTTTTTATGCTGAATATATTAGAATATTTGGCGAAAATGATAGAGAATTATTACAATTGACAGAAAATAGTGAATTTAAAGTATCAGATTTATTACCTTTTAAAGAAATGAAAACGGAAACGGTTTTTTATGTTCCAAAGCCATTTGTGAATGATATTAAAAGAAAACAAAGTAATGATGAAAATGAACAAGTTGTAGATAGAAAAAAGGTAAAAAAATTAAGTTATATCCCTGCAAGTAGATTAAATGAATATTTTGAGTTTTTGAAAACAGGAAAAAATTTTCCTGAAATAGATGATGATTTTGGAGAAAAGGAACTGCATACTAAAAATAAAGTTTCGAGAATTGGGGAAGATACAGATCTTTATAATGTTGAAGTTTTTAGATTTAATAAAGATTCAGGACTTTATTTTATTGTGCAATTACCAGAGAAATGGCAAGAAAAATTTGAAAATGTATTGGAAAGTTTATCGCTGACAGGAATAGGTGGGAAAAAGAGTGCTGGATATGGTCAATTTGAAGTTGGAGAGCTTAAAACAAAAGATTTTAAGGCAGATATGATATTTTTGGATACAAATTTAAAAAAAGTTACTACTACTATTACTGCCAAATATCTGCTTTTATCATCGTATTTACCACAAAAAGATGAAATTGAAAAAATAAAAAATAAAGAAAATGGTTATCAATTAATAAAAAGAAGTGGATTTGTAAATAGTCCTAAATATAGTGAAAATCCACAAAAAAGAAAGCAAGTTTATATGATTTCTTCAGGAGCAGTATTGAATTTTAAACCAGCAGGAAGATTAGCAGATTTGAAATTGCATGGAAATCATAGTATTTACAGAATGGGAAAGCCGATAGTTATAGGAGTGACTTATGGGAAAGATAGTTAGATATAAAATGGAGATGGAAGTTTTGACGCCTGTGCATATCGCAGGGGCTGATTATAAATCAAAATTGAACAAGACAGAATATATATTTAATCCTAATACAAATGATTTAACAATAATAGATAATAATAAGTTTATTGATTTTTTGGTAAAGAAAAAAATTATAAACAAGTATATTGATGAAATTAGCAAAAATAATAGATTGAGTTTATATTCTTTTTTAAAAAATAAAAGTGGTCTTTATGACAATGATAATCATAATAATTATGATAATAAAGATGTAGACAAAGCTCTGGAAAAAGATTTAAGAGATTTTACTAAAAAAAGTTATGAAAATTTAAATATAGAATTAAAAATTAAAGAAAACGGTAAAAAGGAAAATTTGAATAATATAACTTTATTAAATAAAAATGTAAAAGATGAAGTTTATATTCCTGGAAGTTCGATAAAAGGGGCTTTTGTAAATCTTTTGTTGGTTAGTTATATTATAAATAATCGAGATGAATTTGTTAATGAAATAAAACAGATAGAAAATGAAGTTGAGAATTTTGATAAAAAGAGAAATGAATTTGTTAGTAAAGAAAATATTACAGAAAAAGAAATCGAAATTTTCGATAAAAAAAATTCTAAATTTTTCCAGGGAAAAGTAAAAAATGTAATAAATAAAATACAAGAGAAAATATTATACGAAAATTGCTCAAATAAAAAAATTAAAAAATTTGGAATATCAGTATCAGATAGTTATGAAAATAAAAAGGATATAGATGTTAATTTTTATCAAGATATTGATGAAAAAATAAAAAATAAAAAAGAAAGTTATTTGCCAGTAGTCAGGGAATATATAGAACCTAAAAATATATTTGAATTTGATATTACTTTAGATTTTGAACTACTTTCAAGAACAAGACTGAAAATAAATGATTTTGATGATTTAATAAATGCTCTTGAAGAAGCTACGGATTATCTGATAGAAAATACTCTAGAATTACCAGATGAATTGTGCTGTCAAAACTTAATATTGGGAGCAAATACAGGATTTCATCAAAAAACAATTGTTCATGCATTATTTGAAGATAAAAATGAAAGAACTCAAGTTGTAAGGATATTACTTCATAAAGGTGGAACAAATGCTGTTAGATTGCACTTAAATGATCGAAATTCTCCAAGAGTAATTAATAGAATTAGAAAAAATGGCAAACTTGAATTAGCGGGATTAGTAGAAATTAGGAAAATATTTGAAAAGGAAGTGGAGAAATGCTTGCAAAAATAGAAATGGAAATTGAGGGGAATGGGTTAGATGTGAATATGAGTTCGCTTTTTCATGGATATTTGATGAATAGTATCGATTCTGCTTATGCGGATTATTTACATTATAATGAAACGCATCCTTATACTTCGTGTGTTTATAAAGATATGAAAAGTGGGAAAATATTCTGGAAGATAACGACCTTTAATAAGAACGCTTATGAGATGTTAATAAAATACTTTTTAGAGAATGATGTAAAAAATATTTATTTGGAAAAAAAGGGGATTGAAGTATTTGTAAAATCGGTTTCTATGAAAAAAACATCTTTTGATGAGCTTTTTTTTAATGATGAGAAAAAAAGTAAAATATATTTTTTAACTCCGACAACTCATAAATCAAATGGAATATTACAAATATTTCCGAATATTTCAACATTACTTCTGGGAGTAATAAATAAAATAAATCAACATTCGGATACAATTAAGTTGGAAGATGAAAATGTGATAAATGAACTTTTGGAAAAAGTGTATATTGATGAATATTATTTACGAACGAGATATTTTTTTTTGGAAAATGTAAGGCTTAAAGGGTTTATTGGAAATATAAAAATTAGAATAAAAAGTAAAGATGAAATGCTTTGGCAACTTCTGAATTTTTTATTTCAAGTGTCTGAATATACAGGACTTGGAGTAAAAACAGCATTGGGAATGGGAGGAATAAAAATTGGATAATAAGAATATTGATGAAAAGAAAGAAAGAGTGCTTTTAACATTTGCAGGAAATACTGACCCAACTAGAGGTAATTATGATGGGCCTATACTTCATATTTGCCGTTATTATAAACCTGAAAAAATATATTTGGTTTTAACTTCTGAGATGCAGAAAAGAAATGAGAATAAAATTTATGAAAAAGCTATAAAAGAAAGTTTGGAGAATTATAATCCAGTATTTGAATACATAAATACGGATATTGATAATGCACATTTGTTTGACATTTATTTTGATAAAATAAATGGAGCATTTAACAAAATAAAATCAGAATATCCTAATGCAGAAGTTCTAGTAAATATAACATCAGGAACTGCTCAAATGATTAGCAATTTAGTAATGTATACAGTTGACGCTGTAAATATAAATATTATTCCAGTACAGGTGGCGACTCCTGAAGGAAAAGGAAATACCTCAAAAGTTGTAAATGATAGTTACAAAGTAGCTGATGAAAAAGAAAATAATTTTGATAATATAGAAGAATTTAGAACGAATAGAATATTATTTCCTGATTTAAGGCAATATTCAAGACTTTTGGTGAAAAATCAAATAAAAGAATTGTTAAAAAAATATGAATATTCAACATGTTTAGAACTATTAAAAAGAGATATTTTTCAAGAAAACACCAAATTAAATGGACTTCTTAATTTTGCAAATGATAGACGACATTTAAAGGGATTGAAATCGAATGGGAAATTAAAAAATTTGAATGATAAAACATTTGATAAATTTTATTATTATAATAAAAATGAAACAATTGAAAATAAAGTAAAAGAATGGTACAAAATTGTGGATTATTTTGCACTTGCTAATATTAAACAAAAATCTGGTGATATAGCAGGATATACAATAATGTTGGAACCGTTTATTGTAAATATTTATTTGTCAATTTTAAGAGATATTTTTGGGAAAAGATTATCAGATTTATTTTCAGAAAAAAGAATAGCGGAAGAATTTAGTTATAAAACAGATATTTTAAAAATTAAAAATTATTCTGGATTAAAAGAAAAAATTGAACATGAATTAGGAATTTTAGAATTGAAAAATTCAACATTTGTATCAGATAGTGTGTTAATTGCTACGATTAAATACTTTATTGAAAAAAATGAGTCTGAAACACTGGAAAAGATGGACTTAGAATATTTTTCAAATTTTAGTAAAACTTTGCATAAAATAAAAGAAGTTAGAAATATGATTGCTCACTCATTAAAAACTATTAATAGAGATGATTTTAACATTGAAGCAAAAATTGGAATAGATACTATAAATAAAAAAATAATTAATTTTTTTAAAAAATATTATACAGATTTTGGATATAAAGAGAATATGGTATATATTTATGATGAAATAAATAAAATAGCAAATGAAATTTTGGAAACAGAAAAATAAATTATATTAAAATGAAAAATAGAAGATTTGTAAAAATTTAGATTACAAATTTTCTATTTGGCTAAAGTATTTTTCAAAGAACATGAGGTAAGTTAAAATGAGTAATGTGTATGTTTACGAACAAGGAGCAATGTTAAAATATAAAGAAAATCGGTTGATTATTAATTATTCAGAAAATGATTTTAAGTCAATACCGATTGAAAATATAGATAATATTGTAATTTTTGGTGCAATTCAAGTTAGTACAAAATGTGTTCAACAAATGCTGGCAAGAGGAGTAAATTTAACAATTTTATCTAAAAATGGCTCTTATTTTGGAAGATTGGAATCTACAGGACATGTAAATATAAATAGGCAGAGATTACAATTTAGAAAAAGTGATGATAAAAATTTTTCTTTGAATATAAGTAAGCGATTTATAAGAGGAAAAGCAGCAAATCAAAGAATAATACTTATGAGAGCAAATAAATTATTAAAAAGTCCAGAATTAACGAATATAGTTCTAAAAATGTCTGTTTATTCAAAAAATATAGATAATGCTAAATCTATTGAAGAATTAATGGGGATAGAAGGACATTTGGCAAAAATGTACTATAAAGGTATTAGCGATGTAATTGACAAGGAATATTCATTTTCCCAAAGGACTAAAAGACCGCCAAAAGATCCATTTAACTCTGTTTTGAGTTTTGGATATACACTTCTTCATTATGAAATATTTACAATTGCTGAATCTAAAGGATTAAATCCCTATGCAGGATTTTTACATTCTGATAGACATAAACACCCTGCATTGTGTTCTGATCTGATGGAAGAATGGAGACCAATGCTGATAGATTCTTTGGCAATTGCTCTTTTAAATAATAATAAAATAAAAAAAGAAAATTTTGAGTATAATCAAGAAAATGGTGGAGTGTATTTAGATAAAGAAGGATGTAAAAAATTTATTGCTGAATTTGAAAAAAGATTAAGACAGGAAGTTGGATATGTCAAAGAAGTGTCATATAAAATGAGTTTTAGGCGAATAATAGAATATCAAATAATGCAATTAATAAAAGCAATAGAAGAAGATAATCCAAATTTATATAGTTCAATATTAATAAGGTGATGGTAAAATGGATGAATGGGATTTTTTAGATGAAGATTTTTGTCATGAATTTTTTGAAGATACCTTTACAGTTGTCGTAATTTATGATATTATAGATGACAAGAGAAGAGCTTTTCTTAAAAATCTTCTAAATTCTTATGGAAATAGAATCCAAAGATCTGCTTTTGAGTGTCTATTAACTAGAGAAAAATGTGAAATACTTTTGAAAGAAATAGAAAAATTTGCAGAAGAAGGTGATTTAATAAGAATATATAGGCTTAACCAAAATGTAAAAAAAGTAATCTATGGCGAATTAAATGAAATTGAAAATGAAGATTATTATTTTTTTTAGCAATCGCCACGATACTTTAAAAATGGGGGGGAGAGTATATTTTTTATTGTTAAGGAAGAGAAATATAAAGATTTTTAGAATTCTCACGAAAATGATAAAACAATATATGATAAAATAAGAGGTTAATTGGGGGAGGATTAAAAAGAATTGAACTCCGAAAGGAGACGGAAATTTTATATTAAATTCTTTAATTAATTTGATATATTTATTAAAAAGAATTGAACTCCGAAAGGAGACTAAAATTTTTTTAAATTGGCTTATTTTATATTGTCATAAATTTATTAAAAAGAAAATTTTGAAAGGGGATGGAATACAAAATGTTTTTTTGATTAATTGTAAAGAAAAGAGATGGGTTATATTCAGGATAAAATTATTTTAAGATTATAAAATTAATCAAATAAAAAAAGAACTATAAATATAACAATATAGTTCTTTTATAATTTTAGAAGCATCAAAGACTAAATCTCCAAAAATTCCTCCTCAAACTCCTCTTCCGTAAGCACCCGAACTCCCAATTTTTCAGCTTTTTCCAGTTTGCTTCCAGCCTTTTCCCCAGCAATTAGAAAATCTAGATTTTTTGAAACTGCTGACAGATAGTTTCCACCTTTGGACAGGATAATATCTTTTATGTCGTTTCGTTTGTATTTTTGCAGTTTTCCAGTTGCAAGGAAGTTTTTGTCTTTTATTGGATTATCTGCTATTTCTTCTGAAATAGTTTCATCAACGGCAAATTGTAATCCTATATTTTTTAAATCTGTGATAATTTTCCAGTTATTTTCATCATTTAAGAAAGTATTTACAGCAAGTGCCACTTTATCGCCAATTCCTTTTACAGCCAGTAAATTTTGAATTGACTGATTTTTCAGATTTTCAATATTTTTAAAAGTTTTTGTCAAAAGATTCGCATTGAATTTTCCAACAAAAGGAATTCCAAGTGCGTAGAGAACTTTTGAAAAATCACGATTTTTACTGGACTCAATGCTATTTATCAAGTTGTCTACACTTTTTTGTCCCATTTTTTCGAGATTTTCCAGTTCTTCACGATATTTTTCAAGCGAATAAATATCAACTATTGTTTTTATTTTTCCTAATTCAATAAATTTTTCGACAATTTTGTCACCAAGTCCAGAAATATTCATTGCATCACGAGAAACGAAATAGGCAATTTGGCGTTTGACTTTTTCGGGGCAAAGCGGATTGTGGCATTTTAAGGCGACAAGTCCTTCTTCGTGTGCAAGTTCGCTATTGCAGACAGGACAATTTGTTGGCTCCTGAATTTCAATTTCTTTTCCAGTTCTATTGTCAAATACTACATTTACAACTTGCGGAATAATTTCAGCCGCCTTTTCTACAATGACATTATCGCCAATTTTTATATCTTTTCTGCGAATTTCATCAAAGTTATGTAAACTTGCTCTTTTCACAACAGAACCTGATAAATTCACAGCTTCAAGTTCAGCAACAGGAGTAATTACGCCAGTTCTTCCAACTTGAAAAGTTACGTTCATTAATTTAGTTTTTACTTGTTCAGCAGGAAACTTGTAGGCAATTGCCCATCGTGGGCTTTTAGTTGTGTAGCCAAGCGTTTCGTAAAGTGCAAAATTATTTACTTTTATAACAAGCCCATCTGTTTCATAATCAAGTTTTTTCCTGTCGTTATGCCATTTATCAATGGATTTTTCCAATTCTTTAAAATCAGTGTATTTCTCAAATATTTTTGTTGTTTTAAACCCAAGTTTTTCAATATATTCAATGCTCTCCAAATG
>ERZ773087.1944-NODE-1944-length-11734-cov-21.970374_pt1 | contig 11734 bp, 6 predicted proteins | sample MGYA00511375_ERZ773087 | MGnify/ENA primary metagenome ERZ773087 (study PRJEB29015, sample SAMEA2737995) | human oral metagenome | biome: human oral; feature: human-associated habitat; material: dental | place: China | collected 2063 ...
AAATCCCCGGAAATATCCTCTGAATATCCTCCGAAATAAATTCCAAACAGCTTCTGATGGGAATAAAATAGGAGCCGGTGCAAGTCTGCCGATTTCGCAGCCCTGCACCGGCCATTCTTTCTTGGGTTAATCTGCTCTCCCGCTTGTCTTAATATTCAAGCGATGGGGAGCCATTAGTTAGAATCTGACTTTCGCTCCGAACGATACGGTGAACGGACGGATGTAGGAGCCTACGGCCAGATAATTCTCTACGTTCTTCGGCTTCAGGTCAGAGGTCGATACGCCACCACTGGCACCGCTTACGTTAAGCAGGTTGACGAAGTTGACGGAGAAGTCTACGTTCTTGTTCAGTGCATAGCTTACGCCAGCGAAGGTGGTCCAAAGGCCATTGAACTTGAGTGTGTTCATCTTGTTGACGTAGTAGGCGCTGGAATAGCGTGCGCTCAGCCAGATGTTGAACTTGTCGTATGTATAGCTTGGGTTCAGCTCGATGATCACGTCGCTGACGCCGGTTGTCTTCTTGTTGCTGAAGCTGGCGTGGCTCTTCGTTCCGTCTTTGAATACGGGGTCGATCTCGTAGTTCTTGTAGCGCGGATCTTGCAGGGTGAAGAGAGCGTGGAAGGTGAAGCCCTTAGCTGGTTGCAGCACCATGTCGGTGGTCCAACCGAGCGTCTGTACGTCGTAGTTTACGAACACGGTGGTGTAGTCCGTCTCGTTGGTCGGGTGGTTGAACTGCGTGCGCCATTTGTAATTGGTCTGGCGAACGAACGAGAACTGCGAAGCCAATTGAATCCAAGAGTTGTTCCAGAAGATACCGGCGCGGCCTAAGTGAATGCTCACGGGGTCGAGGTTCGGTATTTCTTCACCAGCAAAGTCATAAGCGTAGGGGCGACGCATCGCGAAGACGTATTCACCTGTCAGACCGAATCCGTCGAGCAGCGTATAGCGACCATTGATGGCAGCTGCGGGGTTGATCCAACCCTTAGAGAAGTCAACCAATTTGCCATCCTTGATGCTCCAGTTCTCTTTACGAACGTTCTCGGGGTGGTCGGGCTTCATACCATCCAGATGAGGATAACTCATGTAAGCCAATGTAGTGAGACCACCGATGCCGTAGTACTCCAAACGCAGACCACCGGAGAGCCACAAGCGATCGGTAGCCTGCCAGTCGTCAGAGAAATAAAGAGCGGCCTTCTCTTCGTGCATATCCATGTATTCACCCGACGTGTTGCAGTCGGTAATAGATTTGCCTTTCTTCAACAGCCATACGGGCGATGCTTCGAGGGTCTGAGGCATGATTCCAGCGCTGGAGTTGACGAACGAACGTCCCCACCAGAAGTTCATACCCGCGCGCCAGCTGTGGCGTGCGGAGGCGCGAGAAAGTTCAGCCGTCGTCATCCACGTCGATTCAAAGCCTTTGTCACGGCTCAGAAAGCGATTCAGGTACTTGCCGGTATACTCCTCGCCGGCCTTGTGACCCTTTGCATCGTAAGCATAGGTGAATCCGTCGCCCGCTTTGGCCGTACCAATACCGAAGTTATCCGGTCGAGCTTGGTCGAGGTTACCGCGACGAATCTTACTGGAAACGTAGAGCTTCAGTTTGTTGTCGAACTCATAGTCGAGGCGAGCCAGGAGGTCGTTACTGCTGTTGGCGTTGTTGTGCAGACGGAGTACGTCTTTGAACTCGCCGTCCACTACGTCGTAGTAACGATAGCGGCCATTGTTCGGCAGCAGATTGTCTCGACCCAGCTTGAAACCGGGATATTCCTTCGATGTTCCGTCGCCCACGTAGTAGTACGGGCCAATGTTATCGAAGAAGAGGCGGGTGTTGACATGCTTATAGAGGAGGCTGAAGACGCCCTTGCCGTCTTTCCAAGTCTTGGTCAGACCGGCCTTGAAGATTTCCATCTTCTCGGCGATGTCGGCGTCTTCAATCTTGATTGTTCCTGGATCGTGATTGACGTACATACCGGCGGTGTAGCTCCATCCTTTGCCGATGGGGCCGGAGAGGGCAATGTCGAAGCGCTGCAAGCCGTAGATATTGGTGTTATAGGCGGCGCGGCCTTCGAACTTCTCCGATCCGCGGCGGGTGGTGGAGAGCACGGTGTAGTTGACGGTACCATTTGTGATGGCACTTTCGCTTAGGGACGAGAGGCCGATGTGGTCATGAATGCCCATGGCGGTCCAATAGAAATAGGGCACGCCTGGCCACTCGTCATAAGTGACGGGTAGACCGTCTTCGAAAATGGTTGCTGACACACCCGAGGGCAGTCCGATTGAGATCTGTCGAGGGCGGTTGTCGTAGGAAGCATTGAGCAACACATTGCGGTTCTTCACTTCCTTGGTGTTGGGCACCGCTGCGGTGTCCTTGCTCACTTCGTCATGCTGTGCATGTGCCGCAAAGGGCAAAGCGAGCGCTGCTGATAGAATGAAAACACTGGATTTCACGTCGTGATTACTATAAAATGATTATCTCTAATTGGTTGTGTTCTGCGATATGTTTGTGGAAGAGGGACAAAAGGAAGCCCGAGGACTCCGGCAGATCTGTTCTCTCTGCCAGCCTCGGGCCTTGGCCATCACTTCGTGTAGAAGTCAATTAAATGCGTGAGTGCCCGCTTACATACGGGGCAAAATTCGGGGAATTGGTTGGTGCGCATACGGCAGTCTTGGAAGGCACGATAGACGCCTTTTACGCTGTAGCCTGCGCCTTCGTAGACGCCTACTTCCATTTTGTTTTTCTCCGTGGGGATGGTGGGGATCTTCGTGCCCTTCTTGACCATGTCTTTCCACTTGCTAGCGAAGTCAACAAGTGTGGTCAGGTTCGGCTCCCACGGCTCGATGTCGTGCGGATAGAGCGGGATAAGCTCTTCTTCAAACGCGTATTCGTCGGCCAGGCCAGCGATGCTGTGGCCAAATTCGTGTACTACGACGGGCTTGAAGTATTTGTGCCGCGTGGAGGTGAGGTTGTAGGAGTTGTAGATGCCACCGCCGCCGTAGGTCTCGGAGTTGACCAGGACGATGATGTGTTCGTAGGGCGTGCCAGCCAGCTGGTCGTGCATGTCACGCAGGTTGAGCGTGGTCAGGTAGCGATCGCTGTAGAAGGTGTCGAAGTGCGAACCGAGTACGGTGTTTTTCCATACGCCTTTGGAGGGGACACTGGTGCCGCTCTCTTTCGATTCGGACATGACGGCGATGACGTTGAAACGGCCTTTGAGCGACTTGAAGGGCTCGTGAGCAAAAAGCGCCTCGTTGGCCTCGGTGGCGTGGGCGATAAAGTCGTCCATGTCTTCCTTGCGATACCCTTCAGCGATGTAGGCGATGTGCATACACTTATTCGTGTCTGCGGCCTGCATGAGGGTCTTGTAGGGCGTCACTTCTTTCTCGCCGATGTGCTTGATGAGGATGTCAGACGGTATCACGCGATGGGTGTAGCTGACCAGGACGTCGAGGCGGCTGGTGCGCAGCTCCACGGTCACGTCGACCGTATCCTTGGGCATAGGCAGGAGGAAGACGTTCTCGAACGATTTCCTCACCTGCTTGGCTTCCGGGTAGGCGAGCCACTCTTGAAAGAGGGTGGAGAAGGAGTTTTTGTAGATCACGCGACCGTCTTTCGATCGGACGGTGATGTCGCCGTTGCCCGCAGTAGGGACTTCGGCCAGGTTTTGTCGTTTGCCATACCAGCGAGGGATAGCGTTCAGTCGGATAACGGAGATCTCTTGTTTGTTGACATCTCCCGTAAAATCGTAGTCGATGCGCAATGTCCGATCTTCAAAATAGTCATTGAAGTTCTGCGCGGAAGCCGCGGTGGCTCCACAGACAATACACATGGCCAAGAGTACCTTTTTCATACGGGGCATTTGTATTTATTGCGTTAAACTTGAATTATAACTTTGCGCCAAAGGTAAAGGAAAAGCCTTCGAACAATTGCAAGAATGAATCACTGAAAAATGCGCCATAGCCCGAAACTTATCCTGCTTTCTCCTCGCAACTCACTCTCTCTCACAGCCCTTATCGGGCTTTCTCCGGTATAATAAAAATGAAGCCCAGAGCGGCGCTTCCCTCTCTCCGCAGCCTGCGGGAGACGTCCGTAGCCCCGCCATGATCTCCCCGCAACTTGCGTAGGATGTTCGTCGCCCTACGGAGTATCTCCTGCAAACTGCGGGGAATGTTCGTCGCCCTACGGAGTATCTCCTGCAAACTGCGGGGAATGTTCGTAGCCCTACGGAGTATCTCCTGCAAACTGCGGGGAATGTTCGTAGCCCTACAATTGTCTCCTGCAAACTGCGGGAGATGTTCGTAGCCCTACAATTGTCTCTTGCAAACTGCGGGAGATGTTCGTAGCCCTACGGAGTATTTCCTGCAAATTGCGGGGAATGTTCGTAGCCCTACGGAGTATCTCCTGCAAATTGCGGGAGATGTTTGTAGCCCTACAATTGTCTCCTGCAAATTGCGGGAGATGTTCGTACATCTACGATAGGCCCAAACAAATTGCAGGAGATGTTTGCCCCCCTTCGAATAGGGGCCACAAAAAAGCGGCGCCCGCCTCTCACTGTTGGAGGGGAGCGCCGCTGATGGAGTAATGGCCAGAAAAAGCAGAACTATTTCGCTTGATAGACGTAGCTGAAGGTTACGACGCCGTTCTTCTGCCCCGTGGCGTCGCTGTAGTCCGTGAACTTCAGCTTGGCGTTGGCGCCGCTCTTGAACTTCACGACGTAGACTTTCTCCGAGAGCTTGTAGGTGTAGGGCGGCATGGTGCCGGTCGGGGTTCGGATCAGCCAGCCGCCGAGGGTGGCGTTGAGGCTGGATTGAGCGGCATAGCCTACGAGGCCTTGCTGCATCTTCGACATGTCTGTGATCACGCGCGCCTTGACCACGGTGTCAGGCTTGTAGCCAGCGGCGGGCAGGCTGGTCACTTTGTCCAGCTCTGTCTCTGTGGTGGCAACGGCTTCGCCTGCGTTGGTCTTGACCTCAAAGCGGTGGATGGCGATGTGCCACTTGATCTTCACGTCCGACTCTGATCCCTTTCCGGGTGTTCGGTTAACCACGGAGTCGCGCTTCATACCTTTGAAGTAGACCCACTCGCTGAAGTCGCGATGTACTTCCGTCTCGCCCGTTTCGAGGTTGATGTAGGTCCAGTCGGCATAATTCGTGGCGTCGACGGTCATCTTCTTCGTCACGCCTTGATCCGGCTTGGGTTGCGGTTGAGGCTGCGGCTGCGGCTGCGGCTGGGGTTGCGGCATAGGTTCAGGCTTGTCTTCGCCACATCCAACCATCATTGTCATACTACACGCCATGAGCGCGAGCATCATCAGGTGCTTCATTTTCATCATTTCGTCAGGTTTTTATTGGTTATTAACGGCCGCAAAAGTAGAGGCGCCTGTAGGGGGTCACAATCCCAATTAGGGGGGATTTCGGATTGGCGCAATCACCGAAATTCGGGACGCACCGAACGCAAAGCGGGCGGATCCGCTTCATTGCAGACCCGCCCGCAGACTGATTCTCGTCGTTCAATGCACCGCTACTTGTTCGCTGGATGATCATAGGGGCCGGTGCGAACGTCCCAATACATCTTGGAGTAGTAGTTGTTCGTGCCTCCTTCGAGCTTCGATACGGCAGCGTTGAAGTTCTCGCCGTTCAGCGTACTCTCGTTCGTGGGGTACTTCACGCGGGGGATGATCATCCCCTTGGTGTCAGAGAGGGGGTTGAACTTGATCGTGTTACCCTTAGGCCCGATGAGGGAGACCTCACCCGGACGAATGAGCTGGTCGGGATAGCCCGTCCGACGGATCTCGACCCAAGCCTCGGTGCCGTTCATATAGAGGTCGATGTACTTCTGGAGGGCTACGGCCTCAGCGTCCACCTTCTTTGAGACGGCGTCGACGTATTTGTCGAGGTCTTCGGTGGAGATGGGCTTGCCGTTCAGCGTGGTCCAATACGTGACGGAGGCGCGGACGCCCGTCTTGTATTCATCGGCCGAGAATCCTTTGTATTCACTGAGGATGAACTGCAGTTCGGCGTAAGTCATGATGGGCACAGCGAAGTCCTTGGAGAGGTGAATGGGCGGGTTGCTGTACCAACTCGGCGCTATGTTGCGATAAGCAGAAGACATATCACCGCTGGCGATGCCGAAGGGGATGCCGATGTATTTTCCATCACGCGACGTGGTGTAGACCTCCAGTCGAGGGTCTACGACGCCTGCCCAGGGGTGCGACTTCTTGTTGAGCGTATCGGGTTGCCCCTTGAGGATGTCCATGAAGGGCCGCGCAATGGTGAAGTCGTTACGCTGGGAGACGAAAAAGCCTCTGTAGAACTGGCTGTAGTCCTGCCCCGTGGTGGAATACTTGAAGGCGGCGTTGTCAGCATTGCTTTCGAAGACGCCATCCTTGAGCGCCTCGGCGATGTAGGTCTTCCAGTTGCTGTCCACTTTAGAGAGGTGGACGGACAGGCGGCACTTGAGGCTGTTGGCAAACTTCTTCCACTTCGCGGCGTCGCCCTTGTAGATGATGTCGCCACCGATGAAGGCCTTCTCATTGACGTTGATCATCTGCGAAGCCTCGGTCAGCTCACGGATCATGGCGGCGTAGATGTCCTTCTGGTCGTCATACTTGGGGTGATAGACGTCCTGGATCAGTTTGCCAGCCTCCGAGTAGGGCACATTGCCCCACGTGTCGGTGATGATGGAGAGCATCCAGACCTTCATGATCTTGGCAGCTGCGATCTGGTTCTTGTTGTTGCCATAATTGACCGAGATGGCTGCCTTCTTCGGGTCGGTGTTAAGCTCGATGATGCGATCCATGTAGTAAAGGTTACGGTAGAAGCTATTGAAGTAACCGTTGTTCACTGATTCACGAATCTGATAGCGATCCTCCTCCGTGTAGTTGCGTTGCGCCCAATACTGGCTGTAGGTGAGGCATTGGCGGGCGCTGAACCAGTTGTCGTAGACGTCGTCCATCATGTGCTTTTGGGCGCCGCTCATCAACATGTGCGAGGGAACCTCTACGGGGTTGTTAGGGTTGACGTTCGTCGTTTCCAGCTTCTCGCACGAAAGGGCAAAGACACCAGCCACGAAGGGTAGAACGAGGTATTTATATGTTGCTTTCATCACTGCAAATTCTTAGGTCGTTAAAATTTCAAGTTCACGTTGAATCCGAAGTTCGCCACCGAAGGCAGTGCGCCGCCTTCGATACCCTGAATGTTTCCAGAGCCGGTGACGATCATTTCCGGGTCGAAGTGCTTCGTATCCGGCCCCCAAACGGCCAGGTTACGACCGTAGGCCGATACGCGTACGGCTTTGAAGAAGGCGTCCTTCTTCTTGAGCGGAATGGTGTAACCGATGTTGATCTCGCGGAGCTTGATGTAGTCCGATCTGAGCACATTCTGCGCTGCGGGGCCTGAGTTATGGTCGTTGCCGTACTGCTTGGCTGTGATCTTGGTCGTGTTGGGCGTTCCGTCTTCGTGCACGCCCTCGAGGACGATACCGTTTTCACGGATGCCGTTGGCGGCAGACTCTTCGAGCATACCGGAATACATTCCCCAGAGGTAAGACGTGGAGAAGTAGTGGCCGCCCTTAGAGAAGTCCAGGAGTACGCTCAGGTCGATGTTGCCCAAGCGGAACGTGTTGCTCCAGCCTCCGGTGAAGTCGGGGAAGATGCTGCCCAAGTTCACGTTGCCGTCGGTGTACATATAGCGTCCGTTGGCGTCGATCAGCTTGTTGCCGTTCTTGTCATACTTGAAGTCCGTGCCCATGATTACGCCATAGGCCTCGCCCTTCATGGCGCCAATCTCCACCTTGAACGGTGCGCTGGCGATGCGGTAATAATCGACCACCATCTCCTTCACCTTGTTCTTGTTCGAGGCCAACGTGAGGGCCGTCTCCCAGGTGAAGGTGCGGCTACGAATGGGCAGGACTTTCACCATAAGCTCCATACCCTTGTTTTCGATCACGCCACCGTTCACCACGCGGAAGGTGTAGCCCGTAGTCCCTGAAACGGACAGCGGCACGATCTGATCCTTCGTTTGGCTGGCGTAGACCGTAGCTTCGAGGCTGACCCGGTTGTCGAAGAGCGAGAGTTCGAGTCCGGCCTCGAAGGAGTTCGTCGACTCGGGCTTCAGGTTCTCGTTTTTGAGCGTATTGCTAACGACGTAGCCCGGTGTGGAGGGGTCGACATGGGTGTACTGCGTCATGGTGTTGATCACCTGATACGGATCGGTGTCGTTACCCACCTGGGCATAGCCGAGGCGCAGCTTTCCGAAGTTGAGCCACGTGAGCTTATTCTTCAGCAGTTCCGAGAAGACAAAGCTACCCGTCACCGAGGGATACATATAGGAATTGTTGCCCACGGGCAGCGTCGACGACCAGTCGTTACGCAGCGAAGCATCGAGATAAAGCATGCTGCGCCAGCCGAGCGTTGCGCTGGCAAAGACGGAGTTGATGGCCTTCTTGAGCTGGTAATTCTCGGCCGTGGCGGGCGAGACGGAGTTGCTCATGTTGTAGAAGTCCGCAATGGCCAGTCCGCCCACGGTGCGACCGTACGTCATCTCGTAGTGGCGTTTCATCAGGTTGGCGCCCAAGTTGGCGTTCACGGTGAGGTCGCCCACGGTCTGGTTGTAGAGGAGCATGAATTCGTTGTTCAGCTCGTACTGCTGGCGGGCGGTCTCCTTGTATTGGGACTGCTCTTGCGAGTAGACGGCGTTACGCTCGAACTGCTTGTCGGCGAAGAAGTCCAGGTTGGCCTTGTATTGGAACTTCAGGCTGGGCAGGATATGGTAGACGAAGCCCACGTTGCCATAGACGCGGTTACGGGTATCGTTCTGATAGTTCTCGTAGCGACTCCAATAGGGGTTGTTGGCGTAGGCAGGGCGTGGATCGTTCCAGTCACTGCGGTTCCAAGTGATCTGCGAGCCGTCGATGGGACTCTTGTAGAGGGCCTCGAGCTCCTTCATGTCCAGCTGGCGGTGGCCCCACTGGATGAATTTCTCCATCACGTTGTTATTGTCGTAACCCGTCTGCGAACGGCCGCGAGCGGCGGAGTTGAAATAGGTCACGTTGGTCATCACCTCCAGCTTTTTATCGGCGCTGGTGGTCGAGGCGGAGACATTGAAGACGTTCTTACGCAGCGAGCTATTCGGCATGTAACCGCTAAGCTCCGAGTTGGTGTAAGAGACACGTATGGACGAGCGGTCCGTGGCCTGCGAGATGGCGACATTGTTCGTGAACGAGACCCCGGTCTTGAAGAAGGTCTCTACGTCATTGTCCGGAGTCTTCCAGGCGGACGTCTTCGGGTCGCCCACCTGACCACCGATTTCCCAGCGTGCCAGGTCGGCCCATGAGAGCACCTGTTGGTTGTCCAGCTTCGGCCCCCAGCTTTCGTCCGTGGCATAGTCCGGATAGAGGTACTTCTTCCCGTTGATCATCACCTCGGTAAACCCACCTTCACCGCCACCGCCATAGAGCTTTTGCAGCTTAGGCAGTTTGTTAACCACTTCAAATCCCACGGCGGTGTTGAACGTAATGCCGTAGCCTTCGTTCTTCGCCCCCTTCTTGGTGGTAATCATCACGACGCCGTTCGTGGCGCGTGAGCCGTAGAGGGCCGATGCGTTGGGGCCCTTGAGCACGGAGATGCTTGCGATGTCGTCCGGGTTGATGTCCTGGATCAGGTTGCCATAGTCATAGCCACCTCCACCGCGGGCGGTGCTATACTGGTCGATGCCCGCGCTACCTGCGTCGTTAAAGCCTTGGCCCTCGATGGGCACACCGTCGACCACGAAGAGGGGCTGGTTGTTGCCCGATATAGAGCTCGTACCGCGGATCAGGATCTTCGACGAGCCACCCATCGATCCCGCGCCGCCGGCGATTTGCAGACCGGCCACTTTGCCTTGCAACGCATTGATCGGATTGCTGACTCCACCACGCGATTTCAACATTTCATCGCCACCCACCTCGGTCACGGCGTATCCAAGCGCCTTCTTTTCTCTCGATATGCCGAGGGCGGTGACCACCACCTCGTCCAGCGCCAGATTCGCGCGGAGCACCGTTGTCACGTGCTTATCCGAGATGGGAATTTCTTCTGATCGCATCCCCACGTAGGAGATGATCAGGGTTTTAGCAGAGGCGGGTACGTTCAGCGCATAGTGTCCGTCCATATCTGTGACGGTGCCTGCGTTTGCGGCGCCTCTGACGGTGACTGCTGCGCCGATGATGGGTTGCCCATCCTCATCGGAAATCACCGTTCCACTCACTTTCACCGTTTGGGCTACGGTCCACCCTATACCTATGAGGAGGTATAGGAGAATCATTGTAATCCTTTTCATAGAAACTCTCGTGTGTTAGTTAATAGTCAGCTTAAATTTCTCATATCTCGACGGGGCAAAAATAGAACATCATTTGAGAAAATACAACTTTTGAGTGATATTTCTTCGTTTTAATCTTTGATTCAATTTCAATTCGTCAGCGAAACGCGCTCTTTAGCTTACAGTTTAGAACCCATCGAAAGCTGTGATTTCGGAGCGGCTTTCACAAGCATTTATCTCGGTCAGCAACCTTTTACGCTTCGCTCGCAACGTATTTTCACCCGCGGGCAGCTACCCGAAAAAGGCCTCCGGCATAATTTATTCCCCCAGCGAATGGCCGGGCAGAGCTATTCATAGATTTCTATTCGTAAGCCGTGGAGCGGATTCTGCTTACAACCGGATTTTATTCGGCGGCCCAGTGGATGGAAAAGCCTTCAACGGGTTTCTATTCGTAAGCCGTGGGGCGGATTCTGCTTATAATCGGATTTTATTCGGTGGCCCAATAGCTGGAAAAGCCTTCAACGGGTTTCTATTCGTAAGCCGCGGGGTGGATTCTGCTTACAACCGGATTTTATTCGGTGGCCACGCTCCGCAGGGCGCCCCTCTCCTACTCTCCATGGACGGCCCATTTCTGTCGGTGGCTCCTATATATATAATGTATAGGGGCAGCGGAGAGAAAGTTGTTCGTTTTTTTCGTTGGGTTTGTTTATCGGTTACAAATAAAGGGTTACATTTGCGGTGCATAAAGCAGAAAAGAGATGACTCAAACAATCAAATACCCTCAGACGATGAGCTACACAGCCCCCAGAGCTGCGAAAAGCATCATGCCTTCACGGCTACGACCGCTCCGTGGCTCCCGATAGACTTTCAATTTGCCATGCCATGAACGATTCAGCTGTATTATATATGTACGCGCAGACCTACGGCGCCTCGGCCGTTTTCGCCGGAGACGCCACAGCCCACTTCGGGCGCGCTGAAGCCTCAGTCGGACAGTCGGACGGGCGCCCCCACTCAGGAGGCGCTCCCGATGGACTTTCCGTCGTGTGCTTTGATCACCTGATGGCCCCCGCCGGACTTTCCAGCGAGAGCCCCCGCTGTTCCGCCGCTCCCGTCGTAAAATCCGATGAGAGCCCCCTGCACTCAGTCGCCCTTGTCGTAAAGTACGATAAGAGCCGCCTGCACCCAGTCGCTCCTGTCGTAAAGTACGATAAGAGCCGCTTGCACCCAAGCGCCCCTGCTGGAGAGTCCGACAGGAGCCGCTTATGCTCAGACACCCCCGTCGGACTCTCCAACAGGGCGTCTTTTTGCTCAGACACCCCCGTCGGACTCTCCAATGAGGCGTCTTTTTGCTCAGACACCCCCGTCGGACTCTCCAATAGGGCGTCTTTTTGCTCAGACACCCCCGTCGGACTCTCCAACAGGGCGTCTTTTTGCTCAGACACCC
>ERZ773087.1951-NODE-1951-length-11712-cov-7.869349_pt1 | contig 11712 bp, 10 predicted proteins | sample MGYA00511375_ERZ773087 | MGnify/ENA primary metagenome ERZ773087 (study PRJEB29015, sample SAMEA2737995) | human oral metagenome | biome: human oral; feature: human-associated habitat; material: dental | place: China | collected 2063 ...
CCGCAGAATTCCTGCACGACGGAGTAGCCGGCATTTTCGGCAACCTGTTGGCAGGCATAGCCGACGTCGCCGAGGGTGGCGCCGGGTTTGACCGCTTCTATACCCGCCATCATGGAGGCGTGGGTCACGTCGATCAGGCGTTGGGCAATCGGGGAGACTTTGCCGACGGTAAACATACGGCTGGAGTCACCGTGGAAACCGTCTTTTTTAATGGTCAGGTCGATGTTGACGATGTCGCCTTCTTTCAGCGGCTTGTCGTCGGGAATACCGTGGCAGATGACGTGGTTGACGGAGGTGCAGCAGGATTTCGGGTAGGGCGGGTTGCCGTAGTTGAGGGGGGCTGGATAACCGCCTTGAACGTTGACGTGGTAGTCGTAAACGAGTTTGTCGATTTCGTTGGTGGTTACGCCGGGTTTGACGAATTGGCCGATGTAATCGAGGGCTTCGGCGACCAAGCGGCCGAGTTCGCGCATTTTTTCGATTTCTTCGGGGGTTTTGATGATGACTTTGTCCATGAGGTTTCCTTCTTGTTTCAGACAGCATGGAGGCCATCTGAACGGGACGGGTGTGCCGTCTGTTTAAAACAGGTTGTCGAGATTGTCTTTATTGCGCGGTTTGGCTTGTGGTTTTGCCTCAGGCTCAGCTTTCGGAGTCGGTTTGGACTCGGGGGCTTTGGCTTTTTCCGGTTTGTTTTCTACCGCTTGTGCGGCAGGTTTGTTGCTTGCGGCTTTGTTTTCTACCGGCTGGCTGTCTGCTTTAGATTTGTTTTGAGCGGCAGGGCTGCTGCTGTCGGATTGTGTGTTTTCTGATTTGTCGGCTTCAGCGCGTTTGTTTTCTGTGCGTTTGCCGCGGTGTGCAGCGGCGCGGTCGTTTTTTACACCTTCTTCTGCTTTTTCGCCTTTTTCGTCTTGTGGGACGACAGGGTTTCCGGAGGCGGTTTTCGCGTCGCCGTCTTTGGCTGGCTGAACGGTTTCAGGTTCGACTGCGCCGTTGGGGCGCCAAACTTCAATGCGTGTGTCGGTTTGTTCGGCAGGGCTTTTTTCGGGTACGTCGGTTTTTCCGGAGTTTAGGGTACTGAATACGCCGGCAACCAGGGCTGCGACGGCGATAAAGCTGACAAGGAATAAAGCGCGGATTAGGTGTTTGGGCTTAAGTTGGAAAGGGGTTTTATTATTCTTGGACATGATGTGGCAGGTAATCGTTGGAGGAATGGCCGTCTGAATATTCAGACGGCCCCGGGTTGCCTGTGAATCAGTTGGCAACGTAGTTTTGATAGAGGGTCACGACTTTTTGTACGCCGACGGTCGTGCTGACTTTTTGGGTCACGCGGGCTTGCTCGTCAGGCGTGAGGATGCCCATCACATAGGTCACGTTGCCGTAAGTCACGATTTTGACGCGTGCTTGGGTGGCCGGGCTGAGGCCCAACAGGGAGGCGCGGACTTTGGATGTGCCCCAGGTATCGTTGGTCACATCGCCGAGCGAACGCGCTTGTGAGGCAACGGTGATGTAGTTGTACACGCCTTCTGCGGCTTGTTCGGAACGGGCGATGCGTTCAACAAATTGTTTTTCGCCTTCGGTAGCCACTTGGCCGAGCAAGAGCAGGTGGCGGTTGTAGCCGACAACGTTCAGTTTGGGCGTGTAGCCTTGGACTTGGTTGTTTTGGCGCAGGTAGGAGCGTGCGGTGGTTTCGACGCGCAGTGCCATAACGTTGTCGTCTGTTTGCGCGCCGGTGGTGCGGCGGTCGACGGCGGATTTGGTGCCGACGGCTGCACCGCCGATCAGTGCGCCGACGCAGCCGCTTAGACTCAGGCTTAAGAGGGTCGCAGTCAGAACGGGGAGGGCGTAGCGTTTGATATTCTTCATATCCTTTTCCTTGGGTATGGACGGTTGGGTGTTCAGACGGCCTTTAAGGGATGGGCCGTCTGAAAAGAAAGGGTTACATGCCTTCAAGCAGGACGGAGTCGATGCAGTCGCACATGGCGTGAATCAGCAAAATATGGTTTTCCTGAATGCGGGCAGTGCGCGGATAAGGGACGTTGAGCAAAACGTCAGTATCTTTGAGCATGGCGGCGATTTTTCCGCCGTCGCGGCCGGTCATGGCGATGACGTGCATGTCACGCTCGTGTGCCGCTTTGATGGCTTCGATGACGTTGGCGGAATTGCCGGAGGTGGAGATGCCGACCAATACGTCGCCGGCACGTCCGAGCGCGCGCACTTGTTTGCTGAATACATGGTCGAAACCGTAGTCGTTGCCGATGGCGGTCAGGGCGGAAGTGTCTGTTGTCAGCGCGACAGCGGCCAATTCCATGCGTTCTTTTTCAAAACGGCCGGTCATTTCTGCGGCGAAGTGTTGCGCGTCGGCAGCCGAACCGCCGTTGCCGCAGGCCAGGATTTTGCCGTCGTTCATCAGGCATTGCAGCATCAGCTCGGCAGCCTGTACGGTCGGCTCGACCAGTACTTTTTCGGCTTCCTGCTTGGCGCGGATGCTCTCGGCAAAATGCGCGGAAACGCGTTCTTGTAATGTTGTCATGAGGTTAACCTGTAATATTTTGAATCCATTCGGGTTGGCCGTCGCCCTCAATCAGTACCGCATCCAGGCGGCAGGGCGCATGGTTTAACCCGTGCTTTTGCAGATAATACTCTACACTTCGTTGCAATTTCAATAATTTGGACGGAGAGATGCTGTATGCGGCACCACCGAAACCTCGGTTTTTGCGGTATTTTACTTCAACAAACACAATCGTACCGCCGTTTTTGACGATTAAATCGATTTCGCCGTAGGCGCAATGCCAGTTCCGCGCCAGCAGAGAGCAGCCTTTGCCCAGCAGGAATGCCAGCGCCGCATCTTCGGCCGCCGCCCCCTGTTTGTGGTTTAAGCGCATGAAAAGTTTACCCGTTATATAATCATTGTTTTTAAAGAGACGCCGTTTCAGACGGCCTTGAATCTATGTACACAAAACACCTGCAAAAAGCCGTCGACAGCATCGAAAAACAGACATTATACGTTGTCGCCACACCCATCGGCAATTTAGCCGACATAACGCTGCGCGCGTTGGCCATTCTGCAAAAGGCCGACATTATCTGCGCCGAGGACACCCGTGTTACCGCCCAGCTTTTGAGTGCGTACGGCATTCAGGGCAAACTCGTGAGCGTGCGCGAACACAACGAGCAGCAAATGGCCGATAAAATCATCGCCCATCTTTCAGACGGCCTGAGCGTCGCCCAAGTTTCGGATGCGGGCACGCCTGCGGTTTGCGATCCCGGTGCGAAACTTGCCGCCCGCGTGCGTGAAGCCGGATTTAAAGTGGTGCCTGTAGTCGGCGCAAGCGCGGTCATGGGGGCGTTGAGCGTGGCCGGTGTGACGGAATCCGATTTTTACTTCAACGGTTTCTTGCCGCCTAAGGCCGGCGAACGCCAAAAGCTGCTGGCCAAATGGGCGGAAGCCGATTTTCCGATTGTGATGTTTGAAACGCCGCACCGTATCGAGGCAAGCCTTGCGGATATGGCCGCGCAGTTCCCCGAACGCCGTTTGACTTTGGCGCGCGAAATCACCAAAACGTTTGAAACCTTCCTCAGCGGCAGGGTTGCCGAAATCCAAGCCGCCCTTAAAAACGACAGCAACCAAACACGTGGAGAAATGGTGCTGGTGTTGCACCCCGCGGTGAAAGAGAAACACAGCGATTTGCCCGAGGCGGCGCAAAATACCATGAAAATCCTTGCGGCCGAGTTGCCGACCAAACAAGCCGCCGAGCTTGCCGCCAAGATTACCGGCGAAAGCAAAAAAGCCTTGTACGATTTAGCGTTGGAGTGGAAACGGATTTCAGACGATGCTTGAGGTCTTGCAGGCTTATTTCTCTCAACCTATGGTGTGAACGATGCGACGATTTCCTACAGGCAAGGCTGGGTATTGTTCGTTATCCGTTTGCCGGTTCTACAGGCTTTACATAGGTAAAGTTTTGTTTGCCGCATTGCTCCCCCCCCCCTTGCAATTTACACTGACACCGCATACAACTTGTATGTTCTTAAATCTTTCAACCTACGGGAGTAGACTTATGAAACAAAACATCATCGTTGTCTTATTCAACATCTCCAGCGAAGCTTATCAAGCCTTTTCTGAATTGAAAGCTTACTCGCAGACAATAGATGCTTTGGTGGCACAAGCCGTTTTGATTAAAAAGGAAAATGGTCTGATTATCCCAGCAGAAAGCACCGACTTTACCGCCAATACGGTCGAAGGCGCATGGACGGGCAGCCTCATTGGTTCACTGGTCGGCATTCTCGGCGGTCCTATCGGTGTTCTGTTGGGTGGAGCTACTGGCGCACTCATCGGCAGTGATGCAGGCACTGCCCAAACATTGGGAGAGGAGTTGTTGCTGGAAATTACAGCCAAAAAACTGGATAACGGCAGTACTGCAATCATTATTTTGGCGCAAGAATCCGACGAAGCTGTATTGGATGCCTTCTTCCACCGTTTCAAAACCGTTATTCTCCGGCAAGATGCAGCCGTTGCCCAACAGGACGTATTGGCAGCAATAGAAGCGCAGGAAGAAGTGGCACGTCAGGCACACGAAGCTTGGAAAAAACAGCGCAAAGCCGAGCGCAAAGAGAAAGTGGAAGCCTTCAAGGCCGACATCAAACAAAAATTCGACAAATTGGCAGCCAAGTTGAAATAACACTGCCACCAACCCAAGGTATGTAACCGCTCAAATTTTCCGTTTCGGATGCATGCCAAACCGGTTTGAGGCTACCTGAAAATCTATTTTTCAGGTAGCCTCTCCCTTTTTCATGCCCCGAGACCTTTGCAAAGGTCTCAACCTATGTTATTGCAAAGGTCTCGGCCTTTTTATAATTGGATTTTAGATCGATCCAATAGGTTCAATACGCTTCTAAGTTTGCGTTTCAGACGGCCTAAATGTTTGGCAAACCTGCTTCAACGCTGCCATGCGCTGCGCAAATATTCGATGCAGTCGGTCAGGGCGTAAAACGGGGCGTTGCCGTGATTGGCGTTGGGGTAGAGGGTAAAGCGGACATCCGCGCCGAGGTGGTGCAAAGTGCCGGCAAGGATTTTGGCTTGTGCGACCATGCCGCGGCTGGTTTGGTCGGGACGGTTGTTTCTGCCTTCATGTTCGCCTGCGCCAAGGCGGATGCCGATTCCTTGCGGCAAAGCGTCGGGCAGCCAATCGAGTACGCGGCGGTCTTGCCACCAGATAGACGGCGAAACCAGTAAATAATGGCGGAAGCGTTCGGGGCGGGTGAACAGGGAATAGAGGCCGTACAAGGCGCCGAACGAATGGCCGAAGACGGCCTGGTTTTGGGTGTCGATGCGGTATTTGCTGTCGAGTAGGGCGGAGAGTTCGTTATCGATAAAGCGGCTGAAGCGGTCGGCTTGGCCGTATTGTTTGCGTTCGGATTCGGGCGCGTTGTCGGGCAGCGGCGGCGTGTAGTCAAGTGCGCGTTGGCTTAGGTCGCGGATGTTGCCGCCGGTGTAGCCGATACCGACAATCAGACAGGCGGCATGGCTTTTGGTGATGGGGTTGATGAGCAGGGATTGTGCCATATTGAGGATGGCGGGGAAAAAGGCATCTCCGTCAAGGATATACAGTACGGGATAGCCGTCTGTCGGACGCTCGCCAAGTGCCGCGGCTTGAATGCGGTAGGTACGGCCGGTGTGGGTGGAGGTAATGGCGGTTTCTTCGGCTTGTAGCAGGGTGGCGGCTTGCCAGTTGGGACGGATGGGCATAATGGGGTGCTTTAATCAATGGGTTGCGTGAGGAAAAGGAGAAAAGGCCGTCTGAACAATGGATTTCAGACGGCCTTATTGTACGGATTTCTGCCTTTTTAACAATACGCGCGATTAGCGTACGTCAACGTATGAGCTGCTGTGCAGTTCGCGCAGGAGGTTGGTGGTCGCCTGTTGTGCTTTTTGTTGGGACAGGTATTGGCGGACGGCGTTTTGTTGGCGCTCTTCAGGCGTACCTGCTTCGCGGACGTCGTTCAGCTTGATGATGTGCCAGCCGAATTGGGTGCGGACAGGGGCGCTGATTTGGCCGGGTTTGAGTTTGTGGACGGCTTCTTCAAACGGGGCAACCATCATGCCGTCGGCAAACCAGCCCAAATCGCCGCCATTGCCGGCGCTGCTGTCTTGCGAGTATTGGCGTGCCAAACCGCCAAAATCTGCGCCGCTGCGGGCCTGTGAGTAGATTTTGCGGATGGTGCTTTCTGCGCCGACGGCGGCATTGTCGTTGTCGGCTTTAATGAGGATGTGTTGGGCATGGTACTGGCGCACAGGGTCTGCTTCAGGCAGGGTTACGCCTTGTTGTTTGGCCTGCTCGATGTAGCGTGCCACTTCGGAGTCGCTGACGCGGCTGTTTTGCATGATGGCCTGTTGGCGCACTTTTTCAACAATAATGCTGTCGGCGATGTCTTGACGGACGGCGGCAGACGGATTTTTGATGTTGGGGTTGTGCGCGATAACGGCTTCGATTTCGCTATCGGTCGCTTGGATGTTGCGGCGTTTGCCTGCTTGGAGGATCAGGGATTGGTTGATCATTTGTGCCAAAACTTGTTGGCGCAGCTCGTTGGCGTCCATTTGTGTGCCTTTAGGCATGGTTTGACGCGCTTGCGCTACGGCTTGCGCTACTTGGCGGTGGGTAATGACTTCGTTGTCGACAACCGCGGCAATGCCGTCTGAAAGATGTACGCCGCTTTGTACGGCTGGCATGGTAGTGGCGCTGACGACTGGAGTTTTGTTGGCACGCGCTTTGGTCGCTTTGGCTTTAGGGGCGGCGTGTGCGCCTACTGCGAGAGTGAGTGCGGCGACGAGAATCAGGGGTTTGAAGTTCATTGTTTGACTACCTCGTTGGTTTTGCTGTAACCAGGGATGGCTAAGCGGAGTTTTTCGAATGGGTTGTTGCCGATATTGCTCAAGTCTTTGAGTTGGAGGTTGAAGAATACGGCGTTTTTGTGGCTGTTTTCGCCGGTAACATAGCGTTGGCCGACCAAGCTTGCGCTCCAGCAGCCGCAGTTGCTTTTGTATTCTGCACCGATGAGCATTTCCAGCGGTTTTTTGGCTTCGATTTCGTAGTTGTAACGGGCAACGGCGTACAGGTTTTTACTCAACGGCCATTGGGCTGTAAGGTCGACTTGGCTGAGCCTGTCGTAGAAATAGTCGCCGTTGGCTTGCAGATAGATGCGCTCGTTTCGTCCGTATTTGTAGCGCGCGCTTAAGACTTTGCCGGGTTCGGGGTTGTAGGCAATCCCTGCGGCGTAGCTTTCGGCACGGCTTTGGTTTTGGTTGTAGTGGATGTCCAAATCAATGCGGGTGCTCGGGGTAAGGTTGCCGTGTGCAAAGGCTACCCAGTCGGATTGGCTGCGCGGATAATTGCTGACGTTGCCGTCAGGCAGGACGTTGTCTTTTTTGAAATAAAACTTCTGGCCGATACCTGCACGGAAGAGTTCCGCACCGGTGTTGGGGTTGAGGATACGGCTTTGTGTGGCCAGCGTCAGGCTGTTGGCCGAATTGATACGGTCGTTGCCCGAATACAGGTTTTCTCGGAACAGCTGCGAATAGGTAAAGCTGTTTTCGGAGCTGTCAAAATTGGGCAGGTCGTTTTGGGACTTGGTCGGAATGTAGTTGTAAAACAGGCGCGGTTCAAGCGTTTGCAGGTATTCCCCGCCGAAGAGCCGGGCCCTGCGCTCGAAAGTCAGGCCGCTGTCGACGTTGATAATCGGCAGGACGCGGCTGACATTGCGGCCGCTTTGACCGTTGAAGCTGTTGAGGCTGTAATAAGTGGCATGTACGCCGACTTTAGGCCGGATGTAGCCCCATTGGTTGTGGAAGTCCCATTTGACGCTCGGGTAGAGTACTACGCGGCTGCCGTCTTGCTTGGTGTCGTGGTCAAAGTGGGTAAATTGACCTAATACGTTGAGTTGAGCCTTGCCGATATGGCTTTGCCAACGGCCGGTCAGACGGGGCATGATGGCATAAGGCTCGTCTTTATAACCGTCTTGGTTGGCCAGCGTTTGATATTTTTGTACGCGCAACGAGCCGTCGAAGCTGCCACCTAGCAGTTTGTCGCTGTAATTGAGCCATGCCTGACGGTCGAGGTTGACGTTGCGCGCGATGTCTTCGCGGCCATAGAAGTCGCGGTAGTAATCGTCGTCGGAAACTTGGTTGTAGTTGATGCCGCCGCTGATTTTGCTGTTCAGCTGCTGCTGGTGTTTCCATTTAAACTGGTAGCGGTTGTTGTGGACGCTTTTTTGGTCGTTCGGCATCCAGTCGCCATCGACTTCGCCGCTGTAATTCGGTTGCAGATAACGGACTTGGCCGCCCAGTTGCACGCCGCGTTTGCTGATAATGCCCGGGCGGATGGTGGCATCCAAATTCGGCGCAAGGTTGAAGTAGTAGGGCAGGCTCAGTTCAAGGCCGTCTGAACCTGTGGCAATGGTCGGAACGAGCAGGCCGCTTTTGCGGTTGCCGTTGATGGGGAAGTCCGCCCAAGGCGTGTAGAGGACGGGTACGCCGCCGAATACGAGCGAAGCGTGTTTGGCCACGCCGATGCCTGTCGATTCATCGGCTTCAATGCTTTGCGCTTGGATATACCAGCTGGCATCGCCGGGCGAACAGGTGTTGAATTTGGTATTGATGAGTTTGTAGAGGCCTTTGCCTTTGAGTTCGGCTTTTTCGCTGACACTTTGAAGGCGGCGGCCGCCTTGTTCGGTATTGAGGCGTACGGCAGTGCCGGAACCGGTTTGGTCTTTGAGGTTGTAAACCAATTGGTCGCCGGATACGGTCGAACCGTTTTGATACAGGGTAAAGCGGTCGCCGGCGGTCACGGTATCGGTGGCTTGGTCGTATTGCGCCCAATCGGAATTGAGAACATCGGCATTGCGCTCAACGATGACGTCGCCTTCAGCACGGACGCCGACTTGGGTCTGACCTTCTATTTTATCGGCGTTGACGCGGGTGTAATCGGCAGGCAGGGCAGGCTCGCCGCTGCGTTTGATTTCGGCGGTTTCGACCGGCTTGGCATCTTCATGGTCGCAAAACAGGCACGTGCTGCCCAAAGAAAGCGGATCGGCTTCGCTTTGGCTGGTTTGTGCCGGTTTGGATGTGGCGGTGTGGGCAGGGGTATAGTCTTCCGCCTGCGGAACAGAAGCATCTTCCGCGCGCACGGCTGTTGCGCCAAAGCCCATAATTAAGGCGAGTACCAAGGGTTTGAGTGAAAATAAACGAGCCAAAATCGCCCCTTAAATCGGTTTGCCAGTTAGAATAGCGGTTATTGTAACCTGAAATTCTGCGATACCGCTATGCAACGACAAACCGAATTACAAAACTGGCTGGAGTCTGTTTACCCGAACCAGCCGTTTGAATTGAGCTTTGCGGCAGCCGATGCCGACTTCCGCCGTTATTTCCGCGCGACGTTTTCAGACGGCCAGACCGTTATCTGTATGGACGCGCCTCCTGAGAAGATGAGTGTTGCGCCGTATTTAAAAGTGCAAAAACTGTTTAACATGGTCAATGTGCCGCAAGTGCTTCATGTGGATGAAGCGTTGGGCTTTATGGTGTTGAACGATTTGGGCAATACCACATTCCTGACTGCCATGAATCAGGAAAACAGCGAAACCGCCCATAAAGCCCTGCTGCTCGAAGCCATCGACGAACTGATTGAACTGCAAAAAGCCAGCCAGCCCGGCAAACTGCCGGAATACGACCGCGAAGTCATGCTGCGCGAGATTAACTTGTTCCCCGAATGGTTTGTGGCCAAAGAATTGGGCCGCGAGCTGACCTTCAAGCAACGCCAGTTGTGGCAGCAAACCATCGATACGCTGTTGCCGCCTCTGTTGGCTCAGCCCAAAGTGTATGTCCACCGCGACTTTATCGTCCGCAACCTGATGCTGGCAAAAGGCCGCCCGGGCGTGTTGGACTTCCAAGACGCGCTTTACGGCCCGATTTCCTATGATTTGGTGTCGCTGCTGCGCGATGCGTTTATCGAATGGGAAGAAGAATTTGTGTTGGACTTGGTCATCCGTTACTGGGAAAAAGCACGCGCTGCCGAGCTGCCTGTGCCTGCCGAGTTTGACGAGTTCTACCGCTGGTTTGAATGGATGGGCGTACAACGCCATTTGAAAGTGGCCGGTATTTTTGCCCGCCTGTACTACCGAGACGGCAAAGACAAATACCGCCCGGAAATCCCGCGTTTCTTGAACTACCTGCGCCGTGTATCGCGCCGTTACAACGATTTGGCGCCGCTGTATGCGTTGCTGGTCGAATTGGTCGGCGATGACGAATTGGAAACAGGCTATACCTTCTAAGCTTGGTTTTAAGATTTGATTCCACTTTTCAGACGGCCTGATCAACAAAAGGCCGTCTGAAACCTTTACAGAACACATAAAAATGACCCACATGATTTACCCCAAAACCTACGACGTGATTGTCGTCGGTGGCGGCCATGCCGGTACCGAAGCCGCGCTTGCCGCCGCCCGCATGGGCGCACAGACGCTTTTGCTCACACACAACATCGAAACGCTCGGACAAATGTCGTGCAACCCCTCCATCGGCGGCATCGGCAAAGGCCATCTTGTGCGCGAACTCGATGCGCTCGGCGGCGCGATGGCGCTGGCAACCGACAAATCAGGCATCCAGTTCCGCCGCCTGAACGCCAGCAAAGGCGCGGCGGTTCGTGCCACGCGCGCACAGGCGGACCGTATTTTGTATAAAGCCGCCATCCGCGAAATGCTGGAAAACCAAGAAAATCTGGAGCTTTTCCAGCAGTCGGTTGACGACGTAATGCTCGACGGCGACCGTATTTCAGGTGTAATTACCGCGATGGGCGTTGAATTTAAAGCCCGCGCCGTCGTGCTGACCGCCGGCACGTTTTTGTCCGGCAAAATCCACATCGGTTTGGAAAACTACGAAGGCGGCCGCGCCGGCGACCCCGCCGCCAAATCGCTGGGCGGACGCTTGCGCGAATTGAACCTGCCGCAAGGTCGTCTGAAAACCGGCACGCCGCCGCGCATTGATGGGCGCACGATTGATTTCTCCCAACTGACCGAACAGCCCGGCGACACGCCCGTGCCCGTTTTCTCCGTGCGTGGCAACGCCGAAATGCACCCGCGCCAAGTGTCCTGCTGGATTACGCATACCAATTTGAAAACCCACGACATTATCCGCAGCGGTTTCGACCGCAGCCCTATGTTCACCGGCAAAATCGAAGGCGTCGGCCCGCGCTATTGTCCGTCTATCGAAGACAAAATCAACCGCTTCGCCGACAAAGACAGCCATCAGATTTTCCTCGAACCCGAAGGCCTGACGACCAACGAATACTACCCCAACGGCATCTCCACCAGCCTGCCGTTCGACATCCAAATCGCCCTCGTTCGCAGCATGAAAGGCCTGGAAAACGCCCATATCCTGCGCCCGGGCTACGCCATCGAATACGACTACTTCGACCCGCGTAACCTCAAAGCCAGCCTCGAAACCAAAACCATCCAAGGCCTCTTTTTCGCCGGACAAATCAACGGCACGACCGGCTACGAAGAAGCCGCCGCGCAAGGCCTGCTCGCAGGCGCAAACGCCGTGCAATACGTCCGCGAACAAGACCCGCTCCTGCTGCGCCGCGAACAAGCCTATCTCGGCGTATTGGTGGACGACCTCATCACCAAAGGCGTGAACGAACCCTACCGCATGTTCACCAGCCGCGCCGAATACCG
>ERZ773087.1954-NODE-1954-length-11705-cov-8.802833_pt1 | contig 11705 bp, 11 predicted proteins | sample MGYA00511375_ERZ773087 | MGnify/ENA primary metagenome ERZ773087 (study PRJEB29015, sample SAMEA2737995) | human oral metagenome | biome: human oral; feature: human-associated habitat; material: dental | place: China | collected 2063 ...
TGAAGTGTAATGTATATTTGCTCATAAAAAAACTGCACCTTGTGAGTTGGAGGGGGTGTGTCCAACTTTTGGGGTGCAGTTCAAATTTTCAGACGACCTTAATTTTCTTCCGAACTATGTTCTTCTTTCGTTTCCTGAACGGTCAGCCAGTCCCAAAAGTTTTCGCTCCATTTGCCGATGCGGTAGAGGAAGAGGGCGTAGCTTTCTTGAAGCAGGAATTTGTTTTTTTCTTTGCCTTGGTCGAAGCGCGTGGTCGGCGTGGCGGAGATGTAGGCTTCGATGTCGAGGTCGGAGGCGATTTCGAGGGCGCGGGCGAGGTGGTAGGGGTCGCTGACGATGATAATGCTTTCGATGCCTTCGGCGCGCAGTATCGGACGGATGTTGCGGATGTTTTCGTAGGTGTTGCGCGAGGTGTTTTCAAAGATGATGTTGTGCGCGGGTATGCCTTGTTTGAGGGCGTAACGCCGTCCGACTTCAGCTTCGGTCATGTAGCCTTTTTTGGATGTGCCGCCGGTGAAGACGATTTTTTCAACGCGGTGGCTTTGGTAGAGGGTGATGGCGTGATTGATGCGTTCGCGGAAAACGGGCGAGGGTCGTTTGTCCCATGCGGCGGCACCGAGCACGAGAGCGGCATCGGCGCGGACATGACGCGGCAGCGGCTGCGAGCCGGTGTGGTACACCTGCCATGCGCCGACGCTGAATATGCCGAGTATCAACAGGATACTCAGACCTATGCCGCGAAAGAGGTAGTAGCGCAAGCCGTTGCGGCTGCGAAACAGTGAAATCATGTAGGGACGGCCTTCCCGCGCTTCAGTCCAACAGGGTTTCGATGTTTTCGAGCGGTCTGCCGATGGCGGCTTTGTCCTGTGTGGTCAGGATGGGGCGTTCGAGCAGGGCAGGGTGGGCGGCGATGGCTTCGAGTAAGGCTTGGTTGTCGAGATCGGGATTGTCCAAGCCGAGTTCTTTGTATAAGTCGTCTTTGACACGCATCATGCCGCGCACGGATTCCAAGTCCAGTTTGGCAAAAATGTCTTTCAGTGTCGCCAAATCAGGCGGGGTGTCGAGGTATTTGACGACTTCGGCTTTGATGCCGCGCGCTTCGAGCAGGTCGAAAGCGGCGCGCGATTTGCTGCAACGGGGGTTGTGGTAGAGCGTGAATTCAGACGACATATAGTTCTCCAATGTTTTTAGATTTTGCTGATGGGCTTTATTATCGGCTGCCTTGGCGATTTCCTCAACTTATCACCCGATAATCGTCATTTTTTACCACTAAAATCCAACATCTTCATTTTCTCCATAGACAGCACGCTGAAAGGGGTTACAATGCCATCATCTGATTGATGCAAAGGATCGAACTTATGAAAAAATTATTGCTTGCCTCTGTTTTGATGACTGCCGCCCTGTCTACCCCTGCGTTTGCCGCCGATCCGCTGGCAGGCTGGAACGACAACAAGCCGCAAAGCCTGCAATCGCTCAAAGCCCCCGTGCGCGTGGTGAACCTGTGGGCGACTTGGTGCGGCCCGTGCCGTAAGGAAATGCCCGCCATGTCCGCTTGGTACAAAGCGCAGAAAAAAGGCAGCGTCGATATGGTCGGCATTGCGTTGGATACTTCCGACAACATCGGCAAATTCCTGAAACAAACCCCCGTCAGCTATCATGTTTGGCGTTATACCGGCGCGGACAGCCGCAATTTCATGAAGTCTTACGGCAACAACATCGGCGTATTGCCGTTCACCGTCGTCGAGGCCCCGAAATGCGACTACAAACAAACCATCACCGGCGAAGTCAACGAAAAAAGCCTGACCGCCGCCGTCAATGCGGCTAAAGAGAAATGTAAATAAATCGGGCTGAAACCGATGTGGAAGGTCGTCTGAAAACGGATACGGCGGGTTTGATTGAAACGCCGAAATCCTTTTCAGACGACTTTTTGACATGTGGATAAGTATTTCAGCATTTTGCAAACGCGACAATCACGCTTGTAATATTGTGTTGTAAAGCCGTCAGTCCGACGCTTTGCCTAGCGCCGTCCATATCCGAGCAAACTATCAAAAAAACGCCGAAATCTTTATAATTCGGCACATATCCTATTTTTCAGACGACCTATCTCCGATAGCGCATCCTTTTGTGGATTAGTTGTGGATAAGTTTGTCCTGACCCCTTTCCAGGAATACCTTATGATCCGTTTCGAACAAGTTTCCAAAACCTATCCCGGCGGTTTTGAAGCCCTGAAAAACGTCAGCTTCCAAATCAAAAAAGGCGAAATGATATTTATCGCCGGCCATTCCGGCTCCGGCAAGTCCACCATCCTGAAGCTGATTTCCGGTATTACCAAGCCCAGCAAAGGCAAAGTGTGGTTCAACAACCAAGACTTGGGCGAATTGAGCGACAACCAAATCGGCTTCATGCGCCAACATATCGGCATCGTGTTCCAAGACCACAAAATCCTCTATGACCGCAACGTCCTGCAAAACGTCATCCTGCCGCTTCGGATTATCGGTTATCAGCCGCGCAAAGCCGAAGAGCGCGCCCGCATCGCCATTGAAAAAGTCGGCTTGAAAGGCCGTGAATTGGACGATCCCGTAACCCTCTCCGGCGGCGAACAGCAACGCTTGTGTATCGCCCGCGCCGTCGTCCACCAACCCAGCCTCCTGATTGCCGACGAACCCTCCGCCAACCTCGACCGCGCCTACGCGCTCGACATCATGGAATTGTTCAAAACCTTCCACGAAGCAGGAACCACCGTCATCGTCGCTGCCCATGACGAAACCCTCATGGCAGACTACGGCCACCGCATCCTGCGCCTCTCGAAAGGACGACTCGCATGAGCATCATTCACTACGTCTCGCTGCACGTCGAATCCGCGCGTACTGCGCTCAAACAACTCCTGCGCCAACCCGTCGGCACGCTGCTCACCCTCCTGATGCTCGCCGTCGCCATGACCCTGCCGCTTTTCATGTATTTGGGTATCCAAAGCGGACAAAGCGTTTTAGGCAAACTTAACGAGTCGCCGCAAATCACGCTCTATATGGAGACCGACGCGTCCAAAGCCGACAGCGATACCGTCCGCAACCTGTTGGAACGCGATGCCCGCCTCAACAAAATCCGTTTCATCAGCAAGCAGGAGGGCTTGGAAGAGCTGCAATCCAACCTCGACCAAAACCTCGTCTCCATGCTCGACGGCAACCCCTTGCCCGACGCATTTATCGTTACGCCCGACCCCGCTACACCGCCCGCACAAATGCAGGCGATTTATCAGGACATGGTCAAGCTGCCCATGGTCGAATCCGCCACCATGGACACCGAATGGGTGCAAACGCTGTATCAAATCAACGAGTTCATCCGCAAAATTTTATGGTTTCTTTCACTGACGCTGGGTATGGCGTTCGTCCTTGTCGCGCACAACACCATCCGTCTGCAAATCCTCAGCCACAAAGAAGAAATCGAAATCACCAAGCTGCTCGGTGCGCCCGCATCGTTTATCCGCCGTCCTTTCCTTTACCAAGCCATGTGGCAGAGCATCTTCTCCGCCGCCGTCAGCTTGGGACTGTGCGGCTGGCTACTTTCCGCCGTTCGTCCGTTGGTCGATGCCATCTTCAAACCCTACGGGCTCAACATCGGCTGGCGTTTCTTCCATTTCAGCGAAGTTTCGCTGGTGTTCGGCTTCGTCATCGCCTTAGGTGTCTTCGGCGCATGGCTTGCCACCACGCAACATTTGTTGGGCTTTAGAGCCAAGAAATAAAATCATTGGATTGAAGTAAAGGCAAAAGGTCGTCTGAAACCTTGTTTTAGGGTTTCAGACGACCTTTTGCTACAATAAGGCTTTTCCGTTTTGCAAGGCATTCCCATGAGCAAATCCGCCGTTTCCCCTATGATGCAGCAGTATCTCGCCATCAAATCGCAGCACGCCGACAAGCTGGTGTTTTACCGCATGGGCGATTTTTACGAGCTGTTTTTGGATGACGCGGTGGAAGCGGCGAAGCTGTTGGACATCACCCTGACCACGCGCGGGCAGATGGACGGCGTGCCGATTAAGATGGCGGGCGTGCCGTTTCACGCGGCGGAGCAGTATCTGGCGCGGCTGGTGAAGATGGGCAAAAGCGTGGCGGTGTGCGAGCAGGTGGGCGAAGTCGGCGCGGGCAAAGGGCCGGTGGAGCGCAAAGTCGTGCGCATCGTTACGCCCGGCACGCTGACCGACGCGGCGTTTTTGGAAGACAAGGAAACCAACCGCATCGCGGCGGTGAACGCGGATAAAAAACACATCGCCATCGCGTGGGCATCTTTGCAAAGCGGCGAATTCAAAACCAAGCTGACGACGGCGGACAAGCTCGCCGACGAGCTGGCGCGTTTGCAGGCGGCGGAAATCCTGTTGCCCGAAGGCAAAAGCCTGCCTAATGGTTTTCAGACGACCTCCGCCAACATCACGCGCCTGAACTCATGGCAGTTTGCCGCCGACGCGGGCGCGAAATTGCTGACCGAATACTTCGGCTGCCAAGACCTGCACGGCTTCGGTTTGGACGGCAAGGAACACGAAGCCGCCGTCGGCGCGGCGGGTGCGCTGTTGAACTACATCCGCCTGACGCAAAACCTGTTGCCGCAACACCTCGACGGCATTTCGCTCGAAACCGACAGCCAATATATCGGCATGGACGCCGCCACGCGCCGCAATCTCGAAATCACGCAAACCCTCTCCGGCAAAAAAACGCCGACCCTGTTTTCCATACTCGACGGCTGCGCCACCCATATGGGCAGCCGCCTCTTGGCACTCTGGCTGCACCACCCCTTACGCAGCCGCGCCCACATCCGCGCCCGCCAAGAAGCCGTTGCCGCGCTGGGTTCACAATACGAAACCCTGCAAGGTCGTCTGAAAAACATCGCTGATATCGAACGTATCGCCGCCCGCATCGCCGTCGGCAACGCCCGCCCGCGCGACCTCGCCTCCCTGCGCGACAGCCTGTTTGCCCTGTCCGAAATCGAATTGTCCGCCGAGGGCAGCAGCCTCTTAGAAACCCTCAAAGCCGTTTTCCCCGAAACCCTGCCCGTCGCCGAAACCCTCAAAGCCGCCGTGATGCCCGAACCCGCCGTCTGGCTCAAAGACGGCGGTGTCATCAACCAAGGCTATTCCACAGAACTCGACGAGTTGCGCCACATCCAAAACCACGGCGACGAATTCCTGCTTGACCTCGAAGCGCGCGAACGCGAACGTACCGGCCTTTCCACCCTCAAAGTCGAGTTCAACCGCGTCCACGGCTTCTACATCGAGCTTTCCAAAGTCCAAGCCGAACAAGCCCCCGCCGACTACCAACGCCGCCAGACCCTGAAAAACGCCGAACGCTTCATCACCCCCGAACTCAAAACCTTCGAAGACAAAGTCCTGACCGCGCAAGAGCAGGCATTGGCATTGGAAAAACGCCTGTTTGAAGCCCTCCTCAAAGACATTCAGACGACCCTTCCCCAGCTTCAAAAAGCCGCCAAAGCCGCCGCTGCGCTGGACGTACTCTCCACCTTCGCCGCCACCGCCGCCGAACGCGGCTTCGTCTGCCCCGAGTTCGCCGACTACCCCGTCATCCATATCGAAAACGGCCGCCATCCCGTCGTTGAGCAACAAGTGCGCCACTTCACCGCCAACCACACCCGCCTCGACCACAAACACCGCCTCATGCTCCTGACCGGCCCCAACATGGGCGGCAAATCCACCTATATGCGCCAAGTCGCCCACATCGTCCTCATGGCGCATACCGGTAGCTTCGTTCCCGCCGATGCCGCCCAAATCGGGCCCATCGACCAAATCTTCACCCGCATCGGCGCCTCCGACGACCTCGCCTCCAACCGCTCCACCTTCATGGTCGAAATGAGCGAAACCGCCTACATCCTCCACCACGCCACCGACCAATCCCTCGTCCTCATGGACGAAGTCGGACGCGGCACCTCCACCTTCGACGGCCTCGCCCTCGCGCACGCCATCGCCGAACACCTGCTGCAAAAAAACAAATCCTTCAGCCTCTTCGCCACCCACTATTTCGAGCTGACCAAACTGCCCGAAGCCCACGCAACGGCAGTCAACATGCACCTCTCCGCGCTCGAACAAGGACAAGACATCGTCTTCCTCCACCACATCGAACCTGGCCCCGCCAGCAAAAGCTACGGCATCGCCGTCGCCAAACTCGCAGGTCTGCCCAACCGCGCTTTGAAAGCGGCTCAAAAGCATTTAAACGATTTGGAAAACCAAGCCGCCGCCAACCGTCCGCAGTTGGATATTTTCAGTGCCATGTCGTCTGAAAATGGGGCTGAAGAGGAAAGGAAAGAACAAGAAATTGAGCCTGTTGATAATTTGCAGAACAATGAATTGGCTGAAGCGTTGGCGCAAATTCAGCCCGACAACCTCACGCCGCGCGAAGCCTTGGATGCCTTATATCGCTTGAAAGATATCTGCAATAAGGCGTCGTAAATAACTCAAAGGCCGTCTGAAACAAGGGAATATATTAATGAGTTTTACTGACATTACCGTGGTTGGTATTACCGGCGCAGATTCTTATACCGAGGGCACGATGTATGCCATTATCCGCAGCTGTGCCGAATTGCCCGGCAGCCGTGGATTGCTGATCAGCCCGAGCTGTCCGCAAGGTTTGCCGGAAAATATCCGACATCAGCCTTGCCGGAAATTCGGTTATCTGGAATACAATTTGTTTGTTTTGTACCAACTGATGTATTACATCGATACGGATTATTGTTTGATTGTTCAAAATGACGGCTGGGTGTTGAACGGTCAAAACTGGCAGGATGCCTATCGGGAATATGACTATATCGGTGCACCTTTGCCGATTTTGTTGGAAACCGAAGCCGACGGGCAGTTTTTCCTGAAGGGAACCGACCAATATTTGGCCAAACAACATCTGATTCAGACTTCTCCGAATTTGGACGAGCCGCAGAACGGCGGTTTTAGCCTGCGTAGCAGACGGCTTTTAACCATGCCGCGACAACTGGGCTTAAATGTAGAAATCCGACCGCCGTTGCCGCCGAAAGACGAAAAAATTGCCGATATGGAATGGCTGGTACGGCTGCACCACGAAGATATGTTTTTGACGGCGCAATACCGTTATAGATTGCAGGACTTGGGTTTGAAATTTGCGCCTCCGAATATTGCTACGCAATTTTCTTTAGAAGTACCGTTTATCAATCAAATGAGGAATGTCCCTTTAGAGCGCGTCTTTGGGGCGCACTGGATGGGAAATGTGGTCTTGACCGGCTGCAATCGTGTCCGGTTTGCCCAATTGAATGAGGATAGATTGGAAACATACTCCCGTTTTTTTAGAAATTTGGGTTATGAATGGGAATAAATTAAGGCCGTCTGAAAGTTCAGACGGCCTTTTGTTAATGGCTGTTAGTGTTGATGATGGAGGGCATGGCGTGCAGCCGCGCGTTTGGTGCCGACAGGTACGATCAGCGTTGCATAAGCTTTGTCCTGCTGGCATACGCTTTTATCGCTGTAATCGGTCTCGTTCACCACTTTGATTTTCCACAAGCCGTCAATCAACGTAATCACATTGACCACGCCGTTTTTATCGGTTTTGCCGGAGAAGCCTTGAGGCTCGCGGTGGTCATGGGTTGATTCCAAGTCCATTTCGGCCAAAGTGTCCGAGCTGGCGGTAACGGTGGCTTTAACCAAAGGCTCGCCTTTGTACAGGACTTTGACCGGCAAAATACCGCCGGCTTTGACTTCGTTCGGATTTTTCAGCGGAACCAGTTCCAGCTCTTGGCCGATAGGGCGGGTCAATACAGCTTCATCAACTGCGCCGTTGCCCACTTGGACAAAGCTTTTGCCGAACATTTGCGATTGTTCGCAATAGGTTGCGCCGGCCAACTGTTTTAAGGTTTGCTGTTTCCAGCCGTCTTGGTTTTTCGACCAGAAAGTCGGTTTGTAGGTTGCGCTGACCCAGTAGGAGCCTTCAGGCAAAGCGGCTTTAGAAACGTATTGATAGTTTTCGCCTTTATTTACCAAATCAACGGTTTTCTTTGAGCTGCCGGTCAATTGCAGCGGCTTGAAAATATGCACGCGGTCGTCGGCGATTTTTTCGACATTGGGGAAGTCATGGCTGTAACCTAAATCCGCATGCAGGATTTGGCCGGCAGGCTGATGTGTCGGTGCGGCCACCCAAACATCGTGCGCCTGCGCCACTGCGCCCAATCCCAGCAATCCTAAAAGCATCCATTGTTTCATAGTTTCTACACTCCATTTTGTTGTTGAATGAAAGGCCTTGTGTTTTGGCGAGTAGAAACATTACTCTTATTTGCATTTTTTGTAAATACAAAGGATTAGATTTTTTAATTATAAATAATTATTTATATTGGATTTTCAGACGGCCTGACGTATTGGGCAATGCTGTTTGCAACGTATGTTTATCTTGTATAAATAGCTGCTTTAATCTTTATCTGATTGATGTATATGAAATTTATTGTAATGTGTATTTGAGTGGGCATTTTTTCCTGATTTCCGCCCGGATTGTATATAACCAAAACTGATAAACGCGAAAGCAAACATTATTTCCAGTTTGCATCCAATCCCGATAAAGTGCTCCCATATTTTTAACAGGAGCCGACCATGAATATCCGTACGCTTTCTTTTGCCGCTTTGACCGCCGCGCTGGCTTTGAGCGCGTGTTCGCCAAAAGCCGAACAATCTGCCGACAATGCTTCTCAAGCTGCCGGAGGTAAGGGGGGCGAAGTCAAATTGCTGAATGTCTCCTACGATGTCGCCCGCGATTTTTATAAAGAATACAATCCTTTATTTGTAAAAGAGTTTGCCGCAAAAAACGGCGGACAGTCGGTTGAAGTCCAACAGTCGCACGGCGGCTCCAGCAAGCAGGCTTTGGCTGTCGCTAACGGTTTGGCTGCCGATGTGGTGACCATGAACCAGACTTCCGATATCGAGCTTTTGGTGAAAAAAGGTTTGGTCAAAGCTGATTGGAACACGCGCCTGCCGGACAATGCCGTACCTTATACCAGCAACGTCGTTTTCTTGGTACATAAAGGTAATCCGAAACACATCCAAGACTGGGGCGATTTGGCCAAAGACGGCGTACAAATCGTTTTGGCCAACCCGAAAACCACCGGCAACGGCCGCTACGCCTTTTTGGGTGCGTACGGTTATGGTTTGAAAGTCAATAACGGCGATAAAGGCAAAACCAAAGATTTTGTGGCCGCATTGCTGAAAAACACACCTGTGTTTGAAAACGGCGGTCGTGCGGCAACGACGACCTTCAGTCAACGCAATATCGGCGATGTCTTGGTTACCTTTGAAAATGAGGCCAACTATGTCAGCAAAAAGCTGACCCAAGACCAGTTTGAAATCGTTTATCCAAGCTACACCATTCTTTCCGAAGCACCGGTTGCCGTCGTGGACAGCGTAGTCGATAAAAAAGGCACACGCGCCGCTGCCGAAGCCTATCTGCAAAACCTCTGGAGCGAACCGGCCCAAGAGTTGGCCGCCAATCTTTACCTGCGTCCGCGCAATGCCGAAGTATTGGCGAAACACAAAGCCGACTTCCCTGAAATTGAGACGTTTAATCCGAATGAGAAATTTGGATCGTGGGAAGAAATCATGAAAAAATTCTTTGCCGATGGTGGATTGTTTGACCAGCTTTCCAGTAAAAAATAAGGCTTAAACATAGAGGCCGTCTGAAACTTCAGACGGCCTTTTGTTACAATAAGTCTTTTTCTTATCCACCTTTTCTCATGTCCCAACGCAAAATTATCCATATCGATATGGACGCATTCTACGCTTCGGTAGAACTGCGCGAGCAGCCGCACCTGAAAGGGCTGCCCGTCGTTGTGGCATGGGACGGTACGCGGTCGGTTATTTGTGCCGCTTCTTATGAAGCACGCAAATTCGGTTTGCACTCGGCGATGTCGGTGGCAACGGCGAAAAGGCTGTGTCCGCAGGCGGTGTTTGTGCCGCCGCATTTTGATTTGTACCGCCAAGTGTCGGCGCAGATTCATGCTGTGTTTCGGCGCTATACCGATTTGATCGAGCCTTTGTCTTTGGACGAGGCTTATTTGGATGTTACCCGGAATTTTGAAAATATCCCGTACGCCAGCGAGGTAGCCAAACGCATTCGTGCCGAAATTTTTGAAGAAACCGGTTTGACAGCCTCCGCAGGCATCGCACCCAATAAGTTTTTGGCAAAAATCGCTTCCGACTGGCGCAAGCCGAACGGGCAGTTTGTGCTGCCGCCGCAAAAAATCATGGTGTTTTTGGAGAGCCTGCCGTTGGGTAAGATTCCCGGTGTCGGCAAAGTCACGCTGAAAAAGATGAACGCCCTCGGTATGCAGACTGCCGGCGATTTGCGCCGTTTTGAGCGCGGCGAACTTTTAAACCATTTCGGCCGCTACGGCTACCGCCTTTACGATTTGGCACGCGGTATCGACGAGCGGCCGGTCAAAGCCGAACGCGAACGCCTGCAAATCTCAACCGAAATCACCTTGCCCGAAGATTTGTCTTTGGCGCAGGCTTCAAGCCATTTGCCGCACCTTGCCGAAGACCTCTGGCGGCAGATTGAGCGCAAAAATGTCGAAGCCAAAGGCGTTACCCTCAAACTCAAAACCCACGATTTCCGCATTATCACGCGTTCGCTGACGTATTCTTCCGTCCTGCCTGACAGCGCTTCACTACTTCAGGCGGCGCATACTTTGCTGCAACGCATACCGCCGCAACGCGAAGACGCCTTCCGCCTGATCGGTATCGGCGTGAGTCATTTGCTGCCGAAAAACCAGCAGCAGACGCTTTGGTTATAAAGAAATAGAAAAGCATTCTTTCCGTTTGAAGATAGGGCGCAGGACAATATTGTTCCATAACCATATCGGCAGCCGTTTAAACAGGCCGTCTGAAAATTATTAGGAACAACCAACCATGTCTTTATTCCGCCCACAATTCTGGAAAATCCCCGAAATCAGCGATGCAGAACGCCGCCGCCTGCCTGAGTTGGCGGCAGCATTGGAGCGCCGTTTGCAAGACATTGCCGCACGCTATCCGCAAGCCGTGTTCGCATCCAGCCTTGCGGTTGAAGATATGGTCATTACCGATGCCGTGTGCCGTCTGGAACTGCCCATCCGCATCATCACGCTCAATACGGGCAAACTCAATCCTGAAACCGCCGCGCTGATTGCTGAAACCAATGCGCGCTATCAAACCGAATTGGAAGTGTTTTATCCCAACCGACAAACCGCCGACGATTTTGAAGCGGAGTTTGGTACAACCGCGATGTACGACAGCATCGAGTTGCGCCGCCGTTGCTGCCATATCCGCAAAATCGAACCGCTCAACCGCGCTTTGCACAATGCCCCCGCATGGCTGACCGGACAACGCCGCAGCCAGTCCGAAACACGCAGCGAATTGAATTTTGAAGAGCTGGATACGGGCCGCAACATCGCCAAATTCAATCCTATTTTTGATTGGGAAGAGCAGGATGTTTGGGCATATGCACATGAGCACCAAGTTCCGCTCAATGCGCTTTATCATCAGGGCTATCCCAGTATTGGGTGCGAACCCTGCACGCGTCCGGTCAAGTTGGGCGAAGATATCCGCGCCGGGCGATGGTGGTGGGAGAGTAAAGACAGTAAGGAATGCGGTTTGCACAAATAATCAAAGGCCGTCTGAAAATTGAACTGCACCCCAAAAGTTGGACACATCCCCTCCAACTCACAAGGTGCAG
>ERZ773087.1955-NODE-1955-length-11704-cov-5.245944_pt1 | contig 11704 bp, 9 predicted proteins | sample MGYA00511375_ERZ773087 | MGnify/ENA primary metagenome ERZ773087 (study PRJEB29015, sample SAMEA2737995) | human oral metagenome | biome: human oral; feature: human-associated habitat; material: dental | place: China | collected 2063 ...
CGTATTTCATTTGGGAATTGTAAATCTTCAGGATACTTTCGCAAAAGGTCTATTAGATAGCCTACAAGGTCGATTATTTGACAAAAACAATTTTTCAGGACAATTGACGTGGATAAACAGCCTTAAAGCCAATCACCGTAAACGCGATAATAATGCTATTGTTTATTGCCCGCTATGTCTAGCTACTGACCATGAAACATATTTCCGAAAATCATGGCGCATAGCCCTATATACATTTTGTCCAATACATCAAATCATGATGCATGATTGCTGTCCTAAATGTGGTATATATATTGCTTTTCACCGACAAGATTTAGGTAAACCTAATTTGCAGCGCTTTACAGAGTTGAAATATTGTTGGAATTGTCAATATGACTTGAGCAACAGTCCTTGTGAGAATGTTATTTTCTTTAATGATGAAATCAGGCTGCAATGGCAAAATTGGTTAAACCAAATTGCTAATCTTGATTATCTTTTTAACCAATCTGAAAAAGAACAACTAAAAATTCTGCATCACTTTTTGGCGATTACTACATCAAAGAAGCTTGCACCGGATTTGTACTCTTATTTGTGCAAGCAAATACATCAGATTCCAGTTCAATTAGAACGTTCTCGTCGACTGAGTTGGGAAAGTCGCAGTTTGGCGGAACGACACAGTACTATTCATGCTTGTTTGTGGTTAATACAAAATTTTCCAAAAAATCTATTTAAAGCATGGCAAGATAAAGCCGTCCGTTATAACCATTTATTGAAGGATTTTAATGATTGCCCCCAAAGTTTTCAGGAAATAATTTTAAAAATGAATAGAAACGTTCATAAGGAACTGTACTATTCAGAGCTTATATACTATTAAAAGCTCGACTCCAATCAAAGTTAAGGATATAATCCTTATATCAAAAATATGAGTTGAAAAATGAAAATTGAAGCAGTAGATTTATTTTGTGGAGCAGGTGGGTTGACAGCAGGTTTACTTCGAGCAGGAATTGAAGTGAAAGCTGGATATGATATTGATGCAGCTTGTGCATATGCGTACGAGTATAACAATAAAGGTGCAAAATTTATATTACAAGATGTGGAAACAGTTACTGGAGATCAGATTCAGGCGCACTATTCAAAAGATGCAGTTAGATTATTAGCTGGTTGTGCTCCTTGTCAGCCATTTTCTACTTACAATCAAGGTCGTGATGTTCGTAATGACAAAAAATGGCCATTACTATACGCTTTTTCTCGCTTGATTCATGAAGTGCAACCAGAGCTTGTGACTATGGAGAATGTGCCAGATGTTGTAAAACATGAGGTATACCAAGATTTTGTAAATAATTTAAAACAACAGGGATACCAAGTTTGGGCTGAAAAAGTATTATGTGCAGATTATGGAGTCCCTCAATCACGACGTAGACACGTATTACTTGCATCACGTATCGGTAATATTCAGATGGTTCCTCCAACGCATTCAAATTGCCATGTAACAGTTCGTCAGGCTATTGGACACTTGCCGCCACTGGCAGCAGGCAAACAAGATACTATAGATGTATTACATCGGTGTTCATCAATGTCAGCTCGTAATCTAGAACGGATTCGTGCTTCTCGTCCAGGAGGAACATGGATGGATTGGCCAGAAGATTTACGAGCCGCATGTCATCGCAAAAAAAAAGGACAGTCTTATAAACGAATTTATGGTCGTATGGAATGGGACAAGCCCGCCCCAACAATGACAACTTTATGTATTGGCTTCGGCAATGGACGCTTTGGGCATCCGGAACAAGACCGTGCAATTTCTTTAAGGGAGGCAGCCTTATTCCAAAGTTTTCCTCTAGATTACCAGTTCACTCAAGAAACTGATACTCCAATTCGCCAAATTAGTCGAATGATTGGTAATGCTGTTCCTGTATTGCTAGGTGAGGCAATCGGAAATAGTTTTAAACTGTTGGTTTGAGATATTTCTTCTGCATTAGATATTCAGTAAATGCATCAGTAAATAAATGCATATAGCGGAAAGTAGTGTCTTTTATTGCCATTAAATCAGATATTGTTCGGTTTCTACCACATTCTTGAAAGGTGATTTCTCCATGAGCAAGTTTATTTCGTTCACGGGTTATTTCTTTCATACAAGTATCTTGAAATTTGCGCGTACTTTCATAGGTAATATTTCCTGCTTGCCGTAATTGGCGGTGAGTTTCGTCATCGATACACATATTAACTTGAAGTTTCTTTGCAAGCTTAAATATTTCGTCATCATTAAAATTTCCTCCTCCTCCTTTAGAAATCTTAATATCTATTTTTTGTGTATCACCGAAATGTTTAAGCATTTTGAGTCCATTACCTAATCGTGTTTCTACACTAGCTTTTGCATCATTAAGGTTTAACCCTCCTATTAGCCATTCTTTTTGGATGGGTTCTGAAAATTGGGTAATAGGCATCCTTTCATTTTGAATATAGCAAATTAAAGTATTTAGGCTTTGGGTAACAACAGCCTCAATGTAGTTATATAGTAACATATAGATACTAGCGGTAAGGATATGGAGATGAGTATTTTCCAATTGATATTCAACACCATTTCTATTTTGTAAAGCTGGTAAACCATGTTGAGTACTATCATGGATATACTTTAGCAGATCCATATATAGGTTTATTTCCTCTTCACGACTTTCCATCATAGATTTTACTGAGTTCATGGATGATTCCGTTTAAAGGCATTTTTAGCAAAAAATAATCTAGCATGTAGCTTTTTAGTGGCATTTGCACCATCACTACCAGTTACTTCAATGAATTCTTTACTGTCAAAAATATCAACGCACTCCTTTGGGGTAACTTGAGCTAAAATGCCTGGATTTTCCTTTTCAGCGAGATAAGCTGAAACAGCCATGCCTTCGAAACGAGTACGAGAAGACTGACCCTTTCCATCTCTTTTAAAACCAATTGGATATTTTTCTTTGAAAAAAGCCATAATTTCATGGAATTTTTGTTCGTAAGTCGCACGCATGTTTGGATTTTTAGCAAATTCTTCATTCATGATTTCTGTATAATCAAAGATAAATTTACGAACATTAGCAGAATAATGGTCTAAATACTCACCATAGGCAAAAAAGCGAGTAATGAATTCTTCTCGCTCCCCCATATCCTGCATATTCTTGCTAATTTTTGCTAATTCATTAAATGTTTTATCTTCAGATAAAGTCTCAACCATATCGTAAAATGCTCCTTGAAGCAGACCTCGACGAATTTCTGCAGGTGTAGCATTTTTGCTACCTGTATTAAGACGTTCAAATAAGTCAAGTCGAGCTTCTTTGTCTGTTTTATTACTAAGTACTACGCCTCGGATAGGTTTATTTTTGAAAATCTTTTGACGACTTTCTAGGAGTTGGTGATAAGTTTGGCCATTAAGATAAATAAGCTTTTCCAAATAGGATAATTTTAAATTGCCATGAATAAATTCAGACAATGCTGTTAGTCGTTGTGCACCATCTACCACTTCCATATTTCCAGTTGAAGGATCCTGCCAAAAAAATAAAAATGGGATAGGTAAGCCAATTAAAACAGACTCAATGAACCTACTTTTACGATGTTTTTCCCAAATGTTTTTTCTCTGGTAGTCTGGAATAAACAATTCTTGTCGATCTAATTTAGCAACTAGTGTTTCTATGGGATAATCAGTTACATAGTAATCAATTTCTTTTTCATGTTCTTTTATCTGATTTTCAATCATTAATTCAAAATCATATTGTTCTTCTTCTGCAAATAGACTATATTCCGTAGGGTTGATAAATTTTTTATGCGGAGTATCTCGATTTTTCATTTTGAATACCTAAAAATAGAAATTGTTAATATTATGTTATAGATTAAAAACATAACCTTGAAATATCAAAAGAACCGTTTTCTTTTGTGTCTTTAGAATTTACTCTTACCTTAACATTTATGTTAGCAGATGGGAACAATTACTCCTATATAGTAGTTACGACACCACCAGCCTTATCAATAAGAGAGTAGGTAACTTAAATTTTATATAAAAGTATCAGCCTGAAGTATTTTGGTAATTTATAACTAGATTAGTTATATTACTAACTAATTTAGTTTAAGATAAAATTTGATATTTTTTTGTGTATTTTTTGAGCGTAGCTCTTGATATCTTTATGCGTATGCTTTAGAGTAATAATTTGCAAACTGGAGTTTTTTGGAACTTTATCCCAAATTCCCCGCTGTTTTGCTAAGACATATAATAATTGAGTCAAATACTTTGTCTCGTCAATTGCCTCAAAATAAATAATCGCCGTAACAAAATGCTCACTTTTCCGAGCTTGAATTTCAATCAACCAAAATGTTTTATCTTTGTACTCAATTTTTCCTAATAATACCTTACGCCTTGTTTTGGTTTTGGAAACAAGATACGACCATTGGGCTTTATGGGCTGAGTCAGTTAATGGAACAAACTCACAAGCTGGAGAGCTAGACATGTAGATAGTTGCCTGAATATCTGAATATTCTTCATTCAAATGTTCAATAGCACGTACGGAATTGTCAAAAGTCGCAGCTAAGGCATCCCTATTTTGTTTTTCAGATTGGGTATTAAAAGTGCTAATGGACGCAGGCACAATTGTAGTTTGGCTCCATGTACCTAAATCCACTCCTAAGCTAGTTACATTAATTTTTTCATTTATGGCAAGTTTCTGTGCTTTGTATTCATTAAAGGGCTTTTGGGGTTTTTCAATCTTTTTACCGATCAAATCTGAAAAGCAATTTATGTTTAAGTTAAATTGTAATGTTGATACGCAATTGACTGATTCATATTGATTTTAAATAGTGGAATTTCCCTTGAGACTAGGAGTTTGTTCCCCTCTTCGATATTCTTTCTTTTTATCATCAGGTATATCTGTTTTTTTATCTCCCTTTCGATTGTCATTATTCCTATCAACAGAAATATCGGGAAAAGGAGCCGAACAAGAACAAATCTCCGTAACTAAGAATCTATCAACAATTTTAATACCGCGAACCATTAAATTGGTTGGATTGATAAATGGGAAATTGGTAGATAATAATGTAGTTGGTTGTTCATTAACTCCTATTTTTATTAGGGAATTTTTAATCTGAAAGAGTCCAGATAAAGCAATATTTGAAGTCAATATTCTTGCTAAAATAAAGGCTTCTTGATCTGTATATTGCTGTGGTAATCTGATGACTACCTTGTCTGTTTCATTATCTATCGCATATGAGATTTTTGTAATTTCGTCTGGATTAGAAAATGTTAAATGAGCTAGTCTAGTTGAACAGGCATAGTAAAAACGGATAATTTCTATTACTGGAATAATTATTCCATTTTTGTAATTTTCATTTTGAATTTTGAAGCAAGAAAAAGGTACTTTTGCATCCGTTGCAAAATTTTTCTGCAACAATAGTTTGCACTCTTGTTCTCTTCCGCTTGAATCTAAATATTTTATTTTGTAATTGCTATTAATTATTTCTACTGTATTTGCATTTATTTCAATATTTTTAAGAGTGGCTATATCTGTAACTGCATTATTGTTTTGAAGTTTTCCTTTTATCCAAAGAGATCCCACTCTTAAAATAGGAAGCAAGCCTATATTAACAGGAATCTTTTTCAATTGATTATATTCTGGAATTTCTCTACCAGAACTATCAAATTTAGCAAAGTTATATACAGAATTATCGTGAAAGTTAACTGGGCGTAAATAGACTTCAATAAACAGGTTATTGTTATTTTTCAATTGGGAAAAAATCTTCCCTAACCCATCAATTCGCCACAATTTATTATCATGTGGGAATTCGGCAATTTCAATAACTGGTTGTTGATCCATATTTGCCCAGTCGAACTTAGCGTTATAAAGTCGCAAATAGCGTAGTTCAGTCTCAAATAGCGTCAGAATTCACAACCTTAGTGATGGCTGCAACCGCCGTGGGTTTCACGCAAAGCTTCGGCTGCTTGTTCGTCTGCGTGGTAGCTGGAACGAACCATTGCGCCGATGGCGGCATTGGTAAAGCCCAATTCGTATGCTTCTTTTTCAAAAACTTTGAATTGGTCAGGCGTTACATAGCGCAAGACGGGCAAGTGGCCGTCTGAAGGTTGCAGATATTGGCCGATGGTAATCATCTCGATATTGTTGGCACGCATATCGCGCATGATTTCGCGCACGTCCTCGTCTGTTTCACCCAAGCCGACCATGATGCCGGACTTGGTCGGGATATGGGGCATCATTTCTTTGTAGCGGCGCAGAAGCTCGAGGGAGTGTTGGTAGTTGGCACCCGGACGGGCTTTTTTATACAGGCTTGGATGGGTTTCCAAGTTGTGGTTCATTACGTCGGGCGGTGTTTCTGCCAAGATTTCCAGTGCGATGTCCAGACGGCCGCGGAAATCAGGAACAAGGATTTCGATTTTGGTATTCGGGCTGGTTTCGCGGATGGCTTTGATGCAGTCGGCGAAATGTTGGGCGCCACCATCACGCAAGTCGTCGCGGTCGACGGAAGTAATCACGACATAGCGCAGGTTCATGGACTTGACGGATTCAGCCAAGTGTTTAGGCTCGTCAGGATCCAACATATTGGGGCGGCCATGGCCAACGTCGCAGAACGGGCAGCGGCGGGTACAAATATCGCCCATGATCATGAATGTGGCCGTACCCTTGGTAAAGCATTCGCTGATATTTGGACAAGATGCTTCTTCGCACACGGTATGCATTTTTTGTTCGCGAAGAATGTTTTTGATTTCAAAGAATTTCTTGCCCGGTAATTTGGCGCGGATCCATTCGGGCTTTTTCAATTTTTGTTCCAATGGAACAACTTTAATCGGAATGCGTGCAGTTTTGTCCGCGCCTTTTAGTTTGATGCCGCGTTTGGGGTCGTTTTTTACTTCTTCACTCATGGTGATGTGTTCTTTCTGTCGTTATAAAGGCCGTCTGAAAAGCTTATCGTAGTCTTTATGACCTAAGGGCTTGTGAGTTCAGAGGGGCAGTTAAAAGATGGCGTTGGGGTTGAATATTTTCAGACGACCTTATGCCAGCTCTTTTTGTAAATGCTTGGTCAGTTTGTCTGAAACTTCTGCCAAACTGGGTGCCGGAGAGACATAGTCGGCAATTTGGGTCATTTCCATACCGGCATAACCGCAGGGGTTGATATGGGTAAACGGACTTAAATCCATGTTCACATTGAGAGCCAAACCGTGGTAAACGGAACCGTCTTTGATACGCAGGCCCAGGGAAGCGATTTTACGCTCGCCGACATAAACGCCGGGACGTTTGGGATCGGCTGCTGCTTCGATGTCGTATTCTGCCAAGGTGGCGATGATGCTGTTTTCAAGTGCTGAAACGATATGGCGGACGCTGGTTTTACGGCGTTTGAAATTGATCATCGTATAGACGACCAGTTGGCCGGGGCCGTGATAGGTAATTTGACCGCCTCTGTCGATTTGGACAATGGGAATATCGTCGCGGATGAGGAGGTGTTCGGGTTTTCCGGCCAAGCCTTGGGTAAATACGGGCGGATGTTCGACCACCCATAATTCGTCTTCGGTATTTTCGTCACGCGAGGCATTAAATGCCTTCATGGCTTCGAAAGTCGGCAGGTAATCGACCAAGCCTTTGTGCACGATTTTCATTACAGCACCACTTTTACCAATTCGTGTGCAGTCAGGTCGCGGTAGATATTGTCGAGCTGTTCTTGGTTGTCGACATTTACTTTGACGGTTGCGCCGGTGTAGTTGCCTTTGCTGCTTGGGCGCGTAGTGATGTGGTGCGGCTCGGTATCGGGAGCGTGTTTGCGCACGGTTTCCAAGATGGCGGATTCAAATTCGGGATGAACTACGCCCATAACTTTCAAGGGGAAAGTGCAGGGGAATTCAATCAGTGATTTTTTTTCAGTTGAGTCTGTCATGGTTTACTGCCTTGTTTGGTTTGCTTGGGCCGTCTGAGAAGTTTTCAGACGGCCCGAAATCCGATATATTTTATCGTAAACGTCCATATCGGGCTATTAAAAATGATGTTTTCGAAAATAGGTGCGGATAAGCTGTTTTCAAGTCTTGAAATGCAGCGCTTCAGCCCAATTTTGAGCTACATTCTGATTTAACAATGATTGAGATTTCTAACTATGCCGACAAAAGACAAATATTTCGAGGAATACAGTGCGCTGGCTACCTTGCCTTTACGCGATGTCGTGGTGTATCCGCATATGGTATTGCCGCTGTTCGTCGGTCGTCCTAAATCGATTGCGGCCCTTGAGGCGGCAATGGCCAATGATGATCCGGTTTTTCTGTTGGCCCAGCTTGACCCTAATACAGAAGACCCTAAAGCTGAAGATTTGCACCAAACTGGTACAGTCGCCCAAGTTTTGCAGGTTTTGAAGCTGCCTGACGGCACCGTTAAAGTGTTGGTAGAAGGTATCCGTCGTGCGCGCGCATTGACGGTTGACGAGACAGGCGGACTGTTTTTATCCCATGTTGAGGCGATTGATGAAAACAGCGACAAGGACAATCCCGAAATTGAAGCCTTGCGCCGTACCTTGCTGACTCAATTTGAGCAATATGCGAAATTGAACAAAAAAATCCCTGCCGAAGTCATCAGTACCATCAGCAGTATCGATGACAACAGCCGTCTTGCCGATACTATTGCCGCGCATTTGCAGCTGAAATTGGAGCAGCGTCAATATGTGCTGGAGACTGCCGGCATTGTTGAGCGTTTGGAATTTCTGCTGGCTCAGTTGGAAGCCGAACTCGACATCATGCAGGTCGAGAAGCGCATTCGTGGCCGTGTAAAACGTCAAATGGAAAAATCCCAACGTGAGTATTACTTGAATGAGCAAGTGAAAGCAATTCAGAAAGAGTTGGGCGAAGAAGACGAGCGCGGCGAACTGGATGCACTGGAGAACAAAATCAAAGAAGCAGGCATGAGCAAAGAAGCTGAAGAAAAATGTCTGTCTGAATTGAAAAAACTGAAAATGATGCCGCCGATGTCTGCGGAATCTACCGTCGTGCGCAACTATATCGATACTTTGCTTGAGTTGCCGTGGAAGAAAAAATCCCGTGTCAGCAAAGATATTGCCAAGGCTGATTTGATTTTGAATGCCGACCACTATGGTCTGGAAAAAGTCAAAGAGCGCATTTTGGAATATTTGGCTGTTCAAAAACGTATGGATAAGCTCAAAGGCCCGATTTTGTGTCTGGTTGGTCCTCCGGGGGTGGGTAAAACTTCCTTGGGTGAGTCGATTGCCAAAGCGACAGGCCGCCAATATGTGCGTATGGCGTTGGGCGGTGTGCGTGATGAAAGCGAAATCCGCGGCCACCGTCGTACCTATATCGGCTCTATGCCGGGCAAAATCCTGCAAAACATGGCGAAAGCGGGTGTGAAAAATCCATTGTTTCTGCTGGATGAAATCGACAAGATGGGCAGCGATTTCCGCGGCGATCCGGCCAGTGCATTGCTTGAGGTGCTGGATCCTGAGCAAAACAACAAGTTTGCAGACCACTATGCCGAAGTCGATTATGATTTGAGCGATGTGATGTTTATTGCCACTTCAAACAGCTTGAATATCCCGACTCCGCTGCTTGACCGTATGGAAATTATCCGTTTGTCCGGTTATACGGAAGACGAAAAAATCAATATTGCCATGCAATACCTTGTGCCGAAACAAATGAAGCGCAATGGTGTAAAAGAGGGTGAGTTGGTGGTTGATGAAAGTGCGGTGCGCGATATTATCCGTTACTACACCCGCGAGGCCGGTGTCCGCTCGTTGGATCGCGAAATTGCCAAAATCTGCCGCAAAGTGGTAATGCAGGTTACCTTGAATGAGGACAAGAAAAAAGCGTCCAAATCCAAAACAGTAAGCAAGGCCAAGCCTAAAGCGATTAAAGTTACTGAGAAAAATCTGCATGACTATCTGGGCGTGCGCCGTTTCGACTATGGTGTGGCCGAAAGCGAAAACCGCATCGGTCAGGTAACAGGTCTAGCTTGGACCGAAGTCGGTGGTGAGTTGTTGACTGTTGAAGCGGTTGCATTGCCGGGCAAAGGTACGATTCAATGTACCGGCCAACTGGGCGATGTCATGAAAGAATCGGTATCGGCCGCATGGTCGGTTGTCCGTTCCCGTGCTGAAGCAGTGGGTCTGGCTCCTGATTTTTACGAGAAGAAAGACATTCACGTCCATGTGCCTGAAGGTGCGACGCCGAAAGATGGTCCGAGCGCAGGTATCGCCATGACTTTGGCGATGGTTTCTGCCTTCACCAAAATTCCGGTGCGTGCAGACGTGGCGATGACCGGCGAAATCACTTTGCGTGGCGAAGTTTTGCCTATCGGCGGTTTGAAAGAAAAACTGCTGGCTGCTTTGCGCGGCGGGATCAAGCATGTATTGATTCCAAAAGACAACGTCAAAGATTTGGAAGAAATCCCTGAAAATGTCAAAACCGGTCTGACCATTCATCCGGTCAAATGGATTGATGAAGTGTTGGCTTTGGGCTTGGAAACTCAGCCTGAGCAATGGGCGGCTGAATTGGCGGTTGCCGAGACCCCGCAAACTTCTAAGGCGAAGTCAAGAACAAAAGCAACCAAGCATTAAGTTGGCCGTCTGATGTTGCAAAAAATGTGGTTTTGCCCTGAATGCCACAAAAATAGGGCAATTCCACATCTTTTACTTGACATGATAATTTCAGAATTGCTATAAAGTGCGTATGTGCTTTAAAAGTGCTTAAGCCCCGAGTATTCGGGCATTTCATCATTTTTTACGATAGGAAGGGACTAATTGTGAACAAGTCTGAATTGATCGAAGCAATTGCTCAAGAAGCCGGCATTTCCAAATCTGCTGCGCAAAAAGCTTTGGATGCTACTACTAATGCCGTAACCAACGCGTTGAAAAACGGCGACACTGTTACTCTGGTCGGTTTCGGTACTTTCTACGTCGGCGAACGCGCCGAACGTCAAGGCCGCAACCCTAAAACTGGCGAGCCTTTGACTATTGCTGCTGCTAAAACTCCTAAATTCCGTGCCGGTAAAGCATTGAAAGACGCTCTGTAATTTAGAGTCTTTCCCTGAATGGGAATAAAAAACCGATTTGATTCGGTTTTTTATTTTGAAGGCCGTCTGAAACCTTTCAGACGGCCTTTAGTTTGTTGAGTGCATAAAAAGGCTGAAATCCTAATGATAAAAGGATTTCAGCCTTTTTAGTTTATCTTGTTACATTTGATTTTTATATTGATATACCTTATCATTAACGGAAACACAGTATTCAAAACAAACCGCACTTATCGAAAGAAGGGGCAAATAGCCATTCATAACCAATCTTTCAAATGTGCCACGCACTCGTCATACTTCTCACATTTTTTCAATAATCTGATTTTAAAACAAATGAAAAGAGAGGCTTATGTCTACCATTCCTTTATCAAGCCTTAAAAAAGGCGCAGTCGTACATATTGATTCCATTGCTCCCAACCCTGTTTTTGGTGATTTGGATACCTTGGTAACCCGTCGTCTTTCGGATTTGGGTTTTTCCAGCGGAATGCCGTTGCAAGTGATTGCAGTGGGTGGTTTTGGGAGAGGCCCGTTTGCGGTACGTTTGGGTAACCAATCCCAATTCTCCCTGCGTTTGGAAGAGGCCGGGAAGATTATGTGTCGTATCGTTGAGGCCGTTTAAGGCCGTCTGAAAGAATAAGGAAAAATGATGGAACTAAGCTATTTTGCCTTGATTGGCGCGCCAAACTGCGGCAAAACCGTTT
>ERZ773087.1956-NODE-1956-length-11701-cov-37.637987_pt1 | contig 11701 bp, 12 predicted proteins | sample MGYA00511375_ERZ773087 | MGnify/ENA primary metagenome ERZ773087 (study PRJEB29015, sample SAMEA2737995) | human oral metagenome | biome: human oral; feature: human-associated habitat; material: dental | place: China | collected 2063 ...
CCGCGGGCGGGGTGCCCTGGGCGCCCTGGCTGAGGGACTGCGTGGGTTGTGATCCTGGATCGCGGGAAGGCAGGCGCACGGCGATTAGCTCCTCATGTGGCGACGGCCTGTCAGCCTGTGCAGGCTCCAGGCCGTCTACTGGTCCTCGGTCCCCAAAGCCTACGCGCCCGAGCAGGCCGGGAGAAGACACGCCACCCCGCCCGGGACCCGGCCATGTCGCTGGCGCGGCCAGGAGACGCCCCGCCCTGGGGCCGGATCAGGCTCTATACGCGGTCCCGGTGAGGCCAGGTACCTGGTTTTGTCACAATCTGAGGATCAGAACCAAGTCCACCCCGTTCCCAGCTTTGTACACCTAATGTCCACGCAGCTCAGAAGCCCGAGCCTCGATGAGGTCGGGAGTGCCCACCGCTCTGATCCTCAGATTGCGACACGCGCGCAGAACACGGCCAGCAGACAGGCGGCATGATACCCAGGGCATCGCATAAACCATTAAGGTTCGCGCCCACAAGACTCAAACATAACCTATTCACAACCTGACGAGGGCAGCACCCGACCACGATCTGAGACCACAGGGCGGGGCAGCGCGCTTCACCTGCCAGCAGCCAGACGCGCACAAGAGGGGTTGGGCGAGACTTGCGGCCTCGCCCAACCCACGTCATGAAAACCCTGAACTTGCCTCGTCTCAACTACCGAGCGCAAGGGCTGGTCGCCAGCGTGCGGACTGCACCCGATAGCGGAGGACGGTACGACGAGCCCAGGTCTTCAGTCAGTTATCCCTGCAGGTCAGGAAATATCCGACTAGCAGGGCGGTAGTCACCCCTGCTTGACGTTGCAGTGGGGGCACCTGTAGTTCTGGGCATTGAACGTGACGTAGAAGACGCCACTGCAGTTCCCGCATACTCGACGGATGTTGACGTTCCCGTGGGGCGAGGCGTCTGCAACATAGGTGAACATGAGATCTCCTTACTGAGAATGAGTCCCGATACTCTTTGGTCTTAGTCGGCATCGGGAATCTCGGCTCTTGCCGACCCACTCACGCTATCACGCTCCTATCGGCGAACGTTGATCTCAGAAGGACAAGAAGTTGTACTGATTGACGCTTGACATCAACACCGTTCAGAGCAAGTCCTGTTCGTAGCCGAGGGCCTCTGGAGCGACGCGGAATCCCGACGGATAAGGCAAAATGGAACCTACGCGCAAGCATCAGGCCGCTGGCGGCAGCATCCCTGACCGATGAGATGAGACACCAGATCTGGCCAGCCGCGGCCCGCGGCCGCGCCAATGCACCTCAGTAGCTGCCAACTTCAACCTCACGTGGCCGCGCCCACGGCCACGCCGACCCGTACAGGCCAGCACCGCTGGTTACCCAGGCGGGTGTCCGCGCACAGGACCAAGGTCTCTGTTCACTTTGCGGACGACGCCGGTCCGCAGAACCAGCGAGCAGATCCCCAAGCCCATTTAGACCCGCGCGACCCGTCAGGTCGATCTGTCAACGCACCCGGCACCACACTCACCGCAGGCGAATGATACTCTCAGTAACCACTCGACACAATGAGCACAAAGACCAGGACGTAGCATGCAATCCACGCGGCCATGCCAATGAGCCAGCCCTTGAGGAAGGCGTGGTTGTACTGATTGGTCACAGCACCGAGCCTGGCCGCCATGGAGTTCGCCATTGACATGGGAATGAGTCCGAACAGGCCGAAGAAGAAGCTGATCCAGAACGTCGGTGCGGTGGACGGCAACAGGGCGGCAACCTGCGGGCTCACCGGCGCCCCCACAACAGGGGCAGGCTGCCCACCCGGGTACTGCCCGGCCACAGGGGCGGCGACAAACGCGACCTGATGCGACGCAGGCTGCCGGACTCTCGGCTCCCACCTCCCAGCGAACCAGTCCGCAGCCGAACGCCTCAACGGCATGAGCGCCAGAGCAAAAAGAGCGGCACTGACAATGACTGCCTCCATAAAGATTTCCATAACGAAACCAGAATGAAAGAGGATCAATATGAAGTAATAAAAAGTTGACACAACAACAAAGAAGGACGCCCCGGCTGCGGCCACTATCATAAGTACGCGACTTCGCTTTAGCAACCCCACTACCACAGACAGGGTCGACGCGACGATCACAATAACAAGAAAAAGCAAAATAATAGGATAATCAATAAACGATTCATAGTAAATCACGTTGCAGCCGCTAACCAGATTGAACCATATTTCGAAACAGGAATCCCTCCAATCAGAAATATGGATAATCATTCCAATTGTCTGCCACAGCGCATACGCTCCGAGCGCCTCAGCGACTGCCAGGCCGCAGGATACGGATACCGGCCTCCCATTAAACATCCTAGCCCCGGCAAAGCAGGTAATAAAACCGACGACACAAAGAGAGGCCATCATCAAAAACAAGTAGATAGCACCTGTATACAACCAGAAAAGCTCCCTTACCAACGTCAATAGTGGTAACGCTGCCGCTAGGACCATGGAAGTCGGACGGCGTCGAATAAGCATAACGAGCCCAATGGCGAGGAGAATGGGCACGAGACCATAGTATAGAAAACCATATTCGTTTCCGTAACCTTGGACGGCAGGAACCCCTAGGCACGCCGCCGCGACAATGAGCGCCACAACCGTTAGGACAATGGAAGCAATCTCAAGGCCTGACCTCTTCACGCGGTGTGCTGGGGACGGCGGTTGGCCAGCTGCCGCCCCCTGAAATGTATACGGGGCAGGAACCGTCGGGACGGGAACCTGCGAGGTGAGAGTCGGGGGCGGCCCAGGCTCAGGCGGAGGAGCGGGAAACCCACCAGGAGGGGGAGGGAAAGAAGAGGTCATGCATCTATCCTACAGCCGGGTCCAGCGTGGTCTGTGCGAGCACGGCACTACCACTTCCTGCCCTCCTCTCCTGTTGCACGCCGAGTCCACATGATGCTATAGGAGCCAGCAGCACCACAGCCACCCAGACGCTACCTTCACCGCCTCAGCCGCCAACCCTCCCTCGGGAACTGGTGCGGCAACCTTCTACTGCATGCCGGAAGACACGGAGTGCCTCCAGGCCACCTGGGCACACAGGCCGTACCGGAACGTCAGACCTCCTTTAACACATAAGAAGACCTGATGCAGTTGCAGGACAGGAACTTGTCACGGAATCTTTCTACCCCATCTCAACGGGACATAGGTCCCGGAAATGCTCGTCCTAGCTGCGGATATACCCGGGAAGCACCTGCCCGGACAGGGCGGTAAAGCTCAGTTCCTGTCATACCGCCAGAAGCCGCGCCCACAGCAGGCAGGCACCTCTACACTAGTGGCGTCCCACCCAATCACAGTCTCCTGCCAAGATTTTGGAGCCGTAATGACTAACATCCTGACACCTCGTCGTGCAGTCCTCACCCTGCCCCTGGTCGTGGCCGCAGCAGCCAGCCTGGCATCCTGCGGATCCTCCGACAAGTCCGGCAAGTCCGACGTCTTCGACATCACCGGCACCTGGAAGGTCAGCTCCGGGTCCTACGGAATCGTCAGCAAGGGCGACGTCGTGTCGTTCAATGGGTCGAAGACCGCGCTGTTCAGCCCGTCGGACACCTACGCCTTCTACCAGGAGAGCGGCACCTACCACCTGGACCTGACCGGCTTGCTGGGATCCGGGAACAAGTTCACCGTGGAGGTAGTCAACAACGACACGATCAAGCTGTACCTCAGCAAGAGCTCCGAACCAAAGCTGAGCCTGTCCCGGGTGAGCTGAAGCCAACGGTGCGAGGCCTTGACAGGCCCTCTGGACAGGCACTCCCTATCATCCTCTCAACGTAAGAAAGGACCTCATGAAAACGCCAACCAAGATTCTGACGGCATCAGTGATCGCCGCTCTGTGCCTGCCTCTGAGTGGTTGTGCCAGCGCAGGCGACACCACCTGCTCGGAGTTTAAGAAGCTGGACCGCGAGGAGAAGAACGACCTCTTGGAGTCACTTCTGAGGCAGCACGATCTCAGCACCTCCTCAATGAGCAACGTCCTGGGCGTCAGCGCGGCCGTTGAGAGCTACTGCTCAAGGTCCTCACATGCCGCTGACCCCGTTGACAAAGCCGTGAACTGGGAATCCTCGACGTGGTGAGCGCTAAGATCACAGGTAGCAGTCCGGGCACCCACTCAACCTGCTTCCTATTATCCACACATATCTTCTGTAAGGAGTCAAGATGACAACGTTCCTCTCCGTCCTTATTTTTGTCAGCGTGTTCACCCTGATCTGGAACTGGGACAGCATCAAGTCGCGCCGGGGAGCCACTGGGGCGACGGCCCGGGGGATCTCTGCCGTCGGACACGGGATCCGCTTCCTGTACATCAAGGGACTGGGTATCCTGTGTACCTGCGGCGGGATCATGCTCCTCGTGAACAGCTTCCAGCCCACGTTCTTTGATTGGAAGCTCTTCTTCACCGGGCTGCTCGGAGGGGTCTACGGCATCTACCTGCTGGCCCCTGGCGAGAGCAAGTGGGTGTGGATTCCCTTCTAGAACCTCACCACCGGTGACATAGCACGTGCGGGCGGGTGCCCCGAGGACTCCCTCAGGGCACCCGCCCGCATGGTGCAAGTCAGCTGACCCTGCCACGAACAAGCTTCTTCCCGGCACCCATTGCGGGTGCCGGGAAGAAGCTTTGCACAGACCTCCAGGTCAGGAGGCGCCTGTCACTGCCACAGACCCGGGAGCCTGGTGGCCAGGACAGGAGTCAGCGCAGCTGAGAGGCCAGAGACTTGTCCGTCTCCTCCAGGGTGCGGACGACCTGGTCCAGGTTCTGGGAGATCGTGGTCAGCGCGTCAATCGTCTTGGTAGCGCTGGTAGTGAACTCCTGGTAGGAGGTCTGGAATGCGCCCGAGGCCGAGTCCGTCACGAACCCGGAGGACACCAGGTTGTCTACCTGCATGCGGGCACGCTGCAGCTCCTGGGTAATCTGGTCGCGCGTGTTGCGCAGCGCCTGAGCCTGCTGACGCATCTCCTCGTACGAAGCGCTGATGTTAGCCATAGTGGCATCCTTTCGTGTGGCGAGGTTGTTCCTCGAGTTATCTTTGGTCAGAGTCTGCCCCAGAATCCACCCACTTGTCAATGGGGATCGCCTCATCGACGCCACAGGAGGTACTGGTAAGCAGAATCAGGAGACCCCGTCTTCGACCGTAATCGAGTCCAGGAGCTCCTCGATGGGATCAATAAGTGCAGGCAACAAGTTTGGGCTCAGGCCGAGCCAGGTACGGGCGACTACATCGACATCCCCCATGCGCACGGCATGGCAGCAGAAGTACACGGCTGGGGACTGAGGAGCAGCCGGATCCGAGGGAAAAGATCCTAGTGAACGATGCGCAGTAAGTCCACTGGCGAGCTGGACGGTATCGGGCTCATGCGGGCCACGCTCATTTTTCCCTACGGTAATAAGAGCAGGGAGGGTCTCAGCCTCTTCCCCCTGAGCCTCAAAGACAAGCAGATCCACGGTTACCACCGGCCCGTTCTCCCCTAGAATGCCGAGAGTCGCCGTAGGAGTCGGACCATCATCGTTCTCCGCCTCAACGGGGAGATCTACCCAGAGGTCCCCCAGATCCATCGTCAGCTGCTTCATCGGTCACACCAGCCTCATCGTCTCGATGATGGAGTCGCATACACCGATAATGGCATTCATGAGCTCACGGCTCTCTGCGTCATCCCTGCTGGTGACGGCGCCGACGACAATCCTCCAGTTCTCGGCGCTATCTGGGTCCCCTAGCAGGTACTGGATATTGACGCGACGGACGCCAGTACGCGGCGGTACGTAAGAAATGTCTAGATCGTACTCTTCCTGAGCCGCAGCAACGTCCTGAGCTATCCCAGTGCTTACGTCGTCAACCGTCGTGGTACGCAGTGCGACCAGGCCGTTGGCCTCCAAGACCACCGCGTCTGGCGTAGACGAGGCGACAGCAAGGAGCCTGTCCATGGGATCCGTCCTATCCTCGGTCTCCAATGGCAGGATCATGAGGAAAGTACCCGTTCGGACACCTCCCACAGGGTCAGCCTCCATGAGAAGGAACTCCGCCCCGGCCTCGGCAGCACTGCGCAGCTGAGCCAGTACCTGACCTTCCACGGCGGCACGGATTCGCGCCGCCGAGTCATTGGTGGTAGGGCCTGCAGTCAGGCGCTTAGCTACCTCTCGTGCCTGAGCAGGCAGATCCCCGCCCATGTCAACAGCGGCCCAAAAGTTAGGTACAATGAAGTTAATTGACATTGTTAACTCCTTCCGGACAGTTAAGGTCAAACATGTCAGGTCACATCACCGACCCCTCGTTCCAGCAATTCGCTCACCCACCCCTGTGACATATTTGGCCCCAATATTCAACGGGTCGATTACCCCCCGCCGGAACTCCTTCTTGAACTCATCTTTAGCGTCGTTGAAGCCCCCCTTGGTGATGTCGGTAACTGGCTTCAGATATGGTTTGGCGAGCGCCCCCACGCCCTTCGTGTAGACACGCTTCTGAGCTTCAAGCAACGCCGACTTCCCAAGCTTGTCGATTCCGAAACGCTTGCCGTAAGCATTAAAATTCCTGACAAACTGCGACTTTGCGACGCTCTTCACTCCCTCGCCTGCGGGATCCTTCAGCCACTTAAAGGATTTTACGGTCTTACTAACTACATCCTTCGCTTTGCCCAGAAGACCCTTCTTAGCAGCCCCTCCAACCTTCTCTGCCGCCTCAACAGCCCCCTTGAGGCCCTTGCCAGCACCAACAGCCTGCTTGGCAGCCTTAGCCACCTTAAATGCCTTGCCAGCAGCGACAACCTCCGCAGCGGCCCCAATGACGTCCTTCGCTGTTTCAAACAGGAAGCTGCCTACGTCCATTTTCCCGTCGGCGCATTTATCTGCATTGCTAATAATATTACAAGCAGCTGTGGCAACAGCCAAGCCAGCACCGATGGCCAGCATGGCTGGAGCAGCCACAGGGAATACTGCGCAGACCACTAGCGAGACAACCGCGAACACGGTACTGATCTTCTCCAGGATCGGCTTGAACGCCTCGGCCACCTTGGCCAGTTGATGGAGTGCGTCCTTGCACTTATCCCAGAAAGAGTCCTTAAGCTCGCTGCTGGCATTGGCGTCCTTGAGGATGACAATAGCTCTCTCAGCAGCCTCATCGCGTGAACGCTCAGCAGCTTCAAGCATACGGATGGCTGCCTGCTGGTCATTATTTGCTCCAGCCAGCCTGCCCTTAACAGCCTTCAGCTCCTCATTGAGGTGCTTAAGGCGCCTTGGGTCCTTGACGCACATTGCTTCCATGGCAATCTGACTGATGCGAGAAGCACAAGCCTTTTTCCGCTTAGCTGCCGGCTTAGCCCTTTCCAAGGCAACAAGCGACCGCCTTTGCGCGTCTTCAAGCGCCGGATGATAGACCTCAAGGGCCTCAGCGGCCTTCTCACAACGACCCTGCGCCTTCTTGACCTCCGTAGCGATCTCGCGGGCACGCTCCTGTATTTTCTTAACCGCCTCGCCTTTAGACTGGTAGGAAAGCCTGTTGAGAGAAGCGTGAGCACGCTCAATATCTTGAGCAGCCTGACGGTAGCGTCGCGCGGCTGCGCTGACCGCGGAGGGGTCACCCGGGATCGGGTCCACGCTTCGCAAGAGTGGCATCCAGTTCTGCGCACGTGCCATCAGTTCGTCTCCTTCTTCGCGCTGGCGGCCAGTCGTTCACGCAGACGTCGTGCCAGGCTGGCTCGTTCCTCATCCCGCCGCGTCGAGCTCTGCCCGGCGCCAGCACCAATACCGGCAGCCATTCCCATACCGCCGTACATCATACTGCTATCACGACGCTCCTCGGCAGAGCTGGTTCCCTCCGTCGAGGTGGTAGTCGTGTCCGTGCTGTCGTCCGACGCCGTCGTACCATCGTCAGAGGACGGGTCGACCATGCCGTCCGTGGGGTTGGGGATCAGTGGGTTATCCGCGCTGCCCGGCAGGGAGCCTCCCGATCCGACGTCGAGCCCACCAACACCATCGTCATCACTGACGCCCTGACCGAGCGCCGTCCTCAGGGCAGCAGTCGCAGAGAGGTCCGCTGCCCCGCTACCTGGTGACGCACCACCCTGTCCTGCCTCAGCGTCACCACTGGCATCAGCCCCCAGGACCTTACGAAGGTGGTCCTGAACGTCACTACCACCGACCTCGCGGCCCCCCTCCGCGCCATCACTCCCCTCGGCGGAGCTGACAATGCCACTGGCCCCACCACGGTCTGCCCCGACCTCACTGGCACCGTCCCTATCCGGCTGAGAGTCAGAACCGGTAGGAGCGGCCTGAACCTGCCCGTGCGGCACTCCTTCCACGGCGCCAGGAGCAGTCTTTCCGGTACCGGTCACCAGGCCCAACGCCTTCCTCAGGGCACCGGCCGCACCGGTCTCGGCGTCAGCGGCATTGACAGCCCCGTCTCCCGCCTCGGCCTTTCCTCGACGTGCCATGAGGGCAGTCAGCGCGATAAGGCTCAGACCGGAGACGGAGCCGACCCTGAGAGTGACCCCGCCGTCAGGATGGGACTCCAGGACCACGTCCACAGCCTGGCCTAGGAGTTCCTTGAGCTTAGCGACCTCAGGGTACTTCGTCGGGTCGAGGTCAGGATTCGCCGTAGTGTCAGTAACCTCAGGAGTCCGGCCTGGATCGACAACGTCCGTGGGATTAATGGTCGCGGTAGGGCCAGCCGTACCGGACACCGCACCAGGATCCTTGGCAGGCTCAGTACGCGGATCCGAAATCCCTCCCCCGGAGGAGGAGCCTCCGCCTACCGGAGAAGCATTGTAGTCATCCGTGGACCAGTTACGCCCTCCACCGGAGGTGCCGCCACCAGGGCTGGGAGCCGGGCTCGGACTGGGTGCAGGATCTTTATTGTCCTGCCCCCCATTATTGCCAGGATCCATACTGTCGCCTATGCCCTTGTCCACTTTTTCAAAAGTTTCGCGGACGGCTTCCAACGACTTGGCGTGAGCTTCGATACCCTCGCTTAGCTGCTTACGCTTGACCCGCCATCCCTCATTGAACAGCACGATCTGAACACCGAGAGCAGCATGACCGACACTAAATCCCAGACCAGCGTCGTCGTACCGCATGGACTCAAACATTGCGTGGACCGATTTCAACGATGAGATCGCAGCGTCGAAGTCCTCGTTGACGATCTTCAGATCTGCCGTCATCGGGCTTCTCCTCTCATTGACCAGAAGGACAGGAAACAGGTCCTAGCGTCTACCAGGCACGAGGCTAGAGCAGCAGGCCCGTGGTGTCGATGGGGAGAGATCCCCATCGAGCCCACCGCGGCGGTCGGCCCGAGCGAACCGGTACCGGCTGCGAGCGCGCCTCACTCCACGAGCGGGATCTGGACCTTCACGGCCTTGCCCGCACTCACCCAGTAGCCCCGCCCGGGGGGCATCTCACCGCGGCGGACCTTGGGGATGTCGGTGCGCAGGAGCATCTCCCCGTCCATGGAGTCGGGCTGGAGGAGCAGGCCGGTGCGGGCGTTACGGACCTCCTGGAGCAGGGGCCAGGAGGAGTTCCACTGGAAGGTCTCCCCCTCGGCCACCACCAGGTGGCCGTTGCGCTTGGCCTTCTTGACCGCGTCTATGAGCGGCATCTCCACCGGGGTCTGGAGGAACTCGGGGTAGCCCTCAATAAAGAGGGCCACCTGCGGGTGCCCCTCAGGGGCCTCGACGGACAGGACCTCACTGGCGGCGGTCAGGGCGTCACGGATCCGCTCATCGCCTGTGACAGAGGTGTCCCACAGGCCTTCGACGCGGGCCAGGGACGAGCGGCGGCCGGAGATGTGGATACGTACCACGTCCGGATCCCAGGCCCTGAGGGTGGTGGCCAGCCAGCGCAGGGCGGTAACGCCACCGGACTCGGCCTGCCCGGCCACCAGGACCGCCCCCACCGGGGTGTAGCCCCACGGCCCCAGCGTGTCGGAGGACATTCCCAGGGTCGGCAGACCTGCCACGGTCTTGGGCAGCGCGGAGGTCGAGAGCTCGTCGGGCAGCTTGCCCACCCCTGTCGGCCTGGTCCGTCCCCGGCGCTCCAGGTAGTGGCCAAAGGACTCCACCAGGCGCGACTGCGCCAGGACGTTGACATTGTCGCCCAGGATGGCCAGCTGGAGCTCCTCGTCCTTGCGGTCCACCTGCATGGCGCGCCCCGGCGGGCTCTTGGGGGACAGGACGTCCTTGGGCAGGTTGAAGTACATGTAGCCCTCCTCGTCCGTCTGGCGCAGGACCACCTTGCGCTGGAAGGTCCCTGCCATGGAGGTGGAGATCGCCTGGGGGCGCTCGGCCCCGGCCGCCACGTGCACCCCCACGCCGCGCCCGTCCACCAGGATCCGCTGGAACAGGTCCAGGACGGCCAGGCCGTCGGAGTTCTTCTCGTACTCGGTCCTGAACGACCCGATCCCGTCCACCAGGAGCAGGATGCGCGGCTCCTCCTGGTTGCCCGAGATACGCCGGTAGTCGGTGATGGTGGCGGCGCGGGCGGCGGCGTAGCGCTCGCTGCGGGTGTCAATGAGGTCGGTGAGGTAGCGCAGGCCGGCAGGTGGACGCGGATGAGACGAAGGGCCCGTCTGCGAGCGCGGGTGCGAGGCGATCCGGGACGGCGCCCCCGGCAAGGCCAGCCACATGATGGACACGGCCTGAGGCCTGGGCGCATAATTCTTGTGAGCCTCCTGATTGCCTCCAGGCGGCTCCCAAGGTTACAACAACCGAGGGTCCTGACGAGGCAGTCGGAACCCCGACGCCGGTTGTGGTCGTGCGCACGAATCACACCGCGTCGGGGTTCTGGTATGCGCAGAGGCGCCCGGAACAGAGGCGCCCGGAACAGGCGGTTGGCACGTTTGCAGGCGCGTGGGATCATAGCCAGACGTGAGCATCTTCGAGCGCACGGACCCGCAGCGGCGCAGGACCCTCCTGTGGGGGGCGGCGCTCACCGCACTGATCGCCCTGGTCCTCGGGGCCGGGGCGTATGCGGTCCTACCTCGGCACAGCGGTTCCGCCGCGGCGTCGGCGTCCTCCGGCGCAGCGGCCGACTCGCCCTCCGGCCCGGCCTCGCCCAGGAGCCCGCGTCCGCGCACGCCCACCGCCATCCCGTCGACGGCGGATGTCGATGAGGCCTGGTCGACCATCGGCAATGCGATCGTGGACGACGACACGGCGACCTTCCGCGAGTACGCGACCCCGGAGACCTACAACCTCGTGGTCCGCCCCCGGGACATCAACGGCTCCCAGGACGTCCTGATCGTCTCCCACTGGGACCACATCGGCGGCCGCAAGGACTTTTCAGAAGGCCCCGACACCGTCCCCGTCGGGTCGCCGTCTCCCGGCAAGTGCGTGAGCGGCTCGCCCGCGTACTCGAAGCCCGACGTGAAGGTCGACTACACCTGCTCCTTCCTCTCAGGAGCCCCGAGCACCCCGAGCACCCCGGGCATTCCGAGCACCTCGAGCACTCCGGGCGCCCCGAGCACTCCGAGCACCCCGGGCACTCCGGGCGCCCCGAGCACCTCAGACGGCTCGGGTGACGGGCGCGCGATCGCCTACTTCTACCTCACGAAAATCAACGGGGTATGGACCGTGGTCGGCTTCTCCCCGCTCTACGGCTGATCCGCGACCACGTGCGCCCGCTCGGCTCGCGCTCGGGTGCGGAATACGACCGGTCCCGGCGAAGGAGGGCGGCGGGCCCGCGGAAGCCGCCGGGGCCG
>ERZ773087.1963-NODE-1963-length-11669-cov-6.882900_pt1 | contig 11669 bp, 7 predicted proteins | sample MGYA00511375_ERZ773087 | MGnify/ENA primary metagenome ERZ773087 (study PRJEB29015, sample SAMEA2737995) | human oral metagenome | biome: human oral; feature: human-associated habitat; material: dental | place: China | collected 2063 ...
CGCAGGAAATCTCTTTCCTACGCTTTCACGTCTAACTTTTTGGGGTCACTACATTCACCTTGTTACGCATGCTCCTTTTTTTACCAGTCTACAACTTCATCTACAATGGTACGTTGCTCCGTACTCGTTTTTCGCAGATAGATTCGTGTTGTTTCGATATTCTCATGCCCCATCAGATCAGCAAGAAAAGCTATATCATTACACCGTTCCAAAAAGTTCTTTGCAAAACGATGTCGAAAAGAATGTGGATATACGACAACGGGATCAATGCCATAGCGTACCGCCAATTTTTTCAGTTGTCCCGAAATACCTCGCGTACTAATGCGTTGACCATATTTATTCAAAAAAATGAAACCGCTTTCTTGTTGCTTGTCTGCCAACCAAGAAAGGGCTTCATGTTGCAATGCTTTAGGGATGTATATGCGTCGTAGCTTACCTCCCTTTGCGTAGAGATCGAGATGCCCGAGTCTGATGTGTTCTACCTTAATTTGGACAAGTTCGCTCACTCTGGCACCCGTCGCCGCCAGAAAGCGAATTACAAAATACCAGAAAAGCTCATTCTCACCTTTTAGGCGATTTTTGAAATATTCGTAGTCCGCTTCACTGATAACATTTTCGAGAAAAGCTTTTTGTTGGACGCGGACGTGTGATTGTTTCCACCTTTCTTTTCCTATACTTTCTAAATAGCAGTTTATAGCCCGGAGACGTAAATTTACTGTTTGTGGCTTATAATTCTCTATGAGCCACATCTTATAAGCCCGTAAATTCTTGAGTGTCACTCCACTATACTGACCGCTAAATTGTCGGACTGCAAAGAGATAGGATGTGATTGTGTTTTCCGAGAGATCCGTATCTCTCAAATGTCTTTCAAACTGTATAATCAATGCCGAAAGACCTCCTTTCAGCATTAATTATATAAAATGAAATTTATTATCTATTGAGTATAGCAAATAGTGTTTCTATCTGTTCTGCGATGCGTTTTTGCTCATGTTTGGGCGGTAAAGGAAAAATGGCAAGCGCCACTTTATCCTTATTAAGATTTTTTACTACTGCACCGCTCACACTATCACAAAACTGATAATATGCAAATGATGAGGAGAGTAAATAATATAAAAAGTCAACATGATAACAAGAAAATAAATCGCACAATACAAGCCAGCCGTCGTGAATACAGCCATCTATTTGGAGGATGTATGGGTGTCCGAAACTCATAGAGTTCGTGAGAAGAAAATCGCCTTTGTAAACCATCCGGCTTTTTGATATTCCAGACGGTTTAATCTTTTCTTTGGTTGAGTAAATATATTTTTGACTCTTATCAGTATCACCAATCTTTATCCAGTTGACACCGTCTTCTTCTATTGTTAGATATTCCTGTATAGGTCGTGGTGATCCGCCTCGTGCAATTTCTAAAATACTGCCAAGACGTATCCACGCCCATGTTTTAGGAATCTCGAATGGAATCTCATCATCAATACAGCGCTCCGCACCGTCCATCTTTTCATAATAAGAATTATCCCGTCTGAAAATGATGGATTCATGCCGATCTTTTTTCAGTTTACCTTCTTTGACAAGCCGCTTCTTTTCCTCTCGAATACGCTCCAACAGAATCTCCGCAGGTTCATCATTTTCGCTTTGTGGAACAAGTTTTCCCTGTACCGCCCATTGAAGGATTGATTTCTTTAACCTCTTGGGGAATCCGTCTTGTAGTAAGTGAATTTTATTATAGATGATATCATAATTTTCTACAAAAGAAAGAATTTTTTCTATTTTATTGAGAATACGATGTTGTTCGCTCAATGGGGGTATTGGTACTAAATAGGCTTTTATAGTGGCAGTTGCAAGTTCCTTTTGTTTGGTTGTGCCATCCGCTTGATTTTCAATAACTGATTGAACAGATGGATTTGCAAAATAGTAATATAAATATTTAGTTAGAATCAAAGCCTTGCATGGACGAATAACGGTGACATGACTATCAGCAACAGCAAGCTCGTAGGGGTTAAGATCGGATTTGTATATAGCAATTCTGCCAAGACTCCCAAGTCCAGTGGAATTCCACATCAAATCATTGTCTTGTAATATGCGTTCTGTAGCATATGACCGTAAAGAATCGGGATCTATGAATTTAGCCTGATCAATCAAAAAACCATTCCACTGGTTACATTTTTGTGCGATGACAGGGTACTTTTCAACAGTTGAGTATTTCGGACTTTTTCCTCGCTGAATGTACTCACAGATATCTATGAGTCTTGCCCACCTCCAAGACAATGGAAGCTCAAAAGGGATCTCGTCCTTGATACACTTCACCGTCCCGTCGGAGAATTTCTCATAATGCAAATTATCGGCATATCCTATCACCGACTCCAAACAAATAGAGCCACTGCAATCCACATGCAGTGGCTCTATTTGTTTGGAGGATCTTCTGATTCACACTCCTATGAAATCTGAATCCCGTGCTCCTCCGCCATTTTTCAAATGACCGATTCCGGAAGTTCTGCCATCTGCGCCACTGTTGCGACAGGTGTGCCCGCACGCAGGAAGTTCAAGCGATCTGAGCAATGCCAAGCTGGCGCCCCTGATCCATGCCTTGTCGGATTCCTTGTTTGAGCCCCTGCTTGATTCCCTGCTCCACGCCTTCCGCCCGTCCACGCTTCCACGAGCCTTCCATATCGCTCACATAGTCATGCTCGAACTTCTCGCGCAGTTCATATTTACGCCGCTGTCCTGCGTCACGCATGAACGCCTCGATCCTGTCCCACGCCGTATTGATTGCCGCCTCACTCATCGCGATCACCTCCATTTCCTCATCGCTCAGGTCGTTTCTGATAAACGCCATCCACTTATCCAGTGTCTGCATGCTCCGAATATCCTGCCGAGTCACCTTCGGCAATTCCAAAAAGTGTATCTCGATGTCATCGGTCAGCCGATGCACACCTGTTTCATCATAGAGTCCGTACATATGGTGAAAACCCGAAAGCGGCAGATATTCGTACCCTAGCAAATTGATTCCTATCGTGCGGCGCAAATTCTCGTAATTCTCACCGCGCCCGAGCGTTCCCTGATAGAGCTTCGCCCAGTGGTACAAGCTGCACTATCCCATGTTCTCCCGCTTCTGCACCTGTACTTCGATATTGATCTGCGTCTCATCGTTTGTCATACAGAGCAGATCAACCGCCGAGCCTTTCCCGTTCTCCGCCTCGGGATCAATCGCACGGTCCGCAAAGTGCAGATCGACAAATGCCCTCTCGCCCTCCAGACCGAGGGAATCGCTGATAAAATGAAGTCCGTCAGATTGGCGTAGATTTTTTCGTCCGGACTAGGAGGCAAACCGGACGCATAGCAAGGGCTATGTGGAGGATTTGCCGACGAAGTACGGGCAAAAAAGATGCGCTAAGATGGCGGGCTGAATTTATCAGTGCTTCCCTCGTACGGCATTGATGAAGGACAATGTGATATCCTTATCTTCTTTATGCCCAAAGATGAACTTGAACAGCAGATCATTCAATGCGTTGAAATCTCTCGTCCGCATGGCAGAATCCTTTCTGTAGGTGACCTTTCCTTACTTTGTATTATAAGGAATCCATCCGTTTCGGTCAAATAAAAATCCCCTCCGCACCGAAATGCAAAGGGGATCGTGCTGCGTCCTACGAAGCTCACCGATGATAACGCACGCAGAGTGCTTTCAGTTTTTTCGGGTCGAGTTCGAGGAGGTAGTCCTTCTTGAGGCTCCAACGCCAGTTGATGCCGACGGTGCCCGGCGTGTTCATGCGGGCGCGCTCGTCGAGTGCGAGGAGATCCTGCATGGGGATGATCGCCATGCGCGCACGCGAGGCGTACGCCGCCTTGATGAGACGCTTGCAGATGGTCTTCGGACGATCCGAGGTCGTGCCCATGAGATTTGCGAGCGTCTCGCGCAGCACTTCGTCGATGTCGCGCGTGAACCAGCCGACGGTCGTGTTGTTGTCGTGCGTGCCCGTGTAGACGATGCTGTTCTCGGGCGTGGTGAAGCCGACGCGCCCCGACTCGTTCGGCTCGAGCATGAAGTGAACGATCTTCATGCCGGGAAAGCCGCAGTCGTCACGCAGACGCTCGACCTCACTCGTGATGATGCCGAGGTCCTCGGCAACGATGTCGAGTTCACCAAGCTCCCGCTCGATCTCGTCGAAGAAGGGCTTGCCCGGCCCTTTGATCCATCGCCCGTTGATTGCGGTCTCCGCCTTGCCGTCCACCGACCAGTAGGACTCAAAGGCGCGGAAATGGTCGATGCGCAGGATATCCACCTGCTCATGCAGTTTCCGGAAGCGGCGCTTCCACCAAGCGTAGTTCTCCGCCTTCATTGCCTCCCAGTTGTACTGCGGATTGCCCCAGAGCTGACCGTTGGCGGCAAAGTAGTCGGGCGGTACCCCCGCAACCGTGCGCGGCGTGCCGTCCTCGTTCAGATCAAAGAGATGCTGATGCGCCCACGCATCCGCGCTGTCCTGCGCGATGAAGATCGGCATGTCGCCGAGGATCTTGATCCCCTTCTTCTTCGCATAGTCATGCAGATGGTTCCACTGTAGATGGAAGACGTACTGCTTGAAACGATCCAGCTCCACCTCATCCTTCTGCCGCTCGGCGAGCGCTGCAAGTGCATCGGGATCGCGGTGCTTGATCTCCTCCGGCCACTGGATCCACGGTGCGCGTGCATATTCCTTCTTCGCCGCGTGGAAGAGCGCATAGTCATCGAGCCAATACGCCTCTTTTTCGCAGAAGGCTTGGAACTCCTTGTCCTTTGCACTCTTCTTGCGGAACGTCCGAAATGCCTTTTCGAGCAGATCCTTCTTGAACTGCTTGACGCGCTCAAAGTCGATGAATGCCGTGTTCGCCTCATACGGGAGGAAGAGATCCTTCTCCGTCAGCCAGCCGCGCGCAACGAGATCCTCGGGATCGATGAGCATGATGTTGCCCGCAAAGGCGGAGATGGACTGGTAGGGCGAGTAGCCATGTCCGACTGGGCTGAGCGGCAGAATCTGCCAGATCTTCTGCCCCGCCTCGGCGAGGAAGTCGAGGAAGCGGTATGCCTCCTTGCCGAAGTCGCCCACGCCGTATTTCGACGGCAGGGAAGTCGGATGCAGGAGAACGCCCGCATTGCGCTCGAAGCGGCGCGGCTCCCTGCGCTCCCGCAGGAGGAGTCCGAAGAGCGGCGGGATCTTGATGCGCAGCCGCCCGCGCTCGACCTCATAGGTGCGCGAGGGCTTGAATACATCCTCGAATACACCGCAGGCGAAGTCGCTCACATCCACGTCGATTGTCAGCGTCTCCGTGAGATTGCGGTTGAATGCGGCGATAAAGACACCGTCCTCCTTCTCCTGATTGAACACATCGTAGCCCGAGCGAATGGTGCGTGCGTAGGCGATGACATCACCCGCACCGTAGAGCGGCAGGATATCGCCCGTGCGCAGTGCATCGTTCTCGTTGCGGATCGCGATAAAACGCTCAAACCAGCTACGGATCTCCTTGTTGCCATGCACCCAGTCGTAGGGGCGGCGATTAAACGGATCTTTGAAGCCCTCCATGCCGATCTCGTCGCCATAGTAGACGCTCGGCACGCCGGGATAGGTCATCTGCCAGAGGGTTGCCATGAGGAGGCGGCGCGAGCCGAGATCGAACTGCTCCGGCGTCATGCGCACGCGCGACTGCTCGATGGCGGGCATCCCCTCATAGTAGGGGACGCCGGCGAGTACGGTGATCGCGCGCTGTACGTCATGGCTGCCGATGAGGTTCATCATCGCATAGAGATTTTCCTTCGGGTAGTTCTCGATCTGGCTTGCGAGCCGTCGTGCTGTCTGGCGTCCATCGACCGCGCCCGTGAGGAAGTCGAGCATCATCGTGCGCAGCGGATAGTTCATCGCCGAATCCATCTCGCTCCCAGAGAGGTATTCGCGCGGCGTCCCGTAGGCGACCTTGTTCGAGGCGTCCTCCCAGACCTCACCGATCATGACGGCATCGGGGTTGCGCTTCTTCAGCTCGGCAAAGAACGTCTTGGAGAACGTCGGCGGGAGCTCGTCGATCACGTCGAGGCGCCAGCCCGCAATCCCCTCGTTCATCCAGTGGTGAAGCACGCTGTCCTTGCCTGTGATGACGAAGTCCATGTAGGCAGGGTCGGTCTCGTTGACGTTCGGCAGCGTGTCGAAGTCCCACCAGCAGTCGTACTCGTTCGGATAGTTGCGGAAGTGGTACCACGAGTAGTACGGCGACTCCTTCGACTGGTACGCGCCGAGCGAGCTGTACCGATGCTGGCGGTTGAAATAGATGCTGTTGCTGCCCGTATGGCTGAATACGCCGTCGAGGATGATGCGGATGCCGCGCTCCTCTGCCGCCGTGACGAGGGCACGAAAGTCCTCAATATCGCCAAGCACGGGGTCGATCTTGTGGTAGTCTCCCGTATCGTAGTGATGGTTGCTCTCGGACTCAAAGACGGGGTTGAAGTAGATGCACGAGATTCCGAGAGACTTCAGATAGTCGAGCTTTTCCATGACACCGCGCAGATTCCCGCCGAAGAAATCGTAGGCGATAATCTCCTTTGTGTCGGGATCCTTGAGATACATGGGGTCGTCCGTCCAGTCCGCGCGGATGACCGCGCCCTTCTTGCGGACGATGGTGTCACCCGAACGCGCGAAGCGATCCGGAAAGATCTGGTACATCACGGCGTTCTTGAACCAGTCAGGCGTACGTGCTCCCTTATTGTAGATCGTGATCTGATAGGACTCAGGTGCCTCGGTACTGAGGGTTCCCACCCCGCCCAGCATCTCCGGGTTGTTCCCATAAAAATAGGTGCCGCTTTCCGCCGTGATGATGAAGTAATACCAAACGAGACATCCATAGTCCGGCAGCTCAAACCATGCGGTATAGAATTTCTGCTCGTTCTGTCCGTCCTTTGTTTCAAGTGGGATCAGACGCTCCCCCGTCTGATCCTGCCAGAGGCGCACGAGTACCTGATGGATCGGCTCGAATGTCCGAATGCGAATGCCGAGCCGCAGACGACTCCCCGCCTCCGCCGCTCCGACGATGGAGCGAAAATAAATATTCTGTGAGTTGTGCTCCACCTGATACGATTCCAGCATAGCACCCTCTCCTTTCCTAAAAATAAACGCACAGAAACCACTGGAGAATCAAATGTTCTTATTTGAACCAAATTCACCAGCGGTTTCATAGGGGGTGCGTCACGAAAGACTCAAACTAGGACAACCCACGCACAAATCGGATGTGTGAAAAGACACATGTCAGCCCTCGAGCAGGAGGCGCTCATAGAGCTTTTCGTACTCCTTCGCCGAGCGTTTCCAGCTGAAGTCACTGTGCATTGCAGTAAAGATGAGCTGCCGCCACTCGCGCAGATTGCCGTATGCCGCAAGAGCACGCTTGAGGGCATACATCATCTGATGCGCATTGTATTCGTAGAACAGGAAGCCGTTGCCCTTGTCCACGTCCGAGCGGTCGAACTGGACGACGGTATCCTTCAGCCCCCCCGTCTCACGCACAACGGGAATGGTGCCGTAACGCATGGCGATCAGCTGTCCGAGACCGCATGGCTCGAACATGGACGGCATGAGGAAGATATCCGATGCAGCATAGATGCGCTGTGCAAGCTCGTTCGAGAAGCGGATATTGATCGACACCTTGTTCGGATAGCGCCACGCGAGTTCCTTGAACCAGTCCTCATAGCCGCGGTCACCCGTACCGAGCAGGACGAACTGCACGTTCTCGTGCTGAAGGATCTCATCCAGCACGCGCACGACAAGATCGAGCCCCTTGTTCGCCACGAGGCGTGTGATCATTGCGACCATCGGCGTGCGGCGGTTCTCCGGGAGTCCCAGATCGCGCTGCAGGCGCACCTTGTTGTCACTCTTGCCCTCGACCGCCTTTTTCACACTGTAGTTGACGTAGAGGTTCTTATCCGTCTCGGGATTGTAGACATCGTAGTCGATGCCGTTCACGATGCCGAAGAGTTCCTCGCGGCGCTTGCGCAGCAGTCCTTCAAGATGCTCTCCGTAGTAGTCGTACTGGATCTCCTCGGCGTAGGTCTTGCTGACGGTCGACACATAGTCGGCGTAGATGATGCCGGCTTTCATAAAGTTGACCGCATCGAAGAACTCGAAGTCGCCGTTGTTGAAATACTGCCAGTCAAGCCCCAACACATCCGTCATGACATCCTTCGGGAAGACCCCCTGATACTTCAGGTTGTGGATGGTAAAGAGCGACTTGATGCCGGTATAGCGTGCATCGTCCATATGCTCGAGCTTCAGGAACACGGGGACGAGCGCAGAGTGCCAGTCGTTCGCGTGAACGATGTCCGGCCAGAAATCCAGTGCAGGCAGGAGGTTGAGGACAGCGCGGCTGAAGAACGAGAACCGCTCGGCATCGTCGGGATACCCATAGAACCCCTCGCGGTTGAAATACTCCTCGTTGTCCACGAAGTAGTAGGTCACGCCGTCCAGCACATACTTGTCAATACCGACGAACTTATCCCGCCACGCAACGTTCAGAATCCCGTCGTAGACATGCTCCATCGAGTTCCGAATCTCCTCGGAAATCGCACCGTACTTCGGCAGGATAACGCGGCAGTCCACCCCATCCTTTACAAGCGCGGCAGGGAGCGAGCCCGCCACATCCGCAAGACCGCCGGTCTTGACAAAGGGAACTGCCTCCGATGCTACATAAAGTACCTTCATCCCAATATCCTCCTTTACCTCAGAGTCGATGCCGTAATCATCCGACCCATGAGCCTATCACAATCTTTTCTTAGCTTTCCTCATTCTCCTATTCCGTACGTGCATCAGGCTTTTGCCGTGCGCGTTTTCTTTGGCTTTTCTTCCGCCTCTGCAGCAGTCTTGCGGGCGATCTTCTTCTTCGTCGCCGTCATGCCTGTGGACTTTGCACTCTTTGCTGTGGTTTTTTCCGCAGACTTTGTCGCCTTTTCCCCGGCCTCCGCAGCTTTCGGCTTTGCAGACTTCTTCGGCGCAGCCTTCTTCACGGGTTTTTCCGCTTCCGTGCTCTCTTTTGGCGCGGTCTTGGCGGACTTCTTCGCCGTGGTCTTCTTTGCCGGCTTTTCCGCAGCCTCGGTCTTTGCAGCGGCGCGCGTTGTCTTCTTTGCCGCAGACTTTACAGCATCCTCTGCGACCACAGATTTCGCCGCCGTACGCTTCTTGGGTGCAGCCTTCTTCGTGGCTTCGCCCTCCGGGGCCTTCTCTGCAGCTGCATCCACAGTTTTAGAAGTCACTGCTTTTTTTTTTGCCACGGCATCCACCGTCTCGGGAATCTCGTGGTCGGGCGTTCCCGCACCGCTCTGGCGCTTCAGACGGTAGAAGGTCGAGGCAAGCGGCGGCACCGTGATGACAATGGACTGCTCACGTCCGTGGAACGCATAGTCCTCGCTCACGATATCGCCCGTGTTGAGAACACCGCTGCCGCCGTAGGCTTCCTCGTCGGAGTTGAACACCTCGACATAGGTGCCCTTCGTCGGTACACCGATGCGGTAGCCGTGGCGTACCTCGGGGGTGAAGTTGTGGACACAGACGATGAAGTCGCTGCGATCCTCGGCGCGGCGGACAAGCGCAATGATGCTGTTCTCGTTGTCGTTGCAGTCGATCCACTGGAAACCGTTCCAGTCAAAGTCGACCTGCCAGAACGCCTTGTTGTCGACATAGAATTTATTGAGCGCCTTTGAGTAGGCGAGCATCTTCGTGTGCATCGGGTACTGCTCGACGAGGTGCCAGTCCATGCTGTCGTCAAAGTTCCACTCGATGAAGTGCCCGAACTCACCGCCCATGAAGAGCAGCTTCTTGCCCGGATGTGCGATCCAGTAGCCGAAGAACCCGCGCAGACCCGCGAATTTCTGCCAATAGTCGCCCGGCATCTTGCTGATGAGCGAGCACTTTCCATGCACGACTTCGTCGTGTGAGAGCGGCAGAACGAAGTTCTCGGAGAAGGCATACATGAGGGAGAATGTAATCTTGTCCTGATTCCACTTGCGGTAGATCGGATCAAGGCTCATGTACGAGAGCATGTCGTTCATCCAGCCCATGTTCCACTTGTAGTTGAATCCCATACCGCCCATATAAACGGGCTTCGAGATGAGCGGCCATGCAGTTGACTCCTCGGCGATCATGAGCGCATTCGGATGATACTTGAAGATGGTTTCGTTGAGCTTCTTCAGGAAGTCCATTGCCTCGAGGTTGCCCGTGTCGCCGTATTTGTTCGGCTGCCACTCGCCGTCCTTGCGCCCATAGTTGAGGTAGAGCATATTCGCAACGGCATCGATGCGCAGACCGTCGATGTGGAACTCCTCGAACCAGAACAGTGCGTTCGAGATGAGGAAGCTCTGCACCTCCGTACGCCCGTAATCGAAGTTGGTTGTGCCCCACTCCCAGTTCTCTGCACGCGTCTCGTTGTCGGATTCGTAGAGGTTCTTGCCGTCGAAGTGACGCAGCCCCTGCTCATCCTTGCAGAAGTGCCCCGGCACCCAGTCCATGATGATGCCGATGCCGTTCTGGTGCGCCGTATCGACCAGATAGCGGAAATCATCGGGCGTGCCGTAGCGGCTTGTCACGGCGAAATAGCCCGTCGCCTGATAGCCCCACGAACCGTCATAGGGGTGCTCGCAGAGAGGCATGAACTCGATATGGGTGTAGTTCATGTCCTTGACGTAGCTGATGAGCTGATCTGCCAGCTCACGATAGGAGAGGTAGTCGCCCTCAAGCGTGCGGCGCCAAGAGCCCGCATGCACCTCGTAGGTGAGCATGGGACGCTCATACGAGGACTCCTCCGCCTTGCGTTTCTGCCACGCCTCATCCTTCCACTCATAGTGGTTCATATCGTAGGTGCGGGATGCCGTCTGCGGCTTCTTCTCGGCATAGAACCCATAGGGATCCGCCTTCATGATGCGCGGTCCGCCCCACTGCGGCTCGATGGCGTACTTATAGATCTCGCCCTCGCCGAGCCCCTCGACGAATACCTCCCAGATCTCGCCGTCATCCATGCGGTTCATCGGATGAATGAAGACGTTCCAGTCATTGAACTCGCCGACGACACTGACCGCCTTTGCATTCGGTGCCCACACCGTAAAGCGGACGCCCTTTTTGCCGTCCTGCTCTATGAAGTGCGCACCGAGCATTTCCTGGGCATGATAGTTTGTGCCCTGATGAAAGAGGTACAGATCAAACTCACTGAGTGCAGATGTTTTCATACGATCCCCTCCTGTATTTTCCTCGTAAAGGGTGCGGATATGTACCGCACTCCCGTATGGCTACGAGATGATAACGGGACGAATGCCCCAGATCTCGCGTGCATATTCGTCGATCGTGCGGTCGGACGAGAAGCCGCCGGAGTGCGCGACGTTCATTGCTGCCGTGCGTGCCCAGCCATCCTTGTCCTTGAACCGCCGCATGACCTCGATGCGCGCATTGTCGTACGCATTGAAGTCCTTCAAGATAAAGAATTCATCGTTCGCGTGCAGGAGATAGTCATACAGCGAACGGAAATCTCCGTAAGTGCCGTCGACGAGCTGGTTCATCACCGTGCGTACCTTCTCGTTCGTGTGATACTCATCCCACGCCGAATACGCGCCCGTCGCATAGTAGTTCATGACCTCCTCCGCCTTGAGACCGAAGATGACGCAGTGGTCATTGCCGACTGCA